>Ga0070697_100002074_pt1 | contig 15321 bp, 17 predicted proteins | sample KBSK1501metaG_FD_65475 | JGI IMG/M metagenome (GOLD analysis project Ga0070697, IMG submission 65475) | Corn, switchgrass and miscanthus rhizosphere microbial communities from Kellogg Biological Station, Michigan, USA - KBS K1-50-1 metaG | ecosystem: Host-associated > Plants > Roots >...
TGGTTGCCCCCCGTACAGACCCGGACGGGCGCTGATTAGCGCATCCGGTTCTTATCTCGGATGAGTAGCGGCGAAGCGAACATCCGGAAAGGGATGGAGCGCACGCGGTTGAGGAAGCCAATTACGCGGTCCAACCCCGCGGAAGGGAGCAAACAACAATGACAACAAAGTACGAAGGCGAATACAGACCACTCGTCATCCCCGCGCCAGTCGATATAAGCGATGGAACCCATTCCGTAGCTAGTCTCGAAGGCAAAGCCGAAGGCGATCAGGAATCCGTGAACTCTGCTGCCGAAGCAACCGGAACGTCGGTATTTACTACCGGCCTACCGCACCCGAAGCAGGTAGCGTAAACCAACCCCAACCCAAACCCGAGCGGCCCTCTTCGGAGAGCCGCCGGCTACCCCAAGGAAATCCCAATGCAACCGAAAGTAGGAATGCTGGTGCTGTTCAACAATGCCGGCACATCTCAAGCCGCGATTGTCATCCGTGTGATAAATGGCGGATGCGTCGATCTCTTGGTTTTCACCGTCAACCCCACCTATACCCCCTCAGTGCCGTTCTCCGACTCAGGTATCCCCTCCACTTGCCGGCCCACAGACCGGCTCTAAACCAGAAGCCCGCTTCGCTCCGTTCAGGACACCGAACGGGAGCGCGGCGGACGTGGTAGGTTCCCTTCCTTTCGGCTATTATCTCCCGTAAGAGAAAAGGGAGGCATCATGGCGAAGTTCGGTCTGTTTCAGAAAGCGGGTGAGAAGCCGATCCAGGTGTTCGAAGCCGACTACATGCTTCACGAGGGAGACATCGTGACCTTCTTGACCAGTTCGCCAACAGGCGACAAGCAGGTGGGCATCGTCAAGCTGGACGTGAACCAGAGCATCAAGCAGATCCAGCCTTGAAAGAAGGTGAACCCCGTCGGGCTATCTAAGTTTCGCGAACCATAGTCCAAACGCCGCTTTTGGACCTGGCTACAAATCCTTCAGCTTTAAGCGGTACTAGCACAGAGAGGATCCTGCTTTGCGGTTCTTTGAGATACTTCTCCAATTCTTCAACGGTCTGGCCGCTTTTCCGCTCTTGCAGCCGGTTCATGATGCGGGCTTCCAATTGAGCCATCGAAGGGACTGGTTTGGTCATGGCGCCGCAGCATAACTCCGTCTACTCAAGCAGCGCAATAGCGGCGACCTCTACCAGATCACCGGGATAGCTTTCGAACCTCCCAGCCGCGAGTGCTTCCCGGTCCATCTCACGATCACGAAGCCGGCAGTAATCGAGAATCCACCTCTCGGCCATGGCGTCTTGAATGACCTTCTCCGAAATTCCGGTCCTCACAGAGATGCAAAAGCTACACTCGCAATCGGGGCGACTGGTGCATTTGGGAATCGTCATCAGAGGAACCTCAGACTCGGATTTGCAACCTTGAAGCCCTTCTGTAATGCACCTTCGCATGCTCTCCGATACCCCCGCCTCGCCTTTTCTAGAGTGGGGAACGGGTGGCGTCTCTTCCTGCATTTTCCTTGAACGGCGCCGCGAGTGATGCACAGCTCGAAACCGGATGGCATGTCCTGTAGGAAAACGTCAATGAACTCATCCCCTGGCTTGGGTGCCTTGGACACGTCCCGGTAAAACGTTGCCTGGGATACTGGCTGGAATGTCACTGAATCGTCTCCTCCGGCTTCGTTGCCATCTCTTCCACGGTCTTGAGTGCCGCTTCGATGCTGGCCTTTTGCGCTTGCGTGTAGTGCTTCAGAGTGGTGGATGGGTTCGAATGTCTCAGAAGTCCGGTGGAGTTCAGGACGTTGTTAGATGATGCCGTGACCAGCGATGAGATACCGCGCTTGCAGGGATAGTATCCGCGCCACACGATGCCAGCCTTCTTCATCGCGGGCGCAATCGTGGCCGTGCTCAGCGAGTCCAGGCTCATCGGCTGGCCTGTGGCACTTTGCATGATGTATCCGTCCGGAGATTGCGCCTTCAGTTTCTCCAGCAACCCGCGCAAAGGTTCTATCACCGGCACACTCGCCGCCGAATCCTCCGTCTTGGTTTCGCCTACGACATCGCGCCACACGGTTCGCCGGATTTGCAGTTCCGCGCCGTCATAGTCCGACCACCGCAAACCGCGAATTTCCGCAGGCCGTAGAGCGGCAAAATAAGCAAGGGCCACAGCGACCGCACAGCGCAAGTCCAGCGGCTCCAAAATTCGTAGCATCGCTAGAACTTGATCGAGCGAATACTCCGTCATCTTCTCCACTCGCGCGACCTTAACCAGCCACTTTGCCGCGGGCACGGGGTTCGCCGGAACAACGCCGGAGGAAATCGCGTAGCCGTAAACACCGGACAAGAACCACTTCATGTGTGACAACGACCGGACGCCGCTGCCCGCTTTAGCATGATGAGTCAGCACAGCCGTCACTTGAGCGCTGGTTAGGTTGGCCAGAGCGATGTCGCCCACCGTTGGTTTCCAGTATCTCCGCCACATCTTTTCATACCCGTTCGCTGTCGGTGCGGCTTTGTTGGCGCGGCACCATGGCAGGTAGTGTTGTTCGATGAAGTCCGTGAGCGTGAGTTGGCCGGTAAGAACTTCCGCCTGCTCGTTGACACCCTCAAGCACTCGCGCAATTAGCGGCTCTACGTCTGACCACGATCGGTATAAGTCCGACTTGTAGGCCAGCGTCACGAACTTCTGTTTGCCGTCCACGTAGTACCGAAGTCCCCACGTTGTGGCGGTCTCGATACGCTGCCCTTTTTGCTTGCGCGGGATGCGGTTGGCTGTGTTTAACTTGAGTATGTCCATGTCACAGCGTAGCGTATTGGAGGTCTACTGTGCAATGCTACGAAAGTGCTACACAACGAAGTGCTGTTTGGCGTGGAGTTGATAGGGTAACAAGGTGGTTCGCTAGACATCCATGACAAAACGCCTTCTGACGTGCCATCAGTTCCCGGCATGACTGTCCCATAAGGTGATACTCCAGCGGCAATCATGGCAATGTTCAATCGAGAAAGTTGTGACGTATGAACACTGAGGACTTCGATCTGAGAAACGGGAACTGGGTCTAACAAGCCATCACCCGCTATGCCGGATATGCATCACATCGCCATCCTGCACGATGTAATCTTTGCCCTCCAGACGCAGCGTGCCTTTAGCGCGCGCATTGGCTTCGGAGCCAGCCTCAAGCAGCTGGTCCCAGCGAATGGTTTCAGCGCGAATGAAATGCTTTTCCAGATCGGAGTGGATGGCACCCGCGGCTTCGACCGCGTGGGTGTGAACGGGGATCGTCCAGGCACGGCACTCGTCTTCCCCGGCGGTGAAAAATGAAATCAGACCCAGCAGGGTGTACGTGGTGCGAATCAGACGGACCAGTCCGCTTTCTCGGAGGCCATAGCTGGAAAGGAACTCGGCCGCATCGGCGTCACTCATTTCTGCCAGTTCCGCCTCTACCTTTCCGCAGATGGCGGATGCACCCGCATTGCCGCGCGACGCGACTTCGGTCAGATTGTACTTGCCGATCGCATTCTCGAGATCGTTGCCTAACTCGGTGCTCTCGCCGACATTGAGAACATAAAGAATCGGCTTCTCACTCAGAAACATGAAACCGCGCAGACGCTTCTTGTCTTCCGGCGTCATTTCCATTTCGCGCAGCGGCCGCTCAGTTCCCAGGTGCGCGTTGGCTCGCTTCAGCAGGTCGAATTCTTTTTCGAGATCGGGCGTGCGCATCTTCTTCAAATCTTTTTCCAACCGCTCTAGCCGCTTTTCGATCTGTCCGAGATCGCTGACCATGAGATCGAAATCCACGTTCTTGATGTCGCGCAGGGGATCCACCGGCCCGACGTGCGGAATGGAGGGGTCTTCGAACGCGCGGACTACATGCGCCAGCGCGTCCACATTGCGCAGATGCCCGGTGTAGGCGCTTTCCTTGAGCGCTTCCTGACCGATCGCGCCCACGTCCACATACTCGACGGACGCGTGAGTGAGCTTCTTTGGGTTGTAGAGCATGGCCATGCGGTCGAGGCGATCGTCCGGCACCTTGGCCACGCCGATGTGAGCCTCACGCGGGTTAGCGTACGCCTGGTCGGAAAGATGCGCCTTGGTGAGAATTCGAAAAAGAGATGTCTTGCCTACCTGGGGCAGACCAATAATGCCAGTTTTCATAAGGACAACAAGATGATAACAGCCAGTTCAGGTATGCGACCGCGAGGTCAGATACGCCACCACCAAACCCAGCAGCAGAACTCCGCTTTCCACGCGCGTGGACCAGCGATGCAAAGCGTCGAACTGCTGGCGCGCGGGTTGGTCAGCGGGCGCTGCATCGATCTCTCGAATCGACACCCTGAGCGTATCCATGCGGGGAATAATACCGAACTGCGAGATCAACGTAAGTGCCAGCATCAGGCAGACAAGAACGTTGCGCGCGGCGAACCCATGCGCTGTGCCCGCGCTCAATCGGCTGTAGACCAGCGAGCTAGCCAGAAAAACGACGCCGGAGACAATACCCATCCAGTGCAGAATTCCCAACGAACGCCCGACCACCAATCCAGCCAGATGGCGTGTCGGCAGCACGGAAAAGGCCGTCTGCGCCACCACTGGGAAAAATATCAGCGCGCCCAGCCAGACCATCAGAGAGAGCAGCATAAGGAAACGGAGAAATGACATAACCGGTGATTATTATGGACGGCGGGAGCAGCGAAAGCCAGGACTCAAAACTGGGAACCGAGAACTTGCAACTGATGACTGATTCATCTCTAACGACGACCGCCTCACACCGGCACGGGCACGCTTTCCACGATTTCCTGGATCAACTGTTCTGCCTGCTCGGATTTCTTCAGAGTGGAGGAGTAGCGTCCATTCACCGCCACGCGGTGGGCAAACACGGCCCCCACAAGAGGTTTGAAATCCTCCGGAACGCAGAAATTCCGGCCGTCCAGGAAGGCCATCGCTTGCCCGGCGCGGTAGAGCATCTGTGAACCGCGGGGTGAGACGCCCAGGGAAAATTGCTCGGAATCGCGGGTCTCGCGGACAAGAGCGAGCACATAACTAACCAGCGCTTCATCCACTCGCACCTGGGTAACCGCCTGCTGCATTTCCAGCACATCGGCGCCCGTGAGCACCGGTTCCATAAGCTCCAACTGTGCTGCCCCAGCCTCCCCGCGCAGGATTTCGCGTTCGGAATCGCCCGCGGGGTATCCCATCCGCAGCCTCATGAGGAAGCGATCGAGTTGCGACTCAGGCAGAGGATATGTGCCATGGTGCTCCACCGGGTTTTGCGTGGCAATCACCAGAAACGGCTGCGGCAGCGAGTAAGAATGAGAATCGACCGTGACTTGGCCTTCGTTCATGGCTTCGAGCAGCGCGGATTGCGTCTTGGGCGTGGTGCGGTTGATTTCATCGGCGAGCAGGACGTTGGTAAAAATCGGCCCGCGCTTGAACTCAAACTGCTGTTCGATGGCAGAGTAGATGGAAATTCCCAGAACATCCGATGGCAGCATGTCACTGGTGAACTGTACCCGCTGAAAACCGCAGTCGATGGCCCGCGCCAGAGCCTGGCCGAGAGTAGTCTTGCCCACTCCGGGAACCCCTTCAATCAGCAAATGCCCGCGAGCAAGCACAGACACCAGAGCAAGACGGACTATGTCGTCCTTACCGCGAATTACCTTGCGGAGTACGTTTTCCAGTTGCGTCGCGCGATGGGACGCGGCAATGGCGGTTTCGGGCCACATTTAAGAAATTCTACTATGCACGTGCGGATGTTGAGGGGAGGGCGAGGCATTACGAACGTCACACGTCAGCGGTCAGCGCTCAGCGAAACCCTTTACGGGTCGGGTGCTGGCGCTTTTAGCTGACGGCTGAAAGGCGCCAGCTTATTGCGTAAACTCTGCCGGCCTGCCGGTCAACCGCTCGATACGCTTCGCAATCGGCGGGTGGGTGGAGAACAAGTTGCCGAAATTCATGCCCAACAGCGGCTGGATAATGAACAGGTGCGCGGTTGAAGGCGTGCCCATCATGGGGACGCGGCGCGAATAAGCGTCGAGCTTGGCCAGTGCGCTCGCCAGCGCATAAGGATTGCCAGTAAAGTGCGCGCCGGTTTCATCGGCTGCATACTCGCGCGAGCGCGACACCGCCATCTGGATCAGCATGGCGGCGATTGGAGCAAGGATCAGCATCAGCAGGCCACCCATGCCTCCACCACGCCGATCGTCGCGCCCGCCCAGTCCGCCAAAATACGCACCGTAACGCAACCAAGTTATTGCACCCGCGATCGTGGCGGCAACCGAGCTGATCAGGATGTCGCGGTTGTTTACGTGTCCGAGTTCATGTGCCAGTACGCCTTCCAATTCCTCGTCATTTAGCAGGCTCAGGATGCCCTGGGTGACCGCGACCGAGGCGTGCTTCGGATTTCGCCCTGTGGCGAAAGCATTCGGCGAATCCGTTGGGATGACATAGATCTTCGGCATGGGCAGGCCGATTTTCTGCGTCATTCTCTCGACCACATTGTAGACCCGAGGCAACTCCTCTCGCGTGACCGGCTGAGCGCGATAGGTTTTCAGCGCGATCTTGTCGGAGAAGAAGTAGGCAACGAAGTTAGTCACGGCGGCGATGCCCAGGGCGAGCAGCATCCCGTTCTGGCCACCCAAGGCGCGGCCGACCGCCATGAGCAACAGTGTCAAAGCGGTCAAGAGAAATGCGGTTTTGAATGTATTCCCCATAAAAGTGCCCTCTTGATTAGATGGTACGCCCGGCGAAGGGATGCATGTGGGAATACCGAAGGCGGCCGGAGGACGGTTCCAGCTAGCGCCGGTATCCTTCGAATGCGCTCATGGCAGGCTTTACCGTCAAACGGGCCGGACAAGACGACCGAACAGCCGGCAGGACGCCGGCACCAAGGGTCGGGGCTACTTCAACGCCGCGCGCTTGAGGGCCCGCTCCAAAGTCTGGTCCAGTGCCGCACGGGCTTGTTCGTATTCCTGCCGCGATATGCCGCCCTGTTTGTGCTCCACTTCGAGCTGAAACAGCTCATCCTTCAGCGCTTCGAGGAGCAGCCCGGAACGGCCGGAAGCCGGGAGCCTGGCAGGCATGTCAGGCGATTGAATATCGGAGGCAGCGAAATCGGGAACGGATGCGGCTCTGGAACGGCCGGTGATGTAAACCGCACCCGCCGCTAATGCCAACCCGAAGCCACCAAGGATATACCAGCGATATTTTTCTAGAGGATCGGGCGCCTCAATGGGCGGACCCAGTCCTCCGCCGGGTCGGGCGTCGCGTCCAGTCGTGGCAGCGGTCGCGCTATCGGCAGGGGCTGGATTTCCCTGGCTGTCGTCGCCCGCCTGACCCAATGCACCTGTGCCCGAAATCTTGAAAGCCAGCGGCTGTCCCACTTGCGTGTTCGAAGCAACCTGAACCAGCGCATCGGACTGACGTGGGTCCTTCATCGCCTTGAAGTCCGTGCCCGCCGCGCCGGTAAACTGCATGGTCTTGGGCAGCATCACCACAAAATGCTGCGCCCCGTAAAGCGGCTGGGGATCGACGCTGAGCTCGCCGCTGTAGGGCAGATGAAACACGACCTGAAACTGGGTTTCGCCGGGCCGCAGCGGAAAGACGAAGCCATAGCAGTCCTTCTCTTTCTCCGGCACCGGTGAAGAGTTGATCGGTTGGCCGCCCGCGGTCATCGCCATGGCCTGATCGATCTGGGCGCCCGCAGGCAGGAAAAACTCGAAGTGTTGGTCGCCCATCTGGGTGCGCGGCGGGTTGGAGGTGTTATCGACGGCGAACAGGCGTATCCCCTGCAACTCACTACCCTGAGCCTGAAAGCGCATAACGTCGGCAGTAACACTCACGCCATCCGTTTTCTTGGACACATCGTAAACTACCACTTCGACCGAGTTCGCTCCTGGAGGCACCATGTGGTGGTAGGTCACACCCTGGTGAATGGCGCGAATCAGGTGTGGGCCTGCGTCGGGGAGTTTGAAGCTGAAGTGACCGCTGACATCGGCCTTGGTGCGGGCGGCTTCCTCCATCCCCTGCGCCAGTTTGATCAGCACCACGTCATCCCCGGCGGCCGGCTTGCCATTGGTTCCGTTCTTGAGCGTGCCTGCCAGAGTTTGAGCAAAGGCCGCCGGACCGCACCGCAGCAACACTATGAAAACGGCCGCAATCACTAAGATTTTTGGGGAGAGCTTCAAACTCTCGCTCCTTTTCTACTAGCGTCGAGTGCGGAAGCGGCCGCCGGTTCGAGCCCCGCCATCTCCGCCAAAATGCCGGCCGCTTCTGCCTCGAGCGAGGACTTAAGCGCCTGGTAGTCCTGATCGGGAAGCTTGCCCGCCTGATGTTCGAAATTCAGATCGCGCAAGTTCTCGTATACCGCGTCCTTGCGCTCCTGCAGGTATGCCAGCCGGGTCTTTTCCGGACCCATGTGCAGTCTTCCGGGAAGATAAAAGATATAGAACAGCGTGCCGAGAGTCACCATGGCACAGGCGAGAAATGCGACCGTCATAATTCCGTGTCCTTCCGGGCCTGAGTACGAAAGTGTTCGAGGTCCACGCCACTCACGGGCAAAACGCCGCCTGGCGCTGTCTGTATCGGTTTTTTCTTCCATGCCAGCACGATGAATATGGTGGTCAGCAGCCCAAGCGCCAGAGCCAGAAACGGCATGATCCACGCCACCCGGTTAAAGCCCTTGGTGGTAGGAGCGAGCAGAACCGCAGGGCCATATTTTTCAACAAATGTCTGGAGGGTGCGATCGTCGCTGTCTCCGCGGTCGACGTTCGCAGCCAACTCGCTACGCATGCGGTCCGAATACGGGCATCCCACGTGGTTGCACTCCAGCAAGACATAGTTGCAGCCGCAGACGCACATCAGCCGATGACCCAGATTGTTGAAGCGCGCCGAATCGTCACCGGCCCCAAGAAATGCAAACACGGACAGACAGATTAACCCCACTTGCAGGCCGCGCCGGAAGATTGGCTTGGGCTTCGCCATTGGACTCGCCTGGCAGGAACACGACGGCGGAGTCAGACCGCCGCAAAAACATCTGAGCATCAATCTCCCGCCCCTGCCGGAGCGGTTTCAATCCGCGCCGGGGCCGCGACACGCATCGGCACTGCATTCGGGATCAGCGCCAGGACAGTCCCGCCGATCATAATCAGGACTCCCACCCAGATCCACATGACCAGCGGATTAAGGTGCGCCTTGATGATCGGCCTGCCGGTGGTCTCATTCAGGCCTTCATAAGTTAGGTAAAGGTCTTCTTTGACCGTCGAGCGAATTCTGGGCAGGGTTTGCGGCTGCTGGCTGGCCTTGTAAAAGCGGCGCTCGGGATACATGGTCGTAATCTCCCGGTCGCCCTTAAAAACATTGATGATGGCCCACTCGTTGCTGTAGTTCGGATTGTCGTCCTGGGTATACGACTGGCAGACCAGCGTGTAAGGGCCGATGGTCATTTTGTCGCCATAGCCCATTTCCTTCTCTTTGTCCTGATTGAAAGGTGTGCCCAGGATTCCGATGATCACCACCGCCACCCCGAAATGCACGATGTAGCCCCCATATCTGCGAGTGTTGCGGTGCCACAAGTGCACCATTGCGGCGGGCAGGCTTTGACCGGTGTGGCGCGAGATCACGCGGGCGCCGCGGATGAACTCCGAGGTCACGGTCAGGGCTACCAGCGCGGCCAACATGGCTGCCATGAGCGCATAGAAGTAAGCAATGTCGTTCCAGGGACGAACCCCGAGGACGATCATCAGAATCCCGACTGCAAGCGCGCCCAGCGCCGGCCACATGAAATTTCGTCTCAAACTCTCGATTGAAGTCTTGCGCCACGCCAGCAGCGGGCCCACGGCGGTGAGTAACAGCAGCAGCAGCGCCACCGGGATCGCTACTTTGTTATAGAAGGGCGGACCCACCGTGACCTTGTTACCTTGCACATACGCCGAGATCAACGGGAACCACGTACCCCAGAGCACGGTAAAACAAGCCAGCAGCAACAGCAGGTTATTGAACAGGAAACTCGACTCGCGCGAAATCAAGGATTCGAGTTTGTGCTCACTGCGCAGGTGCGATTTGTTCTTGAAAAAGAAAAACGCAAACGCGACCAAAGTGACCAACAGAAACCACTTGAACCAGCCGCCGATCGAAGACTGTGCGAAAGCATGCACCGAACTGATGATTCCGCTGCGGGTGAGGAACGTCCCCAGAATCGCCAGCCAGAACGTGGCGAAGATCAGCCACATATTCCACATCTTTAGCATGCCCCGTTTTTCCTGCATCATTACGGAATGCAGGAACGCGGTGCCGGTCAGCCATGGCATGAGCGAGGCGTTCTCGACCGGATCCCATCCCCAGTAGCCGCCCCAGCCCAAAACTGAATACGCCCAGTGCGCGCCGAGGAAAACGCCGCAGGTCAGGAAGGCCCATGTCACCATGGTCCAACGGCGGGTGATGCGAATCCACTTCTCCCCGGGATAGCGCATGATCAGCGCACCCAGGGCAAAAGCGAAGGGCACGGTGAAGCCCACATATCCCAGGTACAGCATGGGAGGATGGATCACCATCTCGGGATATTGCAGCAGCGGGTTCAGCCCGGCGCCGTCCGCGGGCAGCGTGCCCGTCATCAGGGCAAAAGGATGGGCGGCGAAGTTCAGCAGCAGCAGAAAGAAAATCTGTACCGCCGCGATGACGACGGAAGCGTAGGCGAAAAGCCGAGTGTCGGTCTTGTGCCGCAGCCGTAGTACCAGTCCATAAGCCGCCAGCAACAGCGACCAGAACAGCAGGGAGCCTTCCTGACCCGACCAGAGCGTTGCGAACTTGTAGGGGGCCGGCAGATCGCGATTACTGTGATGATAGATATAGGCGATCGAGAAATCGTCCTGGAAGGCGGAGGTCACTAACACGACGGCTGCGAGAAACACCAGGGCAAAGGTGGCAATACCCGCGCGCCGCGCCGTTTCGCCCAGTCGTTCCGACCCCGGCCCCGGACGAGCCAAAGCCAACGCTCCCGCGAGGAACGAGTACGCGCTCAGCGCTAACCCGAGCAGAAGCGCAAAACTGCCAATTTGGGACATGGAGGATCCGAAAGGCTATTTTTTCAGAAACAGGGGGCTGAGGCAACCGATGAATCACACGCAGGTACAAATTAGAAGGGCAGAGTAATGCATCACGTTACCCTGCCGATTCTCACATCGGAATTGGACTGCACGCGAATTCTCTCAGCCGTGCATCCTCAAGCGATGCCGACGAAGGCAATCCATGTTGCCGAGGCCCAAACCTAAGCGCTCTGCTGCTGATCGTGACGGCCGAGGATCTCTCGCTCCGCTACCAGCCAATCCTCATCCTCGTGACCTGGCGTGTATCCCCGCTCTTCGTACAGTTGGTAGGCGCGAATGCGGATTTCCTCTTCCAGGTCCACCGTGGACGACTTCTTCTTTACTTCAAAAGGTTTCGGTGCAGCCATGGTTGTAACCTGCTTGCGACTTGTGTTGCCGTTGCCAGGGGTTTTTACGCGAGCCATAAACGAATACTCCTTACATAGGCCAAGGTTCAGCTTTTAAAGCCCAGCAATGAACCGAATTGATGAACGGGGCACATCCGCGTTGGACTGTCACGCAGTGGGCCCGAGATAAATTGTGGCGATTGAGCACTTCAATCATAACCGAATGGGCGAGGTCGGGGGAGAGGAGAAACAAGAAAATATTCGTTTGCGGGAAACGATTTTGGTAATCGTTTACATCGAAAGCTAGTAAAAATCGTGCGAACTGGTCGCCGCTCGAGTAACCGATAATGGCATTACCCGCCGCGCCTTCACCGAGATAACGTTGTCTTGATTTTGCAAAATGCCTTCCACCATAAGGAATTGTTCCGAAGTCACGAGCATCCGGTTTTTCTGAAACAGGTCGGGCATGATGATGACATTGGCTACTCCAGTCTCATCCTCCAGACTGAGAAAGACGAAACCTTTAGCGGTGCCAGGACGTTGGCGGGCGATAACGCATCCTCCAATACGGAGATATTTGCCATTGGGAATGGCGGCGAGATCGCTGGCCTTGCGGATTCCAATCGCGTCCATCCGCACGCGGTGATAGGCCATGGGGTGAGGGCCAACGGTCAGGCCGGTACCGCGGAAGTCGGCCACCAGCCGCTCCTCCGGGTTCATGGGACGAAGCGGGGAGCTAAAGTCAGGCCCGGAAAGTTCATCAAGCAAAGGTCCCGAGTGACGTACTGAGCGCTCGATTTGCCAGAGAGCGTCGCGGCGATGGAGTTTCAGGTTTCCAGTTTCAGGTTTCAAGTGGCCGGGACTGCGAACCGGGAACTGGAGACTGGAAACTGAATTCAACGCTCCGATTTCTGCCAGCGTATTCAGCTCATCCTTGCGCAGTTCAGGAACGCGATGGACGAGATCGTGAATCGATCCGAACGGAGCAATATTGCGCTGACAGACGAGCGCCTGGACAGTTTGCTCACGCAAACCGCGGGCATAACGTAGACCGAGGCGTAGCGCCGGCGTCCCGCCGGCTGTCGGGTGGGCGTTCCGCCCACCGCCTGTCAATCTCTCAGATGGCAGGTTCTTTCGCCCCTGCGGGGCTTCACTCTCCTCTGTTTCTCTCCCACGGCTTACGCCGTGGGCTGCATTCTTTCGCCGTTCCGCGTCTGGGTTTCCCGTTGGATTGCCACTAGGTTCCTGGCCAACGGCCATCCCGACGACTGTGCAATCCCACCCCGAGTTCATCACATCAATTGGAAATATCTTCAGCCCGTGCCGCTGCGCATCTTTCACAATCGTCGCTGGACGGTAAAAGCCCATCGGCTGGTTATTGAGCAGGGCAGCGGTGAAAGCCGCCAGGTAGTGGCATTTCAGATAAGCGCTGGCATAGGCGATCAGCGCGAAGCTGGCCGCGTGGGACTCGGGAAATCCGTACAGCGCGAAAGAAGTAATCGAAAGAATGATCTGCTCCTGCGCTTTGCGTGAAATGCCATTGCGTTCCATGCCAGCGCGAAGTTTGGTCTCGATTTCCTTCATGCGCTTTTCCGAGCGCTTGAATCCCATCGCCCGGCGTAGATCTTCCGCCTCGCCGCCGCTGAATCCGGCGACCACCATGGCCATCCGCAATAACTGTTCCTGAAAAAGCGGGACGCCCATAGTACGCGCCAGCACAGACTCGAGCGAAGGATGCGGATAGGTCACGCGTTCGCGTCCCTGGCGCCGCTGTAAAAACGGATTCACCATCTGCCCCACAATCGGCCCAGGGCGAATGATGGCCACCTGCACCACGATGTCGTAGAAACGTCGCGGCCGTAGGCGCGGCAAACATGACATCTGGGCGCGGCTTTCGACTCGGAACATGCCAATGGTGTCGGCCTTTTGCAGAGTGGAGTAAACCGTGGGATCGTCAGCCGGCAGGTGGGCGAGATCCACTTCTTCGCCGTAGTGGTCGCGAATCAGTCCCAGAGAATCTTCCAGCACTGCCATCATGCCCAACCCGAGCAGGTCCACTTTGATAATGCCGAGATCGGCGCAATCGTCCTTGTCCCACTGCGCCACCACACGACCCGGCATGGACGCGGGTTCGAGTGGCACTACAGAATCAAGCTGTCCCTGGCAGATGACCATGCCGCCGGAGTGCTGGCCCAGATGGCGCGGCAAATCCTGCACCGCCTCGCACAGCTCAAAATATTTGCGCAGGCGAGGATGGCTCAGAGCCAACCCTGCATCGTGGAAGCGGTGATCGAGCGTGTCATGGGAGTCGCGATATTCCCAGGTGGAGACTGCGGATGAAACTTTGTCCAGAGTCTCCGGATCGAAACCCAGAGCCTTTCCCATTTCGCGTGACGCCATGCGGTTGCGGTAGGTGATGACGTTGGCGGTCATAGCCGCGCCGCGTTCGCCGTAGCGTTTGTACAAATATTGAATGACGCGCTCGCGCTGGTCGCCACTGGGCAGATCGAGATCAATATCAGGCCACTCGCCGCGCTCCTCGGAAAGAAAGCGCTCGAAAAGCAGCTCCATACCGATGGGATCCACGGCGGTGATGCCAAGCGAATAGCAGACGGCGCTGTTGGCGGCCGAGCCTCGCCCCTGCACTAGAATGTTCTGCTCGCGGCAGAAGCGAACCAGGTCCCACACAATAAGAAAGTAGCCGGCCAGATTGAGTCTTTCGATCAGCCCCAGCTCCCTCTCAACCTGCTGCTGGGCACGGCTTTTGAGGCCGACATCTGACCGGCCATAGCGCTGCTGAAAACCTTCCCGGGTGCGCTCTCGCAGGAAGGACATCATGGTCTCGCCTTCCGGCACGGGATATTTAGGGAATTCATATCCCAGATTCTCAAGCGTGTATTCGAGCCGTGACGACAGTTCCACGGTGTTGGTTAGGGCCTCCGGCAGATCGGCAAAAAGCTGTTGCATCTGCTGTGGCGATTTCAGATGCCGCTCGGAGTTGCGCGCCAGCAGACGCCCGGCAGTCGCCAGCGTGCAATGGTTGCGAATGGCAGTGAAGACGTCGCAAAGTTCGCGCTCCCGCGGAGTCGCATAGCAAACACCGTTGGTCGCCACCAGCGGCAGCTGAAGCGAGCGAGCAATTTCGATGGCAGCGCGGTTGCGGGCTTCCTGCTCGCGATGAAAATGTCGCTGCAGTTCCACATAAACGTTTTCCTGGCCAAACATATTGGTCAGGCGTTCGACCGAGCGTCGCGCTTCTTCCATACCACCTCGGGCCAGCGCGATGGCCAGCGGACCGTCATCGCCGCCAGTAAGGCAGATCAATCCGCTGCCATGTTCCTGCAATTCTTCCATGCGGACTGCACCTTCGCCTTTCTTCGTGCGCAGCTTCATTTTGGTAATCAGGCGGCAGAGGTTCTGGTAGCCGGAGCGGCAAGAAACGAGGAGGGGAAGGCGGAAAGTGATTAACGAATTTTCGCTTGTCAGCTCCGCCCCCAGATGCGCCTTGATCCTGGCTGTCTTTGCCGCCATGTAAAAACGGGGTGCGCCATAGACGCCGTCGCGGTCGAGAAGCGCCATGGCCGGCATGTTCAAGTGCGCGCATGTGGCGATCAGGTCTTCGGGTAGAGAAGAGCCCTCGAGAAAACTGAAGGCTGAGCGGGAATGGAGTTCGATGAACATCGTCCCAGGATGAGAGCGGTTTGTTTCGCTCTTTGTTCGCCCTAAATTTTGCCGATATAGAAGGTGATTGTCAAGGGCGACTCATCGAGGGGAAGCTGTAATTCTGGGTGGAGACAAAAACAGTGATCCGTTTCTGGTTGTCGGTTCCCCAGTTAGCTCTTAAGGTTGCGGCGCGCGCATGGACGCGCGCCGCCAGGCTTCGACAGGACCTACGCCGGCACTTTGG
>Ga0070697_100002076_pt1 | contig 15311 bp, 11 predicted proteins | sample KBSK1501metaG_FD_65475 | JGI IMG/M metagenome (GOLD analysis project Ga0070697, IMG submission 65475) | Corn, switchgrass and miscanthus rhizosphere microbial communities from Kellogg Biological Station, Michigan, USA - KBS K1-50-1 metaG | ecosystem: Host-associated > Plants > Roots >...
GGCAAGCCATCGCCGTGGCTGGATGCCGGGTTGCGTTCTGGACGCCGGGGTTGGGTGTTTACCGGCGGCGTATATTCAGTCGGCGCTTGGCGGCTGAGCGCCTAGGCTGCTGGGGTGGACACGGTACAGTCGCGGCAACCCGAACTCGCCGACGTCGGGCGTCTCGCGCGGCGGCTTGTGTACCGGGCGGTGGACGCCGCGCGGACCGAGGACAAGCCGCTGCGGCGGTTGCTGCTTGACCACCTCGGTGCGGATGCGGAGGGCCTTCCGGCGGTGTCCGGGTCGTGGCCGTCGTATGAGCATGTGAACCTGCAGGCTGGGCTGGACGCCTGGCTGGCCGGGCCGGGCCGCCGGTTCGAGCTGCTGGGGATCGCGGGCGCCATGCGCGGCATGGACTACGGGATCGGCTTGCTGATCGCTGACCCGGGAGGGCACGGACTCGGTTCGGGCGGCGTCACCACGACCGCCCTGCCGGCAGGACCGGGCGGCGTGACGCGCAACTGCGTGCAGCACGGCCTCTACCTTGTCGACGACAACGGTGCCCGGCTCGCGCTTTTGGCGCACGCGCGTGAGCACGGCCCGTTTACCGAGGTGATCCTCGATGTCGCCGGGCCGGATATCAGCCGTATCGCGAGCACGCTGGAGGAGATCCGGTGGCTGGTCAGCGAGCGGAGTGTGTTCCGCGGCCAGGTGATCGCCTTCGGCGCCGAGATGCTGGGTTTCGGCCACCAGGTGCCGGTGACATTCTTGAACCGGCCTGCCGTCGGCCGTTCCGATGTGATCTTGCCGGACGGCGTTCTTGACGCTATCGAACAGCAGGTGCTCGGCGTGGCCAGGTACGCCGGGCGGCTGCGGGCCAGCGGCCAGCACCTCAAGCGCGGAGTCCTGCTGCACGGCGCGCCCGGCACCGGCAAGACGCACACCGTGCGCTATCTGCTCGGTCAGATGGACGGCGTGACGGCTGTCGTCCTGTCCGGCGGTGCGCTCGGCCGGATCAGGGAGGCCTGCTCGGTTGCGCGGACATTGCAGCCGTCCGTGGTCGTGATCGAGGACGTGGACCTCATCGGCGAGGAGCGGATGCCGCGGATGGGCCCGGTCATCGGGCACCATCCGCTGCTGTTCCAGTTGCTGAGCGAGATGGACGGGCTGGACTCCGACGTCGACGTGACATTCCTGCTCACGACGAACCGGCCCGAGATTCTCGAGCCCGCCCTCGCCGCCCGGCCAGGCCGGGTTGATCTGGCGGCGGAACTCCCCCTGCCCGACGCCTCCGCGCGTCGCCGGCTCGTCCGCCTCTACCAGGGCAACGTGATACTCGACCTGGCCGAGCCGGAGCAGGTGATCGAGCGCACCGAGGGCGTCACGGCCTCGTTCCTGAAGGAGCTCATCCGCAAAGCGGCGCTGCTCGCGTGCCAGGACGGGACCGGCGACGAGGCCGCGGGCGGCGGCCGATCCGCCACGCAGACTGCTCTGGCCGCGTCCATCAGGGTCGCCGATCATCATATGGCGGCCGCCCTCGACCAGCTGCTCGACACCAAGAACCAGCTCACCAGGGTGCTGCTGGGCGGCACCCAGCCCGGCGATGCCCGGCCAGGTGAACCGCTTCCGGGACCGCCCCCAGTGCGGCCGCCGTGGCCGGCCGCACCATAGCGCCGACCGGGTGCATCAGTACCCTGTCCATCAGGTATGCCAGGTCGGCCGGGCTGGCGTCACCCCGCGCCACCGCGTCCTGGAGCAGGGGCAGCCACTCCTCCTGCAGATCCGGCGGCGCGTGCTGGGCCAGCAGCCAGGCCGCTGGGCGCCCGTCTCGCCAACCAGCCGATGGCCGGGCCACCCATGGTGGCCGACGATTTCCCGCAGCCGCGCTGTGTTGTGAGGACGCAACCGCGGGGTGATAGGTGAGCGTGAGGAGCACGTCGGATGAAGGCAGTGAGGTGCTGACATGACCGATCGGCAACCGCGTACCCGGGAGCAGCGCAGGGTCGACACGCTAGCCAAGCTGTCCGCGCCGGCCGCGGACGTATGGGTCGCGACCGCTACCGCGGATGCGGGCGGGAACGCCAGCTCCTATCTGGTGCCACTGTCCCTAGCCTGGCTCGATGAGCGGGTCGTGCTGGCCACCGAGGCGGACTCGGTCACGGCCAGGAACATCGTCAGCCACGGACGCGCCCGGCTTGGCCTGGGGCCGACTCGTGACGTGGTGATGATCGACGCCGAACTGGAACATGTCTACAGCCTGGACGAGGTCCCGGCCGGTCTAGCCCGGCGGTATGCGATGCAAGCGGACTGGGATCCGCGCGCGTCGGGCGGCCAGATGCGGTTCCTGGTGTTGCGCCCGCAGCGGATCCAGGCCTGGCGGGAAGTTAATGAGCTGCCGGGACGCACCTTGATGCGTGATGGAGCGTGGATTACCTGAAGGCCGATCCGGGGATCTTCCCACGGCCGTGCGGAGCCGCGTCACGGGGCAGGATGTACCAAGCTCGTTCGGCTCTGATATTTCTCGTCACATGTGATTATCAGACGGGTCAGTTCCGTGCGGGACCGGATCCCTAGCTTGCGGTAGGTGCGGGTGAACGTAGTTGGCCATAGGAGGACCTGTGAGTAGCACCGCCGCAACCGCGGTGGGCGTTATCCAGCTGCTGTTGGCTGATGTCGACGGCACCCTGGTCACGCCGGACAAGGTGCTGACCGACCGGGCGGTCGGCGCCGTGCGCCGCCTCGGCACGGCCGGGATCCAGTTCGCCATCACCAGCGGCCGCCCCCCGCGAGGCATGGAAATGCTGATCGAGCCCCTCGACATCACCACCCCTATCGCCGCCTTCAACGGCGGGCTGCTGGTCGACCGGGACATGTCGGTTATCGAGCAGCGAGTGCTGCCCGAGGAGCTCGTACGGCCGGTGGCGGACCTGGTCGGGTCGTTCGGCCTCGATGTGTGGGTGTACCGCGGCCCGGACTGGTACGTGCCGGACCCGAAAGGCTCGCACGTGGCCCGGGAGTCCGCGACAGTGCGGTTCGAACCCAAGGTCATGACCAGCCTCGACGGGCTCACCAGCGACGTCGTGAAGCTAGTCGGAGTCAGCGACGACCTGGACGCGGTGGCCCGCGCCGCCTCCGCCGCGCACGACCGGTTCGGCGACCACGTGTCCGCCGCCCGTTCCCAGCCCTACTACCTCGACGTTACCCACCCGGACGCGAACAAGGGCGCGGTCGCCAGCTACCTGTCCGCGAGGTACATGATCCCGCCGGAGGCCATCGCCACGATCGGCGACATGCCGAACGACGTGCTGATGTTCGCCCGCTCCGGGCTGAGCATCGCGATGGGCAACGCCAGCCTCGAGGTGCAGCGCTCGGCCCGGCGGATCACCACCTCCAACGCCGACGAGGGCTTCGCCAACGCCGTCGAGAGGTTCGTCCTCCCGCCGAGCTCATAGCCCCTGCCTAGGTTCATGATTGCGTCTGCCCCTTTTCGTGGTCTGCGGCAAAGGCCCTGGTCAGTGCCTGACTTCTGGTTGCCGATTTCCCTCCCGGCGCTACCACTCCCCGTAGACCAGATGCGCGCGGGCGAGCCGGCGTGGAGTAGCCCTTGCCCTCTCGATCCGCGGCGACGGCATAGGGGGGCGCCGGGCCCCGTGTTCCGGGACCCTCGCCGCACGGGATCCCGTCCCGCTACCCGCCGACCGCCGGGACCCACCCACAAACCCGATATACCGAACGGGCCGGGTTATCCGCCCAGTCCGAATGCCTCCGCCACCGCAGTGATTCCCGCAGTGTCGGCGAAGGGGAAGCTGAAGATCACTTCGTCAGCGCCGGCCTCGATGTGACCTGCGACCAGGCCGGGAATCTCGTGGGGCTGGCCGACGGTGAACCCGGCGATCTCCTCGGCTGAGCCGACCGTCGTCAGCATCTCGCGCGTCTCGGCCGTGTTCTGGCTGGACGTGGTGAGGATCAGCGGGGTCATCCAGGTCACGCCGACCTCGGCTGGATCCCGGCCCACCTCGGCGCAGTGGCGGTGCAGCACGCTGATCTTGCGGACCAGCGTGCTGACGTCGCCCGTCACGTTGCACATGTCCGCGTAGCGGGCCACCAGCCGCAGCGTCCGCTTCTCGCCGCCGCCGCCGATCATGATCTTCGGCCCGCCTGCCTGTACGGGCCGGGGCAGGTTGCGGGCGTGATCGAGCCGTTAGTGAGCGCCGGAGAAGCTCACATCGTCGCCGGTGAACATGGCCCGGCAGACCTGAACCACAGTAGCCACTCCTCCCCGGGGCCCGCGGCGGCCCCGCGCACACCAGCAGCCCGCTCCTGCGATCAGGACGGCGAAGGCCGCATGCCATGCTCAATATCGCTAGCAACGGCTTCGTCGACCTCATCTGCCGATGTGAGTGCGTGCGGTATGGCCACGCCGCAGAGGTATTACGGGTGCCGCCTCGGTGCAGCACGTTGAGCTGCCGGATACATTGAGATCGAGGTCAGCAAAGAACGTGCGGACCAGCTACGAGGTCTCCATTGGCTAGCTCATGTAAGTTGGCCATCACCGCCCAGCCGCCTCCTCGGATGGAGTTTCCCGCGCTATAGCGTGGTATGTGATCGGCGGAGACTTGTCACCTGACCGTCACCTAGAGCTTCTTCAGGTCGGCCAGGATCTCGTTGGCGGCCCGTATTCCTTCGGTGGCGCCGCCTTCCATGAAGCCCTGGAAGTTGATCGAGCAGTGCTCCCCGGCGAAGTGAATGTTTCCCTGCCGCGCTTTCTCGTATCCGCTGAAGCCGGTGTACTGGCCTGGCTTCCAGTATGAGTAGGAGCAAAGGAAGTTCGGATCGGTGAACGGCGTCGAGAGCATCGCCTTGCCATTCCACTGCTTGGTGATGCCGGGGAAGATCGGTTCCATCTGCGTAAGCAGCTGCTGTGCGAACGTTGTCACCTGCGAATTGGTGGCCGTGGTCGTGTAGGGGCTGGCCTGGCCGAGCGAGCTGGCTACGTTCGCGCCCGGATACTCGACGAAGATGCCTGTCGCCCCGGATTGCCCTCGGGTGACGTCCCAGCCGCTCTGGAATGGCTGATCGGTGTAGACCGAGCCGGTGCTCGCGTCCGAGTTCCAGATTCGCGCCTGGAACTGCAGGTTGAGCTTGGCGTTGAGCCCGGAGCCGAGCTGCGTGATCGCAGTCTGCTTGAGCGCGTCGAAGCCGGCCTTCTTGTAGTTGAGCGTTCGCAGGACGGAGAAGCTCATGCAGAGGACCACGTGGTCGGCGGTGGCCCTACTGCCGTTGTCGAATGAAACGGTGATGGAGCCGTCGCTGTTCGTCGCGATCGCCGTCATCCGGTAGCCCAGGTGGATGCTCGAGCTCGGCAGCGCGTTGGCGATCGCCAGCGGCAGATTCGAATTCCCGCCCGCGATGTGGTAGCGCTCGTCGGATTTCCCGTAGATCGAGAAGTTCCCCGGGCTGGCGTTGAACCCGAGCAGGTAGATCAGGTTCAGCGACGACTGCCCGGTCGTCTCCGCGCCGTACTCCTCGTTGTACGCGGCGTTCAGCAGCGCGCCCATCTGCGAGTTGTGGCCGCCTGGAACGTAGCTCGTGATCCAGTCGTACAGCGTCATCTGGTCGAAGAACTGCCCCGCCGGCGTGAAGCTGTTGTAAAGCGTCGGGTAGCCGGCCGCCTGCACCTGTCCCTGCAGGGTGTTGTGGACCGCCTGGAAGTCGTTGCTGGCCTGGCTGTAGGGGTAGCCGGCCCCGAAGATCCAGTAGGTGTCGGTGGTCCCGTTCGGCTGCGCGGCAAGCAGGTCGACTGCGGGAAGCGAGAACCTCTGTGCGAGCTGCAGGATCGTCTTGTGATTGGTGTCGATGAGCTCGCCGCACAACTCTGCCTGCTGGCCGTTATCCCAGAACCCGTGCCCGAACTCTGTCCAGTCGGAATGCATGCGACCGCCCAGACGGCCGGAGGACTCGTAGACATCCGAGAAGACGCCTTTGTCCTGCAGGGTCAGCGCCGCGGTCAGGCCGGCGATGCCGCCGCCTATGATCGCGATCCTGGGAGCGCTGGCCGCGGCTGCCGGCTTCGCAAGGGAAAGCGGACCGGCCACGGCGGCTACGGCACCCACAGCCCCCGTGCGCTGCAGGAACTCGCGGCGCGTGAATCGCGCCTCCTGCTCGCGTTGACGGAACTCGTCAACCCCGATCCCGAGCCGCGCAGACGCGTCGTGCTCACGTGCCAGACGCTGCAGTGCCCGCATCAATGGTGTCCGCGCCATGTCCTCCGCCTTTTATTGCCGTGGATATGCCACGATTCTTTCCGATTCGGGCGCATCTTTTCAAGGCCTGTCCCTCCGGGAGAGTGTCTACGTAAACCCGCTATTCAAAAAGCCAGTCCTACCCGGGCGCCCGGGCGCCCGCTGCTGCTCGCCATATTCCGACATAACCGACATTAAGAGGCTCCCGGCCACGCTCGTGGTCGTAAGCGCACGGAGCGTCGACCTCGATTCAGTCCTCCTCCCCAACCCTGGCGAGGACGCATACGACGTAGTTCGGCGTGTCTGCAATCTGCCAGGCTGGCACGCTCCAGCACGGCGCGCGCCCGGAACGGGGACCGTCTCCTAGTCTGCTTTCGGTTCTGTTTGTTCATGCACTACTGGCAGCTCGGAACGCTCTCTTCTGCCGCCGACCGTGCGACTATGCGATAACCGGTGTGCTTGTGAGTTGGCATGCGAAACCCCGAGAACGATCGGTGTCAGGCGCGTGGAGTCCGGGCGCACGGCACCGGGTCTGCCGGGCAGGTCACGGACACCGGTTGCCGCTGTCGACCTGCCATGTCCGGTCGGGTCCCTGGATGACATGGAGAGTGACCGAGCCGGACTCCACCGTCGCGCCGCTGCCGCTGCGGCTGACCTGCCGCCAGCCCTCAGCAGGGATACCCGTCAGGCCACCATGCCGGGCGAACCAGGCTGCGGCAGCAGCCGGCGTTGGCTGACCACCGCGGTCTGACACCAGCGACAGCGCGAATCCTGACCCGTTCGCGCAGGACGAGGCCGCGGCATGGACCAGCGGCGCCGGAGCCGCGGGGGCAGCGTTCGATCCGCACGCCGCAAGAGCCAGCAGGCCGGCGAGCAGGCAGCTGCCGGATACATTCATTCCCCATCGCATATCCCTTTGACGCACGAACGCGTCCGAAGGCTCCCGCCATTTCCGGCCACCAACGCGAACGGCCAGCGCGCCGCGGCCGGACATGCTCTCATGGCCGCCAGGTGTGTGTGGGTCAGCTTCGCAGTGACCGCGAGTCGCTGCAGCGTCATGGCATGACGACCTTCACCCAGCTGACGCTCACGTCCTCCCATCCTCCCGAGCCGTTCACCGGCAGGAACGACACCGGGGCGGCCAGCACCAACCGACGGGGGCGGAGCCGCGCGGTCATCGCCTCGGCGGCACAGCGGGCGCGGGAGCAGAGTCCCCGGTCCGTTCGGTGTAAGACCCTTAAGTAGAACGGGCCGTGCTCTCCCGGTTCAGTCACTCGGCGGTGTGCTGGACGGCAGTGCCGCGGGTCCGGACCCGCAGCACTGCGGGCCAGGCCCGCTTCGACGGGCATCCATCATCACGAGTTGTCCTGGTGCGACATCCGATCATGGAGGCGAGTTGCCTGGATCGCCGGCCTCCCGCCGGGGCGCTCCCCCAGGCCGGTGATCCGAGCGCTCCATGCGGATGAGCTTGACAGCTGCCCTCTCACAAGGTGCGCGCCTTCTTGAGCTCGCGCAATCCCGTGCTGGCCACACCAGCAAGTTAGCGAGGCCGCCCGAAGGTTGGTTACACACTCTATTTAGGGTTCACACCACTGATCCGGGAACGAGCCGTTACTCCGACCACGTGCGCGGACACGCCGTAGCGCACCTGGACTTGCCGACTGTGCAGGTACGCGGGGGCCAGCTGGCGGCTGGCCCCCGCGCATCCGAGCCTAGGCGGGGAGCCGGGACAGGAACGTGCCCCAGTTCGCGAGGACCGTCCGGGGGGCATTCGGGATGAACTCGTTACCCATCCAGACGGCGCCGTCTGCGAAGACCGCGGCCGAGTAGTCGCCCCAGCGGGCCACGCCAGGAGTCGGGGCTCCCTCGGCGGCGTAGCCGCTGAACCCGTCTTCCGGCAGGGCGCCCGGGCCGGTGATGTGGATCGCGCCGACCGCCCGGCCTAGGGTGAACCGCACGTAGGCGGCGCTGGGGAAGAAGTCGGGCCCGCTGAGGGTGAAGGCCATCGCGCCGATGCCGAACCTGTTCACCGCGATGGAGGGGAACAGGACGTTCTCGCCGTTCACGGCCACGTAACCCTGGTGGAGGATGCGGGCGAAGATCCCGAACGGGGTACCGACCGCGCCGACCGCGAAGTACGCGATGCCGACCCTGGGCGGCCCGGTCGCGGAGGTGACCGTCGTGTTGACCCCGCCGAACAGGATGCCGTTGAAATCGACCACCTGGTTCATCCGCGAGTCGTTGGCGTTGATCGTCTCCAGCGGCTCGTGGGAATTGATCGGCGGCGAATTGAGCAGGTCACGCAGCGGCGTCGGCCCGGACTTCTGCGTCGCGCCGGTGTTGATCGGCAGGCCGTAGGTCTCGCTCGTGAGCACCTGGTGGCTCAGCTGCAGGCTGGGGTGGCTACTGCCGAGCGAGCCAGTGCCGGCCAGCGACCAGGCGGCGATCCGGTTGTCCAGCGGCGCGTTGTTCTGGAAGGCATCTTCCGGGCCGCCGGTCATCAGCAGCTCCGTGCCGCTCCGCGGGTTAACGGATTCTGACGGCTGGATCGATCCCCAGCGCGGGAGGTTCGCGTCCCCAGTCGGCACCGTGCCGACGTCGAGGTGATCGAACACCACGCTGCTGGCTCCGCTCTCCAGCGCCGCCCGCCCGAGCGCGTACATCTGGGCTCCGTTGAAGAAGAAGCTGGGGTTGTCCTGGAACTCGTTGGTGTCGATGAAAACCCCGTCACGGTTCGCGCCGAGCAGTGGCTGGTCCGGCAGGCACGGGCAGCCGGCGTGCGCTGGGGTGCCGTTCAGGCCGTCATCGCTGGTGTCCACCGAGTAGAGGTTCCACTTCCCGGTCGGGTCGCTCGTCAGGCTCACCGCGATGAGCACGTGGGTGCGGTTGAAGGGGGCAGCGCCGCTGAAGTTGCCCGGCGCGTCAACTTCGAGAATGGTCTGGATGAAGCGCTGGCCGACCCGGTCCCAGTAGCACTTGGGGTCAGACAGGAAGTCGCCCGTCGTCCGGGCGACGCGGTTGAACGCCGGGGACCTGTTGTAGAACTGGTTGAGCGCGGTGACCGCGGTCAGCCGCGTCCCGCTCTCGTTGTAGACGGCGAACGCGTCGTTGACCGGCTCGATCACGAAGCCGTGGCCCACGCACAGACCCTGGTCCGGTGGCTCCAGGCTGAACTGCGTGTTCGCGTACTGGCCGGTGCCGGCGTTGCGCTGGTCCGCGTGAGTCAGCCCGTTGAAGCCGGTCGCGGCGCCGGGATTGCTGACCACCGGGGTGCCCGGCGGCGACGGCGGCTGCAGCGCCTGCGCGGCCCGGTTCATCCGCGGATCACGGGACAGCATGTGCGCCACCCCGGAATCCTTCGCCGGGGCGGCATTCGGCGACACGGCCGCGCCTGGCGGCAGCGGCGCCGACGTGCCGTACAGGGACGCCGAGCCAGTCGTCTGGGTGGGATGGTCCACCCCGCCCGCCGCCTTCGCGGCGGCCGAAGCCCCGGCCGCCGGCCCGAACCCGACAAGCAGCCCCGTGCAGACCGCGGGCACCAGCAGCAGCCGCCATCTCCGCCGGGCCGCCGGCGGCGACCCGCGCCCGGATCTTGCCGAAGATTTCCGCGATGACCAGGATGTGCGCATGGGCTAGGGCCCTTCCCGCTCACGCGTGCCGCCAGCCCTAGGCCGTCCTCCAGGCCCGCCAGTCACGCCGATGTGACCGTCTCGCGATACGAGACGCTTTCCGACAGAATCTAACAATCACGGCAAATGACCGTCAACGATCTGCAGAACCGTTATCTCCCCTTAACCGCCGGATCATGATCCGGCGGGCCACGACCGGCTCCCGTCTGGTAGTTGCCGCTTCCTCGCGTGACGCCGTCGTACGGCGAGAGAACACAGGGCATCAGCCCTCACCACAAACCCATCGGATTTACATCTCTAGTGGCATTAACTCACCATGTTCACGACAGATGCATACGTATCACGGGCATTGCCAAACATGTCAGCACCGGACGCCATTACGCCGCGTCTCGGGTCGCGACGTCCGGCGCATTTGCATCCGGAACCTTACCGGTCCGGGATGCGTCTCATCGTCATGACGGCGTCACGATGGCTCGCGACGACGCTCGCCGCGATGACCGTGCTAGTAGCGCTGGCGACCGGCTGCGCCAGCGTCACTAGCGCCCATCCGGCTAGCACGGCAAAGGAGCCGGCACCGGCCAGCGCGAGCTTCAGCGTCATGGGCCTGGCGTTCCGGTATCCAGTCAGCTGGCAACGGTCCCGTACCTAGAGTAGCGACCTGCCGGGTTCCTCAACCTTGATCGTCTACCTGAGCAGTACCAGTCGGCTGAGGGCCCCGTGCGTTGCCAGTACCAGCCCCGGCCGAATCGCCCAGACCTGCTAAACAGGTTGAACTCGTCGCGTCTATATGGTCACCATTGGCCGCCGTGCCCGCGGCGCGGCGCGCTGACCCTGACCGCACTCGAACCCCAGAGCCTTCGATCCTCGAGCCGGATCGCTTTACACTGATGCCATGCTCTCGGCGTCTGAGGTTCCGCGGTTGGCCGCCGTAGACAGCCCATTTCGCCCATGGGCGACTGGATGACACGCGCCGCAAACAAGACAACAGACGCGATCAACGACGGTCCTGCCCACGTCGTGACCGACCTCTACCGCGACCCCAATGTCAAGGCAGCACTCGAGAAGCTCTTCAACTACAAGTGCGCGTACTGCGAGACGCCTGGATTTGCCGGGTTCTCCTGGGACGTCGAACATTTCCGCCCTAAGGCTCGGTTGCCGAGGACAGATCGCATCCCGGCTACTACTGGCTGGCCTACACGTGGACCAACCTCTATCCGAGCTGCGTCTTCTGCAATCAGCGGCGACATACCGAGGAACATTGCAACGCGAGCCGTCTTGATCGCATTGTCTCACCGCGGTTTCAGTACTCGGCCCTGGTCAGAACTATTAATGAAGATCCCGCAGTTTTCGGATTTTAGCGGACTAGCCCGAGCTTCCGGACGGGGCACGTGTCCCGGAAGGGCTGCGGTAATCATTGCAGATCCATCCGGAATGTAGTACGTATCTGGCAGGGATCAACCCTCACTTCGTCAGGCGCCTGGCATTTCGCCGCGGGGTTTGCCTAAGTTACCCTCCGGCCCGGCCGGCCCGGTGCTGGTACAGCAATGGAGGAGCCATGCCGACGCCCGGGGATTCGCCTAAGGTACTTACCGCCTTGCGTTTGGGCTGGTACGTGGCCGAGGTCCGGGGTCGGAACCGGCCTGGTGGCCCGCGCCCTGCGCCGAATTCGCTGCCGAACCGCCAGGACCATGTCCTACCGCTGCGCATAGAGCGCACTGCCCCCGAGTCGCGGATCGAAGCCCAGGCTGTGCTGTGCGAGCTGTCACATGATCTTGGCGTAGACACGGTCACCGTCAATGGTCAGCAGCAGAACCAGGCAACCGTCATCGACCAGCAGGCGCGCACGCTCGCACAGGCCGCGCCCCAGACAGAAGCCGCGGAGGCGTGGGACGCCCTAGCCTCCAGCATTTACGATCTCGATGCGCATGCTCAAGACAGCCTGGCCGCCCAGTCCGACATGTTGTCCGCCGCCTACCAGCTTGGCCGCGGGCTGGCCGAGGTGTACTGGGCGCTAGATCCGGACGCTGCATGCGATCCGCTGACACCGAACTGCTGGGAGTTCTTGCTTGGCGCGCATCGGTGCAAAGAACTGACCCGGCTGGCAGGCCGCTTGAGTGCCTACTTCAACCCCTACTGCTGCCCAGCGATAGCGGGCACGGTCAGCCTATGGCAATCTGTCGCCAACAATCAGCAGTGGCGGCAGGGCGCTCAGAGTTATCTGTTTCAGCAGCTCCGCCGCTGGTATGAACTGCTGATTCTGGGTCAGGATCCGTCTACCCTGATCAAGCCGTACGCGCTAGTCAAGAACTGGCGTGCCTCCTTTCGCGTGTTGAGGGCGCTGTGGACGCAGCTGGTCACGGCGGTCCTCAGCCTAGCCCTGGTGATCGCGGCGATTACCCTGATCGCCGAGGGCTCCAGTACCCCATTCGTCAAGTCCCTCCTGGGAGTTCTGGGTGCTGTCGGCCTGTCCACCGCAACGCTCCAGACCAGGCTCAAGACCACCGCGCAAGGCCTGCTGACCCGGTTCCGGCAAGATGTCTATACCGACTTGGTCGCCGCGGCAATCGCAGTGGCACCGGATAAGCCGGGCGCGCACCGACAGGACAAGGTCATCGCCGACGAGGTCACAAAGCGAACCCTGACCACTGTCGCAAACGCCGACACATCACTTCCATAAATTCTGGTCAACGACGTTGCCGTGATGCCTGTCTGGGGACGCCAGGTGATCCGGCTGCTCGCGGAGGCCCGCTTCGCTAGCGGGTCAGGTGCCCGGTTCCTCCGGCCGGGGCGTCTGGACAATCCCGTTGATCAGCACGCGGAACCCCCAGACGAGCCGGTCCGGCCCCTCCCCCGACGTTAGCTCCGCGCCGAGCGCGGCGATATGCGGGAAGGTGACGGCGGGCGCCGCGCGCAGCGCTGCCGCGAGTGCCTCCTCCTCGTCGTCGGCGTCGGCCGCCCGGTGGCGGGTGCCCTGCTCGGCTGCGGTCGAGGTGGCGAAGTGCAGCAGCAGGTCGACCGCCCAGGCGGCCCGGGCCGGGGGCACTCCGCCGACGGACAGCAGCGCCAGGATCCCCTCGGCCAGGCTCAGGTAGGCAGGCCCGGATGGCCTGGTCACCAGCACCGACTGCGCCAGGCCCGGCTGCCCGAACAGGATGCTGGTGTAGGACGACAGGACCTCGGTAAGCCGGTCGCGCCAGTCGCCCGGCGCCGTGACAGGGCTCAGGTCGACCTGGCCGAGCAGCTGTTCCAGCATGGCCGCGTGCAGCTCGGCGGTGTTGCGCACGTAGACGTACAGCGACGCCGCGCCGGTGTCCAGCTCCTGGGCCAGGCGGCGCATCGTGACCCGGTCCAGCCCTTCGGCCTGCATCACAGCCACGGCGGCAGCGACGATGCCCTCGCGCGTCAGCGCGGGCTTGGCGGGCCGCTCACGGCGGCTGACGATGGGACGGGTCCTCGGTGCCATGGCCACAAACTAACGAACATGTTCGTCAAAAACAAGTTCTGGACGAACAGACCGCCAACTCGGGCGCTAAGGCTGGATGGTCGGCCGTACGATGACTTCGCCGATGTCGACCGAGCTGGGCTGGGCAACGGCGAAGGCAATCGTCTCGGCGACCGCCTGCGGCGGCATGGCCATCGCGTCACGGCGGCCGCTGCGGTCCAGTTATGTTGGGCCATGGCTGATCCCATCCGTGCGTTCGGTGAGTGGTCGTCGTTGCGGCCGTCCGTGCCGATGATTGCCGGGGGGCAGGCGGCCGGACCGAGTTAGTGTTGCTGCGGGGCGGCAGCTCGTGGCAGCAGGCGGTATGCGCCCAGGCACAGGGCGATGACAGCGATGACGACGGTCAGGCTCACCGACACGGCGTGAATCTGGCCGGAACGCAGGGTGGAGAAGTACACGGAGGTGACCGCGGCCGAGCCCACTCCGGCAGCGATCTGCTGGATGGCGCTGAGTGATCCGCTAGCGCCGCCGGCCTCATCCGGGGAGACGCCGCCCAGCGCGATGTCGAAGATGGTGCCGATGCAGGTGCCCATGCCCATGCCGATGACCAGGATGGCCGCGGACAGCTCCCACCAGGCGGGATGCGTTCCGGCGGTGGCCACCACCGTGAGCAGCAGGCCGGTTCCGGTCAGGGTAATGAGCAGGCCGATCAGGACCAGGATGCGACCGAGCCTGGCGATCAGGCCCATGCAGGCGCCCGCCGCCAGGATGAGGCCGGCGATCATCGGCAGGAGGGCCAGGGATGTGTGTCCGGGGGCATACCGAAGGCCCGTCTGGAGGAAAAGGGAGATGACGTAGATCAGGCCGCTCAGCGCGGCGAAGAACGCCAGGCCTACTATCAGGCCGGAGGTGAAGCCCTTGTCGGCCAGCAGGGCCGGCTTGAGCAATGGCTGGGCTGCGGTGGTCTGCCGCCGGCAGAAACCGGCGAAGAAGGCCGCGGCCGCGCCGAGAAGGAGGATCGGGGCGGTGGACCATCCGTTCGATGAGCCCTGGATCAGCCCGTACAGGAGGCTGAACACCGCTGCGCCCAGCAGCACGGATCCGGTGAGGTCGACTCGGGTGGCGGGGTCGGCTTCGATCCGCGGGAGCAGGCGGATCGCGGCGATCAGCCCGGCGCCGCCGAGCATGATGTTGATCAGGAATACCGGGCGCCAGCTCAGGCCGCCGATATTCGCGTCGATGATGAACCCGGCCAGTACCGGGCCACCGGCTGAGCACAGGCCCAGCATGGGACCGAAGGCGGCGAGGGCCTTGCTGAGCATGTCCTTGGGGAAGGTCTTGGTCATGATCGCCATGCCCTGGGGAATGAGGAGCGCGCCGAACCCGCCCTGCACGACCCGGGCGATGATGAGAACGGCCGGGCTGGGCGCCAAGCCGCAGAGAACCGAGGCGAGGGTGAAGCCGGTCATGCCGACGAGGAACGTCCTGCGCTGGCCGTACTTGTCGCCCAGTCGCCCGCCCACGACCAGCAGGGTGCCCATGGCCAGCGCGTAGGCGGCGCCAAGCCATTTGACCAGCGCTGGCCCGCCGCCCAGATGGGCCACGATGGTGGGGGCGGCGATGTTGGTGATGGTCGCATCCAGTAGATCCAGAAGATCGGCGACCAGGACCACGCCGAGGATGGCCCACATCAGCTTGGCCGAGCCGGCTGCCGACGGGATGACTGGGTTCGACGGCGGAGCTGCATCAGGCTGGACGGTTACCGGCATCGCACTGGCTCCTTCAGCGGGAAGGGATGACACATATGGGTCGGCCCCTGATCGCGGGACCGTGCTCGCAGCCTAACGAACATGTTCGTAACAATCAAGTTCGTGGCGAACGTATTCGTCAGATACCAGCTCGCGATATCGGCCAGGCCGGCTGGGCTGACTGCTCAACGAGGACGCGGGTGTTGCGGGCAGGGCACCTGGATGAGCCGGCGACGGGGATCAGGAAGATTGCGGCTGCGGTTGGCGACGG
>Ga0070697_100002077_pt1 | contig 15311 bp, 10 predicted proteins | sample KBSK1501metaG_FD_65475 | JGI IMG/M metagenome (GOLD analysis project Ga0070697, IMG submission 65475) | Corn, switchgrass and miscanthus rhizosphere microbial communities from Kellogg Biological Station, Michigan, USA - KBS K1-50-1 metaG | ecosystem: Host-associated > Plants > Roots >...
GTAACTCGTGGGAGAGAAGCGCGAGAAATTGATCTTTGGCCGCATTCGCGCCGATCAGTTCCTGGCGCAACGTGACGTCGCGCGTCTTATCTTCGACTAAATAGAGAACACCTTGAACAGTTTGTTGGGAGCCCTGGAGACGCAGGAGATTGATGTTGAGGAAGCGCGTTGTTCCCTTGCTGTCTTTAGCCGGATGCTCGGTTAGCTGAAAAGGTGTCCCGAACGAGAGGACCTTTTCGATCGCGCCCAGAGGAGCCAGGTTTACTTCGTCATAGGTCGCTTGCGTGATATCACGTCCCGCGGGTAAACCTCCAAGTTGCCGCGCCATCTTGGCAAAAGCGTCATTGGCCTGAAGAAATTGTCGCGTGGCCGGATCGACGAAAGCGATGCCGCTCGGCATGTTCGCGAGTATCTTTTCGTTGAATATGACTTCGCGCTCGAGACGACGCGCGGATTCGGTCTGGCGCCGATAGAATCGGCCTCCGAGAAGGGCGAAAACCAAAGTGAACGCCATCAGCCAAATAGCGAGCACGGCCATCCGCCCGACCAAATCGTGCACGGGTTTGTAAGCCACCGCCTTTGGCTGTTCCACCACCGCCACCCATCCAGTCGATTCCACCGGACTAAAGGAATAGAGATTGCCGTGACGTTCGACATGTCCCCTCTTGCTGTGACCAATTTCGTTCAAGAGCTTTTCGCCAGCGGAAATCGCGGTGTTTGAATTCGGCTGGAAATCGCGAGCAAAAAGTGCAGTTCCCTGTTGATCGAGAACTTGGCAGATCGACTGATCGGCAAATTCGATCGTGGAAAGGCGCCGGCCAATTCTTTCAACCAAGACAGACAGGCCCAGATATCCGGCGATCGATCCATCCGCCGCGCGAACAGCTCCGACAATGTCTGTCGCCATGCGTTTGTCGGAAGAACGCGGGTGCACAGGGGAAACGTACACTTCGCGGGTCGCACTCGCCGGGCCGCGCCAAAGTTCGGAACCGAAGTCTTTCCCGATCAGCGTCGGGGTGGACGGGATCGCGCCGATCAGGCGACCAGTAGAATCCGCCATGAACATGCCGTCGATTCGCGGGTGTGAGTAAAATGTTGCGCTCAGCCATTGTTGCGCAGCCGGCGGCGCATTGGGGGATGTTAGAATTTTGGCGACTTCGGGAAGGTTCTGGTAGTATTCGATGATGCCGCCGGTCCGGCTCAAATCGTCTCCCACCAAGTGACCAATCAATTGCACAAAGGTTTGGCGATCGCGCAGGATCTTCGATTCGAGAGTGTTCGTCAGAATCGTATACGAAACGACCAGCGTGAGAATGGAGGGCACCCAGCCGGCCAGAAGAATCGGGAAGACAATGTTAAACCGCTCAAAGCGGTAGAGCTCGGTTTTCAATTTGGCTGGAAGATGCATTCCTTTTGCCCAGAAGCTGGTGATAGCATTATCCGTTCGCTTCCCCGCGTGGGCAAGGGCTGCGCTCTCAGCAAGATCGACCATGGAACCGGCCGGAGCCAATGCCTTGGGCGCGTGTGCCTAGCCGGATTTAGCGGCCAGCTGGCAACCCTCATTTTCGCTTCTCATTCCGGCAGTCCTTCATGGGCAGAACCGGCATTTTTGATTGACGGACGCGCCGGAAACGCCATCATGGCGCCCTTACTGGCCTTAAATACTCGGCAGCTGTAGACACCTTATGCAAGGAAGCCTCGGTTACATTATTTGGACGATTTGCTATCTCAGTGTTCTGATCTGCCTCTCCGCGTACGGGATTCATCGCTACTTCATCGTTTACCTGTTTTTGAAGAACCGTAAGAAGGCCTCCATCCCGCTGCGCCAGTTTGATCGCCTGCCCAAGGTGACAGTGCAGCTGCCCATTTTTAACGAGATCTATGTGGTCGAACGTCTTCTGCGTTCTGTCAGTGAGCTCGATTATCCACGCGAGCTGCTCGAGATTCAGGTGCTCGACGATTCGACCGACGACACCCGTCAGATTACTTCCACCTGTGCGGCCGAGCTGCGCCATCGCGGTTACAACGTTGAGCTGATTCATCGCGTCGATCGCACCGGTTTCAAGGCCGGCGCGCTCGCCGTCGGTCTCGAATCAGCGCAGGGCGAGTTCGTTTGCATTCTCGACGCTGACTTCGTTCCGCAACCGGACCTGCTTAGGCGCACGATTCATTTCTTCACCGACCCCAAGGTCGGAATGATTCAGACCCGCTGGGGACATTTGAACCGCGGCTATTCGTTGCTCACCCGGGTGCAAGCGATGTTCCTTGATGGCCATCTCTTGCTCGAGCAAACCGCACGCAGCCGCAGTGGCCGCTTCTTTAATTTCAACGGCACCGCCGGATTATGGAGAAAATCCTGCATCAAAGAAGCCGGCGGCTGGCAGCACGACACGCTCACCGAAGATCTCGATCTAAGTTACCGTGCGCAATTGGTTGGCTGGAAATTCATCTTTCTTCCGGACGTGGTCACACCGGCCGAATTGCCGGTCGATATGAATGGCTTCAAGTCACAGCAGCATCGCTGGACGAAAGGCTCCATTCAGACATGCAAGAAACTGCTTCCTACGGTTTGGCGCAGTAAGCTTCCTTTCTCCATAAAACTGGAGGCGACCGGCCATCTTACTTCGAACTTCGCCTACCTCTTGCTCGCGTGTTTATGTGTCCTTCTCCATCCATCAACAGGTGGTCCGCCTCCCGGTTGGATTCGGTCTTTCCTCATTGATGTTCCGATTTTCCTGACCGCATCGGTCTCCGTGGCCGTGTTCTATATTTGTGCGCAGCGCGAATTGCATCCGCGCACATGGATGAAAGAAATCCTGCTGCTTCCTTGCTTACTCGGGCTCGGCGTCGGCCTTTCGCTCAACAACGCGCGCGCCGTGCTCGAGGCAGTTTTCAATCACAGGTCGGACTTCACGCGCACGCCGAAGTACGGAATCGAGCGCAAATCACAACCCTGGCGCACGTGCAAGTACAGGCCGCTCAAATCCATCCTGCCCGTGGCCGAAATGGCTTTTGCCATTTATTTCACTTACTTCGTCTGGTTCGCATTAGAACATCGACAGTTCCTTACGGTACCCTTCCTGCTCATGTTCCAAGGTGGGTTTTTGTATGTCTCGCTCTGCTCTCTTAGATCGTGGCTCCCTAAGATCACGCTTGGTAGCTCGCGTGCTCCCGCCGCAATTCCCGCGTGACAAAAGGGCTTTCTTGAGTAAGAAGTCGCCCATGTTTCGTCTCGGCGCCCTCCTGGTCACCCTGTCTTTCGTCTCCGCGCTCCACGCTACCAATGTCGTGGAGATGCCGAATCGCGTTATTGTTAGCGTACGCGATCAGAAACTCATGCTCTTGCAAAACGGCGCCAGGGTCGTCACCTATCCGATTTCCACGTCCAAGTTTGGCGTTGGCGACAATCGAGGTCGAATGACCACGCCGCTTGGTCTATTGCAGGTCGCGAAAAAAATTGGAGATAACTTTCCGCCCGGCGCCGTGTTCCACAATCGTCGCTGGACCGGCGAAATCCTGAAAGCGAATGCTCCGGGACGCGATCCGATTACGACGCGAATCATCTGGCTGCGCGGTTTAGAAGTCCAGAACGCGCACGCCCTGAATCGCTGCATCTACATTCATGGCACCCCGGAAGAGAAGACGCTTGGTCGACCTGCGAGCTACGGCTGCATTCGGATGAAAGCATCCGATGTCGTTGCTCTCTATAATATGGTTCCGGTGGGCGCGTTTGTGCAGATCGTGCCCGATCGTTTGCCCAAGGCGCGGGTCTTTAAACCGGCGAATGCGGCTGTTCAAGCACAGCAAGTGGAATCGGAAAGCTGGATGAACTCCGCGCGTTCGCGCAAGACGGGGTCAAATACTCCGCGTAAGAGTGCGGTCGTCGCGCAAAACATTCCGCGGGCGTAATTGCTTTGCCGAGTCGTAGCCCCGCCTTTGCGGGTCGGTCTCGGGGCGAGTCAGTCCGTTCGGCATCTTGACAATCCAGCGCGGCTCCACGAGCCTCCTCGCCCACAGTTTTTCTAAATCATGGCCAACACCAAGTCCGCCGCCAAACGCGCTCGCCAAAATGTGCGCAGAACACTTCGCAATCGCAGCGCGATCACGCGGCTGCGCGGCATGCAGAAGCGCACACGTAGTGCGGCCAAGCCCGATCCGAACGACGTGCGTGCTCTTATTTCCGCGATCGATAAGGCGGCCAAACGCGGCATTATCCACCGGAACGCCGCGCAGCGACGCAAATCGCGTTTGAACAAGATGCTCGCGGGTGCGGGCCGGAAGTAATCGCCGCATCCTCGCTGCCGGGCCGTTGCCTGCGCAGGACCGACATCTCATTTGCGCTTCCGCGCTTGAACGCCCCATGGCGTCGGCTATCGTCGTGATCAATCGAGGTTATCCATGATTCCTGCTGTCCTTCTTGTCATTGCCGCTGTCGCCTATCGCATCGCGGCCGGGCTGTTGATCCAGTCCGGCACAACCTGGTTGTCGAACTTCGCGCCCTTCGCCGCGATTGCGCTTTGCAGCGCCGCGTATTTTCCGACGAAACTTAAGTTCTCTCTTCCGCTGGTCGCGCTCTTCGTCTCGGACGTGATCCTTAATTCGTATTACGGTGCGCCGCTTTTCACTCCATTAATGCTATGCCGATACCTCGCACTCGCGGTCGTGGGTTGCCTGGGCTTGGCTCTGCAAAATCGCGCTTCTTTCAAAACGTTGCTACCCGCGTCGCTTATTGGATCGGCAATGTTTTATGTCATCACCAACGCGTTCGCCTGGTTGAGTGATCCCGGATACGTAAAGAATTTCGGCGGTTTGATTCAAGCGCTCACCGTTGGTCTTCCGCAATACAGCGCCACGCCTAGCTGGATGTTTTTTCGCAATTCACTTCTGAGCGATCTCTTTTTCACCCTGCTCTTCGTCTTTTGCCTGAGCTTTGATCGGGGCGCCGAACGCTCTCGCGCGAAAGCGCTGCCGCGCGCTGCGTGAGTGCAATGCTGCCCGAGCAGCGCGACGAAGTCGAGATGCTCGCGCTGATGTTGTTGATCCGGCGTTTTGAAGAACGCGCTAGTCAACAATATCAGGCCCAAAAAATCGGCGGCTTCTGCCATCTTTATATTGGCCAGGAAGCGGTTGTCTGTGGGGCGGTCGCGGCGACGCGACGTGACGACTACATCATCACCGCCTACCGCGATCACGCCCACGCGCTCGCGCGCGGAACCAGCCCCGAAGCCTGCATGGCCGAGCTCTTCGGCAAAGAAACCGGCTGCTCACGCGGTCTCGGCGGCTCGATGCATTTCTTCGATCGCCAAAATCACATGTACGGTGGGCACGCCATTGTCGGTGCGCACGTTCCGCTTGCGGCCGGACTGGCCTTCGCCTGCAAATATCGAAATGAAGATCGCGTTACGCTTTGTTTTTTCGGCGACGGCGCGATCAACCAGGGAGCTTTTCATGAAGCGCTCAATCTGGCCGCGCTTTACAAGCTGCCGGTTGTCTTCATTTGCGAAAACAATCTCTTTGCCATGGGCACGTCCGTGAAAAGATCGACATCGCTAAAACAGATTGTCGATCGGGCCGAGGGTTATGACATTCCCGGCGAGATTGTCGATGGAATGAACTTTCGGGAAGTGCGCGATAAACTGGCTGAGATCATCACTTCGATTCGCAAAGAGTCGCATCCGGCATTTGTGGAGGCGCGCACTTATCGGTACCGAGGCCACTCCATGTCCGATCCCGCAAGTTACCGAACCAAGGAAGAACTGGAAAAGTACCGACTCGACGATCCGATCACGCGTTTGCGCGCGCAGCTCACGCGGGAAGGCAAATTGACAAACGAACAATTCGATCAGCTCGACAAACGCGGCAAGAAAATCGCGCTCGACAGCGTCAAGTTTGCCGAGGAAAGCCCGGACCCGCCGCTCGAGAAACTTTACGATTACAATTACGCGAACGGAGGGATGGAGTCGGGCCGTCCTCGACCCGTTGAACCAGCGCAAGAACGGCGCGAGGGCGCGCCGTCTCCAGAGAAAGCTAAACCGTGAGAGAGATCACTTATCGTCAGGCGCTCAACGAAGCGCTCGCCGAAGAATTGGAGCGCGATCCAAATGTTTTCCTCATGGGCGAGGAGGTCGCGGAATACAACGGCGCTTACAAAGTCAGCCAGGGGTTGCTCGATCGTTTCGGACCGCGACGGATCATCGACACGCCGATCAGTGAAAACGGATTTGCCGGACTCGGAGTCGGCGCGGCCATGGTTGGGCTTCGTCCGATCATCGAATTCATGACATTCAGCTTTTCGCTGGTCGCTTTCGATCAGGTCGTAAACAACGCGCCCAACATGTTCACGATGTCGGGCGGGCAGTTCAACATTCCGATTACCTTTCGTGGCCCGAACGGGCCGGCGCACCAACTCGGCGCGACGCATTCGCACGCTACGGAATGTCTTTACGCGAATGCGCCGGGATTGAAGGTTTGCACACCGGCCACGCCGCGCGATGCCAAAGGGCTTTTGAAAACGGCAGTGCGTGACAATAATCCCGTGCTCGTTCTGGAGGCGGAATTGCTTTACAGCTCCAAGGGAATGGTCGAGCCGCCGGACGAAGAGCTGCTCATTCCGCTCGGGCAGGCGGAAGTGAAACGCGAAGGCAGCGACGTTTCCATTATTTGCTACGCGCAAACTGTGCCGCTCGCGCTCGCCGCCGCGCAGCAACTCGAAGAGGAAGATATTTCCGCGGAGATTGTCGATCTTCGCTCGATCAAACCGCTCGACGAAAAAGCGATTTTCGATTCGGTCGCCAAAACGCACCGCGTCGTGATTGTCGAACAAGACCGGCCCTTCTGCGGCGTGGGCGCGGAAGTTTGCTATCGCATCCAGAAAAATGTTTTCGATGAGCTCGATGCGCCCATCATGCGCGTTTCTCAAGAGGACGTACCCATGCCTTACAACGAAAAATTGGAGAAGGCCGTGCTTCCGAACAAGGACAAGTTAATGGCCGCGGTGAAAAAGGTTTGCTACGTCTGATTTCCGATCTTTCCAACTCTCAACCATCAACTTCTGCAATGCCTGAAATTCAAATGCCCAAACTCAGCGACACCATGACGGAGGGGACGCTTATCTCGTGGAAAAAAAAGAAGGGCGACAAAGTTTCCGCCGGCGAAGTGATCGCGGAGATCGAAACCGACAAGGCGACGATGGAATGGGAATCGCCCGAGGACGGAACGCTGACGGAGATTTATGTCGAAGAAGGCGGCAAGGTAAACGTCGGCGACAAAATCGCGTTCATCGGTGAAGAAGGCGAAGAAGCACCGAAAGAAGAGAAAAAGGAAGAGAAGCCAAAAGCCGAGCCGAAAGAAGAAAAGAAAGGGCAAGCGGAAACAGAAGAGCAGCCGCCGGCTGAAAAAGAAGAAGAAGAAACCGCGCCGCCGCAGGAAAAAGAAAAAGCAGCGAAGCGTGCGGAACCAAAGGCGGCGCCTGAGAAACCAAAAGCGCCCGCGGAAAGATCGACCAGGACAGATGAAGCGCGCGTGAAAGCGTCCCCGGTCGCGCGACGGGTCGCCGCCGAACTCGGGGTCGATCTTGCCAGTGTCAACGGAACCGGTCCCGAAGGTCGTGTTACAGAAACCGACGTGCGCGCGGCCGCGAAATCAAAATCAGCACCCGCAGCTGTGCCAAGGTCGACATCTGCCGCGCCCAAGCTCGGCCAGGGCACACGCATCAATCTTTCTGGAATGCGCAAAGTCATTGCCGAGCGACTCGTTGAAAGCAAAGCGCCCGTCCCGCATTTTTATCTCAACATCGACATTGACGCCGGACCGCTTATGGCTGCGCGCGCCGAATTAAAATCGGCGGGGGAAGGCGCGGATGCTTCTAAGATCACGGTAAACGATTTCGTTTTGAAAGCGTCAGTCATGGCCGCGGTCAAAGTTCCAAGAGTGAACGCGTCGTTCGATGGCGACGCTCTCGTGCAATATGCCGATGTCGATCTCGGCATCGCTGTTGCGATTGAGGACGGACTGCTCACACCCGTGATTCGCGCCGCGCAAAACAAATCGTTGCGCGAAATCAGCGAGATGGCGAAGGACCTGGCGCATCGCGCGCGTAACAAGCGGATGAAGCCGGAAGAATTTCGGGGCGGCAGCTTTACTGTTTCAAATCTCGGTGGCATGGACATCGACAGTTTCTCCGCCATCATCAATCCGCCCCAGGGTTTCATTCTCGCCATCGGCGCAATTTCAAAACGGCCGGTGGTCGATAGTTCCGAACAAATCGTTATTGGCCACCGCATGTCGATCTGGATGAGTTGCGATCATCGCGTGATCGATGGCGCGCTCGGCGCCGTTTATCTCAAGGAGCTCCGCCACTTTCTCGAAAATCCGGCGTTGCTGCTGGTTTAAAGTAAAGCTCGTCGCTAGCTCGCGACGGTCTCCCAAGTCATGAAATCGTCGAGGTCGTCCTTTGTGTTGCGGACGGCGAATTCCATGACGGTGGCATCATCGAGAAAACCCAGGAACGGAATTTCGTCGGGAATTAAATCGAACGGGTCGATTAGATAATTGAGCGCGGCGATAATCGTGAGGAGGGAGTTTTGTGAGATAGCTCGATATTGGCCGCGTGAATAGGCGCGCACCAGCCGCAGCATCGCTTGCAAGTAGGGCCACGTTTCTCGAAACGATGTCGTTGGAATCGAAGCGGCTTTCTCCCCAGCCTCTTCAAAAAGAGTGCGCAGACGTTTCGGATCAGTGACGTAAGGTTTCGCGTCGCGTATTGCCCTGGCGAACGCCCGGCTGCGAAGGGCCGCCTTCTGATATGGCACCGGCTTTTCCGCTCGCCTCGAAGCAGCCCGAGTTTTTTGCCTCCGGCGCGATTTTGTTCTTCTCATCGCGCGCCTATCAAAGCAGCAAGCTACACGCGTTGGAAGCCGATTTGTTATCGACGTCCATCCCCAAGCCGATTCCAGATTTGTCATGACGATGTTTGCCTTTGAAGGGGTCGAACGCTTAGGGTCAGCGGTCCAAAAGTACGGGACGTTTAGTGACGAAAAGGTCATTCGAGAATGGAAGAGGTAATAATTGAAGGTGTAGCGCCGGCACGCGCCAGAATTCGATCGGGTCTGATAGCGGTCCTTCTCTTCGGCTCCGGGATGTGCGCGCTAATATACGAGACGGTCTGGTTGCGCGAGTTCAGACTTATTTTTGGCGGATCTACTGCAGCTTCGGCTGCAGTTCTGGCCATCTTTATGGGTGGGTTAGGCGTGGGCGGAATCGTGCTCGGAAAGAGGATCGATAAAAAAGAGCATCCGTTACGATTCTACGCGTACTTGGAGTTTCTAATTGCGATTGCGGCTGCGGCCTCGCCAATACTCCTGGCTTTAGTGCGCGCAGCCTATCTTTGGTTAGGCGGATCAGCAACACTCGGAAGTGGTCTGGCGACGTTTTTGCGACTGGTGCTCTCGGCGTGTGTAATTGGCCCAGCGACGTTCTTGATGGGCGGCACCCTGCCGGCGGCGGCGCGTGCAATCGAAACCAACTTAGACATGGCGCGCGGTAAGCTGGCATTTGTTTACGGGGCAAACACGCTGGGCGCGGTAACCGGTGTATTGTTGCCGACATTTTTTCTCCTCGAAAAGATCGGGAATAAGAACACGCTCTGGTTAGGCTGCTTGGCGAACGGATTAGTTGCGTCCGGAGCGTTCCTTCTTTCACGGTTTAGACGACACGCCGCGAAACAGGCAGCTTCTTACGATCAAAAAGCCGGAGTCGGAAATCAAGAGGCTCCACTATGGTTGGCACTGGGCGCGGCAGCGACAACCGGATTCGTTTTCCTCCTTATGGAACTGGTTTGGTATCGAATGATGACACCCCTGTTGGGCGGCACCACCTTTACCTTTGGCTTGATTTTAGCGACAGCGCTATTGGGGATTGGGCTCGGCGGCTGCGCCTATAGCCGATTGTATCGCAATCGACGACCGACAATTCGCGACTTCGGACTGACGTGTGCGCTGGAGGCATTTCTTTTGGCGGTACCATTTGCCGTCGGGGACCGGGTCGCGGTCTATGCGTTGTTGCTTCGGCCTTTCGGTGCGCTCGGATTTTCCGGCGACATTTTCGCTTGGACGCAACTCACGGCATTCGTAGTTCTCCCAGCATCCATTATAGCGGGAATTCAGTTTCCGCTTGTAATTGCGCTCTTGGGAACAGGCCGAGACAAAGTAGGGACTCATACCGGTGTCGCCTACGCCTTTAATACGAGCGGAGCAATTGCGGGGTCGCTGGCCGGGGGGTTTGGGCTGCTACCAGCTCTTTCCGCAACAGGCGTGTGGAAGATTAGCGTAATTGCACTGGTAATTTTGGCAATAGCAAGCTGGATTATTTCTTATAGGCGCAACGGGCGTATAGCTACACTTAGTGCTGCCAACTTGATTACTGTCGCCGCGCTTTTGATGCTTTTGGCCAGGGGGCCGACCGCGGCGTGGCGGCAAAGCGCAATTGGTGCAGGCCGTGGCGACGAGCAATTTGTCTCGGACCAACATAAGAAGGAAGAATGGCTTCGAGGACTTCGTCACAGCATTCTCTTTCAGCAGGATGGGACGGAGAGCTCACTCGGAGTCTTAGTGAAGAATGGCATTGCGTTCTTGATCAATGGCAAATCCGACGGCAACGCAATAACAGACGCTTCGACGCAAGTGATGATTGGCCTCCTCGGGGCTATTCTCCACCCCAAGGCAGCTCGTGCTCTGGTGGTGGGATTGGGCACGGGAAGTACAGCCGGCTGGCTGGCAGATGTCCCATCAATGGAACGGGTCGATGTGGTCGAGCTAGAGCCAGCTGTGACAAAAGTCGCGGATCTTTGCGCACCCGTGAACCGCAACGTCCTAAAAAATCCCAAAGTTCACCTTACATTTGGTGATGCACGCGAAATGTTACTAACCACGCGAGACCAATATGATTTAATTATTTCGGAGCCTTCGAACCCTTATCGCGCGGGGGTCGCTAGTCTTTATACCAAAGAGTTCTACCAGGCGGCAGCACAGCGCCTGCGGAGCGGCGGGCTGTTTTTGCAATTTGTCCAAGCGTACGAAGTAGATCATGCAACCATTCGATCTGTTTACGCGACCTTTGCTTCGGCGTTTTCCAACGTAGAGACCTGGCAGACGAATATGGCCGATCTTGTTTTCGTCGGTTCAAAGGATGCTATCAGTTATAATGCTCAGGAGCTGCGCACGCGCATCGCCGGACTCCCATTCAACACTGCTTTAGCGAATGTATGGCGTGTTACGGACCTGGAGGGGTTCTTCGCCCATTATCTGGCCAACAATTCGTTTACGAAGACGATGGCAGCCAATCCGAAAAGCGTTGTGAACACAGACGACCAAAACCTTATTGAATTTGGTTTTGCGCGCAGTGTTGGACAAACGAGTCAAACCAAGATTCCAGAATTGCGTGAAGCGGCCCATCGTCGTGGATCGGATCGTCCGGCAGTAGTTGAAGGCGAAGTCGATTGGAGTCGAGTTGATGATCAAAATGCTGAAATGGATCTATATGTCGGAATTGCCCGACTTCCGCCTTTTGGTTTTCTTAACGCAGAACAACGCCTCCGTTTAGCGGCTAAGGCTGCATATGAAGCGAACGATTTGCCGCAGGCGTTGGAGCTGTGGCGTAAGCAATCGCGCGAGCCGGAATCGCTCACTGAGCTAGAGATCCTGGCCGACATACTTGCGTCGTCTGGCGATAACGACGCAATAAAATATATCGATAAGATAAACGAATTGAACCATACGGAAGCTTCAATGCTTCTCGCCTCTGTCCGGTTTCATCAGGGACGATTTGTGGAATCCGCTCAAGCGCTTGAACGCGCTTTTATTTCATTCCGAACCGATCCGTGGGTAATGTTTACGATTGCTAGGGGCGGTTTTGTAGTCGCTCGAGACTTAGGGTCTCAAGACAAAAGCGGCTCGCTCGCGCCAGCATTATACCGCGCTCTCGAAAAGCCGTTTTCGGTCTATGCGTTGGAAGCCGACCGGCGAAGGGCGGCTGTTTTGGTGGCCTTTTTTGTGGATCGCGGACTTGGCGAGGAAACGCGGAAAGCGGTCGCGGCGTTTGAGCCAGACGCCCTATGGGATCGTCAGTTTCTAGAGATTCGCAGAAATTCCTATCGCGCCCTACAGGATCCGCGTGCGCCAAAAGCGGAGCGGGATCTTATTCGGTTTATAAGGAACGAGCCTGCGCCAGAACCCTTTGAATAAGAAATAAGACTCGGAAGCGCGTCCCTGCAATTACGGTCTCGTCGCGAGGACCAATGGTGAAGGGCTAGGCGCTTCAACTGTGCGAGCATTGTTGAATCCTGCTTCCTCGAGCCACCCTTTGATCTCGTTAAAGCTGAAAGTGTCGCCTTTCTCGGTGCCGACGAGCATATTGACGGCGAATATGAGCGCGGGCAGCGGTTCGGTGCGTTCATCGTTTACGATCCACTCGCCAATGGCGATTGTGCCTCCGGGTTTTAACGCCCCGAAAGTTTTCTTCAGCAAGTGACGGCTGCGATCTTGACCTTCGCTGTGCAAGATGTGGCCGAGCGTAGCGATGTCGTAGCCGCTTCCGAAATCGGCCTCGCGGATATCGCCCTCGATGAATTTGAAACGATCCGATACGCCGAATTTTTGCGTGATTCGCTTGGTCGTAGGAATCACTCCGGCCCAATCCACCGCTGTCACTTGTACCTGCGGCGATTTTTGCGCGAGGGCGATTCCCCAAATTCCTGAACCGGCAGCAATATCGAGTACGCGTGTCGGTTGCCTCGCATTCGCCAATTTTAAGTGATCAGCGAGCGCTTGTGCGCTGCCGTAACTCATCGGGATGATGTTTTCGACCAGTTCGGTAAAAAACTCTGTCCCGGGATGTTCTTCATTGCGCGCCTCTGCCGGCTCTCCCGTGCGAACAATATCGTCAAGTGTTAGCCAGAGGGGAATCGAGCGCTTCATGTTCATCGGGAAGAGCCCGGCGAGCGTCCCTGGTTTATTGCTTACGAGAAAAGCTTCGCTTTCAGGTGTGAGCGAATATTTGTCGCCGTTCTTTTTGAGCAATTCGAGTCCGACCAGTGCGTTCAGGATGGCGCGTAAACCGCGAACGGACGCCCCAGTGTCCTGACTAAGTTGCTCCGCGTTTTTTGCTCCATTCGCCAGGTTGTCGAAAACCTTGTTGCTCACCGCTGCGGCGATGATCAGCGGTGGCTGGTAGGCGGAAGCAAGTTGCATCAGACGCTCTGGGGTAAGTTCTTGGTCAACTTTGATTGACACTTTTTATTTTGTTGGATCCCGGCCTGAAAATCGACATGTAGCGAGCACGTTTGCGCTGGCAAATTGAAATGCGTTACGGTGAAAGGAGTCGTTTAGCTTCCGCTAGCTGCGGCGCGTCGAACCCTTCCGGGAGATTGGCGCACAGATCACGAAGCGGTTGCAAGCCTCTTTCTGGTTGACCCATTGAAGTCGCCGCATCGACCATGTTGATTGCGGCTTTGAGTTGAAAAAGTGTCGCATTTTGCTGCTTTGCAATGTCCACCGCCATTTGCAACGAACTCGTCGCATCTTCCTCATTGTGTGAGTCGAGGCGGAGCAGACACATGCCTTGCAGCCGGTAGAGTTCCGGCACGAACACGCCAATCCCAGGCTCAGTCACGGTCTCGAGTGCAGATCGGAGGAGCGTTAATGCATCTGAAACCCTTCCGACTTTTGCACGCGCTTCCGCCAAAAGCGCGGCGTAATACCGGAAGAGCGGTCCCATGGCAGACGCTCGGGGATATTCAGCCTCCATCAATTCCAAATCCGCATCGGAATCCGATCCGATGGCGCGTGCCCAGCCGCAGAGTAGAAGTGCGTGCGCGCGTTGCGGAGGAAAGTTGTATTTCTCGGAAATTTCCAGCAAGCGTTGTCCAACTCGATGAACAGCTTCGTGTTCACCGGTCGTCTGGTGCATTATCAAGGAATTCATCAGAGCGAAGGCAAGGCTGTGAGGATGCTTGAGCATTTCCGCGAGGGATACCGCCTGTTCCAGACACTTTTTGCCCTCGGCTGTGAAGCCTGAAAGGCAGAGTGTCTGGCCTTGCATTTGATGCGCGCAAACGCCAGGATCATGGCCTCCGAACACGGGACCCATCCAGCTATGTCGGGCTGGATCGTAACGCGCGATGCCCTCGCGGCTGTCTTTCAATCCCGTTGCCACATCCCCCCGGAAATAGGCCGTTGACCAGCGGCAATGAAGAGCCTCTAACAGCAAGTCCGGATCAGTTGATTGTTCAGCGAGGGTGACGAGTTCTTGGGCTCGATCGCGTGCCTTTTCCAAGTTTCGGCCAACGTTGGCCACAAGCCACAAGCCCCAGGTCGCTTTAAACAGCCCAGTGTCGTCGCACAGTGTCTTTCCAATCCGGTGAGCCTGTTCGTAGACTTCCTTGCATTCTGGACACTGCATACCCTTCATGATCGAAATCGCGGGCCCTAACTTGAGCAGCAGCGCAAGTTCACACTGCGATCGATCCGCGCCTTCAACCCGTTGGCCAGCCTGGGTTAGACCGGCACTGAAATGAGCAACCGCTTCGGCAAAGTTGGAGCGAGCCGCGGCTCGATCACCCGCGCGTTCATAATAGGTACATGCGAGTTCGGCAAGGCCCGCTCGACCAAAATGTTGCGCCAGCAGTTCCGGTTCGGCCTCGGCCACGGCGGGGAAGTGCTCCTCCAATGCCCGCGCAACGCGCTCGTGAATTTGCTGACGTCGTCCCCGCAGCAAGTTGTCGTAAGCGACGTCCCGCATCAACGCATGTTTGAAGCTGTAGCTGGGTTCGGTCGCTCGGCTCTGGGGAAACGCCAGCCCGGCGTCGACGAGTCGCGCAATTCCGGCGCCAACGTCAGCCGCGGAAGCAGGGCTCACCATCTCCAACAGGGCATACGAAAATTGCTGCCCAATTACGGCGGCGACCTGGGCGATCTCCTTTGCCGGCCCGAGCCGATCGAGCCGCGCCATCAGCGAATCTTGCAAGGTAGCCGGAACGGCAGATTGATCCGGCGTGGCAGACTCCATGACCGCTTTGGTCAGCTCTTCGATGAAGAGTGGTACCCCATCGGTCTTGGCCACGATGTCCTCGACCAAACCTGACTTGAGCACTCCATCCGCAGCAACGCCGGCGATTAGTTCGGCGCATTGCGTTTTGCTGAGGCGGCTCAGAGCGAGCGACGTGACATGATCCCGGCCTGTCCAGGGTGACAAGAACTCGGGACGCGCGGTAATGAGAACGAGCACACGCATTGAGGCGATGTCATCGATCACACGAG
>Ga0070697_100002079_pt1 | contig 15308 bp, 9 predicted proteins | sample KBSK1501metaG_FD_65475 | JGI IMG/M metagenome (GOLD analysis project Ga0070697, IMG submission 65475) | Corn, switchgrass and miscanthus rhizosphere microbial communities from Kellogg Biological Station, Michigan, USA - KBS K1-50-1 metaG | ecosystem: Host-associated > Plants > Roots >...
GGCTCGCGCATGGACGACGTGATCTTCGAGGAGTTCAAGGGCACGGGCAACATGGAGATCCACCTCGATCGCAAGCTGGCGGATCGCCGCATCTACCCGTCCATCGAGATCACCCGCTCCGGAACGCGCAAGGAGGAGCTGCTGCTCGCCAAGCTGGAGCTCGACCGCTCGTGGGTTCTCCGCAAGGTCCTCAACTCCCTGTCGCCCGTGGAGGCGATGGAGCTGCTGATCGAGCGGATGAACAAGACCAAGAACAACGAGGACTTCCTGTCGGCCATGAGCAACATGGGATAGTGCCTGAAACCCGGGCAACGGGTGACCCGTCTAAAACAGGTGGAACGGACACCCGAACGCGCCCCCAACAATCTTTGGAGCCGGCGCCCGGTTCCGGCTATAATGCGCCGTTCCAGCAGAGGAGTGGTCACATGAAGAGCGGGATCCATCCCGTCTACAAGGTCGTCACGGTCACCTGCGCGTGCGGAGAGACGTTCACCACCCGCTCGACCAAGGACGACATGCGCCTCGAGATCTGCGCCAAGTGCCATCCCTTCTTCACGGGGAAGCAGAAGCTGATCGACACGGCCGGCCGCGTCGAGAGGTTCGAGAAGCGCTACAAGGCGACGACCGAGGCCCGCGCCGTCGCGGCCAAGAACGCCGCCGTCAAGGCCGCACGAGTCGGCGCCGCGGCCGCGAAGACCGGCGCCGCGACCGGCAAGACCGGCGCCTAGCCCGGGCCATGACCGTTCCGACACGCGTGGCTCCGACCCCGTTGCCATCGTCCATCCCGAACTCCTAGGCAGGCCCGAACGGCCGTCCGGCGGGGCTCGCCCCGCGGGACGCCGCCCGCGCCCGGCGAAGGCGGGTGTCCGCCTCGAGGAGCGTCCGACGTGGAGATTCTCGATCGTCTCGCGGCTGTCGAACAGAAGTTCGAGCAGCTCGCGCATCAGATGAGCGACCCGGCCCTGACGTCCGATCAGGACCGCTACCGGCAGGTGACCAAGACCTACGCCGAGCTGGAGAAGACCGTCTCGCGGTACCGCGAGTACAAGGACGTGGTGCGCCAGATCGAGGACTCCCAGGCGCTGATGCAGGACGAGGAGATGCGCGCCATGGCCCGGGAGGAGCTGCTGGCGCTCGAGCAGCGCAAGACCGCCCTCCTCGAGGAGCTGCGCATGCTGCTCCTCCCGAAGGATCCGCTCGACGAGAAGAACGTCATCCTGGAGATCCGCGCCGGCACCGGCGGCGAGGAGGCGTCCCTGTTCGCCTCGGAGCTGTTCCGCATGTACGGGCGCTACGCCGAGCGGCGCGGCTGGCAGGTGGAGGTGCTCAATTTGAGCCAGACCGGTCTCGGCGGGCTGAAGGAGGTCATCGCGCTCATCTCCGGGAAGCAGGTCTACAGCCGCCTGAAGCACGAGAGCGGTGTGCACCGCGTGCAGCGCGTGCCGGCCACCGAGGCGTCCGGGCGGATCCACACCTCGACCTCGACCGTCGCCGTGCTTCCGGAGGCGGACGACGTGCAGATCGAGGTCAACGAGAAAGACTTGAGGGTCGACACCTTCTGCGCCACCGGGCCCGGCGGCCAGGGCGTGAACACGACCTACTCGGCGATCCGGATCACGCATCTGCCGACCGGCACCGTGGTGCAATGCCAGGACGAGCGCTCGCAGCACAAGAACAAGGCGCGCGCCCTGAAGGTGCTGCGCTCGCGTCTTCTCGATCTCGAGGTCCAGAAGCAGCGCGACGCCATCGCGCAGAGCCGCCGCAGCCAGGTCGGCACCGGGGAGCGCTCCGAGAAGATCCGCACCTACAATTTCCCGCAGAACCGTCTCACCGATCACCGCGTCAATCTCACCATCCACCGCCTGCCGGAGATCATGGAGGGCGACCTCGACCCGGTCATCGAGCCGATCGCGGCGCACTTCCAGGCCGAGACGCTCAAGGAAGAGGTGCGCGTCTGAGCAGCGCTGCCGCGTCCTCCCTGATCGAGGAAGGGAGGGCGGCCCTGCAGGCCGCGGGCGTGCCGGAGGCCGGTCGCGACGCCGCGGTGCTGCTGGCCCACGTCCTGGCCGTGGAGACCGGACGCCTGCAGGCGCGCCCCGAGACGCCCGTCGGTCCGGAGGAGGCCTCGCGCTACCAGGCGCTGGTGGCGCGCCGGAAGAGACGCGAGCCGCTGCAGTATCTGACCGGCGAGCAGGAGTTCTGGTCGCTGAGATTCGAGGTCACGCCGGCCGTCCTGATCCCGCGTCCCGAGACCGAGGGGCTCGTCGAGGCGTTCCTGCGGCTGAACCGAGCGGCCGACCCGGTCGTCGTCGACGTCGGCACCGGGAGCGGCTGTCTCGCGGTGGTCGCCGCCCGCGAGATCCCCGCCGCCCGCGTCTACGCCTCCGACCTGTCGGGCGAGGCGCTCGAGGTGGCGCGGCGCAACGCGTCCGCCCATGGAGTCGCCGGCCGCATCGCGTTCCGCGCCGGCGACCTGCTCGAGCCGTTCCGGGCCGAAGGGCTCGGCGGCCGCGTCGATTTCATCCTGAGCAATCCCCCGTACGTCAGCGAGAGCGAGCTCCCGGGTCTCATGCCCGAGGTCCGCGACTACGAGCCGCACGCCGCGCTTCTGGGCGGCGTCGACGGGCTCGACGCGCACCGCCGTCTGGCCCGCGACGCTCCGGAGTTTCTGCGGCCCGGCGGTCATCTCCTCGCCGAGATCGGGCTCGGCCAGGAGCCGGCCGTGCGCGGCCTTTATGACGGGCAGCCCCGGCTCGATCTCCTCGCCGTCGCCCCCGACCTCGCCGGCATCCCGCGCGTCCTGATCGCCCGGGCGCGCTGAAGCGCCTCCTGCGTCCGGATCCCGCGGCGCGCTATACTCCCGCCATGCCCGCGATGATCCCGGTCGACAAGGCGCTGTCGATCGTCCTGGACGCCGCGCCGGTGCTGCCGTTCGAGCGCGTGCCGCCGGACGAGGCGCTCGGCCGCTACCTGCAGGAGGAGATCCGGGCCGATCGCGATTACCCCGACTTCGACAAGTCGCTCATGGACGGCTATGCCGTCGTCGCCGCCGATCTCGAGCACGGTCTCCGCCCCCTGCGAGTCATCCAGGAGATCGCCGCGGGAGCGGACCCCGCCCGGCTCCAGACCGTCGTTACCGGCACGGCCGCCCGCATCATGACCGGGGCGCCGATGCCGCCCGGCGCCGACGCCGTCCTGATCGTCGAGGAGACCGAGCCGGTCCCCGGCGACCCGCAGACGATCCGGCCGAAGAGCCCGGTCGAGCGGGGCGCCAGTGTGGCGCGCCGCGGCGCGGACGTGCGCGCCGGCGAGATCCTCCTCGAGACCGGCGACTTCATCGGCCCAGCGGAGATCGGCGTCCTCGCGGCCTGCGGCCGCACGCGCGTCCAGGTCGGCGGCCGGCCGATTCTCGCGGTCCTCGCCACCGGCGACGAGCTGGTCGAGCCGGACGTCGTTCCCGGCCCGGGCCGGATCCGGAACAGCAACGGACCGCTCCTGATGGCCCTCGCCCGCCAGTCGGGCGCCGCCGCCCGCTACCTCGGCATCGCACCCGACGATCGACCCGCTCTCCGCCGTATGATCGAGAGCGGGCTCCAGGCCGACGCGCTCGTGCTGTCCGGAGGCGTGTCGATGGGGGTCTACGATCTCGTCGGCGAGGCCCTGCGTGCCCTTGGCGTCGCGATCGAGTTCGAGAAGGTTTCGATCAAGCCGGGCAAGCCGTTTACTTTCGGCCGGTCCGGCCGGAAGCTCGTTTTCGGCTGCCCCGGCAATCCCGTCTCGACCTACGTCATCTTTCAGGTCTTCATCCGCGCCGCCCTGGATCGCATGATGGGCTCGTCGCGCCCCCGTCCGTCCCCGGTGCGGGGCGTCCTGAAAGCGCCGTTCCGGCAGCGACCGGGTCGGACCGGCTACTACCAGTCGCGGGCCCGCTGGTCCGGTTCCACCTACGAGGTGGAGCTGCTGCCCACCAGCGGCTCCGCCGACTTCGTGTCCTGCGCCCGCGGCAACGCCCTGGCGATCGTTCCCAATGACGTCGAGACCTTGTCGGCCGGCGATTCGATCGATCTCTTGCTTCTGGACGACCACTCCCGGCGCTGAGTCTTGGCCTTCGTTGACTCCCCGCGGAGCGTATGGTAGCGTCCGGCCTCGCGTCGTTTTTCAGCGGCGAGGACGGCGCTCCGGATCGGCAAGAACGGGCCGCGCCGGGCGACAGTGCGGGAGGAACGCTTGGCGAAGGTCACGGTCCTGATCGCGGACGACCTGAAGTTCTTCCTCGAAGTCGAGAGCACCTACCTGCAGCGCGGCGGTTTCGCGGTCCTCACGGCGACGACCGGCGAGGAGGCCGTGGAGATCGCGCAGAAGCGGCAGCCCAACCTGGTGCTGCTCGACCTGGAGATGCCGAAGATGGACGGCGCGTCGGCCTGCGCCGCCATGCGCACGATCCCCGCCCTGGCGGCGACCCCGATCATCATCATGAGCGCGACCGGCTCGCAGGAGAACAGGGAACGCTGTCTCAAGGCCGGGTGCACCGAGTTCGTCGCCAAGCCCCAGAAGGCGGACGAGCTGCTCGGGATCGTGGCGCGCATCCTGTCGGTGCGTCAGCGCGAGGCGAAGCGGATCACGGTCGTGTTCAACGTCACCGGGAAGGACGCCTCGCGTCAGGTGGTGGGACAGGGGAAGGACCTGAGCGAGAAGGGGCTCCTGCTGGTGGCGCCCACTCCGATCACCGTCGGGGCGGTCCTTCAGGTCGAGTTCTTCCTGCCGGGGACGCGCTCGCAGATCAAGACCCACGGGAAGGTCGTGCGCTCGATCAAGGGGGAGGACGGGGTCCACGAGGTGGGCGTCCAGTTCACCGACCTGAGTCCGGACGACCGGGCGCTGATTCTGGACTACGTGACCTCCTGACGAGATCCTCGTAGAGCGACCGCAGGCCGGCGTCCTCCGGATGGTGCTCGAGACCCTGGCGGACCAGGTCGAGCGCCTCCGGGACGCGGTTCATCTCCGCCTTCGCCAGGGCCATCCCGAGCACCGGGGCGCTGCCGCCGTCCCCCAGGTCCCGCGCCCTCTGGAAGGCGGACAGCGCGCGCTCGGGCTGCGCCAGCCTCCTGTAGACCGAGCCCATCTTCATGTAGAGAGCGGCGGACGGAGAGGCGACGCAGGCGCGCTCGTAGGCCGCGGCGGCCTCGTCCCACAGACCGAGCTGCGCGCACGCTCCGGCCAGATTCGCGAGAAAGCGGGGATTCCCCGGGTCCAGCTCCTCGGCGCGGCGGAACTCGGCGAGCGCCTCCCGGGCGCGGCCCGTTCCGGCCAGGAGGACACCGAGCAGGTCGTGGTACTCGTCGATGCGCGGGTCGCGCGCCAGCGCGCGGCGCAGGATCGGCTCGAGACCGCCGCGTCTTTCCGGCGGGAGCAGGGCGAACAGGTGCTGCGCCGCGACCACGCGCGCCGGATCGGCGTCGAGCGACTTCCTGTAGAGGGCGGCCGCCCCCGCCCGGTCACCGGCGTCCTCCTGGATCAGACCGGCGATCGCCTCGTCGAGACCGGGCCGCTTCGCGGTGCGCTCCGTGAAGCGGCGCGCCGCGTCGAGCGCCGCCGGGCGGCCGCCCTTGCCCGACAGGGCGATCTGGACGATCCAGAGAACCGACTCCGGGTCCATCGCGTCGAGCGTGCGCAGACCCTCCTCGAGAGCCTGGAGCGCCTGATCCGGCCGGCCGAGACCGAGATACGACTCGGAGAGAAGCTGGTAGTTCTTGGGGAGCCGCTGGCGCTCGTTCGCCAGTTGGAGCTGCTCCGCCGCCCGGGCGTAGTCCCGCCGCTTCAGGAAATACGTCGCCAGGTTGCGATGATAGAAAACCTGCGTGTCGGCGCCCGGCGCGCCGGGCGGCGAGGGCGGCCCCGCCGTGGGGGGACCGGCCCGTGGCGCGACCGGGGACGAGGGGACCGCGGCGCCCTTGGGGCCGCCCGTCACGCCGGCCGTGGTCTCCGGGGCCGTCGCGTGCTCGCCGCCGGCCGGACCGCCGATGTAGCCGAGGGCGCGGAGATTCGACAGGAGCTCCTCCTCGGCCTCGATCGCTCCCGGTCCGGAGGCGACCACCGTCTCCCGCGCCGCGCCGACCCGTTCGTACGAGGGGATCGACCGGACCGGATGTGAGGACGCGAACGACGGATCGATCGCCTCCAGCAGGACGCGGCCGGGCATCTCCTCGGAGGCGGGCAGACCGACGAGGTAGAGCAGGGTCGGCGCGATGTCGAACAGGGTCGCGCGCGGCGCCAGCCGGGCGCGTCGCGCGCCGGTACCGCTCAGGATGAAGATGCCGTTCTCGCGGTGCCACTCGACCGGCTGCTGGGTCGTGAACGGGAGGATGTCCGCCGGACGATCGGACCCGGTCTTGAAGCCGTGATCGGAGACGACCATGACGGTGGCGCCGGTCCCGGCGGCGTCCAGGATACGGCCGATCAGATCGTCCTGCTTGACGTAGAAGCCGGTGACCGCGTCGCGGTACTCGCGAAAATCGTCCTCGGGGCAGATCGCCAGGCGCGGCGGCATGCAGTGCTGGAAGCGGTGCCCCATCATGTCGATCCCTTCGAAATAGACGGCGGTCAGGTCGAGATGACGCGCCGCCAGGTCGGAGGCGACGGCCGCGTAGTTCTTCGAGCCCGCCAGGATCGAAATCGCCAGGGGCACCGGCCGCTGCGCCAGATTGCGGTTCGCCGTCTCCTCGTCGGTGGCGCGCGGCTTGAGGACCTCCTCGAGCCCCGCCGCGAACTCGGCGCGTCCGATGTGCAGGACCGGGGTGATCTCGTCGTACGACAGGTCGGCCGCCGTCTTCATCGCCGGCAGGATCTGCTCGAAGTACTCGGGTGGGTAGGTGATCCCCGCCGGGACGACGGCGCCGGGCGCCCGCGGTCGCAGCGTCTCGAACACGAGCAGGTTGGAGACCTGGTAACCGTCCACCTTCTCGGCCGGGTAGGAGGCCCACCAGGCGACGAAGGCGTTCGTCTTTCCCGCGTCGCTCAGGATGTTCCACAACGCCTTGACGCGACGGAACCGGCTGGTGATCGGAACGCGTCGTCCCGACGCCGGCTCGATCGCCTGGAAATCCGCGACGCCGTGCACGTCCGGGCCGACACCCGTGACCATGGTGGTCCACAGGAGCGGAGAGATCATCGGGTCGTAGGAGCGCAGGGGCCCCGACGCGCCCTCCGCGATCAGACGGGCGAGATGCGGCAGGCGTCCGGCGCGCAGGAGCGGCTCGAGGGTGTCCCAGTCGGCTCCGTCGAGACCGATCAGGACGAGACGCAGCCCCGTCGGCTCCGGGCGAGGCACCGTCTCCGTCGCGGAGAACGACGACGGCGGCCCGATGCGGGCCACCAGGTTGATCGGCTCGATACCGGCGTCGCGCAGGGCCCGGGCGGTCGCCTCGGCGGCGGCGCGCGGGAGAGGCGCGCTGGCGGGCGCCGCGGCCGTGACGGGCGAGTCACCTGTCACGGCATCGGGGGGCAGGAGGGCGGCCAGAGGCATCGGGTCGAGCGTCGTCCCGGCCACGCGTCGCGCCAGACCGCGTAATCCCGACCGGGCGAGCTCCTCAGACTGCGCGTCGAGCCCGGGACGGGAGACCTCGTAGCCGAACGACATCCGGATGCGGACCGTGGCGCCCTCCTCGGTCCGCCGGTCGACGTCGAGGGAGTCCAGACGGCCGCGCAGCGGTATCACGGTGAGCCCCGCCAGGGGCGGCCTGAAGCGCCAGCCCGCGTCGAGCAGCGCTCCCCGGGTCGCCGCGATCGAGCCCACGGGCACGCGCACCGCCGAGAATGCCGCCAGGATCCCGGCGCTCGCGACCAGGACGACCCCGGCGAAGAGAGCGCGCCGGGAGCGGGTTCGAGGGCCGGGGCGGGACGGCGGGGGCGCCGGCGTGCCGGTGGGGCGGGACGGCTTCACGCGGGCGAGTATAAGCCAGAAAAACAGCGGCCCCCACGAGGGGGCCGCGCGCAGGAGGAGGGTCGGAGTTCGGGCCGGTCGCTAGAAATCCCAGCGCGCCGCGAGACGCCACTGTCTCGGGGCCTGGTACTGGATCGGCTTCAGGAAATCCGGATCGGTGACCCCGGCGGTCAGCTCGACGGTGTCCTCGAAGGCGGTCGCTTCCTGGCTCTGGAAGAGATTGAAGATGTCCAGCATCAACGTCATCTTGGTCTTGCCGAAATCGATCGGATAGTCGCCGTGCACGTCCAGCGTCACGAGATCGGGCGTGCGACCGAGATTGCCGCGCTTCACCGGATCGTACGAGTACAGGAAGATGGCGCCGGTGAGCGAATCGGGATCGGTCAGGGCGGCCGACAGGTTCTTGGTCTTCTTCAGGATGGGACCGCCCCCGGGATCCGCCCAGTAGGCGTACGTCGGGTTGATCCCCGGGATCTCGCCGCTGTTCTGGTAGATCGGGTGCGCCAGGAGCGAGGTGCGCGGCACGCCGCCCGCCCAGGAGAAGTTCGCCCCGAGACGCAGCTTGTTGTTGAAGGTGTACGAGGGATAGACGTGCAGCACGTTGCTCACGTCGGCCGGCAGCGGCCCGGAGATGAACTGCCCGGACATCAGCGGGGAGTTCGGGAAGTCGTACTGCGAGGTGAGATTCGGGTCGCTCTGGCCGTTGTCGTTGCGGAACAGCCCCTCGTAGTTGCCGATCAGGCGCGACAGCCGGTAGTTGGCGTACACCGACCAGTTGTCGGAGAACCGCCGCGTGTAGATGAACTCCAGCGCCTTGTAGCGGCGGACCGGCTTCGGGAAATTGGAGACCCCCCCGGACGGCACGTGGCTCGTTCCCGGGTTGGCAAGGACGTAGGAGCCGAAGGTGGTGGCCGGATACTTCGTGCTCTGCGGGGTCGAGGGTGAACCGCCGAACGGGTCGTACGGATAGCCGTAGGCGTAGCCGTAATAGAAGTTCTGGATCTGCTCGATGGCGTTGACCTGGACGTCCTCGAGGGCGCGTCCCTGCGTGCGGTAGATGGCGCGCACCTCGAACGACGAGTTGGGGGTCACCTCGAAGGCGAATCCGCCCGACAACTCGTCCTCGTACGGCAGCTTCGTCCCGCTCTGCACGCTGGTCTGATCGACGCCCTGCGTGAAGACGGGGGCGAGGGCGGTGCAGGTGTTCGTGCCACCGCCGCCGTCGCTGCAGGTCCCGGTCGCGCCCAGACGCGGCGTGGTCAGGGCCTTGTCGGAGAACTCCTGGCGGCTGATCCCGACCTCGTTGCTGAAGGCGCGAATCGCCAGGTCGCTCGGGACCCTCTCGAAGTAGCGTCCCCAGTTGGCGTACAGACGGCTCTTGCCGTTCCCCAGGACGTCCCAGGTCACGCCGAGGCGGGGCGCCCAGTTGTCGCCGAAGGTGTATTCGTTGGGCGCGTAGCTCGACGTCCCCGGTGTGAAGATGCGCGAGGTGACGCCGAAGGAATCCGTGAAGTTCTGGGTGCCGAACGGCAGCGTGAAGCTGCCGGAGCCCTTGACGGTCTCGGACGAATTGCGCAGACCGGCCTTGATCGTCACGCGCGGCACGACCGTCCAGGTGTCCTGCACGAAGAACGCCCTCTCGCTCGCGGTGGTCGGCGGGTTCTGGGGTCCGAGCCGCGCGCGGGTGACGCGGAACCGGTTGGCGCTGTCATACGCCACCGTGGGATCGGTGCCGATGCCGTTCCGGACGTTGATCGTGCCGCCGCCGCGGGTCGGGACGGCGATGGTGTCCTGGAAGCCGTCCGCGTCGGCGTCGACCGGCGCGCCGGTGGTCGGGTCGCTCACCGGCAGCTGCACGTTGAACGACGGACCGGTGTAGGTCGCCGTGTCCCGGTAGGAGATATCGTCGTACTCCACCCCGTACTTCACCTCGTGCTTGCCGAAGACGTTCGTCATCTTGACCGAGTACTGCGTGCTGACGTCGTCCTGGTTCGAGATGAAGCCGATGCCGCCGCTGCGCGTGCTGACGGGCGACAGCGTCAGCGGCACGGGGCCGGTGCCGGGGTCGTACGACGTCGCGCCGCGGAAGAACTCGAGGGTATTGCGCAGGTCGGTGAAGGAGTACTGGTCGAGCGCCGAGGTCTCGCGGAAGATGCCGTCGTGGTGCGCGACCTGCGCCTCCATGAAGAAGCGCGGGCTGAACACGGCGTTCCACTTCAGGGCCTGGTTGTCCGACCCGAAGCGGATCTTGCTGTAGCCGCCGCCCTGGTCGAAGTCGCCGTAGCGCGGCGCGTTGTCGCGCTGCGGCCCGGTGGGGCCGGTGGCCGGGTCGCCGAAGAAGGAGAGCTCGACCTGGTGCTTCGGCGACACCATCCAGTTGAACTTCAGGGCGTAGTTGTTGGCGGTGCGCTTCCGGTCCAGCTCGCTCCCGGCGGCGGGAAACGCCGCGGCGTTGGGGGCGGCGAAGGCGTTCGCGGACACGCCCTCGTTGAATCTCTGCTCGCACCCGCTGCCGCCCAGGCAGTTGCTGGCCGCCGTGAAGGCCGGGTTGGCGATGCTCTGCGCGGTCAGATGCGTCGTGGTGATGACCGGGTTGTACGCCACGAAATAGAACAGCTTGTCCTTGATGAAGGGACCGCCCACGGAGAAGGCGAAATCATTGACGTCCGTGTCCGTGATGTTGGCCGCCCCGGCGTCGAGCTTCACGAGCTGGCGCGAGGACTGCAGCGCCGCGGGGCTGCTGAACCATTTCACGCTGCCCTTGAAGTCGTTGGTTCCGGACTTGACGATCGTGTTGATGATCCCGCCGAGCGCCTGGCCGTACTCCGCCTCGAAGCCGCCGGTCTTGATCTGCACCTCGTCCAGGAAGTCGCTCGTGACCCCGGTGCCGAGGGAGCCGTAGTTGATGTTGTAGGCGCCGATACCGCCGTAACCGGTGTTGGTGACGTTCACGCCGTCGATGATGTAGCTGTTCTCGAGCCCCGAGGCGCCGCTGATCGAGTAGTTGCCCTGCCCGGTGCCCAGACCGCTCACGACGCCGGCCGCCACGGAGTAGGTGTCGGTGAACGCCCGCCCGATCGGCACGGCGTCGGCGAAATCGCTGTACTTGATGTTGGTGCCGGTCGACGTCGAGCGGATGTCCACGAGCGGCGTCTGACCGGTGACCGTGACGGTCTCCGTCTTGCCCGGCTCGAGCGTGAAATCGAGGGTCGTCCTCTGGCTCAATCCGACGACGACGTCGTTGTGGATCACCGTTGTGAATCCGCCGGGCGCCTCAGCCCGGACGGTGTACGTCGATGGTCGGAGGAAGGGGAGGATAAAGTTGCCGTTGACGTCGGTCTCCGCGGTCCGCGTACCGAACTGCGAGGTCGCGATGATCACCGCGCCCGCGATGGCGCGTCCCGTCGGATCGCTGACCTTGCCCGCCAGGGTCCCGGTCGTCAATTCCTGGGCCGGTGCCGGTGTCACCGCCGCCAGGAGCACGAGCAACAGCGCCGTGCAGGTGATGCCGCTCCTCATGTTTTCGTCCCCCCTCCTGTCGAACTCGCCACCTGCCGCCGGTTCGAGCGATCCGATTCGCCCGGCAAAACGGATGCCGACGCAATCACGCAATCGCAATATAAGGTCCGTCGAACGGAACGCAAGCCGGCGGGCAAGATTGTGGGAGGGGGATTACGAAAGCGTGACGGCTCGATCCGTCGGGCGGGGGGACGCTCTCAGAAACGCAGGAGGGCCCGCAGCTCGCCCCCCAGCTTCATGTCGATCTGCTCGAGCCGCGCGCATTCCTCGCGGGCCCGTTCGGGCCTCTGGTCGGCGTACAGGGCGAGGGCGAGCTGATAACGGGTCTGCGCGTGGTCCGGCTCGATCCGGAGCGCCCGGTCGAGCGCCTCGGCGGCCTCCGCGAAGCGACCGGCCGATCCCAGGGCGACGCCGAGATTGAACTGAGCCACATGAAGACGCGGGCTGAGCGCGGCGGCGCGCGCGAAGTCCTCGATCGCCGCGTCGGTCCGGCCGATCCGGAACCGCCGCATGCCGCGCTCCACGAACAGCATGTCCGATTCGCCGCCGAGCCGCGCCGCATCGTCGAGCAGGCGCAGCGCCAGATCGGTCTGGTCGTCGCGCGTCAGCACCAGGGCCTGCGCGATGAGACCCGCCGGCGTGGTCGCGAACTCGTGGGGTGACGGCTGCGCCAGCGCCTCGGTCAGCGCCCGCCCGGGACGGTCCGCCGCCGCGTCGATCGCGCCGCGATCGATCGGGACGGCGCAGGCGAACAGCCGGTCGGCGCCCGCCGGCGGGCGCAGGATCGAGCCCACCAGCCGGTGCCGCCGGTCGAGGAGGAACCCGGCGCTCGCGCCGCCCCCGTCGGGTATCCGGATACGCATCAGCTCGGGGCCCGCGCCGGCGCGGACCCTCCGGTCGAGCCGCGCCTGGAACAGCCGCGGACGGTAGCCGTCACGATCCCTGATCCCGATCAAGGCGTCGTCGTCGCCGGTCGGATGCGGGACGACGCCCGGCGCGCCGTCGGCATCGGCCGCACCGGACTCGTCGCACGCCTCGAGACCGGGGGCGCGCAGGAGCACCAGGTCGTGGCTCGTGTCCTCGAGGAGGACTTCCGTCACGTCGATCGGATGGTCGGGCGCGGACGACGCGGCCCCCACCGGGTCGGGGGTGGCCTCGAGACGCTTCCAGCGCAGGCGGCCGAGCGACGCGGCGGAGAGCGGAGCGAGCACGAGACCGGGGCGGTCGAGCGCGTACGCCACGGTCTGCAGCACCGTGTTGCCCGAGGCGTCGCGGCCGGCCAGTCGCAGGGCGCAGGATGACGCGGCCTTCGTGACGCTCACGCCCGAAGCGAGGCTTCCCGCCGACGCCAGGCACGCGGCCAGCGTCAGCGCGACGCGCACACGAAGCACGGTCCTCCTCCCGGCTGAGACCAGGGGCATCGGGGGGACGCGCGGTCCAGTCTGTAAGTAGGTCCTTCAATTACGCCGGGCGGGTGCCGTCGTCAAGACGTTTTTTGCGGCTTCTCCGAGAGGACCAGGGAGGGCACCGGGGCGAGGCGCCGGCGCGCGGCCTGGGCGAGAGACAGGAAGGACGTGTAGAGGTATCCCATCTGGAACAGGAAGAAGAACGGCAGCGCCGTGTAATGACCGGTGATAATCGCCCAGGCCCCTGCGCCGGTGAAATAAACACCGAGGAGCATTTCCACGGCCGTCGAGGCGCGCCGGCCGAACCCGCGGTAGTCCGAGCCCCTCCAGTCGCCGGTGGTCCCCTCCAGGCGGTGCTTCGGGGTCCGCACGAACTCGGTCCTCCTGCCGAGGAGGGCGGCGACGACCGCCCGCGCGTTGTTGAGGCTCAATCCGATCCCCAGCGACATGAGGAACGGCAGGCAGGCGAGCGTGGAGACCCAGTCGTCGCGCAGCTCGCGCTGAGCGCACAGATAGAAGGTGGAGACCGACACGGTCGACACGAAGAACAGCGGCAGATCAAGAACCATGAGCCGGTCGAGCCCGAGCGCCCGGCGGCCGACGATGGCCGGGACGATCAGGATCGCCAGCAGCACCATGAGGGCGTAGGCGCTGTTGTTGGTCAGGTGGAACAACGCCTCGATCTTCACCTTGAGAGGCAGCCGGGTCCGCAGCAGGCGCGGCAGGATCTTCACGCCGGTCTGGATCGAGCCGAGGGTCCAGCGATGCTGCTGCGTCTTGAAGGAGTCCATGTCGGCGGGGAGCTCGGCCGGCGCGACGACCTCGGGCAGGAAGACGAACTCCCAGCCCTCCATCTGCCCGCGGTACGACAGGTCCAGGTCCTCCGTCAGCGTGTCGGACTGCCATCCACCGGCCGACTCGATGCAGGCGCGCCGCCAGATCCCGGCGGTGCCGTTGAAGTTGAAGAAGCGTCCGGCGCGGTGCCTCGCCGCGTGCTCGATCACGAAATGTCCGTCCAGGAAGATCGACTGGATCCGGGTCAGGACGGAGTACTCCCGGTTCAGGTGGCCCCAGCGAGCCTGCACCATCCCGACGCGCGGGTCGCTGAAGTGATGGACGAGGTCCAGAAGGAAGGAGGGCGCCGGGACGAAATCGGCGTCGAACACGGCGACCAGCTGTCCGCGGGCCTGCGCCAGGCCCTCCGCCAGCGCGCCGGCCTTGAACCCCCGCCGATGGCCGCGCCGCACGTGCCGGACATCGTGTCCGCGGCGGCGCATCTCCTCGACGACCGCCGCGGCCCTGCGCGACGTGTCGTCGGTCGAGTCGTCCAGGACCTGGATCTCGAGACGGTCCGCCGGATAGTCGAGGGCGCAGGCCGCCCGGATGAGACGATCGACCACGTAGCGCTCGTTGTAGATCGGCAGCTGCACCGTCACCGGCGGGAGAGGGTCGAGGCGGGCGGGCGGCCGGGACCGCTTCGGCGCGTGCCGGTAGAACAGGTACAGCAGGTAGTAGCGATGCCATCCGTAGACGGCCAGGGCCAGGAGCGTCGCGTAGTAGGAGGCGACGATGGTTCCCGCAAGGATTCTCATGCGCGCCGCCTCGCTTGTTGGCCGCGGGGCCGTCTGCTACGATGCGCCACCGTGCACGCTCCACCGGTCGCGCCGGCGTCCCGTCGTCTCGTGCTCCTCGGCGCCTTCATGGAGTGCGGCTTCCTGGCCATGCTGCTCACCGCGCCCGGTCCAGGACGCACGCTCGCCTGCCTTGCGCTGTTCTTCGTCGTCTTCGCCTGTTACGCGCTGGCGATCCGCCGGGTGCTCGGCGCGCCCGGGGGAGCCACGCGCGCGATCCTGTGGCTCGCCTGTCTGTTCCGCCTGACGTTCCTGTTCGCGGCTCCGGCGCTCAGCGACGACCTGCAGCGCTATCTGTGGGACGGTCGCATGACGCTGCGCGGCGGCAATCCATACCTGGCGCCACCGGCGTCGGCCGCCGGAGCGGGGTCCCTCGACACCGGCATCGCCCGATTCGACCACCAGGAAGTTCCCACCGTCTACCCGCCGGCGGCGCAGTTCCTGTTCGCGGCCGGGGCCGGCATCGCCACGGGCGTGATCGGAATCAAGCTCCTCGTCGTGTGTCTGGACCTTCTGGTGATCGCCGTCCTGCGAGCACTCCTCCGGGAGCGGGGACGACCGGCCAATCACGTGCTGATCTACGCCTGGAGCCCGCTGGTGGTGACGGAGGCGGCCTGGAGCGGCCACATCGAACCCGCGGGTATCCTCCTCGTGCTCCTGGCGGCCGGGTGGATTATACAAAAAAGGGACGCGCGCGCGACGCTGGCGCTCGCCGCCGGCGCCCTGGTGAAGGTTCTTCCGCTGGTGCTGTACCCGGCGGTGCTGCGGAGGGTGCGCGCCCGCTGCCTGCCGATCGTGCCCGTCGTGTTCCTC
>Ga0070697_100002080_pt1 | contig 15307 bp, 13 predicted proteins | sample KBSK1501metaG_FD_65475 | JGI IMG/M metagenome (GOLD analysis project Ga0070697, IMG submission 65475) | Corn, switchgrass and miscanthus rhizosphere microbial communities from Kellogg Biological Station, Michigan, USA - KBS K1-50-1 metaG | ecosystem: Host-associated > Plants > Roots >...
CAGCCGCCTGTGGCTCCTCGTGAATCTCGAGATCTGGCAGCGGATCTTCCTCGATGGCCAGGAGCCGCAGTCCATACAGATGCGCCCCGGCGCCTGATTTCCCGCCCGTCAAGGCCACCCCTCGCCGGGTGGCGGACCGATCCGATGCGGACCTCCCTCCGCGCAGAGAAAGGCAGCCATGAATCATCGATTGAAGCCCTGGCTTCTCGTCGTCCTCGCGCTCCAAGCAGGAGCCGCAGGCGGGCCACCGACCGCGGACGATGACCGGCCCTCGCTCGTCAGGAACCTGCAGGGCGGTGCCAGCCTGTACCGGAGCGAGGACGGCGGAACGACGTGGAAAGCCATCGGACTGGGCTATCTCGGGGTCAGCGCCCTTGCCATCGATCCCGCGAACCCGTCCACCCTCTATGCCGGGACAGAGGCAAGCGGGGTCTTCAAGAGCACGGACGGGGGGGAAACCTGGTCGGCGATGAACACCGGTCTGAGGAGCCTTTCGATCAACGCGCTCGGGATCAACCGGTCGGCGCCATCCATGCTCCATGCCGCCACATCGGGCGGTCTGTTCAAGAGCAGCAACGGCGGGGAGAGCTGGAACGCCGTCGGCCCGAAGCTGCCCAACCCCGTGTTCCGTTCGGTGGTCATCGACCCGGTGGTCTCCACCACCCATTACGCGGCCGACGCCGTCTGGGTCGCCAAGAGCATCGACGGCGGCGAGACCTGGACCTACTCCACCGTCGGCGGCGACTACGTGACCTCGCTGGCCGTCGACCCGGCGACCCCGTCCACGCTTTACGCCGGCGTCTTCCACGCCACCCCCCGGGGCGGCGGGGTCTACAAGAGCGTCGATGGCGGTGTCAAGTGGCGCTTCGTCAGCGGAAACATGATCAGTCCCAAGGGACGGTATTACGACGTGAGCTCCCTCGCGATCGACCCCTCGGTCACCTCGGTCGTCTACGCCGGCACGAGCGGGGGAGGCGTGTTCAGGAGCGCCGACGGTGGGTCGACCTGGACGGCGGCGAGCGCCGGCCTGGGCAGCGTCTCGGTGCGCGCCCTGGCGATCGATCCCAGAAGCCCGTCCACGATCTATTCCGCCGCCGAGGGCCAGGGGATCTTCAAGAGCACCGACGGCGGGACGACGTGGACGGCGACGACCGCGGGGCTTGGCATCCGCCTGCCGGCCGCCCTGGCGATCGACCCCACCGACCCGGCGAGGGTCTACGCCGGCCTGCGCGGCGACGGCACGGATGCCTCGGCGGCGAGGATCGCGCAGGGCCGATGACGATCGCCGGCGCACAGACGGCCCTGCAGTTCCCGGAGCAGACACCTGCTCTCGAGGGCGCGTCGATCATCTGCTTCGCCCACGATTGGGGCGGCGATCCGACCAGCAAGACGCACATCATGCGGATCCTCGCCCGGAGAAACCGCGTCCTCTGGGTGAACTCGATCGGGATGCGCCGGCCGGCCGCTTCGGGGCGGGATCTCCGGAGGATCCTCGACAAGCTGGCGAAGAGTCTCCAAGGCTGCCGGGAGGTCGAGCCGAACCTGTTCGTCGCCAATCCCCTGGTGATCCCGGCGCCCGGGTGGGACCTCGCCGACCGCATCAACGCAGGCATCCTGGCCACGACGCTGCGCCGACTCTGCCGGCAACATGCGCTTCGGGATCCGATCCTCTGGAGCTTCCTGCCGAACGTCGGCCGGCTGCTGGGCCGCCTGGGGGAGCGCCTGGTGATCTATCACTGCGTGGATGAGTACTCGGCCTTCTCCGGCGTGTCGCGCGAGACGATCGCACGCATGGAGCGCGACCTGGTCCGGCGTGCCGATCTGGTGCTGGCCTCGTCCGAGAGCCTGTGCGCGGATCGGAGCGAGATCAACCCGAACACACGCTTCGTGACCCATGGCGTCGACGTCGACCACTTCGCCCAGGCGCTGGACCCGGGGATCGCGACGCCCGCCGATCTGCGCGACCTCCCGCGCCCTGTCATCGGGTTCTTCGGCCTGCTGGCGGACTGGGTGGATCTCGACCTGGTGCGCGACATCGCGATGGCGCATCCGCGCTGGTCGCTCGTCCTTGTGGGCAAGCAGGCGGCAGGCGTCGAGGCCGTCCGCGGTCTGCCGAACGTCCACCTGCTCGGCCAGAAGCCTTATGCACTCCTGCCGGCCTACTGCCGTGGATTCGACGTGGGGATCATCCCCTTCCGGACGAACGAGCTGACCCTCCGGGCCAACCCGCTCAAGCTGCGCGAATACCTGGCCGCCGGCCTCCCGGTCGTGTCCACTCCGCTCCCCGAAGTGGCGCGCTACCGGTCGTTCGTGCATCTCGCCGAGGGCGCGACCGGCTTCGCCCGGGCCATCACCGCGGCCCTCTTCGAGCGCTCTCCGGCGCTGGACCGGGCGCGCGCCCTGACAATGGAATCCGAGAGCTGGGAGGCGCGGGTGGCGGAAATCGAGCGGCACATCGCCCGGACCGCCACCCGGGCGATGTCGGGCTCCTCGCCATGACCGCCGCGGTGATCTTCTGGGCCTCGCTCCTCCTCCTGCTCTACGCCTACCTGGGTTACCCGGCCCTGATCGGTGCGTGGGCCCTGCTCCGGCCGCGTCCGGCCGTCAGGCGCGCGATACTGCCGACCGTGACGATCGTGGTCGTGGCTCACAATGAGGCGGAGCGAATCCGGGCACGGATCGAAAATCTGCATGCGCTCGACTATCCCAAGGGATCGCTGGAGATCCTGATCGTCTCCGATGGATCGACCGACGGCACCGCCGAGCGGGCGCGGGCCTGCGGACCTGCGGGTCTGCGGGTGATCGCCTTCGCGGCGCGGCGAGGGAAGCCGGCGGTCCTCAACGAGATCGTGCGACAATCACGCGGGGAGATCGTGGTGCTGGCGGACGCCAGGCAGCGGTTCGAACCCGGAGCCGTTCGGGCGCTCGTCGCGCTCTTCGCCGACCCCGGAGTGGGCGCGGTGAGCGGTGATTTGATTCTGACCCACGACGGGCGGGACACGCCCGTGGGCCAGGGGGTGGGCGCCTACCGTCGATACGAGAGCTTCATACGTCTCTGCGAGAGCCGGGTCGGCTCCACGGTGGGCGCGACCGGAGCGATCTACGCGATTCGCCGCGTTCTCTTTCCGCCGCTTCCCGAAGACACCATCCTGGACGACGTCCTGATCCCCATGCGGATAGCCCGGCGTGGGTACCGGGTGCTCTTCGAGCCGGCGGCGCGCGCCTTCGATCACGCGCCGGCGACGGGGCGGGAGGAGTTCGGCCGCAAGGCGCGCACCCTCGCAGGGAATTTCCAGCTTCTGTTCCGGGAGAAGTGGCTGTTGAACCCGCTGGGCAACCGGCTGTGGCTTCAGACGGTGTCGCACAAGGGCTTGCGTCTTCTGGGGCCCGCCCTGCTCCTCGCGGCGTTTGCCTCGAACCTGGTCCTGATCGGCCGGCCCGGCTACCGCCTCGCCTTTCTGGCGCAGATGACCTTCTACGCCGGCGCCCTTCTCGGAGGGCTGCTGCGCGGCAAGGGGCGAGTGCTCCCTCTCTTCAGCCTGCCGTATACGTTCTGCCTGGTGAACGGCGCGGCTCTTGCCGGTGCCTTCAGGTTCCTCGCCTCGCGTCAGCGGGTCACCTGGCAGAAGGCGTCGGCATGAGCGGCACGCCCGCGCGGCGGGGCACCTCAGCGCAGGTTCTTGAGGACGAAATCGCCCGAGACGGCAAGGTTGCCTGCCTCATCGCGCGACAGGACCCGGTAGTGGTAGATGGTGTACCGCGCCAGGCCCGTGAGGGTTTGCGAGTGGGAAACGACCAGGGAAGCGTTCGGCGTCGTGGTGGAGCCGTAGGCGGTGGTGGTGCCGTATTCGACCTGAGAGTCGCTTGGCCCATCCGTCGTCCACTGCACGAGCTCACCGCCGTGCGGCGCTCTCGTGGCCGACACCAGCGAGATCACCGGAGGCGTCGTGTCGAGCACGCGCGCCGGGGCACGCGTCGTGAAGGCGAAATCCCCCGAGAGGGCGAGATTGCCCGCCGTATCGCGCGATCGGACCCGGTAGTGGTACAGGGTCCTTGTCGTCAGACCGCTCAGACTCTGCGTGTGCGAAAGCACGAATGTCGGATCGAGCGAGGTCGTGCGTCCGTAGGCGGTGGTGGTGCCGTACTCGATTTGCGAGTCGCCCGGATCACTCGTCGTCCACCTGATGGTCGCGCCGGTGGAGGACGGCCCCGCGGCCGACACCAGCGAGATCACCGGGGGCGTCGTGTCGGGAGGGAGCGCGAGGTCGAACAGAGACGACACATCGCTCGCGCTGAGGGCCCGGTTGTAGATGCGGACGTCATCGAGCTGGCCCGGGAGACAGGGCAGAGCGGTCCCCGGGTACAACGCGAGGCTCAGGTCCTGAGTCGTGGTCGTTGCGCCCGGCGTCCCGGTCCAGGGCCGCGACGCCCGCAGCGTGCCGTCGACGAACAGGCGTCCGCCCGAGGCATCGACGATGAAAGCCACGTGGTGCCACTGGCCATCGTTGAACCCGGGCGTCGCGAGCGTGCAGGCGCTGCCGTCCCAGACGTAGTTCGATGCGTCCCTGAAGTACCACGCGCACAGGTTGCCGCCGCTGGTGAACACCTGGTAGCCGCTGAGCGAGCCGGGGAGGTACTTGTTGACCAGACCGCTCAGCGTGCCGGCCGACGTGTTCACCCAGAGCGAGACCGTGAGCGGATAGGCATCGAGCAGGGCCGCGTGCGGGACGTTGACGCTTTCGTCCACGCCGTTGAAGGACAGGGCGGCGCCCAGACGGCCGGGGACGTGCAGTGGGCCGTTCAGGAGCGTGCCGGTGCCGCCGTTGCCGGACGAGTCGGCGGCGATCGGGCCCGACGTCTCATCCAGCGTCCAATAGCCGACCGGGCCGGAGGGCGGCGCCGACAGCGCGGCGGTCGTGAAGGTGAGATCCCCCGACACGGCGAGGTTGCCCGCCGCATCGCGGGATCGGGCCCGGACGTGGTACAGGGTCGAGGCCGCCAGGCCGCCCGGCGTCTGCGCGTGAGAGAGGACCAGCGCCGGATCGAGCGAGGTCACGCTTCCGTAGGCGGTCGTCGGTCCGTACTCGACCTGCGTGTCGCTCGCCTCGCTGCTGGTCCAGCTGAGCGAAGCACCTCCGGAGGTCACCTGCGAGACGCTGACCGCGGAAAGAACGGGTGGCGTCGTGTCGCCGGAAGAAGAGCTCACGAGCAGCTGCGAGGGGATCTTGACGACGAAGGCGTCCTGCCGGCTGCCACCCATATTGGTCGTCCAGATCAAGTACCTGCCCGTCGGGTCGAGATTTCCCTTGGGCAGCTTCGCGTAGTCGTCGCCTCCACCGGAAGCGTCGAGGTTGGTCATCACCGGGGCCACCACCAGAACGTCCAGGGACGTGTCCAGGCGGAAGCACAGGATCTCGTTGGCGCGGTTCGAATTGGTCCGGTTCGCGCCGCTGCCGCACGCGTACTGCTGACCCAGCGGCGTCCCCGGCTTCGAGTTGGCATGGCTCACGTGGCCCGGCGCCGCCACCGACCAGTCCATGCTGTGGTAGACGAGCGGCGCCTGGAGCTGATCCGTGCCGAACTCGAAGACGCGGATCGCGCCGGGCAGGCTGTTCCAGTTGTCCGAGAAGACCATGTATCCATACCCGTTGTCCGAATGACCGGCGGCGCCGTTCTGGTCGAGCAGGACGTTTTCCACGGGTGCCGGTTGCGCGTCCAGATCGATGATCCGGTTGTCCTCGCCGTAGAGACCGTCGACGTTCTCCTTGATCACCAGCCACCGGCCGCTCTTGTCGATCTGACACTCGTCCAGGTCGCCGATCTTGGGGAAGTAAGAGAACTGCCGGGTGTCCTCGTGGTACGCCAGGCAGCCCAGCATCTCGTAGGTGACCGACGATCGGAGCGTGGCGGAGTGGACCCGGTCATCGTTGCTGGAGTGGACCTGCCAGATGTACTTGTCGCTCCCGAACTGAGCGGCGACGTCGAACACCGTCTGCATCTGATGGGACACGACGTCGTAGCGTAAGAGTGACGACCCTCTGTTCAGATAGAGGGCGGTAAGCAGGGTGGCGCTGAAGTACCAGCCTTCCCCTGAGGACCATGAGAGGGGGTTCGCGGCATCGAACAGCGGCCCCACGACGCTGACCTGGTCCGTGACCTTGTTGTAGCTGAACAGCGTGGGACCTCCGCCTCCCCGGTTGCGGTCCAACCCGAGGAAGATGAGCAACGTGTCGCTCCCGGCCGAGTTGTTCATGTTGCGCCAGTACGAGTACCCGACGGACACCACACAGTCCGATCCGCCGCAGTCCGTGCCGTTGGTGACCCGTACCGCCTGGGTGTTGTACGGGGGCGGGAAGACAAAGGGCCCGCGCGCGGGGAGCAGGGACTGGATCTGGCTGGAGGTCAGGAGCGGCCGTACAGCGGTGCTGTTGCTCTTCTCGACGAAGCCGCCCGGAGCAGGCGGCTGCGGATCGGTAGCGCTCTGGGCGAACTGAGGCCGGGGTGAACCGAAGGCGATCGTCGCGAACAGGGCAACCCGGATTGCATTGGCGATGAAACAGGGGCGATGTGCGGGCGTGCCGTGACGGAACCGATTCATGGCGTCCCTCCACTGTCCCCACAGGACCGCGGCTCAATCTCGCAGCCTCCCGGCAGGGCTCTCCGAGTCGTGGAGAGGTAATCCGCCATGGGGAGAGGCTTATAAGAGCAAGCCATGTGCCAGGCAAGGAGTTGTGCCTTGCCCGTGTCCGGATCCCTATGCGAAACGGGCACTTCTGCTCCGGATGTTGGGAGGCAGGAGAAGGAAGGTTGCCTCTACAACGGATCAAAGCTCCTGGTTGACGATCGCGGCCGGACCGATCGTGCCGCCCTGGCGTCACAACGTCCCCTGTCAGGGACATCCTGACAGGCTGTAAGGAATTTTCACCCTCGGGTCGCCGAAATCCCCGAGAGCCAAGGATCCCTCTAATGCCGTATCCTCCAACGAGCTACGGCTGTGCGGTGTTATCATTAGAGCCATCGCCACCATGACAACACGGGTTCTGCTCGCCGACGACCACCCTATCTTCCTCCAGGGCATGAAGGGTCTCCTGGAGCGCGAGAAGTTCGACGTGGTCGGCTTGGCGTCCGACGGCCGCCAGGCGGTCAAACTGGCCGAGAAGCTCAAGCCCGACGTGGCCATCCTCGATCTGGCGATGCCGCTCCTGAACGGGCTGGACGCCGCCCGGGAAATAGGGAAGGTGTCGCCCTCCACGAAGAAGATTCTCCTGACGAACTACACCGATGAGCAGTACATCCTCGACGCGCTGCGGGCGGGGGTGAACGGGTACCTCGTAAAAACGAAGGCCGCGGCCGACCTGATCCAGGCGATTCACGAGGTGTCGCGCGGCGCGCTCTACTTGAGCTCAGGTGTGTCGCGCGAGCTCCTGCGGGCCTACCTGGAAAACGAAGCCAACCGCGTCAATCCCCTGAGCGGTCGGGAGCGCGAGGTCCTGCAGCTGATCGCCGAGGGCAAGACGACCAAGGAGATCGCCGTCATCCTCGGTGTCAGCCCCAAGACGATCGAAACGCACCGGATGCGTCTGATGGACAAGCTCGACATCTACGAGACGGCCGGTCTCGTACGGTACGCCATCCGCCGGGGTGTCATCCAGCCGTGAGTCTTTCGAGCCGGGGACTTTTTCCCCCCGGCACCCTGTGGACCGCTGCCCTGGGCGGGCTCCTGACTATGGCCCTGGGGGGATCGGCGCAGGCGCAGACTTACGAGTCCATCGGGGAGGGACTGACGGTTGGACACCTCATTCTCCACCCTTCCGTCTCCTACGAGTACACCTACGACAACAACATCCTGTTCACGAGCACGGACCTGCCCGGCAGCGACCCCATCGCTTCGGGCACCATCGTCGTGAGGGGTCGGATCCTGGCGGATCTGCCCATTGGCGACAACCGGATCCGGTGGATCTACGCGCCCTTCTTTCGCAACTACACGAGCGATCGATTCCGGCCGGAGGATCGACTCAACCATGTCTTTGACATCGAGGGCCTGTTCCACACGGGCCGCGCCATGACGCTGACCTTCCGCGACCACTTCGTGTACGGCACCGTCTCCCTGCAGGATCAGCGCGAAGGGAACGGTTCGTCGGTGGGACTGGGCCACTACACGACCCATTCCCCCCAACTGGAGATCGGGGTGAGCCTGGGGGCGCGGCAAGGCGTCACTCTCATCCCGAGCTACTCCCAGTCCTCCTACACGGGGCTCGTCTCGGCTCTCGGCCAGATCGTGAATTACAGCTTCACGACGCGGAAGATCGAGGGGCGCTACAACTACAAGCTCGACGAGCCGACGATCCTCTACGGCTACACTGCGGTCGAAGGAACGACCCAGACCCAGACGGGCATCCAGGATATCGCGATCCGATCCCGCTCGATCGGCCTCGGCCTCACGCGGACCGTCAACGCGGGCCTCGTGACGCAGCTTTCGGCGGGCTACGAGACCCTGGATTTCGATGGAGGAAGCGGGCGGAACTACTCGGGTCCAGCCGTCGAAGCCAGCGTCGCATGGCAGGTGGCGGATGTCACCCAGATCGAGTTCGGCGTCCTGCGGAAGCCGTACGCCTCCATCTATGCCGACAGCAACTACTACATCAACACGGAGGGGCGGGCCCGCTGGACTCGCCAGCTCGGCCGCAGCAGCTACATGGGCGCCGGCGCCACGCTCCAGTTCAACCAGTACGCCCCGCCGCAGGGGGTGGGCCGCAGGGAGCGGCTGATCCGGCTGGAAATCGGCACGGGACACCAGTTCGTAAAAAACCTGCGAGGGTACATCGGCCTCAATCTCGAGCAGCGTGAATCCAACGTCCTGCAGATGATCGGGGGCGTGGGCGCGGACCCCTTCGAATATCGATTGCACCGCATCATCTTCCGTCTTGAAGCGGGGTGGCTATGAAGACTTCTATCCCCGGTTCGGCCCTGGTCCTGTGTCTCGCACTGTGTCTGGCTCCACCGCGTCTCCTCCTGGCCGCCGCCGCGCCACCGCCCGGCGATGCCGTCGAAGCCCTCACCTTCCAGGCAGCGGAGGACGGGGCCATCGTGGCCCTCAAGACTTCCATTCCCGTGCCGCGGTTCACCTGCACGATGGCCAAGGCCGAGCCTCGCCAGGTGGTGATCGACTTCCCCGCGGCCAAGAGCCGCCTCAAGAAGCGGTACGTTCTGGAGAGCTCGCTGGTGCGGGAGGCGCTGGTCGAGAAGACGCCGGAGCCGGGCCTGGGCCTCCGCGTCCGCCTCACTCTCGGAGAGGGCGTCCTGGCCGCGGTGGAGCTGGCCGGGCAGGGGCTGACCTTGCGCTTCCATGAAGGCCCCCCGGCGCCGATCCAGGAGGCGACCCCGTCCACCGAGTATCTCGTCGGCGCCGGGGACAAGCTGGAGATCGCCGTCTTCGGGCACGCCGACCTCGGCAGGATCGTGGAGGTGCGCGATAACGGGACGATCGACGTCCCGCTGGCCGGGGACGTTCCGGTCGCGGGCAAGGGCCTGCCCCAGATCAGCCGTGAAATCACGCGCATTCTGGGGAAGGACTACATCGTCGATCCTCAGGTCAGCGTGAACGTGCGGGAGTACGGCAGCCAGTGGGTCACTGTCCTGGGCGAGGTCCGCACCCCGGGACGTCACATCCTCGGGCGGAACATGCGTCTCATCGACCTCCTGGCGGAGGCCGGGGGCCTCACACCGTTCGCCAACCGCAAGCAGATCGAAATCCTGAGGTCCCAGAGCAATGACCTGCGCCGCAAATTGATCGTCAACCTCAAGGCAATCGAGGATGGCAAAGCGGCGGACCAACCCCTGGTCGCCAGCGACGTCGTGATCGTTCCGAGGCGGACCTTCTAGGAAACCTCGACCCTGTCTCACGACCTTCGTGTCGGGAAATTTGCCCCGTCGAATCAGAGACCTCCTCATGGCGGGGTTGGCGGGCGTCGCGCACGCTCATGAACGCATGACAGAGGGCCTTGAGTCATGACTACGCTGGATGTCGTCCAACTCCCCGGACGACCGCACGAGTGGGACCGGGACATTCGGGAGTTCGCGACCAAGACCCTGTTCCACGAATCCGCCTGGCTGGACTTCGTCCAGACGATCCATCCGCGGGGCCGCCTCGAGTATTTCGAGATCCGGCAGGGCCGAGACGCCGTTGGGTATTTCTGCGCCGTGCGGGTCAACAAGGTGATGTCGTTCCTCCCGGTGTACGGCAGCCCGCTGCCCGAGACGGGCATGTACATGGGTCCGCTGGTCAGCGGCGGTGTGGCCCAGGCCGAGCTGGTGCAGGCCCTGGTGAGAATGTGCCGATCGAAGAGGATTGCCTGCCTGGAGCTGGCGAACGACTGGCTGGACCCGCAGCTGATGCGCAAGCTGGGCTTCAGAGTCTCTCCGAACGTCACCCACGTCTGCCGGCTGCCCCGGGACGAGGATTCGGCCTGGGCGGCGCTGAAGGGCACGTGCAGGACGCGGATCCGCAAGGCGAAGAAGAGCGGACTCGAGGCGGAGATCACGGATGACGGCGCGATCGCCGATGACTTCTACCGCTACATCACCCTGGTTCTGCGGCACAAGGGACGGTGGCCGCAATACGGGATCGACCGGCCCCGATCGCTGATGGCGTGCCTGACGCCCGCGGACCGGCTGTTCAGCGTGCGGGTGAAATACCAGGGACGGGTCATCGGGGCGGCCTTCTACCCGCACGACGAACGCTCGATGTACTACTGGGACGGGGCATCGGATCTGGCCCATCTGGAACTCTGTCCCAACGAGCTGCTGCACTGGACGGCGATGCGGGAGGCGATCCGCCGGGGCATCCCCCTGTTCAACATCGGAGGCGGACCGGTGCCCAGCCGGTTCACCCGCAAGTTCGGCGGTGAGGACGTTCCCTACCACAGCTACCGCAGGACCTTCATCCCCTTCCTCGAGACGGCGCGCAATCTGTATCACTGGCTCGACTCCAGGAAATCGGGGCCGGCGCCGGACAAACTCAGGGTCTGAGCCATAGAAGGACATCGCCGATCGCTTTGAGGCAGCGCGGAAGCTGGACTTCAGATTGACGGCCGGGCCGCGATAGCCCGCACTTTCGCGGCGATCTGACGATCGGTCATTTTGTCGGCTGTTTCCACGGCCACGACTCGTCCAGCGAGCTTGTCCCTCTCGAGGCGGCTCCTCAGCTCGCCCTTGGCCTCACCCGGACCGAAAATCATGATCGATTCAGCGTCGCGAATGGCCGCTATGACCTCATCGTAGTAGGCGTGGAGATGGCCCGTGAACTCTTTCTCACGGCGGTCATCCGCCGGAACTTTCTGCGATTCGTAGGGAGTCGTCGACCGCACGCCGGCGAACCGTCCCGGCTGCCTTTCGACGTCCGACTCAATCACCCTGGTCTCCTCCCCTTTGTCGGAGACCATCACGATCACGGCTTTCCGATGATCAATCCACAAACCCACGAGCCTTGTCATCGACCCTCCCTTTCTCCATCAGGTCCGGCTCACCGAGGACTCGAATGCTATCACCCCGCACGGGGTCACCTCTGTCAGGATTTACCACCCCGGGTTTCAGTCGCGGCCTGATGTCCGGCCCCCGCCTCCTGTGCGACTGTGTCATGGGCGAAGAATGTCGAGACGAACGCCCCGAATGTGATGGGCCCATGATTGGCTCAGCAGCGAATCCGGGAACAGGAGGCAGGTCATGACGGCGGGCACGGCTGCCCGCCGCATCCGCAGCAGCGTCGCGACCATCGGGATCGCCCATACGTTGCACGATCTGTCCCTCAGGGCGGCGAACCGGGCTCTGTTGATCAAGATCCTCAAGGCCATGTCGGTCGAAAGCGTCAATGCCGCGTACCTGAGCTGTCCCGAGCCCTACCGCCCGATGTTTCTCGACGAAAAGATGCTCAAGGAGTTCTGCCGGGATCCGGCTAACGACCTGTCCGAGAGCTTCCTCGAGGAGGCCCTGTCGAAAGGCGACGAATGCTATGGCATCCTCGCCGGCGACACTCTGGCCTCCTACGGCTGGTACTCCCGCAGACCGACGCGGATCGATCCGCCGGACCTCATGCTGCACCCCGGCGACCGATACGTCTACATGTACAAGGGGTTCACCCACCTCGGCCACCGCGGACGGCGTCTTCATGCGATCGGCATGACCATGGCCCTGCGGCATTACCAGGCCCGAGGCCTCAAGGGTCTCGTCTCTTACGTCGAGTCCAACAATTTCAGCTCGCTCAACTCGGTCTTCCGGATGGGGTATGTGACGTTCGGCTCGATTTACGTGCTGAAGGTCTTCGGGATCTATCTCACACACGCCAGCGCCGGATGCCTGGCGCATGGAGTCCGGATCGAGCCAGCGGTGGCCGGCATCCTGACACACGTCGGGGCGCTCGCCGGTGGATCCCATCAATGACCAGTCCTGCGTTGGTGGTCGCCACCGCCTTGCTGGCCCTCCTCGTCGGGGCGGCGCTCCCTGTCCTCTATCAGCTGTACCAGACCTTGAGGAGGGCCCGGACCCTGCTCGAGACCGCCGGCCCGCATCTGGAGAGAACGCTCGATCAGGTGGGTCGGGCCGCGGGCCGGCTCGATCGGATCGGTTCGAGTCTCGAGGCGCCGGCGCAGACGCTCAGGCCGCTGCTCGTGGCCGCCTCCAGGGTGGGTCTTTCGATCGGGCGTTCCGGGGAATGGCTGCGGACGGCCTCGTCGCTCGGCGGCGCCTTCGCGCCGGCCGTGATCGCGGGAGTGCGCGCTCTGTTCGCGAGGGCCGACGTCCGCCGGAGAGGCGACGACCATCGAGTCGAACGGGACAGCAAGGGCAACGGCGCGGACCATTAACAGCCACACCATCGCAGAACAGGGGGACTTCATGACACATGAAAGCCATGGCATCGGTTTGGGATCGTTCCTGGGCGCGTTCGTGCTGGGCGCCGCGGCAGGCGCCACGATCGCGCTTCTCACGGCGCCCCGCTCCGGGCGTGAGACGCGCGAGCGGCTGAAGGGCTTTTCATCCGACCTGGGGGAGAGCCTCGACCGCGTCCCCGGCGCGATCCGGAAGGCCGGGTCCAGGGCGGTGAAAGCGGGCCAGGCGGCCTTCGAACAGGCCCGCGTCGAAGTCGTCAGGAGCTCAGACCATTCCTGATGCGTCGCACGGCCGGGGCTGGTCTGGCAACTCGATGAACCGTCTGGACTTCAGTTTTCAACCTGCGTATGATCCGGCAATCATGCCGAGAAAGGCCTCCACGTCCGCCTCCCCGGCGGCTCGTTTGCCCAAGTGTCCGACGGGGATTCAGGGGCTGGACGAAATCACCGACGGCGGATTCCCGCGCGGCCGGCCCACTTTGGTGTGCGGCCACGCCGGTTGCGGCAAGACCCTGCTGGCCGCGGAATTCCTCGTGCGAGGCGCGGTCAAGTTCGGGGAGCCCGGCGTTCTGATGTGCTTCGAGGAAACACAAACGGAGCTGGAGGCCAACGTCGCGTCGCTCGGATTCGATTTAGCGAGCCTGGTCCGGCGCAAGAAGCTTCTGGTCGACCACGTTCGCGTCGAGCGCAGTGAAATTCAGGAGACCGGCGAATATGACCTGGAGGGATTGTTCGTCCGGCTGAATCACGCCATTGACGCGATCGGCGCAAGGCGCGTGGTGCTGGACACGATTGAGGGGCTGTTTGCGGCCTTGCCCAACGAGGCCATCCTGCGCGCCGAGCTGCGGCGGCTGTTCCGCTGGCTCAAGGACAAAGGCGTGACGGCGGTCATCACGGCCGAGCGCGGTCGCGACCAGATGACACGCAAGGGCCTCGAGGAATACGTGTCCGATTGCGTCATCCTCCTCGACCATCGGGTCAACGAGCGGATCGCCACCCGGCATTTGCGCGTGGTGAAGTATCGCGGCTCGCTGCACGGCACCAACGAATTTCCCTTCCTGATCGGCGACGACGGTATCAGCGTGCTGCCCATCACCTCGCTGGGCCTGGATCACGCGGTGTCGAGCGAACGGATATCCAGCGGCATCGCGCAGCTCGACGCGATGCTGGGCGGGCGGGGTTTTTTTCGCGGCAGCAGCATCCTGCTCACCGGGACGTCAGGCACAGGCAAGACCAGCGTCGCCGCATACTTTGCACAGGCCGCCGCCCGGCGCGGTGAGCGCGTCCTGTTCTTCGCGTTCGAGGAGTCGCCCAAACAGATCATCCGCAACATGCATTCCATAGGGTTGCGTCTCGAGCCCTGGGTCCAACGAGGGATATTGCAATTCCACGCGGCGCGGCCCACGCTCTACGGGCTGGAAATGCACCTGGCGACGATGTTCAAGGAGATCACCGCGTTTCGACCCGGCGTCGTCATCGTCGACCCGATGACCAGCCTGCTGGCCGCGGGCAGCGAGTCCGAGACCAGGGCGATGGTGACGCGACTGGTTGATTTTCTGAAGGCCCAGCAGATCACCTCGCTCTTCACCAGCCTGGCGCGCGAAGGCAGCGAGATCCGGCAAAGCGAGGTCGCCATCTCCTCCCTGATGGACGCCTGGCTGCTGGTGCAGAACATCGAGAGCGACGGCGAACGAAATCGCGGCCTCTACGTGCTCAAGGCGCGCGGCATGGCGCACTCGAACCAGATCCGCGAGTTCGTGATTTCGGACCGGGGCATCGACCTGGTGGACGCTTACGTCGGTCCAGGCGGGGTGCTTGTCGGCGCGGCGCGCGCGGCGCAGGGCGCCCGGGAAGAGGCCGCAACTCTTGCCAGCCGGCAGGAAGCCGTGCGCCTCCGGCGCACCTTGGAGCGCAAGCACAGCGCTGTCGAACGGCAAATCGCGGCGCTACGCTCGGAGTATGAAGCCGAGGAGCAGGAGGCCCGGAGCGCCGACGAGCAGGTGGCTACGCGAACACTGGCGCTGGCGACCGATCGCGCGGCACCGGGCCGCCTGCGTCAGGCGGATGCCAGGAGAGCGGTCGGCGCGGTCGAGCACGCGAAACGAGTCAGGCGGAGACGATGAAGACCAGAAGAGCGAGACGACGCGCACCCCGCCTGGAGGAGCCGTCATCCAGATTCTGGGAGCTGCGTCTTTACGTGGCGGGCCAGACGCCGAGGTCCCTGACGGCCTTCGCGAACCTTCAACAGATTTGCGAAGGCCATCTCAAGGGCCGCTACCGCATCCAGGTGATCGACCTCGTGGAGAACCCGCAGCTTTCCAGGGGCGACCAGATCCTGGCCATTCCCACGCTGGTGCGCAAGCTGCCGGAGCCCGTGCGAAAAATCATCGGCGACCTGTCCGACACCGAGCGCGTTCTCGTCGGGT
>Ga0070697_100002081_pt1 | contig 15305 bp, 12 predicted proteins | sample KBSK1501metaG_FD_65475 | JGI IMG/M metagenome (GOLD analysis project Ga0070697, IMG submission 65475) | Corn, switchgrass and miscanthus rhizosphere microbial communities from Kellogg Biological Station, Michigan, USA - KBS K1-50-1 metaG | ecosystem: Host-associated > Plants > Roots >...
AATTAAGGCGTACTGGAAGCCTCCGCATGTGCCCAAAAAAGGCCAGTCGCGGCGACGCGCAAACTCGATGCCTTTCAGCATACCGTCAAAGCTTTTGTAAGGACTGCCCGGCGCGGCCCAAATTCCGTCAAAGCTCTCCAGCATTTTTTGAGCATTCGGTTCGAGGACGGACGGAGTAGAAATCCATTCCGATTCCACAGGCAGATTGAGGGTCGCCGAGGCGTGCTGCAGCGCCTCGTTGGTAGCATGATGGGAGCGGAACTCAGGATTGAAGTCGCCCAGGATTCCGATACGGACCGCGTCGCTCACCGTGCCATTCTAATTGAGAAGGCTGCCGGCGAAGCACAACCACGGTAAGCAGCCTAGTAACCACGAATCGAACTGGCAACTGACCACTGGCCACTGACAACTGCTTATTGAGCTGCACCAAATGTCATAGGCACATCCGCCTTTTCCGCTTCCTCCACCTTAAACGTGGAGCGTGGTTGCACATTCGTGAAGCTGGCCACAAATGTGTCCGGCATCTGTTGAATGCGAATATTGAAAGTATTGACGGAGTCGTTGTAGAACTCGCGCCGGTCGGCGATCTGGTTTTCCAGTTCGGTGATCCGCTTTTGCAGTTGCAGAAAGTTGCTATTGGCTTTCAAGTCCGGATAATTTTCGGCTACCGCGAAGAATCCACGCAGGGCAGTCGTCATGCTCTGGTCCGCCTGTGCCTTCTGATCCATGGTGACGGCCTGCTGATACATGCTCCGGGCTTGTGTAATCTTCAGCAACGTATCACGTTCGTAATTCATGTAGCCCTTAACGACATCGAGCAGCTTGGGAAGTTCGTCGTGCCGCTGCTTGAGCAGGACATCAATATTGGCCCAGGCTTTATCAATGTCATTTTTCAGCGCGATCAGGCCGTTGTAGATCATCACGACATATCCAACCACACCGAAAATGGCAAACGTGAACATCAGCAGAACAACGGTGTCCATACGAACGTCTCCTCTTACAGCCAGCCGAATTCAGCTGCCAGAATGTAGAAACACAACAAAGTAAGCACGGGTCCGCCCCAGATCATCAGTGCAGATTTCCAGTTTAGCGTCTTTAGTACGTCCCGCTGACTTTGCCACGAAATGAAGAAGGCGGGATCGTGCTCGCCTTTCATGAGTACGGTCTTGGGATTGAGATCGAAATTTTCCAAAGCCATGGCAGCAGCAGGATCGGTCTTGGGCTCTGTATCTAGCGCTAGTCCCGAAGGCGCAACTCCGGCCACTGCCCAGGCAGCCGGATTTGTGATGCCGGCCTTGATCAGGGCCGCCGAAATCTTGGCCTGCTGCGACATATCAATGGAGTTCGCGGGCGTGGTAGCCGGTGAAAGTCGAATGATTTCTTGTATGCCCTGTGAAGGCATCATGTCCGTTCCATTGCCGGCGAATGCAGAAAGAGTCTTCTTGCCCCAGGAGACCGATGCGGTCAGCACGTCCCCATGCTCGGTGACAACCGGATCCGGCGAAACTTTTAATCCCGGATTCTCGGAGAGCGTTCCCAGGATGAACAGGGCATTCTTCGGCTTAATGCAGTATTCCTCGACCTTGATTTTCTTGTCGGTAGAAATGCCATGCCGCATTAGGAAAGTCGAAACATTCACTGGCATATCGACGCGATTGGAGAACAACGACGTGCGGTATTCTTCGTGGAAGTCGCGATGAATATCCATCTCCGCGCCTTGCGGATTTATCAGCAGCCGGCCGGTGTTGTCGTCCAGATAGAAGGGAAGATGACGGCATTCGTCAGCCACCTTTTGCCACGATTTGTTTTTACCCGATTGCTTAAGTTGCCAGGCCATGCTGCGGTGGTAGTAACAGGGCAGTCCGGTGATGGGAGCGTTCATGACATATGGCCCCACGGCGAGCCCATTCACTTCCACCAGTCCCATGGCAGCGCTGCGGATCTTTGAGGTAGGTGTGTTCTGGATCAGGCGCTTGCGGCGCAATATCCCGAAACCTCGATAGAACAGGTACACCCCGGCGCAGGCGCCAATTACGGGCCACACCCATCCATCGAACTTCCTCGAATACAGTACGAATGTCAGAATCACGATCTCGATCCCGACACTTCGGCCTCAACGACAGCAGAAGGTGTCGGACCGAGCGTAGCGGAGCGGAAAGAGAGGTCGCAGCAGAAAAGCGGGATTTTGGCTTACGTTGGTAATGATAAAGAGGAGGGATCTTCACCAGCATGCTTCAAGCAGCAGTGAAGCGGCGGGTAATGTCGTTGGTCGTTGGTCGTTGGTGGTTCGCCAAGGACCAACGACCGACGACTGCTTTAACGTGTGGTCACTGTTCGACTTTTCAGAATGTCTTCGACGGCGGAAATTGCTGCGTCCAACTCCTGATCCGTATTGTAGAAGTGAGGTGACATGCGCACACCGGCCTTTGGACGCCAATCGACCAGAATGTCGCGTTTCAGCAGTTGGTTGCAGACTTCCTGCGAATCCGGCATATCGATGGAAACTGTTCCGCCACGTTTCTCTGGAACTCGCGGAGTATTTACGCGCCAGCCATGTTTGTCAGCTAACTCGATAAGGCGAGCGGTCTGGCGCTTTGATTTCTTGCGGATTTGTTCGATGCCGACTTGCGCGATGATCCTGAGTCCGGGTCGGGCCGCCTCCAGCGCAGGAATATTGGGCGTACCATTCATGAAACGGTAAGGCGGGTCAGTATAGCGAATGGGACCGATTTCGAAGCCAAAGGGATTCTGATGCGCCGTCCAGCCGGTAAATTTTGGCTCTAATTTCTTTCCCAGATCTGGACGCACATACAAATAGCCGACGCCCGGCCCACCACACAGCCACTTCAAGACACCGCCACAAGCAAAATCAACATCCAGAGCACTCACGTCCACCGGCAATGTGCCTAGCGACTGGTAGGCATCCAGCACCACGTGAGCGCCGACTTTGTGTGCCTTTTCGATGATTGCTTTGGCATCGTTGATGTAAGAACTTCGAAAAATAATATGGGAAATCGGCACCAGCAATGTGTCGTCGGTAATGGCATCCAGCAATCGCTCGGTTGGTACCGTAATTCCATCATCGGTTTTGACCATCCGTACGTGCGCTCCGTACGCATGTTGTGCCTCCCAGAAGTACATCACCGAGGGGAAATTCATGTCGCTGTAAACAACCTGATTGCGTTTCCCGGAGAAATCAAAGCAAGACGCAACGATGGACTGGCAAGTCGTGACGTTTTGATGAGTAGAAACCGAGCCTTTAGCTGCATTCATCAGTGCGCCAATGTCATCGCCGACTTCCGACGCCAGCATCCACCATCTTTCGTCCCAGGCGCGTACTCCACGTGTAGCCCAAGTTTCGGCGTATCCCTTCATTGCGTCGTACACGGCCTGTGGCATTGCGCCCAGCGAATTACTGATTAAGTACGTGGTGTGTTCGAGGATGGGGAACTCGGAACGGTAATGCAGCAGATCGTCGGACGTCGGCATGGCCACTACATTCTACGTTCAGAGTGATTTTTCTTCAGCAACCAGTAAGCCACGCTGAGCACGACGATGTAAGCCGCGCCACTGACCAGCGTGAGATGCGAACTCCACCCGATTTCAAGAACGGAAACAATGATGAGAACGAATCCCAATACCGATCCCCATGCTCCGAGCGGCGAACGCATAGGTAACGCAGCAATCTGATCGGGTGAAAGTTGCCGCCGGAACTTCACGTGCGCAGCAAGGCCGATCAGCCAGGACAAGAGCATTCCGACCAGAACCGCTCCGAGGACTGAAACGAAAGCATTCTTGGGCGCCCACTTCTGCAAAATGATGGCAACGACAATTCCGTAGGATGACGCCAGCAGCGCGAGTTGAGGCGATCCGGCGCTGTTTAGGCGTCCAAATGCCGCCGGCGCCCAGCCTCCTCGCGCCAGCGAGAACAGCACACGCGCCGAGACATACAACGCAGCATTGGCTCCGGAGAGTGCGGCCGTCAGTACTACGAAGCTCATGATGTCCGGCGCCGCCGGGATCTTCGCATGACGAAAAACGGTGACAAATGGGCTCTCGGTGACGCCGGCACGGTTCCATGGCATCACTCCAACCAGCACGATAATCGCTCCCATGTAGAGACAAGTGAGCACACCGAAGGTGATAAGCACAGCGCGAGGAATATCCCGCGCGGTGCGCGATTCCCCGGAACTGATGACCACCATTTCAACTCCGCCAAAGGTGTACATGGCGAATCCCATGGCCAGCAATGGCGCGAACCAACCTTTGGGCAGGAAACCACCTTGCGATGTAAATTGGGGAGCTACGCGTCCGGTCATCAGCAGTCCAGCGCCGATGACGATAAAGGCCGCGATGGTCACCACCTTGATCAGGGCAAACCAATATTCGAAGCGGCCGAAGTTGCCCACGCTGCGCGAATTAATCAGCAACAACACCATGGAGAAAATCACTACCCAAATCAAAGCGGACACGGCCGGGAACCAGTACGCCATGTAGGTTGACGCGGCCAGCAACTCCGCGCCTACTGAAGCTGCGATTGCCGCCCAATAAGCCGCGCGGGAAATAAATCCAGCCCACTGGTTCAAATAGAGTTCGCCGTAGAGTCCAAACGAACCTGCGGCTGGATGTACGCTGGCCAGTTCACCCAGAGCCATAGTGACGGTAAAGCTCATGAATGCTGCCAGCGCGAAGCTTAGGATCACTCCCGGTCCCGCAATCTCCATTGCGGCAGCCGAGCCCAGCAGCAACCCTGTGCCGATGGAACCTCCGACGGCCAGCATGGCCATCTGACCGGCGCTGAGCTGATGCCGAAGTCCATGTTCCTGATCGGTTTGCGTGCCCAAAGCCACCCCGGTCCTATACCAGAACGGTTCCCAAAGCCCAAGAGCATTCCACCGTGACCTTAGTAATCCTGGCTGAGGCTTCCTTCATTGCCGCAAGGTGAAGCTAACCCTAAAATTTCAGTGGGGTTACTCCGCATTCACCCCGCTCTCATGCCAGATACCAAGCGAGTTGACCGGGCCGAGGTCGCCAGACGCGTGGAGCGCGCGGAGAAGCTTCTCCAGAAGGGCAAAACAGCCGATGCTCTGGAGGAGTATATGCAGATTCTCTCTCAGGACTCGCACAATGACACGGTGCGTCAGATGGCGGCCGATCTGTGTCTGTCCCTGCAGCGAACTCCCGATGCGGTAAAGCTGCTAGGCGAGCTGTTCGAACGGCAGATCGAGGTTGGGGACGCCACCCGTGCCAGTCTCACTTACAAGAAGCTGGCCCGCTACGTGAACCCGGCCTGGGATCAGAAAGTCCGGTTCGGACAACTGTTGGAGAACTCTAATCGCAAATTAGCGCTCGAGACTTACGAAAACGCGTTTGAAGAGTTGAAGACACAAGGGCGGAAGCAGGAATCGCTTACCGTCCTGAAGCGCATCGTCACCCTAGCCGGGACTGAACAAAACTTTATTCGGCTTGGCGAACTCTCTGCGGAAGTTGGCGATGGCAAAGCGGCCGCGGCAGCTTTCCTAAAACTGGCGGAACTCACAGAAGCGGCGGGCGGAAGCGCGGCACAATGGTTCGAGCGTGCCTATTCGGAAGATTCCAGCGACACTGGTATTGCTCTCGCTTATGGAAAAAATCTGCTGGCCCAGGGTCAAGCGGGCGCCGCCATCTTTGTGCTGGAGCCGCACGTCAGCAAAGGCGGACAGTCGCCCGAACTCCGCGAGTGCTATGCGAAAGCGCTTCTCGCCGCCAATCGCCTGACCGAAGCCGAGCCGCTGGTCTGGCAGTTATTCGAGCAAAATCCCGCGCGCGTGCATGACGTCGCAAACATGATTGGTTTGTTTGTCGATGCGCAGCAGGACGCCGAAGCTGTAGCTCTGGCGCGAAAGCTGGAACAATTCCAACGCCTGCGGGGAGAACGGCGCGCATTCCTGGCCATGATGCAAGAGGTAATGGGCGGTCACCGGGCATCTTCTGAAGTGCTGGAGTTCATGAGCGAATTGTTCAACGCCGCCAATCGAGAAGGCGACTACTGTCAGACGCTGCTCAAACTATTCGATCTGCATTGCGGGATGAGTAACTATCCCAAGGCCGCGGAGTGCCTGGATCGCGCTGTCGAAATTGATGTTTACGATTCTGGCCACCAGAAGCGGTTGGAAATGCTGCGGGGAAAGATCGATGATGCCCGTTACAAAGTGATTGCCGCCAGACTTTCCAGCACAAACCAGTCGGTGGCGGAATCCACCAGTCACAGCGAACCGGCCACTCTGGGCGCAGCGGCGTTGCAAGACCTCATGCTGCAGGCGGAAATTCTGGTGCAATACGGCATGCGCTCGAAAGCCATCGAACGCTTGCAGCGCATCCAGGAACTGTTTCCGCAAGAAGAACAGCACAACCAGGATCTGCAGCAATTGTATCTATCCGCCGGAATGAATTCGCGTTATACCAGCTCAGCACAAGCGCCCGCGGGCGCTGCCCCCAGCTCTCCTGTTACTGCTGCTTCCAATGGGAATGATCCGGCGCCAGCATCTTTGTCCACGGAAAGCGCCGACGTCAGCCATTTCACGCGGGTAGCGGAAATTACGCGCAAGCTCTACCGTCAAAGCAACGCAGACGCAGTGCTCTTAACCACGGTCAATGAAATCGGGGCTCAGTGGAAGGTCAGCCGCTGCATCGCTGCCATGCGCAAGCCCGGCTTGTTGCCCACGGCGGTCAAGGAATACTGCGCGGATCACATTAAAAAGGGTGGCGCCAATGCGCTGGCGAAAATAGTCGCTGCCGTCCACGATGTGGCCATGAGCCGTGGCACGTTGACTATCGCCGACGCTCCCGCCGCGCCCGAGTTGAAGGCGGTGCGCGAGTATCTGGCTGAGTTGTCGATTACATCATTGCTTGCTTTACCTCTTAGCGATGGCGCCGATCAGGTGGGGATTCTTCTTTTAGTGCAGACTTCGCCCCGGGGCTGGCATTCCAGCGATATCGTGGTGCTGAAAACGATCAGCGATCAGATTGTGATTGCTCTCAACAATGCCGGACTGCGGCGATTGGTGAAGAGTCTTTCGGTTACTGATGAACACTCGGGCCTGCTGAAGCGCGCTTCCTATATCGACCTGCTGATGGCGGAAACCAAACGGGCGGTTCAGCAGAGCACTCCGGTCACCGTGGTGTTGATGCAGTTCGGCAAGAACGCAGCCATGGTCAAAGAATTCGGAGAAACAGCCGTGGAAGCCGCCATGCAACAAATCGGCCAGCGCGTTGCCGCCAACATCCGGCAGAACGACCTGGCATTCCGCTATGAGATGACTACCGTTGCTCTGCTCCTCGGTGAGACTGCCGAGAAGGAAGCGCTGATGGCGGTGGAAAAACTACGCAAGCTGGTGGCCGACATAAAAGTAGCAGACAAGCAGGAGTCGATTCCATTCAACGCTGGCGTCGCCGAAGGCGTGGTGCGGCAGCAATACGATCCGGTAGATATCGTCACAGAAGTGATTAACCGGGCGGAATTATCATTGGATATGGCGATCGCGCAGGGAGCCCGCAGAGTGGTTGCGCTGGCTGCTGCCTTCGCCAGCGCCGCCGTGGCCTGACTTCAAGAATCTGCCACTTACCATCTCCACTAGGGATTGCCAATTTCCGATTGCCAATTTCCGATTTGCTTTGGCTGTTAAATTGGCAATTGGAAATCGGCAATCGGAAATTCCGAAAATGGCGATTTCGCTTACCCACTGCTAAACTAACCTGTTTGACTGTTCCATCAGAAGCCTTTCTGACGCCATGAACTCCACACTCAAGCCCGGCGACATCGCCATTGCAAGTGGCGCGCGCACGCCGTTCGGCCGCTACTGCGGAAAACTTAAGGATTTTACTGCCCAGGAATTAGGCGCGATTGCGGCTAAGTGCGCGATTCAGCGCGCCGGACTCGATCCCGCGGAATTCGACCATGCAGTTTTCGGCAATGCGCAACAGACTTCCGGCGATGCGCTCTACGGTGCTCGCCACGTTGCCCTGCGCGCCGGATTACCGATCGAGACTCCAGCGCTCACGGTCAATCGTCTGTGTGGCTCTGGAATGCAAGCCATCGTCAATGCGGCGCAGATGATCCAGCTCGGCGAGGCCGAGATGGTGATTGCCGGGGGCATGGAAGCTATGTCGCAAGCTCCCTTCGTAATTCGCGGGCGCGACGGCTTTAGTTTGGCTCCAGGAGGCAAGCTGGAAGATTCCCTGATGGTCGCGTTGCTAGACAGCTATTGCGGCCTCTATATGGCGAACACTGCGGAGCTCTATGGCGAACAGCAGGGGACTGTACGTGTAGGACACAGTGGACAGATGCAGGACGAGTTTGCCCTGCGCTCGCAGGGTTGTGCTGAGGCAGCCTATAAAGAAGGACGTCTTCAGGAAGAACTGGTTCCCGTCCAGCTTCGAAACACAAAAGGCGAGCCGACCGACGAGACGCTGAGTGAAGACGACCATCGCCGCCCTCAGACGACAATGGAGGGGTTGGCAAAACTGAAGCCAGCGTTTGGAAAAAACGGAACTGTGACCGCCGGAAACGCCAGTGGCATTGTGGACGGCGCTGCCGCGGTAGTAGTGATGTCGCTGGAGGAAACTTCCAAACGCGGCATGAAACCGTTAGGACGGATTGTGAGCTGGGGGATTGCTGGAGTCGAACCAAAGCTGATGGGCCGCGGCCCCGTGCCCGCAACCAAAATCGCGCTGCAGAAAGCTGGGATGACCCTGGAACACATCGATCTGATTGAAGTGAACGAAGCCTTCGCCGCGCAGTATCTTGCAGTGGAAAAAGAACTCGGTCTGGATCGCGACAAAGTGAATGTGAACGGGGGGGCGATTGCTTTGGGCCACCCACTGGGCGCGACGGGTACGAGATTAGTGATCACGCTGCTCTACGAGTTGCGCCGCAGAAAAAAGAAGTATGGACTGGCTACCGCGTGCATCGGTGGCGGACAGGGAATTGCGATGATTGTGGAGAGCCTTAATTAGGAGGTTTTGTTTCCTCCGTGTTCCTCCGTGCCCTCTGTGGTCAAAAAGGAAGGTTGGATGGAAGTAAAAGAGGTTGGTGTTCTCGGTTGCGGACTGATGGGCTCCGGCATCGCGCAAGTCGCGGCCACGGCGGGGTTCGACGTGATGGTTCTCGAAGTCGAGCAAAAGTTCCTCGAGCGAGGCTTTGCCGCTATCGAGAAGTCGCTGGCCAAATTCGCTGAGAAGGGAACCATCAAGGAAACGCCGCAGGCGATCCGCGCACGGCTGAAAGGGACCACCAAAAAAGAAGATCTGGCCGACTGCGACATCGTCATCGAGGCCATCATCGAGAACGTCGAGGAAAAGAAGAAGATGTACTCTTCCATCGACGGCATCGTAAAAAAAGACGCGATTTTCGCCTCCAATACATCTTCCATCTCGATTACCGAGCTGCTGACTTCTACCAAACGTCCTGAACGTTTTGTTGGCTTGCATTTTTTTAATCCGGTGCCGCTGATGAAGCTGGTGGAAGTGGTGCGCACCATCGCCACTGCCGACGACATTTACCAGACTGCATTTGAGTTTGCGAAAAAACTGGGCAAGGTCCCAGTTCGCACCAGTGACAAGACCGGATTCATTGTCAACCGTCTGCTGGTGCCATATATGCTCGATGCTATTCGCGCCTATGAAGAAGGAGTGGGCTCAATCGACGACATCGACAACGCCATGAAGCTCGGCTGCGGCTATCCCATGGGGCCGTTCACGCTGCTGGACTTTGTCGGACTGGACACGACCTACTACATCACGCACGTAATGTATGACGAGTTCAAAGAGCGTCGCTTCGCTTCACCGCCTTTGCTGAAGCGCCTGGTGATGGCAGGTTGGTACGGGCGGAAGACCGGCAAGGGTTTTTATGATTACTCGGATCCGAATATTCCGAAGCCGAATAAGCTGTAACTCATGGCAGCGGATCAACGGGGCTGAATGCGGACTTATCAGCACGGAGAAACGACTGTGAAGCGATCCGGGTGGGTGACGGGAACAATCGTTATGCAATTGTTGTGGGCGTTGGCGCTCATGGTGCTTTTTGTCTATCTGATAGTGTTGGCCCACACCGCGGCGGTCCGGAACGGGCCTGGCGGGGCAGAAGCCGCTTGGGGCCTTAAGATACCGGCCTTGATCATGTTCTTTCCCGCGCTGATGGCAATCATTTCATGGTACGGCCTATGGAAGCAGAAGCTGTGGGGATGGTGGCTGGCTATACTAACTAATCTCGCGGTGACGAGTATTTTCTCTTACAGCATGATTGATGATGGCTGGGGCCACGTTGACTGGGATTTCGCCGGCTTCGCAGTCGCGTCCACGGTTATTCCATTATTGTTGCTGCTGCCCGTGGTGAGGAAATTCTATTGGCGAGTTACCGCGACAGAGCCAAATTCATGACCTTCGATAATCTTCTTTTCGAAAAGAAAAATTTCATCGCTTACGTCACCGTAAATCGGCCAAAGATCCTCAACGCGCTCAACATGGCCACCATGGAAGAATTACGCGCGGCCTTCCATCAAATCAAGAACGATGCGTCCGTGCGAGTTGTTATTTTTACTGGGGCAGGAGAGAAAGCGTTTATCGCTGGCGCAGACATCGGCGAATTAGCCAAGCATGATGCCATCAGTGGCAAAGAGTACACGCATCGCGGCCAGTCTGTGCTCAACCTGATCGAGAACCTGGGCAAGCCTGTGATTGCGTGCATCAATGGATTCGCGCTGGGCGGCGGATGCGAGATCGCCATGGCCTGCACTATCCGTCTGGCCAGCGAAAACGCGAAATTCGGACAGCCCGAGGTGAAGCTCGGGATTATCCCAGGCTACGGTGGTACTCAACGTTTGCCACGACTGGTCGGCAAAGGCGTCGCCATGCAACTGGTGCTCGGGGGCGAAGTGATCACGGCGCAGGAAGCGCATCGCATCGGATTGGTGAACGAGGTCACTGCTCCAGCGGACCTCATCCCGCGCGCCGAAGCGATTGCGCAGAAAATCATCGCCAATGCTCCATTGGCGGTTCAGTACGCCATGGAAGCCGTGAATAAGGGCACGGAGATGACGCTGGCGGAAGGTTTGTATCTCGAGGCCACATTGTTCGGAGTGTGCTGCGCAACCGAAGACAAGAAGGAAGGCACCACAGCGTTTCTGGAGAAACGTACGGCCCAGTTCAAGGGGCGCTGATTACTTTCACATATTCACTCGCTTTAATAAAATTTTGCAATCCAGCCGGAGTCGCAAAGCCACGCAGAAAAAGATTACAGAAATTTCGGCATCGGACGCTATGCCTCGATCGAAGGTCAAGGCGCTCGAAGGTGACCTTAGCGGCGCCGGAAAGCGTTTCGCCATCGTTGTCTCCCGCTTTAATTCATTTATTACTGAACGACTTTTCCAGAGCGCATTCGATGGTCTGGTGCGCTTCGGGACAAAGCAAAAGGATATCGACTTGGTCCGTGTCCCGGGTTCCTTTGAAATTCCTTCCGCGGCGCGTGCTCTAGCTGAGACAAAAAAATATGATGCGATCATTTGTCTCGGTTGTCTGCTACGCGGAGACACTGCACACTACGATGTCATCGTCAATGAGGTCACGCGGGGTATCGGGCAGTCCGCCCAGGAAACTGGGGTTCCGCACGCTTTCGGCGTGTTGACTTGCGAGACTTTAGAGCAGGCTATCGACCGTGCCGGGCTGAAAATGGGCAATAAGGGATTCGAAGCGGCGCTAACCGCGGTGGAGATGGCAAATCTGAAAGAAGCGGTCGTTGGTCGTTCGTCGTTGGCCGGTGGCAAAAGCAACGCCGACATTTTCGTTCCTCGTTCGTCGTTGCGCTCCGCCACGGGCAAACTTGTTGTCAACGCCAAAACCAATCGTCGCAGCGGCCGGACGTCCAATAAAAAATCAAAGTGAAATTCAGGCTGCCTCAGTGCTGAACCTTGTAAACTTGCCTTGGCGCTCAAGACCAACGACTAACGACGAACGACCAACGACTGTTCCGATGGGAACCCGCCGCAAATCCCGCGAACTTGTATTGCAAATGTTGTTTCAGGCCGACATGGGCCGGCAGAACGCGGATGACGTACGCCGCACCTTCTGGGGCGAACGCAGTTCTGTAGAAGCTGAAGTTCGAGGCTTTGCTGAGGATCTTTTTCGAGTCGCCACCGATCGCACCCCGGAGATCGATGGCCTAATCGAACGCCACGCCGAGCACTGGCGAATGGAACGCATGGCAGCAGTAGACCGAAACATTATGCGAGCCGCGGTTGCAGAATTGCTCGGATTTCCCACCACGCCCCGTGCAGTCATAATTAATGAAGCTCTGGAAATCGCGCGTAAGTTTTCCAATCCCGAATCAGTGCAATTCATCAACGGAGTACTGGACAGCGTGGGGCGGGATCTGGAAAAGGCGAGGGCGTAAAGCAGGACGGCAAAAAACAGAGGTCAGATCTTAGTTCTCAGTTCTCAGACCGAATTGCGCTGGAAGTTGAAAAAATCGTAAATCGTAAATCGTAAATCGTAAATCTGACTTCCCCTACGGCCTAACCGCAACCAAATCCGGCTTACAAGTAAACGTCACTCCGCCGCCGCAGAAGTTCTGCGGAAAGGAGATCTGCTGCATATCGTTGCCTGCGACGGTATCAATCACGTGAACCGTGCCATCGCTGCCAGTTACATAAAGCAGAGTTCCATCGATGGTCAACGATCCCTGGATCGGAGTGGCCTGCGCCGCTAATGCAATGGCGAAAGGGGGCTGATTTCCAATATTGAAAACCAACACACTGGCTAGATTACTGGTGAGCACATACGCTCTCAAACCGTCGGCCGAGACGATCAATTGAGTTGGAACAAAGTTGCCCTGGCCTAAACTCACCGAACTGACGGTGTTGTTTACCGAAGTCGCGCAACCCGCTGCGGGAGTCGTGCTCACGTTGATTACGTCGATGAATGGTGGATCTACCGCGAGAACCTGAGTTGCGTCCGGAATAGTTTTGATAAAGAACGCATTGGCTGGCGTGCCTACCGTCTGCGTCAGAGCGTTGTCACAAGTTCGACGCACCGTGACCGCTGACGAAGAGCCGCCCGCCAAGTAAGCAAATGCCCCGCTCGCCAGAAACGAGACGTCCTGCGCTGGAACGGTTAGCGGAATCGTTTTCAAGGCGTCAAGCGCCGAGTACACATAAAGCGTACTCCCGGCCACGATATATGCTTTGAAACTGTCGGGTGAAAAATCAGCTGCTGTTGCTCCCGCAATCGGTAAGGCGACAGTGCTGCTGTTAGTTGTGTCGAAGACGAAAACCTGATTCGGCAGCTCCGTCGGATCGGTATGGGTCAGAATGACTTTCTTTCCATCCGGCGACACCGCCAGAACTTTGCCTGGCGCCGAGGTGAATTGCGAAACCGAGTTGGCGCTTATCGAGATTACCATCAGCCCTTTTGTGCCCAGCAGTCCACGATTTGTGCCAGCGAAGAGTTGAGTCCCATCGGGGCTGAAGATCAACGAGTTCGGGGTTGCCGGTAACGGCGTCGGATTACCAACGGTGTTGGCAGGAGTAGTGACAGGCACAAGGTTGCTGATGCACCCATTGGTGATTCCGCAGCCCGTGCTTGCTACCCACACCGTCGTGCCTTGGCTCGCTCCGGTTACCGCCAGACTGACTACGGCGTCCGGATAAATCGGCTGTGTAGGCGTAAATCCAATGTTGCAGGTAGGCGGTGTACATGAGGCAATTACCGTCGATCCGCCAGCGTTAGACGTTGTAGCCGTGACACTGCCGTTCGTATTCGTGCTGCAATTTGTACCCACACTTACGGACGTGGGTTGCGAGGAGCACCAAGTCAGAGGCACACCACCAATCGCCACGTTCTGACTGTCCACAACGGTAGCAGTAATAGTTTTGCCGGTTCCTTTTGCCACAGTGACGTTGTTGGTGGCGCTGCCTGTGACTGCAAGTGTGATGGATTGAACGGCGCAGGTCACAAAAGTGAAGGGCACGCTTGTTACTCCGCTGGCGCTGGCGAATACCGGAGTAGTGCCCGGAGTATGAGCCGTGAATCGTCCCTGACCGATGGGGAATCCAATGGGGCTCGCATCCAAGGTGACAACGTTTGCATTCAACACCTGCCAGTTGAAGGTTCCCACCGAAGAAGTGATCTCGGTGTTACGGCTAAAGGCGTGAGCCTCATAATCCACCACTGTATCTTTTGAAAAACACGGTGCGCTCGTGGGCGTGACGGGGTTAATAACGATGTTGTCGATATGCTGATGTACGTACACGGTAGTCGGAGGGCTGCTGACCCCCTGTGCAATCGCCGTCACCTGAGCGATGCCTACCTGGCCGGGTGTGCACACTTGAGGGGCGCTTAGCGAATCCCAGCTCCCCGCACAGGCTACGCCGTTCGCGGCGATAGTCACCACCGCCGTGTTGCTGGACCGGAACGAAACTGGCGTGGTGATGGTCTGCTTATTATTGTTCTGCGGCGTAGCCGTGAACGATTGGGTACCTCCGAGATCGACGGATACCGTAGTGGTCGGCGAAAGGATGATGCTTGCGGGGACCGGAAAACCCACGGGCTTGCTGCTACTGCCGCCGCAACCACCCAGCGCGGCGATTAAAGCCAGGTTGATTATGAGTGCAAGCGAAAAAAAAACAGACCTACCCATTCATCCTCCCCACCCCGTGTAGTGCAAGGGCGAGTACTCTTTGTGATGGAAAATTTCCAGTTTAGAGGGTGCGAATCTTTTCAGCAAGTTGAGGCGCCTGCGCGGCGTCCGAGCCGCGCGCCGAAATCCTGAGCGAAACGAAGGATCCCGCAACTTTCGAGAGCATCTCGCATCTTAAATACGCACGCCGTAGTCGCGCTGGCTTGACGAAAAGTGCCGGATCCAAAACGTCTGTAGGTTCGAACCCATCCAGTCAATCAGATGCGCGGCAATACGGTTGACGATGTGTGAGCTGAGTTGCTATATTTATAAGGTTCCGCGAGTTAAGTCTAGCTTGCCTGCACGCGGCGGTTTTTCGCTGCACGTGTGTGCGTGCGATTACACCCCGAAAAACGCAGCTGAGCTTCTGAGTTCCACGTCTCCAAGGAAAATGAATATTCCGGAGAGACGCCCTCGCTGAAAAACCCTGCGCGCACCTTTCGCCCGTTGGAAGGCTATGCAGGGTAGTGCCGACGAAACGGAGTACCTCCCGTTAGCATTCGGGCCTGGGGCCACCGTCGCCGGCGTTAGTCTGAACGGGAAACCAAGAATCTCTTGCCGGCCTAGTGCGCGGCGGGAAGCATGGTTGGCGTATCCG
>Ga0070697_100002082_pt1 | contig 15304 bp, 16 predicted proteins | sample KBSK1501metaG_FD_65475 | JGI IMG/M metagenome (GOLD analysis project Ga0070697, IMG submission 65475) | Corn, switchgrass and miscanthus rhizosphere microbial communities from Kellogg Biological Station, Michigan, USA - KBS K1-50-1 metaG | ecosystem: Host-associated > Plants > Roots >...
GGAGTGATCGCCTTCTCGGTGGGCCCGCCCTCGATTGACAACAGCGCCCGCACGAGATCCGGTCGCCGGTAAGCGAGCCGGAACGCCTCTGAGCCGGCGATGGAATGCGCCAGGACCAGGGCATTGCGCACGTGGAGCGAGTCGAGCACGGCGGCGATGCGGCCGGCCTGGGCGGTGAGCGAGTAGTTCGCCTTCTCGGGCCGGCCCGAGGCCCCGACCCCCAGCGGCTCGATGACGATCGTCCGGTAGCCCGCATCGACGAGGAGCGGGACCACCTTACGGAAACCGAAGGCGGATCCGAACAGACCAGGAATGAGCACCACGGGGTCGCCCCGGCCCGTGGTCTCGACCGACACGGACTCCGCCGGAGCCACCGGCACCATGAACGTACGAGACACCGCGGTACTGTCGGTGATGAGCACAAGGGCGAGCAACCACACGGTTTGAGACCCGGGTCAGGGGGATCGAGTCACGCCAAGTGCCGCCCCGCTGCTCGACAGCAGTTCGGTCATCGCGCCGAGACTACCATGGAGGCCGCGGCTCTGTCAACGACGCGGGGGCATATTACTGGGCATGCGAGCCGTCTGGCTGGAGGATCGGCGCCTGCGCCTGCGCGACGACGTTCCGATCCCCGAGCCGCCGCCGGGCGAAGCGCTCGTGCGCGTGCTCTGCGCCGGCATCTGCAACACCGATATCGAGCTGACGCACGGGTATTACCCGTTCAGCGGGATCCCGGGCCACGAGTTCGTCGGCATCGTCGAGCAGGGTCCGTCGGGGCTCGTCGGTCGTCGTGTCGTCGGTGAGATCAACGCCGTGTGCGGCTCGTGCGGCGCCTGTCTCGCAGACCGGCGCGCTCACTGCGAGCGACGCACGGTGCTCGGCATCGTCAGCCGGCATGGCGCGTTTGCGGACTACCTCACCCTGCCGGCCGAAAACCTGCATCTGGTCCCGGACGCCGTGTCCACGGAGGCCGCGGTGTTCACCGAGCCGCTCGCCGCCGCCCTCGAAATCCAGGAGCAGCTGCCCATCGCCTCGGGCCACCGGGTGCTGGTGGTGGGCGACGGGAAGCTGGGTCAGCTCGTGGCGCAGACGCTGGCGCTCACCGGCTGTGCCCTGCTCGTGGTCGGACGACACGACGCCAAGCTGGCCTTGCTCGCGGCGCGGGGCATCGAGACGGCACGGGCCGACGCAGCGATGCGCGGAGCGTTCGACGTGGCCGTCGAGTGCACCGGCAATCCTGAAGGGTTCGCCCTAGCACAGCGCGCCGTCCGACCCCGCGGCACGCTCGTGATGAAGAGCACCTACGCCGGGGCGCTGACTGTCGACGCGTCGGCCCTCGTGGTGAACGAGCTGACTCTCGTCGGCTCGCGCTGCGGACCGTTCCCTCCTGCACTCCGTTTGCTCGCGGAGCGACGGGTCGCCGTCGAGCCCCTGATCCACGCACGCTTTTCGGTCGCCGAGGCGGTCACGGCGTTCGCGCACGCGCAGCGGCCCGGCGTGCTGAAAGTGCTGTTAGAGGTCCGGTAGGGACCGCGTCATCGCACCAAGGTCGTGCGAATGTTGATCTCCGATGTGAGTGTGCGATGGACCGGGCATTTTTGGGCGATCTCCAGTAGCTTGGCGCGCTGCTCCTCGGTAAAGTCGCCGGCCACCGTGATCTCGCTCTCGATCCGATCGAGCATCCCCTGTCCGGTTTCGCATTCGGCGCAGTCCTCGGCATGGATCCGTGAATGGCGCAGGCGAACCGTCACGCCGGTCAGCGGCCACCCTTTCCTTCGCGCATACAGCGCGATCGTCATGGATGTTCAGGCGCCGAGGCCTGCCAAGAGCAACTCGTACGGCCCAAGTCCGCGGTCAGTCCCCCCGGCGGACACTGGCTCGTCAGACACCAGTCGATGACGCCCCGCCGTAATCTCCTGGGCGAATCCTTCGGCCGTCCCGCGCACCACCACGACGCCCTGCTCTCTCGAATCCATTATCAGCGACCTCCGTTCCTGGGATGGCCAGGGGCAGAATCGAACTGCCGACACGCGGATTTTCAGTCCGCTGCTCTACCAACTGAGCTACCTGGCCGGACTATGCAGCAGAACAACTTAGCGGGCTGACTGGGGCGGTGGGAGTGTCAAAGCGAGCTTCATGATGAGGCCGCTATTCGAGGAGCCGCTGCACTTCCGCCGCCGCCGCAAGCTGGCGCTCAACGTGGTCCCCGATCGCTCTGGCGCGCTCGATCACCAGCGTGAGATCGGAGGCCGACCCCACCTCGGACTGACGCTTAACGAGAGCGAGGCGCAGGTGTTCGAGCGCGGCGACGGCTTCGGTGAGCGATTCACCCGTGTCGCCCCTTGCCCGCAGTGCCTCTGCCCCTGTCTCGAGTCGCTTGAGCACGGCGGGGAGGTCCCCCGCCTGGCGCCGCTCTCCGTCCGGCAGCGCCTTATAAGCCGAGAGCGCCGAGCGTCCGAGCACGAGCTCGGTCCGCTCGACCGAGGGCAAGGCCCGGCGTGCGGGCGCCTTGAGGCCTAACCCTGCGAGCCAGAAGAACGAGCGTCCGGCTCTGCCGGCCCATATCCGGTACCACAACGAGTCCAGCCGCCGGAACCAGCGGCGCTGCTTGATGACTTCGGCCTCCTCTTGCTGCACCTGCGCTTCGGCAAGCAGGGCCGCCCGGATGTCGCCGAACGCGTAGCCGTCTTTCAAGAGTCGGCGGGCGACGACGACCAGTTGGAAGATCAGGATCGCCCCGATTATCCCCGTCCCTTTCCCAGCGAGCGCCGACGTCAACAGGACCATGGTCGAGACTTGCGCGTTTCGCACGAAGGCGCGCAGCAGCGGCGGGGCGCGAAAGTCCCGGCCCCGCACTTCGCCCGCGACCCGCGCGACATCGTCCCCCGTCTGAAACCGCTCGGACGGCGCTTTGCGGAGCAAGCGGTCGACCGCGGCCGCAAGTTTGGCGGGCACCTCGGGCCGGAGCGCCCGGACCAGGGGGGCGGCGTCGTAGACCTGTTTCGTGAGGATCGCGGGCAGGTTTGCAGCCTCGAACGGAGCCCGGCCGGTAAGCGCGTAGAAGAAGGTGGCGCCGAGGGAGTATAGGTCACTGCGCGCGTCCACCGGCTCTCCGCACGCCTGCTCGGGGCTCATGTAGCGTGCGGTTCCGACCACCGGGCCGCCAGCGCTCTCGGCCGCCCGTGTCCTGAGCGCAATCCCGAAGTCGGTGACCAGCGCGCGCTCGGTCGCGCGCTCGATCATGATGTTGTCAGGCTTCACATCCCGATGAATCACGCCGCGCTGATGCGCGTATCCCAGCGCCCACGCCACTTCCTGCAGCAGCTTGGCCGCGAGGCGCGGCGGGAGCGGGCCGGCCCGCTCCACCCGATCGCGCAGCGTCTCGCCGTCCACGAAGCCCATCACGAAGAACACCAGCTCACCGTGTGCCTCGACAACGTGTATCGGCACGATGTTGGGATGGGCGAGGCCGGCGGCCGTCCGCGCCTCCTGCAGGAAGCGGTCGCGCTCGTCGGGGCGCGTCGCGAGGTGCGGCGGGAGCAGCTTGATCGCGACCGGCCGGTCGAGTGCCACGTCGCGCGCGAGCAGCACGATCCCCATACCGCCTCGCCCGAGCTCGCGCTCGATCGAATAGCGGCCGGCGAGCACCTCCTGGAGAGCCAGGAATTCGGAGCTGATCGACGCGGTCATGTCCCCGTCGTCTTACGAGCGGAACCTCGCGGCGTTTCGAGCCGGACGCCATCCCCGCTCGACTCTCCGCCCGTCCCGCCCGTCAAGGGGCGCCGCCTGGACGTCGCGCCGTCCCGCGCGATACCTTCTCGGCCATGCCGCATCCCACGTTCCCGAACCTCACCGTGCTCGATCACCCGCTGATCCAGCACAAGCTCTCGATTCTGCGGGACAAGAACACCACGACCAAGGACTTCAAGCAGCTCGTGAACGAGATCGCCATGCTCATGGCGTACGAGGTGACGAAGGACCTCCCGCTCGAGACCGTGGAGGTGGACACCCCGCTCGAGCGGATGCGGGGAGTCCGGGTGGCGGGGAAGAAGCTCGCCCTCGTGCCGATCCTGCGCGCCGGGCTCGGCATGGTCGAGGGCATCGCGCAGCTCATCCCCTCGGCGCGCGTCGGCCACATCGGCATCTACCGCGAGCACGACACGCTCGAGCCGGTCGACTACTATTTCAAGATCCCGTCCGGCGAGGACGCGCGCGATTTCTTCGTGCTCGACCCCATGCTCGCCACCGGCGGCTCGGCGGCGGACGCCGTGAGCGCGCTCAAGCACGCGGGCGCCCAGCGCATCCGCTTCCTCTGCCTGGTCGCGGCGCCCGAGGGGGTGGGTCGCATGCTCGAGACCCACCCCGACGTCCCCGTCTTCGCCGCCGCGCTCGACCGCGAGCTCAACGACCACGGCTACATCCTGCCGGGGCTCGGGGACGCGGGCGATCGCTTGTTCGGCACCCGATAAGCCGCGTCCGGTGAGTTGACATTTTACGTCATATATGTATATTGTGACGTAATTCGTCATATCAAGCTGATGTGACATAAAATGTCCAAGAGCTACGTCGCCCTCATCGCTGACGCGATCGCCTCGCGCGACCTCCCCCCGGCCAGCCGCGCCCGCCTCCAGGCCGACGCCCGCGACGCCGTGAAGGCCCTGAACCAGCGCTACCGCCACGTCCTCGCCGCCCGCTTCGCCGTCACCCTGGGCGACGAGCTGCAGTGCCTCTTCCCGACGTCCCAGCCGGTGTGGGATGTCGCGCACGACCTTCGGGCCCGCCTCCCCACCGTCGATTGGGTCGTGGCGTGCGGCCGGGGCCCTATCACCACGCCCCTCGCGCGCACGGCCCCCGAGATGGACGGCCCCTGTTTCCACGAAGCCCGAGCCGCGATGGACCGCGCCAAGCGGCGGCGCCAGGTGTTCGCGTTCGGCGGCTTTGCGCCGGCGCTCGAGCCGCTCGCCAGCTACTACTCCGCCCTGTACTGGAGCTGGACCCCCCGCCAGCGGCGCACCGCCACCCTGCTGCGGCTGGGCGACCCGGCGGCCGCGGCCGCCCGGCTCGACGTCGACCGCAGCGCGATTTCCCACCTCGCGCGCCGCATGGCCTGGCCCCTCGTGGCCGCCGGGGATAAGATGTTTCGGGCTCTCGTGGAGACGGGATGAATCCGCTGTTCGTCGTTCCGCTGCTCGCCTATACGCTGGCCGCCACCCTGTGGCCCGCCCAGGTGGACGGCCGCCGCCGCGGCAGGGCGCTGCTGGTCGGCGAGGCGCTGTTCCTGATCGCCGCCCTCGTCCTGGGTACGTTGCTCGCACCGCTCGCTCGACCGAGTGTCGATGGGCTCTGGTGGGGGCGGGTGGCGCTCCTGGCCACCGCCTACCTTTATGTCTCGGGTCGGGGGATCGTCCTGATCCGCAGCGTGCTCGAGCTGCCGACGCTGCAGATGCGGCGCGACGAGGACCGCACCGCCGGCGCGATCGACGTCGCCCGCGGGCGCGCGGTCGGATCCCTCGAGCGGGCCCTCGCGCTCACCCTGGTCCTGCTGGGCGACTACGCCGCGGTCGGTTGGATCATCGCCGCCAAGTCCCTCGCCCGCTTCAAGCAGCTCGAGGACCGCGAGTTCGCCGAGTACTTCCTGGTCGGCACCCTCGCCTCCTTTCTGCTCGCCTTGCTCGTCGGCCTGGGCATCCGGATCCTGTTGAAGCAGCCATAGCCCTCCACCCCCGCGCAACCCTCTCACCCTCCACCGTGTCACAGAGTTAACCGACGCTGCCTCCTGCCCACCCGCTCGGAGCCTGGTGGACGAACACGAACTGATTGCCAGAGTCCGGGCCGGGGACGGCGTTGCGGAGCGCGCGCTGTACGACGCCCACGTAGACCGGGTCTACCGTCTCGCCTACCGGCTCGCGGGGGACGACGATCTGGCGCGCGAGTTCACCCAGGACACGTTCATCCGCGCATTCGAGCGGCTGGGGACGTTTCGGAGTGAGGCGAAGCTCTCCACCTGGCTGCACGCCATCGCCACGACGGTGGCGCTGAACGGGCTCCGCAAGGCGAAGCGGTTCCGGCAGCGGGAAACGGATCTGGACGAGGCGGCCGCGACCTCCGCCGGCGGGCGGGCCGCCGAGCCGGACCTGAAGCGGCGATTGGCTCAGGCGATCGACGGTCTCGCCGACGGCTATCGCGCGGTGTTCGTGATGCACGACGTCGAGGGGTACACGCACGAAGAGATCGGGGCGACCCTCGGCATCGAAACGGGAACGTCGAAAGCACAACTGTCACGGGCGCGCGCCAAGCTGCGTGAGGCGCTCGCGGATTTCGCGGGGGAGTGGATCTCATGATGGACGATCGGTTCGAGGAGCGGCTGCGCGAGGCGGCGCAAGACTATCACCGCCCGCCCGACACTCCGCGCGAGGAGATGTGGCGGCGGATCACGGCAGCGCGCGCCGCGCGGCAGGCGCGGATCATCGTGCTCCGTCCTGCCCTACGCTGGGGTCTCGGCATCGCCGCCGTGCTCGCGCTGGGCGTCGCGATCGGGCGCTGGAGCGCGACGGGCTCACCGCCGAGCACCGAGGTTGCAGGGACGGGCGAGCGCACTTCCGCGTTCGTCTATCAGCTCGCCGCCGCCCAATACCTCACCCGCACCGAGGCCCTGCTCACCGGCTTCCGCGCGGAGACCCGTGCCGGCGCGCCCACGGCGCAGTTTTCAATTCAGGCCCGCGACCTGCTATGTACGACGCGACTCATGCTCGACTCGCCAGCAGCTCGAGACGTCAGGTTGAAAGGCTTGCTCGAAGACCTGGAACTTGTGCTGGCGCAGATCGCCCAGCTACGCTCGAGCGGCGATCGCGATGACGTGCAGCTCATCAATCAAGGATTGGAGCAACGGAGCGTGTTGCTGCGGCTCCGGACGACAAGCCCGGCCGGTCCCGGTCCCGCTCGCACACAAGGAGCGTTGTGATGCAAGGTCTACAGCTAATCGTCGCAGCGACGCTGGGATGGCAGCAACCGGTCGCGGCGCCTCGAGTCACCGTGGCACCCGTGCAAGTCCATGTGGCGCTCGACGCCCTGCGCGCCTTGGACGCCCTCGATGCGCTTGACGCGCTCGCTGCGATCGATGTCCTGGATGTCGACGAGGGACGGGTCCTGCAGGACGAGCAGGACCCCACCGACTCGCTCTGGCGGGCCGCGCGCCAAGCGCTCAACCGCGCGGACTATCAGACGGCCGCCAGTCTCTACGGGGACCTTGCCCACCGATATCCGAATGCGGTACGCGCCGGCGATGCGCTCTACTGGGCGGCGTTCGCACTGTACAAAAACGACAACCTCGACCGTGCCCGCAACCTCCTGATGACGCAACAGCAGCGCTACCGCAAGGCCGCGACGCTGCGCGACGGTGATGCACTCCTGGCGCGAGTACAAGGCGCCCTGGCAAAGCAGGGTGACGGAGAAGCCGCCGAGTGGATCAGACGGCATGCGCAGCCTGCGGCCGACACCGGCAGGGCTCGCGCAGGGAGCTGCCCGGGAGAAGACGATGACGACGACTTGCGCATCGCCGCGCTGAACGGGCTCCTCCAGATGGACGCGACCAATGCGCTCCCCATCCTCAAGAAGGTCCTGGAGAAGCGCGACACGTGCTCGGCGGGCTTGCGGCGCAAGGCGGTGTTCATCGTCTCGCAGAAGCATGGAGCCGAGACGGAAGACATCCTGCTCGATGTCGCCCGCAACGACCCTGACGCCGAGGTGCGCCAGCAGGCGGTGTTCTGGCTGTCGCAAGTGGGGAGCGATCGTGCCGTGACGGCCCTCGACTCGATCCTCCGCACTGCCACGGATCCCGAGCTCCAGGACAAGGCGATCTTTGCGCTGGGCCAGATCCATCAGGGGCGCGCCGGTCAGATCCTGCGCGACTACGCCGCCAGCGAGCGCGTCCCGGACGAGGCGCGCGAAAAGGCGATCTTCTGGCTGGGCCAGCAGCACTCCCAGGAAAACGCCGCCTTCTTGCGAGGCCTGTATGCGAAGCTCACCGGCGAGGAATTGAAGGAGAAGGTGATCTTCTCGCTCTCCCAGATGGGCGGCGCAGACAACGGGCGCTGGCTGATGGATATCGCGCTCAACGAGCGCGAGCCGGTGGAGATGCGGAAGAAAGCACTCTTCTGGGTGGGCCAGACCGGCGGGAACCTAGACCAGCTGGCGGGGCTGTACGACCGGATGCAAAACCAGGACATGAAAGAGCAGCTGATCTTCGTGTACTCGCAACGCCACGAGGCCGCGGCTCTCGACCAGCTGATCCGCATCGCGAAGACGGAGCAGGACAAGGAGCTCCGCAAGAAGGCGATCTTCTGGCTCGGGCAGTCGCACGACCCCCGCGCCGCGCAGGTCCTGCTGGAGATCATCAACCCATGACCCGCCGGCTGGTGCTCGCGTGGGCACTCGTCGCCGGGCCCGCGGCCGCCCAGCGGCTGGGCGCCCGAGTCGCCGTCGCTCCGGACGGTGTCGTCCGGCTGAGCTTCGCCGCCCGCCCCGGGGTGTGCGGCAACGGGCGTAACGTCATCGCCTTCGATTGCGCCGGCGGCCGATGCGGGCGGTGGGGAAGCGGAGGGGGGCGCACGATTACGTTCGACGGCGACTTCGACCGCGACGAGGTCGAGTACGACTGCGAACCAGGACCGGTGCGCGTCTCGCTCACGGTTCGGACCGGCCGGGTGCGGTCGCTCCGCACCTACGTCGGAGGGCGTTGGGTGACCCCGCCACGCGACGCCGCCGTCACCGACCTCGGCACCGTCTCGTCGCGCGACGCCGTGGACTTCCTGCTCGGCCTCGCGACTCGGGAAGATAGCCGGGGCGGAGAAGAGGCCATTCTGCCGGTGACCCTCGCGGACTCGGTCACGGTGTGGCCGATGCTCTTGAGGCTCGCCCGGGACGACCGCGCGCCCCAGCGCACCCGCCGTCAGGCGGTGTTCTGGCTCGGCCAGGCCGCAGGCGATGCCGCTACCCGCGACCTTGCCGACCTGGTAGACGATGCCGACCTAAACCTGGACGTGAAGGAGCAGGCGGTCTTCGCCCTGTCGCAGCAACCGCGCGACGCCGGGGTCCCCGCCCTCATCCGCATCGCCCGCACACACCGGGAGGCGGGAGTACGTCGCAAGGCCCTGTTCTGGCTCGGCCAATCCGGCGACCCGCGCGCGCTGGGCCTGTTCGAGGAGCTGCTGACCAAACCCTAACACCCTGGCGCCACAGGCGACACGACCGGCGCGCCTCCCGGGGGTATCTTCCAACCGCCCCGAGGTGAGGGAGGTCGTCGCTCGTGCTCGTGGTCGCGGCCGCATTCCTCATGCAGTTACCCTCCGACTCCTCCGCCTTGCGCCACGCCGGCGGCCGCGCGGCGCCCACCATGACGGCGGTCCGGATCGAACGCCCACCGGTGCTCGACGGCAGACTCGACGACCCCGCCTGGCACGAGGCCAAGCGCGTCGGCGGCTTCATAGAGACCGATCCTCGGGAAGAGAGCTCGCCCGCCGAATCGACGACGGTGATGATCGTATACGACGATGCCGCGGTTTACGTCGGGGCGCGGTTGTACGACGCGGAGCCCGCCAAGATTTCGCGACGGCTCGGCCGCCGAGACGACGATACCCAGAGCGACATGTTTTACGTCGACTTCGACAGCTATCACGACCACCGGACGGCGTTTGAGTTCGCCGTGAATCCCGCCGGGGTGAAGCAGGACGACATTTGCAGCAACGACTTTTTCATCGGAGATCGGTCCTGGGACCCCGTGTGGGACGTGGCGACGTCCGTCGATTCGCTGGGCTGGGTCGTGGAGATGCGGATCCCGTTCTCCCAGCTGCGGTTCCCGCACGCGCGTGACCAGGTGTGGGGCGTGAACTTCTTCCGCTGGGTATTCCGCAAGAACGAGCGCAGCCAGTGGGCCTTCCAGCGGAAGACCGAGACGGGATACGCGTCGCGCTTCGGCCATCTGGTGGGCCTGCATGCCGTCCCGGCGCCCAAGCGACTCGAGGTCCTGCCGTACACCCTCGGTCGCGGGACATTCGACCGCCCGGTTTTCGGAAGCCCGTTCGACCGCGGCCACTCGTATTTCGGGGGCGCCGGGCTCGACGTGAAATACGGTGTGACCTCCAACCTCACACTCGATGCCGCGGTGAACCCCGACTTTGGACAGGTGGAATCCGACCCAGCCTTCGTCAACTTGACGACCGTGGAGCAGTTCCTCCAGGAGCGGCGGCCGTTCTTCGTAGAAGGTGCGAGCATCTTCAATTTTGGCGGCACCGGTCCATACATCCAGTTCGGCAACACGCCGCAGTACTTCTATTCGCGCCGCATCGGGCGTGCCCCGTCGCTCGAACCGGAGGCGCCCCCGGGCGGCTTCATCGACCTTCCGACGCATACCACCATCCTCGGGGCCGCGAAGCTGACCGGTAAAACGCCGAGTGGGTGGTCGGTGGGCGTGCTCGACGCGGTGACGGCGCGGGAGCAGGCGAGCTTCGCCTCAGGCGGTTCCGGGTGGCACGAGGATGTAGAACCGTTGACGAATTACGTCGTCGGGCGGGTGCGGCGCGAGGTCGGGGGCCACACCGGATTCGGCTTCCTCGCTACCACCGTCAATCGTCGTAATCGCAGCGCCGCGCTCGATTCTCTCCGGGGCGGAGGATACGTCGGGGCTGCGGACTTTTACCACCGTTGGGCCAACAACGCCTACTCCATGTACGCCTCCTTCGGAGCCTCGCACGTCACCGGCGACACTCTCGCCATGCGGCTCACTCAAGAACAGGCGACTCGGTACTACCAGCGGCCGGACGCCCCGTACCTGAGCCGGCGCTACGATCCGCGCCGCACTTCGCTCTCCGGGGTCGGCGCGGACTTCTCCATCAACAAGGAAGGTGGCAACTCCAATTGGGGGTTCGCGCTGAGCACCACGACGCCCGGTTTCGAGGTCAACGACCTCGGCTTCCAACGCCGTACCGATCGCACCGCGGGAGACCTGTTCGTGGGCCATCGCTGGACGAAGCCCGGCCGCGTGTTCCGACAGGCGAGCATCGGCTTGGACCCACTCGCCTTCGCCTGGAACTACGGAGGGGACCGCATCCAGTTCGCCCGCGACATCGACGTGTTCGGCCAGCTCCTGAATTACTGGAGCGCCAACGTATTCGTGTATCAGCAGCAGCGCGGGATCGATGACCGGCTCACACGTGGCGGGCCCGCCGCCGTGGCGCCCGCGCAGTGGCAGGCGGGCGCGACCATCACGTCGGACACTCGGCAACCCGTCAACGGTACCCTGAATACTCAATACTTCCGTGACGCCGGCGGCACCTGGTCCTTCACGGTGAGCCCGGTGATAAACCTGCGTCCCAGCGCGGCGATGTCCGTCCAGATCGGTCCGAGTTATGTCAGAGGCGTCACCGCCGCCCAGTTCGTCACGTCGCAGGAGGACGCGGCTGCCACGGCGACCTACGGCGTCCGCTACGTCTTCGGGGAGCTCACCCAGCGCCAACTCGACCTGACGACGCGCCTGAACCTCACATTCACGCCCACACTCAGCTTCCAGTTGTACGCGCAGCCGTTCACCTTCGCGGGACGCTACACGAACTTCAAGGAGCTCAAGACGCCACGTACGTTCACCTTCAACGTGTACGGGCGTGACAACGGCTCCACCATTACCTACGACCCCGGCACGACCGTGTATACGGTGCACCCGGCGCCCTCGGTCGCGCCAACCGACAGCTTCCAGTTCTCGAACCCCGACAGTCGTCTGCGCTCCTTCCGCTCGAACGCCGTGTTGCGGTGGGAGTACCGACCCGGCTCCACCCTGTTTTTCGTCTGGAGCCAGTCGCGGTTCGTCAGTCTTCTCGACCCCACAATCGACCTCGGACATTATCTCGGTCACGAGATGTTTCTCGATCCCCCGACCAACGTCCTCTTGGTGAAGTTCAACTACTGGCTGAGCCTTTAGCCCCCTTCCCTCTACCCCCTTCCCTTGTTGTCTTTCCCCCATGCCATTCTGGACGCTGCGCCGCAAGGTCGTCGCGGCGGGGACGCTCATGGTCGCGCTGACCTTTGGCTGGGCGGCCGTCGTCGTCGCCGTGGCGCTCGCCAGCGCGCACGACGAGGCGCGCTCGGCCGACGCGATCGCCGTGCTTGGCGCCGCCCAGTACAACGGTCGACCGTCGCCGGTGTTCCGCGCCCGGCTCGACCATGCGGCGGCGCTGTACCAGCGCGGCCTCGCGCCCGTGGTGCTCGTGACCGGCGGCGTGGGATCGGGCGACACGTTGAGCGAATCAGACGTGGGACGGCGCTATCTCCTGAAGGCCGGGCTCCCCGACGGCGCGGTCGTCGGGCTGCCGGCCGGGGCGAGCACGTCGTCCTCGCTGGACGGCGTCGCCCACTGGTTTGCCGGGAAGGAGAGTCGCCGCGTCCTGCTCGTGTCCGACGGTTTTCACATGCTGCGCCTCCGGATCATCGCCACCCGGCTGGGCCTCCTGCCCTTCACCTCGCCTGCCCCCAATTCCCCCATCCGGTCGAATCCGCGACGCAACGTCACCTACTTCCTCGCCGAGGGGTTCAAAGTCCCCGTCACCTGGCTCTTCAACCGCTGAGGGTGCCTATGCAGCTCGAAAGCCGCCGGGTCTACACCGGCCGGGTCGTGCGGCTCGACGTCGACACGGTGCGGTTCCCCGACGGCTCCACGGGGGAGCTGGAGATCATTCGCCATCCGGGCGCCGCCGCGATCGTGCCGTGTGCCTCCGATCCACACACCGATCGCGATCCCACGATCCTCCTGATCCGCCAGTACCGCTACGCCGCGGGCGGCCCGCTGTGGGAGATCCCGGCCGGCACGCTCGACCCGGGCGAAGACCCGGAGGCGTGCGCCCGGCGCGAGCTGCTCGAGGAGACTGGAATCACCGCCGGCCGCCTTCAGCCGCTGACCTCGATCTGGACCACTCCCGGCTTCACGGATGAGGTGATCCACATCTACCTGGCGAGCGGGCTGACAGCAGGGGCACCGTCGCGCGAGCGCGACGAGTTCATCGAGGTCGTGCCACAACCGTTGTCGCAAGTCCTCGCCCGCATTCGGGATGGCGAAGTCCGCGACGCAAAGACCGTGGTGGCTATCCTTTATATGGCCGGCTTCGTCCTCGGGGTGTAGCGGACGGCTGTCCCCCGTCGTGGACGGAACGTGTCGGGCCGACTCGACCCCCGAAGGGTGAAGGCGCTACCGCATCGAGGGTTACGTGGGTGATGCGACGGGTACGGTTCGTGCCGTATCTTCTTATAGAGGAAGTGCACGGGCTTGAAACTGGGAGCGGTCCATGCGAGCAACCCTCAAGCAGAATGCGCATGCGGACGTCAGGCCGCGCGCGCTCGAGCGGCAGGCGCTGCACGAGTTCGACGACGGCCGGCTGGTGCTCGCGCACCTGTCGGGTGACCCTCAAGCGTTCGGCACTCTGGTGGACCGCTACCAGACGCGGCTGCTCAACTTCATCAATCGGACCATCGGAGACCGAGAGCGGGCGGAAGACCTCGTGCAGGAAGTCTTCATCCGTGTATTCCGGCACCTCCACCGGTTCGACCAGACAAAGAAGTTCTCGACCTGGATCTACACCATCGCGTCAAATCTCGCGAAGAATGAGCTCCGGAATCGCAGCCGCAATCCGTTGGTGCTGTTCCAGACAATCAAGAAGCACTGGGAGGCGGACCACCGGCCGCTCCAGTTCGAAGACACCACCGCCCGGCCGGATGACCTGTACCGCAAACGCTTCCTTAAGGAAGCCGTGGACCAGTGCGTGGACCAGCTGCCCACCCACCACCGAGCCGTCTTCGTGCTGCGTGAGCTGGAAGGCAAGAGCTACGCCGAGATCGCCGATATCACGGGCTGCAACCTGGGCACGGTGAAGAGCCGCCTCAATCGGGCCCGGAACAGCTTCGCCCAGCTGATCGGGCCGCTGCTGGAGTAGGCAGCCCCCCAGCCTGCCGCTCCGTCGCTCCCCGCCCGCCCCCAGCCCCGCCGGGCACCTCAGGCCCCTGCCCGGAGCGGGATTGGGAACCCAGTTCCGTCCTGACGGTAGTAAACTCTCGTCATGAGGTGCGCCGAATTCCTTGAACGGTATACGGATTTTCGTGACGGCCTGATTACCGCGCCGCGCGAGCTGCGCCGTTTCGAGCGTCACCTCGCGCGCTGTGCCGGCTGCCAACGGTACGACGGCGCGGTACGGCGTGGCGTACTCGCCTTGCGGGCCGCGGAGACGATCCAGCCCTCGCGTGACTTCCGGCGCCGGCTCGACGCCCGGCTCGAGCGCGAGCGCGGCGCTACGCGGGACGTACCGGCGAGCGCGGGCGTTGCCGCGGCGTTGTTCGTCGCGGCCGCACTCGCGCTGCTAGCGCTCGAAGGCGTCCGGCGGCCCGAAGTCGCGCGCGCGCCGGTGCTCCCGCCCGTTCCCTTCCCCAATCCGGTCGTGCAGACCGGTGTGCCGTTCGTCTCGTTCCAGGACCCGCGCGCGAGCGTGTTCGCGGAGCCCCAGGCCCCCCCCGACGGCGCCGTACTGGTCGAGCCCGCTTCCGCGGGGCGGTAGGCTTTCTCTCGACTCGAGGTCACGGTAACTTCCGCCCCGTATGGGGGCGCTCACCTTTGACGCGCTGCTTCGGAGCCTGAAGCAGCGCGCGCCGGATCCCGTCTATTATCTCCATGGCGAGGAGGACGTGCTGAAGGACGAGGCGGTGCGCGCCCTCCTCGAGCGCGCGGTCGACCCGGCCGCCCGCGATTTCAACATCGATCAGCGGGCAGCCGCGGAACTCGACCCTGAGGCATTCAATGCCCTGGTGAACACGCCCCCCATGCTTACCGCCACCCGGGCCGTCGTCCTCCGGGGAATGGAGCAGCTTCGCAAGACCGCCAAGGTGCGCCAGGAGCTGCTCCGCTATGTCGATTCTCCCAATCCCACCACGGTGCTGGTGCTGGTGCACGGCACTGCCGAGCCGCCCGACGCTGAGCTCGTGCGGCGGGCGACCGCCGTGGAGGTCACGGCGCTGCCCCCGGAGCGGGTCGAGCGCTGGATGACCCACCGCGCGAAGCAGCTGGGGTTTACGCTCACGCCCGAGGCCGGGGAATTGCTCCTCGCCAGCGTGGGAACCGACCTCAGTGGCCTCGCCCGCGAGCTCGAGAAGCTTGCGCCGCTCTGCGCAGGGCGGCCGGCCACGCGCGATGAGGTGGCCGCGCTTGTCGGCGTGCGCCGCGGTGAGACGGTGCAGGATTTCGTGGAGGCAGCCCTCGAGCGGCGCGCACCGGCTGCGG
>Ga0070697_100002084_pt1 | contig 15300 bp, 13 predicted proteins | sample KBSK1501metaG_FD_65475 | JGI IMG/M metagenome (GOLD analysis project Ga0070697, IMG submission 65475) | Corn, switchgrass and miscanthus rhizosphere microbial communities from Kellogg Biological Station, Michigan, USA - KBS K1-50-1 metaG | ecosystem: Host-associated > Plants > Roots >...
TTTCGATTTTGCGTATTTGCGCGAGAACTGTCCGTGCGCGACGTGCAACGACGAGCGCCTCAAAAAAGAATCACTCGGCGAAGCTTCACCAGCTTTTGCCTCGTCATCGGCACTGCCGATGTTCAAGCCGAAAGCGCGCGCGCAATCCGCAACACCGGTGGGGCAGTACGCGATACAACTTTCTTTTTCTGATGGCCATTCGACCGGGATTTATTCTTACGAGCATCTGCGCGCGATCTGCCCATGTGCGGAATGCATGGCACAACGAACCCAATCCATTCGTGCCTAACTATCCGCGCGTGCACTTCGACTTTGAATGTTGCTCATCGTCCGAACTAAAATCGCGGTATGCCAGTCATTTCCTGGAAAATGGCGGAGACACCGGTTGTCGGGAACGCTATCTGGCGTTGATTTCGTATTTGCCGCTTAAACATTTCCGCGCGGTCCCGAAATTCTTCCAGTGCACGTTTGAAATTCAGCGTCAGCTTCGAACTTCGCCAGGACTGATTGGCTATTCGCTGGAGGCGCAACCGCTCGCGCGGAAGTTCCAGACCTTATCGGTGTGAAGCGACCAAAGCAATCGCTGATGGATTTTGTCGGCCGAGTGCCACACAGCCGCATCCGGGCAAATCGCAATTCGTGCGGTGGACCGTGGAATAACAGGAAATTCCGCAGGACTGGAACAGCGCGAAAGCACGTATCACACAATCTTAACTTGTCAGGCGGCATGGTCTATGGAATTCTCTGGCGACTTTTGCTAACAATTTGTTTCGAAGAGGTGGCCCATGGCTTGCGATCCTCAAGAACTGAGACACGTACCGCTTTTTGCGCTGCTCGATGATGAAGAGGCATGCGTCCTCGCTTCGCAGGTGGAGAAAAGGACTTTCGCGCCACACCAGCGCATCTACAAGATCGGCGATACCGATGGCAAAGCTTACGTGATGTTCTCCGGCAAAGTCCGCGTGTCTACCGTGGACGAGGATCACCAGGAGGTAGTCATTGATGAACCGAGCCACGGCGAATTCTTCGGTTTTGCCAGCATGCTCGAACAAACTCCCCACCAGACCAACGCCACCGCAGTCGAGGAAACCGTCTGTATCGAACTAGACCGTAACGACATCGCCGTGCTCCTCGAGCGCAAGCCCCTGGCCGGAATGGACATGCTCACCGTGCTCGGCAAGCAGTTTCACGCTTCGCAGCAACTCGTCCGCCTCCGCGCTATGCGCAATCCCAACGAAGTGATCGAGAAGGACGCAACCTTCGGCGAACGCATCGCCGATATGGTCGCCGGCTTCGGCGGTTCGTGGACCTTCATCATCAGCTTTCTCGTCGTGCTGCTCGGTTACGCCGCCACCAGTATCATCATGGATAAAAAGTCCTGGGATCCGTATCCGTTTATTTTGTTGAATCTTTTTCTATCAATGTTAGCTGCGATTCAGGCCCCGGTGATCATGATGAGTCAGAATCGTCAGGACACCAAAGACCGTCTGCGCGGCGAACTCGATTACGACGTCAATCGACGCGCGGAATCGGAAATTCAGGGCCTGGCACGCAAACTGAATGCGCTGGACGACAAGATCGCGGACATTCACGGTCACTTGCACAGCGCCTCTTCCGGCCCTTCCGGCAATGCTGGCCACTAGCTCTCGTCAAGATCTCTTGTAGTGCCGGGCTTTAGCCCGGCTTCTTTCTCTCTTTCTTGTTTTTGTTCTTTTCTTTTTTTCCTGCCTTTTCCTTTTTTTCCTCGTTTCACCGCCACCGTAGTCACTTGTTACAAATTCGCGTCGCCGACGTAAAATTTTTCATTTCCGCGACTTCGTGCACGTTAGCATTTCTTCACTCCGCCCCCCGGAAAGGTTCACCCATGCCCGATGAACGCCGCCGTTCGCAGCGAATCCCATTTGCCGCCAGCGCTGAAATAATCGACGAAGCGGAGAACACCCGCAGCACGTCGCAAGTTTGCGATCTCAGTTTGCATGGCTGTTTTGTGCAGCTGCCGAATCCGTTTCCGGAAGGCACCCCGGTAACAATCGAAATTTATAAGGACGAGGAGTTCGTTGAAACGCCGGCGACGGTCGCTTATTTTATGCCCAAGCGCGGAATGGGGCTCACCTTCACCGGGATGGAGCCGCAATTCGCGTCAATCTTAAAAAAATGGCTGGCGCAATCGAAAATAAGCGCGCGCCACGCTTGAACAATTTTCGTCGAGCGCTCCCGGTAGCCCGGCGAAGCAATCCTTGCGCCATGTTGCCGCCCAGCCGTAGCTCCGTTGCTCCGTCATTCGGAAAACAATGCACCATAATGTTTTGCAATGCAGGAAATCCGTTTGCGATGTCAACCTTCCCAACTGGACTTAACAGTGCAAATTTGCGAGCATTTTAATCTGCGAGTTCCAACAGCCCTTACATGAGCACCACTTCCAACAACACCGTGGCGAGCGGTCGCCGCGGCAACGGCATTCCGCGCGTCATCGTTGCCACCACGGCGCTGTTGACCTTCATTTCTTTCTGGCGAGCTGCCGCAATTGTTCTGAATGACCTGGCATCGTCGGCGTATTACGCAGGCGGTGAAGCGGAAGGCTACATTGGCAAAACCGCGCCATGGTTCATTCTGGCGATCATGCTGTTTTCCTACGCCGTGCGCGCGGTGTACGTGGAAAGCTGCAGCATGTTTGTGCGCGGCGGAGTCTACCGGGCGGTCAAACAATCGCTTGGTGGAGCGCTGGCCAAGTTCAGCGTATCCGCGCTGATGTTTGACTACATTTTAACCGGGCCAATCAGCGGCGTTTCCGCGGGACAATATCTCGGCGGACTGCTGAGCGAATTGCTGCCGTATGCGCACCTGACCAGCGGGCCGCTCTCGCCGCGCTCCATCGACATCATTGCTTCGTGTTTCGCGATCATCGTCACCATTTATTTCTGGTGGGAAAATACCAAAGGCATCCCGGAATCAAGCGAAAAAGCGCTGCACATCATGAAACTGGTGACGGTGATGGTGGTAATCCTCATCGGCTGGTGTGTGTACACCGTGATTTTGCGCCACTCGCCGCTCCCGCCGTTTCCTTATCCGCGTAATCTTCATCTCACCCCGGGCGCTCTCGGCTGGCTGGCGCACAGTTCGCTTCCGCACACGTTCGGCATCATCGCGATTTTTATTGCGCTGGGGCACTCCGTGCTGGCCATGAGCGGAGAAGAATCACTCGCGCAGGTATATCGCGAAATCGAAAGCCCAAAGCTCGTTAATCTAAAAAAAGCCGGGCTGGTCATTTTCGTTTACAGCATGGTTTTTACCTCGCTGGTTTCGTTCTTCGCGGTAATGATCATCCCAGACGACGTTCGCCAGGGTTTCCTGGAAAATCTGATTGGCGGACTGGCGATGAATCTCGCTGGTCCGTTCCTGGTACGCCTGATCTTTCATGCATTCGTGGTGGTGGTGGGCGCCGTGATTCTTGCGGGTGCGGTGAACACCGCGATCGTCGGTTCGAATGGTGTGCTCAACCGAGTATCCGAAGACGGTGTGCTCAGCGACTGGTTCCGCCAGCCACATCCGCGTTTTGGCACCAGTTACCGCATCATCAACATCATCGTAATTTTGCAAATCATCACGATTTTCATCAGCCGCGGCGATGTAACGTTTCTGGCGAACCTGTATGCATTCGGCGTGATCTGGAGTTTTGCGATGAATGGCCTGGCGGTGTTTGTATTGCGCTACACGAATCCTGGCCAGCGCGAATTTCAGGTTCCCCTGAACATTACGATTCGCGGAAAACAAGTTCCGCTCGGACTGGGATTGATCACGCTGACGCTTTTCTTAATCGCATTCATCAACTTGTTTACCAAGCCGGTTGCCACAATGGCGGGCGGCGTGTTTTCCGTTCTCCTGTACATCGTTTTTACGATTTCCGAACGCCGCGGACATCATACCGGCGTTGCGCACGTGGAAATGGACCAGTTCAACCTGGAACTGGAAGGCGAGTTAACACCCGAAGCGGTCGGGGCCAGACCCGGCAACATACTGGTTCCCATCAGCAACCACTTCAACATGTATCACCTGGGGAATGTGCTGGACCGGGTGAAGCCGGGCCGGCGCGATGTGGTTGTATTGCATGTGCGCATTTTGCGGCGATCCGCTTCCGGTGAGCAGGAACTCGACGCCGATCAGCTTTTTGGCAGCATCGAGCAGCATCTGTTTTCGCAAGCGCTGAGCATGGCGGAAAAACGCGGCAAATCGATTCGGCTTGCCGTGGTCGCGGCAAACGATCTCTGGGATGGTATTTTGCGCGCCGGGCACAGTTTGCAATCGTCCACCATCGTGGTGGGCACGTCGAGCCACTGGCAGAGCGAAGAGCAGGCGCGGCAGATTGGCGAATCGTGGGAAAAGCTGCCGGATCCCAAGCCGCAGTTCAATCTGGAAGTGCATTTGCCGAACGGCGATAAGGTATACAAAGTTCTTGGTCCGCACGCACCGAACCTGACCGCCAATGAAGTGAATTTGCTTCACCGCCTATGGTTGCGATTCAGCGATCTGGTTGCTCCGGAAGAATTGCACCATCATGATGTGGTGCACTTCAGCCTGGAAGAATTGCAGCGGGAAATTGATGAAGGCCGCGAAGATCAGGTTGTCGAACGTCTGCGCGCACATCTGATCGCGAATCGTAAGAAGAAGACACCGGGATCATAGGAACGCACCGCAAACCCGCGGCTGCGGGAATATGTCTACGCGAGAGCCGAAGTGCAGTGGCCGCACTTTTTCGCCGCAAGCGGGATCGGCATCGCGCATAGCGGGCAATCCCGGGTCGCCGGCGCTGCGGCTGGCGCTGGCTTCACCAGCCAGCGATTGACAACCCGCAGCAAAAGAAAAATAGCAAAAGCGACGATCAGGAAATTAACGACGGTATTCAGGAATAGGCCATAGTTTAGCGTTGCTGCTCCATGAGCCTTGGCATCGGGAATGGTCGCGTAATGCGTGTCGCCGAGATTGATAAAAAGATTGGAAAAATCCACATGGCCCAGCGCGCGGCCGATGGGCGGCATGATGACGTCGTCCACGAGCGACGCTACGATTTTGCCGAAAGCCGCGCCAATGATGATACCGACCGCCATATCGAGCACGTTGCCGCGCATTGCGAATTCTTTAAATTCCTTGAGCATCGCAGGTCTCCTTGCAGACGTAGAGTTAGAAGCAGCGCGCCCGGCGGCGCGAGAGGATTCAGTTTCGTCGAAACACTAACACGGAACCGGCCAGGCCGCGCAAGAGAAGAAGGATGCCAGCGACGGAGAGCAGCGGCCCAACCCAGGAAAATGGAACGCGGGAAATGACAACCATCACCACGCCGAGCAGAAGCAGTGAGAGTCCGCGTGTGAAGTTTTCCGAGCGCGACCAATATTTTCCGGGCTGATAGAGCGCGCGTGCTCCCCAGAGAATCAACGCGATGCTTAGCAGCAGCCAGCCGATCGTGCGACGGTCAAAGAAGATGTGATGCGTTGCGCCGAGCCAGATGACCAGTCCGCCGAGCAGAATAAAAATAATCTCAATGGAAAGACGAAGAGATTTGTCAGGCGTAAGCAGCATGGGGAGAAGTCCAAACTCAAAAATTAAGAATCAGCAATTTCGCAGAGAAAGGCATTTGTTCGTCATTGCGAGTAAAGCGAGGAATCTCTCTGCGATGTAGACCGTGCCTCGGCGTAACAATCGAAGAGAGATTCCTCACTCCGCTGCGCTTTGCTCGGAAATGACGGCCGTAGCACCGTGGTCGTAGCGCAACTCTTCGCAACGCGCGAAGAGTTGCCGTCCTGCTAGATTGCCGAGACAAGTTGCAAGCCTTCTAAGCCACACGCTCTATTTTTACGTGGTTGATCGTGACGGGCGTGTTAGGGCGGTCGCTGCGATCGCGCGGTGCACCGGAAATTTTGTTGGCGACATCCTGCCCTTCAATCACTTCTCCAAAAATGGTGTGGCGATTATCGAGATGCGGCGTCGGAGCAACGGTGATGAAGAATTGACTACCGTTAGTGTTGGGGCCGGAATTGGCCATCGAGAGTTTGCCGGGCTTGGAATGTTTTAAAGAAGGATGAAATTCGTCGGCGAATTTGTAACCCGGGCCGCCCATGCCGGAGCCGTGCGGACACCCGCCTTGAATCATAAAATCGGGAATGACGCGGTGGAATATCAGGCCATCGTAGAACGGGCGCTTTTCTCTCTTTCCGGTTTTTTCGTTGGTGAATTCCTTCGTGCCTTCAGCGAGGCCGACGAAGTTTTCGACGGTTTTGGGCGCTTCCTTGTCGAAGAGCTTGATTACGATGTTGCCTTGTGAGGTTTCAAAGATGGCGTAGGTGCCAGCCGAACGAGTCATGCGATCTCCTTGGAATGGGTGGAGAAATTATCGTACACGAGGCGGCGGCCAGTGGCCAGCGACCATGACTGAACGACGATGCAGACAAGACTTACAGAGTACTCAGAGATCGAGCACAGAGAACTCTTCGGTTGGACGACTATCACTTCGAATCTGCGAGGACGAATTGGGCAATGGTGCCTCTGGGCCCGGCGGCGTAGACGTGTTGGGAGTCAAATGCAAAGAGGGCGTTTAATGCGAGGGCGGAAAAAGGTTTCCAGTGCAAGCCGGCGTCAACGGAGATATCGGAACCGCTGGGGCCGACTGCGAGAAGTGTCGGACCGTCCTGGGAAACGACTGCGGAGCGATAGCCGCCGGGTTGTTGCGCAGGCGATTGCCAGGTTTTCGATTGATCCTCGGAGAAAGCGGCGATGCGCGAAGCGACAGTTGGATTCGCGTAGTCGCCGCCAACAGCGGCGAGGCTCCCAGCGCTCGAACGCGCTATGGAAAAAATTCCGGAGGTGGCGCTATCCGCTGCGATGGGAACTGCGGACACGGTCCAGTCTTTTCCGGCGTTAGTGGTGTGAAGAACGCGAGCTGCGAAAGCTCCAGTAACGACAAAGAGTTCGTTTTCCGATACCACCAAAAGATTGGAATTACTGGCGGCGAAAGCGCCTTCCCTGGGCAACGCCGGGGGAAGATCCTGCGGCGGCAGCGGATTCCAGCGGCGGCCATCGGTGGTTTGCAGTAGCAAGAACCTTCCGTTGATGGGATCGCCCAGAGCAAAACAGTTTGTTGGCGAGGAGCACGCGATGGAATCGAGAAAGAATGCATTGTTTAGGTCGGTGTACTGAAGCTCCCAATTGATGCCGCCGTCGATGGTTTTGTGAATCTTGGATTTGTTGCCTTCGCCGCTGGACATCAGGTAGGCAATTTTGTCGTTGAAGGCCACGATACCGCGAAAATCCAGGTCCGGCTGTCCCGGGATGGAAAGACGTGTCCACGTGGCGCCGTCGTCGAGCGAGCGAAGAATCAAGTCGTGCGAGCCGGAAGCCCAAATGGCGATGTGGGCGGTAGCGGGAATTCTTGCCGCGCTTACGGCGCGTAAGTTCGTATCGCCGCCGGAAACCAGTGTGACCCACGACTGCGCGTATACGCCAGCGGACAATGCAAAAGCGTAAATCACCATGACCAATAGCAGGCAAGAGGCTCGACTACGCATACGCAGATTGTAGCAACCCTGTTTGAAAACGTCAGGGGAGAGCGAAAGCCAGCACGGAGTCGCCTTGTTTGGTCCCGAGTTTGCCGTGGCCGCCTGCGGCGATCACTACATATTGCTTGCCTTTGAACGTGTAGGTCATCGGCGTGGCTTGACCACCTGCGGGAAGCGCAAATTGCCAGAGTTGTCTTCCGGTTTGTGAGTCGAAGGCACGAAGCGTGTTGTCCATCGCGGCGCTGGTGAAGACGAGTCCGCCAGCGGTGACCATTGGTCCGCCAAGATTGATAGTGCCGGTTTGCTGACCGGGAACGAAGGACCCAAGAGGAACATCCCAGATAATTTTGCCGGTGAAAAGATCGACGGCCGCGGTCGTTCCCCAGGGCGGAGCGTTGCAAGGCGTTTCTCCGGGTGAAAAAAGAAAAGTGCGATAGAGACCGAAGGGGGCGCCCTTTTGTTCGCCAAATTCGCCGTAGATGCGATTGTCCTGATCGGTTTTGGTTTGCGCATCGTAATTGGCGCGTGGAATTAATTTGTTCCAAGCAATCAGGCGATTGGTATTGGCGAACATGAGATGGTTTTGCGGGTCGTATGCGGCGCCGCCCCAATTCACGCCGCCAACATTGCCGGGATACACGACGCTGCCCTGCAAGCTAGGCGGAGTGAAGATTCCGTCGGAGCGAGATGCTTTCAGTTTTTCCTGGCACCATTTAACGTCTTCGGGAGATTTTCCCCACAAATCTTCAGGCGCGATTTTTTCTGGTACTAAAGAGATCGTGGAAAAGGGCTGCGTAGGCGAGCTTTTTTCACCGGGAATGTCGGTTTGCGGAACGGGATGTTCCTCGATTGGAAGCAGCGCTGCGCCCGTTAAGCGATGGAGAACGAATACGTGGCCCATTTTCGTGTTGATCACAATGGCCGGAGTGCCGTCTTTCCAAGTGAAGAGAGTTGGCTGCGAAGCGACGTCGTAGTCCCACAGATCGTGATGAACTACCTGAAAGCCCCAGACGAATTCGCCGGTGGAGGCGCGAAGAGCGACCACCGAATTGGCCCATTTATTGTCGCCGAGGCGAAGTCCGCCGAAATAATCCGGGCTAGCGCTGCCAGTGGGAATGAAAACGAGATCGTGCTCTGAATCCACGGAAAGCGTTGACCAGGCATTTCCGGCACCGGTGTGAGGATTGGACTTACTCGCCCAGGGGATCGGATCCCAGGTCCAGCGCAGTTTGCCGGTGCGTGCGTCGAATGCGCGTACGATGCCGCGGCCGACGTCTACTTTCCAATTGTCGGCGATCGAGGAGCCGGTAATTACCAAATCGTTCGCGATTGCCGGAGCCGATGTGACTTGATAGCCGCCGCGCCATTCCGGAGTGGTAGAGGCGTCGGCGGAGAGATCAAACGTGCCAGCGGCGGCAAAATCGCTGCAAGGTCTACCGGTTTCCGTGTCAAGGGCGATGAGCCGCGCGTCGAGAGTGCCGAGAAAAATTCGCAGAGCGCAAGGTTCGCCGGGCTTGGCTTTGGCGTCCCGCCACGCGGAAACGCCGCGCGAAGTTACTTCCGAGTAGTTGCGCGTCAGGTCTACGTGCGGATCGAATTCCCAGATTTTCTCGCCGGTAGCGGGATCGAGCGCGAAAACTTTGTCATAGGGCGAGGTAAGAAAAAGTTTGTTGTCGAAAAGGATCGGAGTGGACTCGAAAGCGGCTTTGCGGATGAGATTGGTTTGGAGTTGCGAGGCGCCGGTGTGAAAGGTCCAGGCGACTTTCAGCTGCGCGACATTTTCGCGGGAGATTTGCGAGGCGCTGGAATAGCGCGAGCCGCCGGGATCGCTGCCGTAGGCGATCCATCCCTCACCAAGGGCGGCTTGTTTTTGCTGTTGTGCGAGAGACGCGGAGGCGGAGACAGCCAGCAGGAGAAATATCGTGAAAACGCGAATTGTACGGATGCTCTTTTCTGGGACACGCATAGTACGTTGATATCATTTTCCGGGCGGAGCGCCAATTGGCGGCATTGGAACGCTACCATTCGCGCTGGTCGCCGGCAGGAAGCTGGAGCCAGTGGTCATTGTGATTTGGGAAGTTGAGCCTTGTGTCAGCAACCTTGGTGGTCTGGATCATGAGCTGAGCGATGTAAGCAAGCAGAGCGCCCTGGCGAAGGTCGATTTTTCTGAGGGAGACGGGGGAGAAGAGTTGCGCGAGGACCAGATTGATGTCGGAAGGGGTCTTGACGTCAGGCGAGGTGGCGGTGAGAGCGGAGGAGAGACGGTCCGCTTCCGCAGCTTGCTGCGCGAGCACGGAGTGGTGAGCGGAAATGATGTAAGGAAGTGACGATGCGCCGAGGCAAAGCGATTACTTCATTTTCCGGAGGCTCGCATGTCAGACCCATCTACATTCTCTGGTCAATCAGAACCTAGCCAGGGCTGTGTTCCGTTTGATTCAACGCTCGCGAACGACTTTTAGCTGTTGAGCCACCTGCCACTAGACTTCGAGCAAGTGTTGCTTCGACCCATTGAGACCGCCCGACTAACCCGGCACATGGGTTATTTTCGGGCTGTCCTTAATCCGCCAGGGTCGTTCGCGGATCGTAGCGGCCGTACCTGGGTCAAGCTTGCATCACGTCGAACCCGTGTAGCGCCTCGGCGACTCCAAGGATGCGAACTGCAGTGAGCGGGTGCCGGTGCAATTTTGCTGGAAAGGGGCATGTTCATCGACTCGCGTCTCGGCCTCTTTCTTCTGGTCCCGTTGCTGTGCACGCCTCAAATTTCGGCTCGACAGTATCATTCGTCATGCTGCGCCCCGTTCCCGAAATTCAGCCTTTGCGGGACCACCAGCTCATTGAATACGGCCCCGTGCGTTTCCGGAACAAGTCCTTGGAACTGTGGCTGCCCAAAAGCGCCGACTGGTACTGTTCCCTGAACGGCCGCTTTCACCGCCGCCACATCTTCAGCGGATTCCTGCTCTTTTCGGTTGACGACAAACAAGAAATTAGCGCGCCAGTCGACCAACCGCGCCCAACAGCGCCAAATAGCGAGTGGTAGGTAGCGAAATCGTGTTCTACAACTTGTGAATGCGACACAGTTCTACGAAATCGGTACTTTGGTTTGCGGCCTAGAAGCGGCCTAGAAACGGTCCAAAAATGGACGGTACGGCGGCACAACCTACTGTGGAAGTTGGATGGTTTTGCCAGAAGCGGCGCTGCGGCGGGCGGCGTCCAGAATTTCGGTGACGACGAGGTTGGTTTCCAGCGACGAAAGTGCATCGGGTTTTGCTCCATCGAGGAGCACTGCACGGAGATAGGTGAGCGACTCGTCGTAGGGTGTGGGGATGGCCGCGGCAGCGCGGTTGGTGGCTTGCGGTTCGTGCGGGAGACGGACGCTGACGTCATTCTTTGCGATGGTGAAGATGGAGCCGGTGCGGCCGTACACTTCCATATCCTTGCGATCGAAGGGCCAATTCCAGGAGGGTTGCAGAATGGCTTGAGCATGGGGATAAGTGAGGATGACTGTAGCCTCGTCGTCCACGTGCGGATAGATGTCCGGCTTGATTTGTTGCGTGACGGCGGTGACGCTGAGCGGCCGTTGACCGTCCATCAGCCAAGTCATGAGGTCGGCTCCGTAACAGCCGAAATCGAAGAGCGCGCCCGCGCCGTTGAGTTTTGGATCAGTGAGCCACGTAAAAAATTCCGGGGCGACATTGATTTCCTTGGGGCCTTGATGACCATCGTGAACGACGACTTTGCGGATTTCGCCGATGGCTCCGGAATGGACGAGATCGTAGGCGGCATGGTTGCTGGGATACCAGGATGTTTCATAGTTGACGAGAACCTGAATTTTGCCGGCACGGGCGGCGTGGGCGATGGCTTGAGCGTCTTCGAAGGAAACAGCCAGCGGCTTTTCCATCATGACCGGGACGGAATAGTGGGCGCAAAGTTCAACGACTTTGCGGTGATCGTAAGTGGAAGTGTAGACCAGGACAGCTTGTGGCTTTGTGGTGCGCAGGGTTTCGTCGAGATCGGCGTGATAGAGAGACGGATCGAGATGGAATTTTGCGGCATAGCGATCGAAGATAGCGCGATCAGGTTCAGCGATGGCGATGATCTGGATGTCGGAGCGATTGAGGGAGTGAGAGAAGAACCCGTCGGCGTGGCCGTGAACCAGGCCGGCGATGACTACGCGGAGAGGCGGTTTGGTGTCAGCGGCGGGGAGCGCGATGACGAACAAAAGTGTGATTGCGATTAGGGCACTGTAACGAAGGAAACCAGTTGGCATGCGAGCGGCTCCGAAAAGCCAGAGGATGATACCACTCGATTGGAGAACGGTCACAGGGCGTTTAATCTGGGTAGTGGGCTACTTGGAAATTGGACGCTTCCTCTTATCAACCGCAAAGCGAGCGCACTGAGCACAAGTAAACCCGCCCCATAGCATCTGTCGCAAATTGCGCGGGATGCGAATTTGCCCATGTATTCTATGACACCCCCACGCCCAATATTCCGCCGATGATTAACGACAACTCTGTCATGCTGCCGTTCTTTCCGCCATCTCTTCAGCTTCCAGCAAGCCAAGCAAATCGCTGGCATCCCACAAACGCTGGGTCAAAGTAGCCCACTACCTTAATCTGGCGACATTGCGAACAATGGAAAAAGCGGCGGCTGGACTGCTGCGCCAAGCCGCCCCGCCGCAGAAGACTAGCAAAGTTAGAGCGCAAGGGCCCAAAAAGGCGTGGCTTCTATTGACAGGTGACTTATAGTGAAGGGCAATTCAGCGGGGCCGCGGCCGCAACTGCAGAAGGAAAAGGAAACGGATGTTCGGATTGAGCCATTTGTTCTATCCGTGGGGAATTCTGTTGCAACTGTTGGCGTTGGTGCACTTTGTCAAGCGGCGGCCGGAGACGTATTGGCTGTGGATTATCCTGATCGGCGGGCCGATTGGGGCGGGAGCGTATTTGTTGGTGGAAGTAGCGCCGGATGCGCGGCTGCTGGGCGGAATTTTTCAGGGATTTGGGCGGCGTTCCAGAATTCAGAAGCTGGAGATGGAGATTCTGGACAATCCGTCGGCGGGGAATTACGAAGAGTTAGGCGAACTGAACCTGGAAGAAAAGAGATACGCGCAGGCGCGGGAAGCGTTCGCCAAAGCGATTGAAGCCTATGGTGCGCGCAAGGGAAATGCGTCCGCGACCGACACGCTGCACACGTATTACGGACGTGCCAAGAGCGCGCTGGGATTAGGCGACTATGCAAGCGCGATCCCGGACCTGGAGCGGGTAGCCTGTGCGGATGTGAAGTTCGATTACTACCGCGCGGCGGGATTGTTGGGCGACGCGTACGCGAGAACCGGTGAAATGGAAAAGGCGGCACGCTGGTTTGCGCCGGCCACGCAATATTCGACGACGCCGGAAACTCTCTACAACTATGCATGGTTTCTGAAATCGCAGGGACGCACGGACGAAGCGCGCGAATGGATGAACAGATTGATGGCCAAGAAAAGAACGCTGCCGGGATATATGCAGCGAGTGGAGCGGCCGTGGTTTCGCAAAGGCAAGACGCTCAAGAAAGAACTTGAAGTTAAAAAGTAATGAAGTAAAGAAGCAACGACGAAACCGCCTTCCAACGCGAGAGTGAGGACCGGCCTCAACTCAACGAAGAGCCATGATCTTGATTCCAAACTGCGGTGAAATCATTACCAGGATTTTTGTTTGCGAAGCTCGGTGATGTGCGCTATGTGGTGCCGGCCGTGCCAGGCGTAGAGGAATAGCAGCCAGTCCACGGTACGCGGCCCGTGTTCGGGATGGACAAGAACGCGGCCGAATTGATCCGCAGTGTGGGATCGCCAGAGTCGAACCCAACGGTCATGTAGTGAATCGAGAAGTGTGAGTGAAATTTCTACGGGAGACGTTTTTGCATCGGGCAATTGCGCCCACAGATTTTCCTCGTACGGTTTAATGGTTGGCTGCTCCTCCGTTAGAGCAAGCCGGTGGCGGATGTACGCGTTCAGATGGCTGTCTGCGACGTGGTGCACTACCTGGCGAACAGTCCAGCCGCCTTCGCGATAAGGTGTATCGAGTTGCGTCGGGGAAAGCTCACTTGCAGCAGCGCGAAGGTTAGCGGGAGTTTCGGCAACCACGTCAATCGCCTGCTGGCGCAGCGCCGGGTTAACGTCGAGCGGCGGCTGAAACTTTCCAATCGGGTAACGCGGATCCATGGGGATAGAGGTCTCCTGAGGAATTTTAGTCGAATGACAAACGAAGCTTCACCTTATTTGACGTGCGAAATGACGATTGGTGACATTCACTCGGCAAACTGTGAACAAAAAGGAAAACCGCAGCCAAAGTGGACCATTTGGGGTCGGCCGTGATCTCCGGGCAAGATTAACCGCGAATGGTACAATGCCGTTTCGCGTTTGTAACCTTGCGCCACTCTGCGAATCCAATGTAGGGAGAAATTAGCGAATGGAGAATGTGGTAATTATCGGAAGCGGATGCGCGGGGCTGACAGCGGCCATTTATGCGGCGCGTGCGAACCTGAAGCCGGTGGTGCTGGAAGGGCATGAGCCGGGCGGGCAATTGTCGCTGACCACACACGTGGAAAATTTCCCTGGCTTTCCCGACGGAATTCTCGGGCCAGAGTTGATCGAAAACATGAAAAGGCAGGCGGCGCGGTTTGGGACGGAGTTCAAAGCCGGCGCGGTTACGGAAGTGGACCTAAGCGAGCGGCCATTCCGGATTACCGCGGGCGGGCACGTGTACGAGACAAAAACACTGATTGTGGCGGCGGGAGCGTCAGCGCGGCTGCTGGGATTGAAGGGCGAAAAAGAATTGATTGGACGCGGCGTTTCCACGTGCGCGACATGTGATGGTTACTTTTTTCGTGGTAAGCCGATTGCCGTAGTGGGAGGAGGCGATTCGGCGATGGAAGAAGCGAATTTTCTTTCACGCTACGCCAGCAAAGTGTTTTTAATTCACCGCCGCAATGACTTTCGCGCGTCGAAAATCATGATTGACCGCGCGCGGGCCAACGAAAAAGTGGAGTTTGTCACTCCGTATGTGGTGGAAGAAATTGTTTCGCCGCAGGGATTGGTTTGCGGAGTGAAGCTTCGCAACACGGAATTCAGCGACAGGCGCGAGATTGCGGTGGACGGCGTGTTCGTGGCCATTGGCCATGATCCGAACAGCACGGTGTTCAAAGGCAAGTTGGAGATGGATCCGAACGGCTATCTGATCGCAAAGCACGGCAGCTTATCGAATATCCCGGGGGTGTTTGTCGCCGGCGATGTGCAGGACCACCGCTACCGGCAGGCGGTGACTGCGGCAGGATCAGGCTGCATGGCGGCTATTGATGCGGAGAAGTTCCTCGAGGCGCACCATCACGCCTAAGCGCTCGTCAAGCACGCGGCAGGGCGGGCATAATAAGTAAGTCCATGGTCCGCTCGACGCTTCTCAGATTATCCGAAAATAAATCGTTTGCGCGCTGGGTAACTTCCAACCAGACCACGCGGAAAATGTCGCACCGCTTTGTGGCGGGGGAAGCGCTGGAAGAAGCGCTAGCCGCAGCGCGTGTTTGCAACGACCTGGGAATGTTGGTGAGCCTGGATTATCTTGGCGAGAATGTGGCCACGGCCGCGGATGCGCACCGTGCGCGCGATGCTTACCTGGATGTATTCGATAAGATTGCCGCAGAAAGCTTGAACGCCAACGTGTCCTGCAAACTCACGCAGCTGGGCCTGGATATCAGCACGGAGTTCTGCGAAGGGCAATTGCTCTCG
>Ga0070697_100002085_pt1 | contig 15299 bp, 21 predicted proteins | sample KBSK1501metaG_FD_65475 | JGI IMG/M metagenome (GOLD analysis project Ga0070697, IMG submission 65475) | Corn, switchgrass and miscanthus rhizosphere microbial communities from Kellogg Biological Station, Michigan, USA - KBS K1-50-1 metaG | ecosystem: Host-associated > Plants > Roots >...
ACATCTACTGGGGTCTGCGCCGCCGCGGAAAATCCATTCGAAACATCGCAGGCAAAAGCTGGACGAGCGCCTCCGCTTTTTTCCTCGATATCGCCATTGCTTTCGGATTTTGGATCGCCGCAATCCTCGTTCTCAGCATCGTTGCCAGGCTTGTTCATGCGACGGGAATGGCCGAGGCCGCGCGCAGACTTGCTCCGCAGAGTCTGTTCGAATCGATCCTTTGGATCGCGCTCTCCGTCACGGCCGGCATTTGCGAGGAAACCATTTTTCGCGGCTACCTGCAACGGCAGTTTGTCGCTTGGACGCGAAGCGCCCCCATCGGAGTGCTTCTCTCGGCGGTGCTGTTTGGCGCCGGGCACGTTTATCAAGGCGGGAAGGCGACGGTTGTGATTGGCGTGTACGGCTTGATGTTCGGAATCCTGGCGGAAGTGCGGCAGAATCTGCGTCCGGGAATGATGACGCACGCGTGGCACGACGCGCTCACGGGCCTGATTGTTCGCTTTTTGCCAAAATAAAGTGATCTGACAAAACTGCGCGATCAGGGTTGAGCCGCTAGTGCGGTATCCTTAGGGCCATTGACGCGAGCGCCCTGCCATCCTAGGATGATTCCATGAGCGCGACCATTGCGGCCCCTCTGAACTGGGTGGAAGCCGTTGGAAAACTTCATTTTCCATCGAAGACAGACCGTCGCCTTCAGGAACTCATGGACCGCAACAACGAAGGTCTTCTCGGCCCATCGGAACGAGAAGAACTCGAGGCTCTGGTGGAATTGAGCGAGCAGTTGTCTCTCGTGCGCGGAGAGGCTTTGCAGATTTTAGGCAAGCGGCCCTAAATGGCCGTGCCAGAGGCGCTGGCGCGGGCCGTCCGGTTGCGAGCACATGGGCAATGCCAATACTGCCTCATGCATGAAAGTCTGCAGGGCGCCACTTTTCACGTCGAACATGTCATCCCGCGATCGAAGGGCGGCGAGTCCACGTTGGAAAATCTTTCTTTGGCGTGCCCCGGATGCAACCTGCATAAGGCCGACAAGACCACAGCTCCCGATCCGCTGACGAGCGAGCAGGTGGCCTTGTTTCATCCCCTCCAACTGCGGTGGTCGGAACACTTCCGATTCAAAAGCCATGAAATTGAAGGATTGACTGCCATTGGCCGCGCAACTGTGGTGCTGCTCGATCTGAATCAGTTGCGGCGTCAGCGGATTCGGCAAGTCGAGGAGAGCTTCGGGCTGTATCCGACTACTCGTTGAGAGGTCCTTCCCAGCATTTCCGGCCATTCTGCGTCTACGTGACCGTAGCTACAGAAAACCGATAGAGTAAGTGCAGTGGAAGGGCCCTTAGGGCTTTGCGGACGGCTGCCAGAGCTCAATCTTATTCCCATCCGAATCATAGATCCAGGCAAAGCTACCGTACGATTCATTCATTCGTTTGGGATCAATCTTTACTCCCTCTTGTTTTAAGCGGTCGAGCAAAGCGTCCATATCGTCCACGATATAGTTGATCATGAACGGTGCGTGGCTGGGATCGAAATATTTGGTGGAGTCGGGAAAAACAGCCCAAACTGTAACGTGTTCCTTTTGCGGGTCGTCGTGTTCGCGCCACGGAAGCATCACGTCTCCGCCTTTGCCAGCGAGTCCAAGATGCCTCGCATACCATTCGCGCGTCTGATCGCGATTAGCGGATTTGAAGAAGACGCCGCCGATTCCGATGATGCGCCCGCGCTGCTCCGTTTTGACAGGCGGCTTCGGCTTTTCAGGTTGCGGAGATTGCACTTCCTGTCCACCTTTTAGGAAGGCCGAGACGAGAAACAGCGAGCCGAGGGCGATTGTGCTCCAGTGTGTTCCTTGCATGCGTGGGTTATACAAGTTTCGATTCGTTGCGTCAAGGACCGCTTGCGGGGGCGGCGACGCCGCGCGAACGCGAATCAAAGAAGGGACGGTTCGGGCCATTTGCAAACAACTGCAAATTCCGCGGCCATAAGGCCGACACCCAGGTAGAAAGCGCTACCTGGGGCACCCGGCCTCATGTCTCTTCGAATTTGGTGTCGTGATAGCGGAGCGTCCAAATGGGCATGCCGCCGCCGACTAGGGCCAATTGAAATCGCTCTTTAATTTCTTCTTTTCTCTCAGCGATTGGTATTTCGCTGATAGAGAGTCCTCGCGCCATCTTTGCTTGCAAGGCGTGAGCAGACAGTTCCTCCACAAAGCAGCAAACGCGGTCAACCATGTACGCGATGAACTCTGTGACCGGCTGCCCGTCAATGAACGGCTCGATAGCGCGTACCTTGCCCTGCGTTTCCAAAACGTAGTGCACACGTGGAAGTGCCCACCCCTGGTGTTCGATTGCATTTCGTTGGAGCACCAACCGCTGCGACCATTTGGCCCGTGTTTGCGTCAGGTAATCTGCCAATTCTGGGTTTTGGGGCTTTAACTTAGCGATTTCTTTCTCAAACGTGTCTTGCTGCTTGAAAAGAAACCCGATTTCCACGCCGAGGGTTCGGAGTACCTCTTGCATCCGATCCTTGGACACTCTGCCCGCTGTTCCAATGACCGATTCGAACTGCTTCCTGAATTCTCTGTAAATGGGCTCTTCCACCTGAATTGTGGTGCCGGCTACCTTCACGCCCTCGCCTCTTTCAACCCTTTGACGATGAGAAGAGTACATCTCGATTACTTGTTTCGATTCGGTCCTGATGTTCTGTAAGCCGGTCAACACACCTTCATACGCTTTGTCGAATTTTTCATGAAGCTCTTTCCCGAGGTGAGCCTGATTCCTGAGATTAAGCACACCGGAAAATAACCGCGCTACGAAGGGAGAAGCGGTGCCTTCGTCGCCGACCTTCTCGACTACCCATTTGGGTCTCTCGTCTGGCTTGATGACCATATTTGATTGTCTGGCCGTTCGCTCCGCCATTTGAATGAACTGCTCTTTCGAAAGCGGGATAACACCAGAGATTTGGGCGTCCGGCAACCGGATGATTGGCTGACTCATTGCCTCTTTCCCGGCAAACACTAAAAACGCTTCGATAGGCAACTTCCCGCTGACTCGTACTACCCCGCCGTCCTGCCAGGGCAGATACTGAACCCTGGATAGTACATTGCCTTTGTCGTCCTCAGCTCGAAATCCCAGAGGAAACAGAAAGAACTGATTGAATCTTAATTCTGGAGGCACAGGCACCATTTCGCCTCTCAGGTTTAGCTGATAAGGCGCAATCGTCATTCCCGTTGTTGGTGCACCCTCTATCAATTCGTTGCGGTTTGGAAAGGCTATCTCTGGGCTAAAGAAATATAGGTACGGAAGAAGAAGCGAAAACATCCTGTTCAGAGCGAACTCTGCGTGCGGCCTTGCCAGAATGTGGAGATACATTGGCGCGAGCATCGTGCCTCCACGGGCGGGCGGAAGCCAATCGCCTAGGCCACTCTTGTCGGGAAACTGGCACGCATAATTGATTGTGCCGCGAGTGAGAACCACAACCATGTCCGTCCAAAGCAGATGTGGGTTGCCTTTGTTTAACCGCTGCAACTCCTCGGCCAATTTCTCTAATGGCACATCGGAATCCACTGCTAGAACAATTCCCATTACCGCGTCGGCAGGAGTCATACCCGACTTCGTTTTCGCACGCGGGCTCTTTTCTAGTCCCTTTACCGCCGCAATCTTTTCGTACGATGCTCCTAGTTCCTCTAAACTCAATTTTTCCCGCACATCGATAACGCAAGCGAGGTTGTCTGCCGGAATTTGAGGAAAAGTCCCTGCCGCGGTGTAGATGAGCGAATTGAACACGGGTGAGACGTGGTGGTGGGCGTCTACAGCCTGTCCCTGGATGACCTTATACGGCGCAGGCAAATAGCGGGTAAGAAACTCATTGAGCTGGGTTCCCAGGGGACCACCGGCACGGAACTGCTCAATTAACTTGGCTGCTTCAGCCTTAATGGCGCTCGAAATGGACGGGGACATGGATGAATTCCTATGGGAGTAATCGAAGTAGGAGCTTCAGCAATAATTTTGATTCCGCGTCTCTAAACGTGGCGGCGATCGCCCCAGCTATAAAAACCCACTTGAAAAGGGACACTAGCGATGGACCAAGACTGAGTTCTTCGATTTCGCCGTTGGCCCGTATCTTTTTGCGATAGAAGAGTGGCAGGCTTTCGCTAGTCCGGCCCTTCGGCCTGTCAACCAGATGGTCGTCAAACATGGCGAGCCTCTCGCCTAGCTTGATACTCCTCAACGTCTTTCACGAGGAACTTCCAGATCTTTTGACCCGATTTATACGCTCGCAGCTTACCTTTTTTCGCCAGATGACGAACCATCCTGCGCGAGAGCCTTAGCCTTAAGGCGACGTGGTGGACCAATAGCGGCCGGTCCGCGAGCTGATGGATTGAACTATTCACAGAACCCTCCCTTATCTTGGGAGGGTATTCGAACGAACTATTTGTTCATGCTGGTCTGATTCGCAGCGTACCCTCCCACAGCTGTGCGAATGCAGGTTGAGATATTTCTGCATCCTCGCGGGCCGGGTGCGCTCCATGTAACAGCATCCAGACGTGTTCTTTGCGACTGAGATGGCAAGCAAAAAGAGGACGGCCGAGGGCCTTAATTGACAACTGCAGGAACTGGGTCCAAAGCCTTACGCTTCGTCTGACAGCGGCGAAAATTTCCTTCCGACGCGCGAACTGGAACTCTGACAGCCACTGCAAGCGCCGCCATTCATTGGGTTCCGGCGCCGCCAACAGAGTCCAAGTTACCGGAGCAACCGTCGTTTCGGTGTACGGAAGCCAGTAGTAGGGTCCGAATTCAGGCCAGGGGAGCTCCTCATTAGGTGTGGAGGGCAGCGGAAACAGCCGCTCATTTGCTTCCAACCAATTCCTTCCCGAGCCTAGCGCGCAACTGGAAGCCGTCAAGAAGGAGTTGAAAAAAAGGCATGTGCAATTTGCTGCCCCGACTGAAGCTGTGGTCTAAGCGAGAGGAAAATGAATCTTCCGGAATGAGCATCATTCCCATGGTAGTTATTGCATCACTGAAAACTCTCGAAGTAAAGTCCCCGTTGCCGCAAATTTTTTGGCGTGTGGGACACCCGGGCCGACGCGAATTCGGCGGCTCCGCTAGCAATCAGCGCGAACCGGGGGCGGGATTCGCCGCGGGCAGGCGACGGAGTAGGAATGCCCGCGCTCGACAAACATAGAAACATAGGAAACATAGGGACAGACGGGACGTTTTCCAATGGCCAGGTGCCGCAGACGTTTGATGGGGCGCCTCATCCCTGCGGTTTTCAGGGTGCGGGTTATGACTCTGTTCTGACTTCCAGCCTCCAACTTCTAACCTGTGCCTTATTCCCACTTGCAGTCCGCATGCTGCCCCCGCAGGCGTACGATCAGCTATGGATGAGAACGGAGACCCCGAACATGAAGCCTAATGAACCCAGCCGCACAGCCCTGATGATCGCCAGGCAACGAGCTGCTCATCAGCTGCTCGATCATGGCGCAATCCTCAATGACCCATTTGCCATGAAGATTCTGCGTGAAGACGAAAAGGACGTGCTTCAATTTGCGAACGCACACCCCTTGGCCAGCATCGGACGCATGTTGTCCACGCTAAGCACTAATTTGCCGGCGCGGTCGAATCGGCCATCGATGCGTGGATGAAAGAGGGTTGTGGTTTCAGAGTTGGTGTTGACGGATAGGGCACAGGGGAAAGGTGGCGGGGTGGAGGGTGTGGTATTTTGGGGATGGAGAAACGTGCGCCCCGACCTTTGGTCGGGGCTTTTTCTTTTTGGGGTACCCTCTCGTTGCACGCTTGGTAGGCCGTTTGTTCCCGAATCCTGAAAAAACCGAAAGTCGCCAAGATGCCGGGCTGAAGCCCGGCGCTACGTATAAACCTCCTCACATTTGGAACAAAACCATGACAAACAAGAAGTTGGACGGCATAGATATTTGGAAGCAGTTTGAGGATTTGTTGATCCCGGGGCTGCGCCTCTCGGCGATGGAGCGCGCGGTGTATTCGCATCTGCTGCGGCATAGCCGGCTAGAGGGGAAGCAGCGGCTGGTGTTATCGATTAGACGCCTGGCGCGTGGGGCGAGCCTCGGCGAGGGGGTGGCGCGCAGGGGAGTGAGGCGGCTGGCGGCCAAGGGCGCGCTGCGGCTGACGGAAAGAAGCAAACGAGGACACGTGATTGAAGTGCGTTTGCCGGAGGAGGTGCGCGGGGTGCGGGCGAGAAAAATTGCGGAGGGAGAGGCGGAGCGGCCGCGGGGCACCGTCAATCTGGAGGAAACCGACTTTCTGGGAAAGCGGGAGCTGCGGGAAGCGATCCACGCGCGCGAAGGCGGGCGCTGTTTCTATTGCCTGAGGCGAGTGACAGCGGCGACGCGGGGCATCGATCACATCATTCCGCGCGCGCGGATGGGACGGAATGGCTATCGCAACCTGGTCTCGAGCTGCGCGGAATGCAATTCGCGGAAAGGCGAGCGACGGGCGGAAGATTTTCTGCGGTGGCTGTACCGCGAGGGCCGGTTGGAGAGCAGCGAACTGAAGGAGCGGCTGCGAGCGCTGGAGAAGATGGCGGCCGGGAAGATGCGTCCGGTGTTTGCTGGGGAGAAGTGAATCGTGGGAAGCATGGGGACAGAAACGTGAAAAAATCGACGGTTATTCTTGATGAAATTTGGATCATCCGAAGTGACTCTCTCGCCGTATTCTAGGAGCAAGGGGGACTCCATGCTCAAGTGTGCTCTTCGGTTGCTGGTGGTGGCTTGCGTTGTAGTTTGCTTCATGGCGAGTGCGTTAGTCGCGGCGAACGATCCGTTCGTTGGCGAATGGAAGCTGAACGCATCCAAAAGTAAGCTCATCGACGTGATGAAAGTCGAGAGCTCCGGGGGCAACAAGTACGCCTTTGACTTTGTCGGCGGCAAGCCTGAGAGCATAGCGGCTGATGGAACGGATCAGCCAGGACTTGGTGGGACAACGCTGTCCGTCACCGTCGAAGGGCCTGATGCATGGAAAGTCGTCCGCAAGAAGGACGGCCGTATGCTTCTGACAGCAAATTGGGCGCTTTCGAAGGACGGCAATACGCTTACAGACGACTACACGGAGTTCGGGCCCGACGGGAAGGGTTCCACCGTGAACTATGTGTATAAGCGGACGGCGGGAAGCTCGGGCTTTGCGGGGACTTGGGAAAGCACGACCCAGACGATCAACTTTGAGTTCGTGCTTAAGGTCCAGCCCTACGAGGGCGACGGCCTTTCGCTCATCTCTCCCATGGAGGGACGGACGACAAACGTCAAGTTTGATGGCAAGGATTATCCGAAGGCCAGTCCGAACGCGGAGAAAGGTTCTACCGCCTCGGCGCGGCGAGTGAATCCGCACACGGTGGAAATAACCGACAAGGTCAACGGCAAGACCGCGTCGACACGCCAGATCGAGCTTTCTTCGGATCTGAAGACCTTGACGATGACCGTGCACCCAGCAGGCCGGCGCGAGCCGAACATACTCGTGTTTGAACGGCAGTAGCTCCGTCGCCCGTACTTTCGCGAATCCGTATGCGCCGCTCCTTCGTAGGGGCACGGCACGCCGTGCCCGTCTTTGCTAACGAATTGCCGCGCTCAGCTCTTCTTCAGCTCAATGCCGCCGTTCGTCGTGGCGACCTTCAATTCGCGCCCTCCGCCGCCCACCGTCCCGGAGAGAGACTTGGGGCCAAACTTCCCCTGTACGGTAATCGGAAAGTCCGTGCGAATGCCGCCGTTGGTGGTGGCGGCATCCACCTTGAATTCCGCAGAGGCCGGCAGCGTCACGTCCACACTGCCGTTGGTGGTCTCCAGCTCCAGCTCGCCGCTCCACTTGGCGTTGCCCATGGACACGCGCACACCGCCGTTGGTGGTCCTTGCGGAGGCCCACTCGCTCGTCGAGACTTCCACGTCGCCGTTGGTAGTTGCCGCGTGCACCACGCTGTCCAAATGCAGGCAATGGACCCTTCCATTGGTGGTCAACGCGTTCAGCCGCACGCCCCGCGGCACTTGCACGTCAAAGTTGATCTTCGCTCGATGCCCGTGCCACCAGTTGCCGGACTCCGACGTCACTCCGCCGCGATGGCAGCGGCCCGGCGCCCTATCCCTGGCGTAGACGGCGCAAACCGTGACGCCATCCGGGTACTCGACGACCTCGATAAACAGTTCGTGGTCGTCGTCGTTGCCGCCGCGCGCGCCTGCGACACGCGCCGCATCCCCGGAAGCGCGGTTGGCTGCAATCTCGCCATTCGTATTAACCACTTCCAGGGTCTCTCCGGCCTTCAAGGATCCCTGCCAATGAAAATCGGCCGGGTCGAAGACCGTGCGCTTTTCGCCCTGCGCCCGCGCGGGCAGACCAGCCACCAGGCAAATCATCGCCGCACAAACCACACCCGGTAAGCAGCCTCGTAGCAAACTCTTGCTTATCTTCATGACGTCCGCCTCCCTGACGGTTGTCTGACGCTTGAACCGGCACACCCGTCTTATGGTGTAATACGCAACCCGACCCACTTTGGTTCCCAAGAGGCGGCGCACCCATGCCGCCCGCGCCATATTGCCGAAAAGGGGTGGCGCAACCGCGCGCGTCCCCGCGAAGCTGGATGATTACGCTTCATCGCTAGCAGTCTTGCCGGATGCCGTCTCGCTCGGATAGTTGAAGAAGAGCTGATTGCCGTCGGGATCATCGACCACCAGAAGCCGGTAGCCCCACGAACCGTCCTTTACCGGAACTCCCTTGGCCTCGAGTTCCGCGCGCAGCGCGTCCAACGCGGCGACCGCGGCCTCGCGCGTCTGCGGCTCGACGTTCAAGGAAATGAACATCAGCCCCTTGCCAATCTTCTCCGGCCACGTGTCGGCCAGGATAAGCGCGCAGCCCTGCCGGTCGACCTGTGCGACGTACGCTCTGCCGTTCTCGTCGTAGCGCCATGGGCTCGTGAAGCCGAGCCGGTTAACGTAAAAGTGGAGCGAGGCCTCAACGTCGGTCACGTGTAGGACGGGGCGCGCGAACCAGTCTGTCATAAGCGATGTATCCTCGAAGGAAGACTACTGCTTCCAAGATCAGGTTCAAAGACCAAAGACGAGGTGTCACCGTTCTAACTCCCCGGTTTTCCCCGAGAAGCGTTAGACGTTCGCACCAAAGGCCAGCAGGCGGCCATCGCAATCTTTCACGACGAACTCGCGCGTGTGCCAGGGCGTGTTGACCAGTTCGCGAGTGAATTCCACGCCTCGCGCGGCGTACTCAGCGTAAAGTGCGTCGGCATCTTCGATGAACAGGTACGCGTCAAGCAATTCGTCGTCGTATTTGTCCGGATTAGCGGTGGGCGGCGCGGCGCAGCGGAAATGAATCACCTGCTGGTCGCGCGCGACGATGGCGTAGACCGGCGGATCCAGCCACGTGCCCAAACATGCGAAGCCCAGTTTGCCGGTGTAGTAGGCGAGCGTAGCGGGAATGTCGAGCGTGAAAAATACCGGCGCAATCTGGCGGAGCATAGGCCCAAGTCTACCGCAGATGCCCACGTGGGCGACTAGTGGGGCTGGCCCCGTCGCAGGCTCCACAATCCGCGCACCGTGAGGATAAAGGTGAACAGGCCAATCACGCCCGGCGCGTGAAGCGTCCAAACGAACAAGAAGGCCGGGGTTGACGCGCCGGGGGAAAAATGCGGAAACGCGAAACTCGAAATACGAAAAACGAACAAACCAAGCCGTAAAAAACGAGTGTGAAAAATGGAGCCAGAAAAAAAAGCAGCCGGGGCGCTCCGCTGAGGGGCCGAGGTACCCCGGCTTATCCTGCCCGCCTCCGCAGTGAGCGAGCAAGAAACCTGTAAGAAATTCGATTGTGAATGGCGCTCTGCGGCGGCCGCCGAAAGCAGCTACTTCATTTCTTCGTCGCCGCGGAGGAATTCGTATCGCTCGATCGCGGCGACGACGCCAATGGCGCCTTCGTCGCGCGGCTCGGTCCGCTGGACGCGGCCGAGACAGCGCACGCGCACGGGACCCGCCAAGGTGATTTCGTTCGGCAGGGTCAGAAGAATTTCGACGGGCGAGCCTTCGTGAACGTCTTTGGACAGAAAGAAGTAGACACCGCGAGAGCTGACGTCGCGGGATTCGGTGCTAGTCTCGCCAACCGCGGCGCCCGTAGTCCAACGAACGGTGAGCGGCAGCCGCATTTGGAAGCGCTGGGTTGTGCGGCGTTCGGAACCGGTCAAGGCATACCTCCTGATTGAAGAGAGAGTGTATCTGGGTGCGGTCCAGGGAACAATAGGACTGCGGGTACAAAATCGATTCAATTCTGGGAGGTACGCCTGTACTAGGACGTTTGTGGAAAACGTGGCGTGGGGATCATCGAAGGCTGGCCGTGCTTTCGTCACACGTGACTTACGAGTCGTGGCGCGTGCGGGAGAAGAAGCCCGGCGATCCAAGGGATTGCGAACCTCCTGAGAAGGAAGGGCGGATCTCCACCCATACCGCCTGTGGTTTGCGCAAAGTGTGCGGAGATAGCTGAAAATGCGGGACTTAGCGTAAGTGCCATGAAATGATATTGATGCGGACTCTCTCTGGGAATGGGAGGGAAAAACTTAGCGGAATCGAAGAGGAGATCCTTCGACTGCGCGCATGTGAAGCTGGGGCTCCGGTGAAGGCGCGGTCATCCGCATCCAACTAACTAAAAACCAGGCGCTGAACGAACAAACTCGCGGGAGCACTCCGGAGCTGACCCTATCTCTTAGGCAAACTTTCGCCGAGCAGCTGTAACCTGCTGCTAGCCCCGAACTTTACCAACAAAGAGCTGACGTGAAATTTGACTGTGCGCTCGGAAAGGTTCAGCTCGCAGGCTATTTCTTTATTGGCAAGATTCCGGTTGATGCCCTCCAACACTTGCCATTCCCGCTTGGTAAGTTTTTTGTCCACACCAACCGTATTGAGGAGCTCCAGCGCCCGAGCCGCAGCTTTGTCGCGAACAACGCCATCCACTTCCGTGAAAATAATTAAATCTTTAATCTCAAACCTGTTTCTGGCCGAGAAAAGAGCCAGAGTCATTCCTAAATCCGTTTCTGAACAATAGATGCTGGTCTGTTCAGGGTGGATGAACAAGTACTTGCGCTTTTCAGAGACTAGAACATGAACCTTCGCGGTTGCTCCCTGGTTCATGGTGTCAGGCTCACACTAGTAGACTTCTCCACCGCCAGGAGAGACTTCAAAAACAACGACTTGAACAAAACTTCTTTGATTGTAAATCCCGTCGAGCCTTGCTGAAATTTCGCGAGTGGCATCGTTTGCAAGCCGAGGTTGGCGATGCCCGGGAGGGTGAATTGAAACGATACATTCCCGTTAGAGTCCGCATAGTTGGGATTGATGGTGAACGTTCCAGTTAGCAGACCATCGGCATCGCAAGTTACGGTGCCGGTTGAGATCCAGCTTGAACCGTTCAATTGCTGAGGAATAATTGCGCCGACATAGACTGCCGTTCCATCATCGAAAATGAGGGAGCTGATGTTCGGGCTAGCAGTGTTAATGGTCAGAGTAATGGGGAGCGGTGGAGGAGAAAGAACAGTAGGCTTGAGAGAAATCGCGGTGAGGACCCAGTCGGAAGACACATCGAAAGAACTCAAGACATTCGAGGCGGAGGATTTCTGCCAAGCAACCAAATTGTTGTTGAAGGAGGAGAGTGGTGTCCAGCCGGAAGCTAACGAGCACGTTCCTGTTACACAGAACGCCACAACGACATCTCCCGAAGCAGCAGGCGCTGTTACCAGTGCCGGAGTTGCAGCCCCGTTAGCCTGGGCCAAACCATCCACGGACATGCCTCCGGTTAATTCCACAATGTAAATTTCACCGAAGGTGGTTCCCGATGGAGGTATTGGACACCTTACGGCACGGGCCAATACGGAAGTTAGCGCAGTAGACATAGAGACAAATTGTGAGCGGTCCGCGGTCGCGTTGATGAGGCCAATAGAAGCGTAAATAGTGCCGATTGAATCGGTTATCGCCGCGCTGAGGGGCGCTGGGCCGTTATAGTCGCATTGCACGAGGAGAGTGTTTCCTACCGCCTTCGGAGTGATGGATTGAGAACGAACGGAATTTGCAGCCGTTTGAGCGATTTGTGCGTGCGCAGAGCAGATCAAAGCAAAGAATAGAACGATACCCGGCAATAGTCTTTTCATATCACGATCCTTTTGTGTCATATCACCAACGAACGATCGGCACACTTCTGCCCGCACTTCGGAAAAAAGTGAAAGCCGGCGAGACGGTGGTGATCCCGTTTCTTGAAATCGGCGTGTGAGGCGGCGATTTTGTCAGGGCCGTGGTAAAAGATTGGCGCTAGAACCGAGAAGAAAGATGTAGCTGTTCTGGAATGTGGATGTCGAAGCAAGCGTCTTGCGAACATGGCCTGGTTGTCTCCTCTGCGCGTGCGACTTCGACACGTCCGAACCGAGAGGGAACAATCGCGGGCCGCGGTGTCCGGTCAGGATAGCCGGTAGATCGTGTCTGCTGACGGCCTGAGTGGTTCACCAAAAGCCGTGCAGCTGCCGCTTGAATTTCTTGTCACAATTGTGTATAGGCTGGGAGGGCCCGGTCGAGGGAAAGAGCAAAGAGCAGAGAAAGGGTCGAACTTTAAAAATTTAGAGCAGTAATCAACGTGGGTCAACACAATAGCCGTTGTTTTTCCCAGGAGCGTGTCGTACCGGGCACTCTCCCCGCCTTTCCGATCTGAACATCTGCGCCAGTGAAAGCGGATTCTTCCGAGGAAATTCCCTTACATTTCCCGCTATACGGCGGGCAGCAGATCCCAGACGCGCCAGAATTCCTTCATTTGGGGAGGCGTGCCGAAGGAGACGCGGACGAAGGTGTTCATGGAGGGAAAGAGGCGGGCGATTTCGATGTTGTTTTTCCTGAAGTGCGCGATGACGTCGAGAGCAGGGCGACCGGTTTGCACCATGGCGAAATTCGTAAAAGAAGCGATTCCCAGAACTTTTCGGGCTTTGGCCTGGTTGAAAAACTCCTGACGATCGCCGGCATTACGCTTTGCGCTCATTTGGACATGGTCGAGATCGTCGTAGGCTACGAGGGCGGAGTGGGCGCCGACAGCGTTGAGGCCTTCGGGCAGACGGCGGGCGGCGAGAGGTTTGATTTTCTCGGGAGCGCCAACGGCATAGCCGACGCGAATTCCTGCGAGGCCGTAAACTTTTGAGAAAGTGCGGGCGACGATGACCCGGTCGTCGTTGATCGGATTGTCGATGAACGAGGTGTAATCCGGCGTTGCTCCGACGAAGTGATGGTAAGCCTCGTCGATAAGAACCGTAGTGGTGGCGGGAAGCTTGCGAAGGAAGTCTTCGAGGTCCTTGCGAGGGGTCAGGCTGCCGGTGGGATTGTTTGGGTTACAAATGTAGATCAAACCGGTGGTGGCGCCAGCTTTTGCGAGCATGGCCGGCAAATCGTGTGAGTAATTTTTGGCGAGAGGTATTTCGACGACTTCCGCGCCCACGGTTTTGGCACAACGTCCGATGGCTTCGAAGGTGGGTAAACCGGTCATGAGCTGTTTGCCGGGGCCAACAAAGGCGGAAGCCGCAATGCTGAGAATTTCTCCAGAGCCGCAGCCGAGCACTAGTTGTTCTGGTTTGATGGAATGGGATTGAGCGATTCTTTCGTGAAGAGCTTTCACCGCGGGATCGGGGTAGCGATTTGCAAATTGCACGGAGTTTTGCATGGCGGCGATTACTTTTTGCGACGGGCCATAAGCGTTTTCATTGCGGCTTAGAATAATCGGGCCGCCGGGCTCACTTGCACGGGATCCGGGAATGAGTTCACTGAATGCGAAACCAGCTAGCGGGGGGAGAGCCGCAGTGGCGACCGCGCCTGCGGCCACATTGTGAAAGAATTTTCGTCGTGTGATAGGCATAGGCTCCTCGTTGTTAGGCTTTTCGGCTTCCGTTGATAGCAGAGAAAGGTGTGGCGGGTCAATCAAAGGCTGTTCTTCAAGAATGCCGGAGTCGCCAGGCGATCCGGTTTTCATGGCGAAATCATCCACGAGTAGGGAGTGATTTGAGGAACGCTTGGACTCCGAGGACACAGAAGTCTTGTGGCGTTGACTGAGCGCTAGTCCTGGTCGTAAGCCTGCTTCAAGCGTTGGATGTCCATCTTATTCATTTGAAGCATGGCATTCCGGACTCGCGTTGATTTTGCAGGGTCCTTGTCTTGCAACATCTTGCCCAGAATCGAGGGAATGATCTGCCAGGACAGACCGTACTTGTCCTTGAGCCAGCCGCATCTTCCCTTTTCGCCTCCTTCGGAAAGCTTTTCCCACAGTTCATCAACTTCCTCCTGCGTCTCGCAATTGACGAAGAGCGAAATGGCGGGAGTGAAGGTGAAATGCGGCCCGCCGTTGAATGCGAAAAATTCTTGTCCGTCGAGCTGGAAAGCCAACGGGCTGAGAATCTTTGAGTTCTTGAAAATGGAAACATAAAACTTCATGGCTTCTTCAGCTTTGCCGTCAAACCACAAAAATGGCGTGATCTTTTGCACTTTGCTCTCCTTGCTGCATATTTACTAGAGTTCCGCTTCAGCCGTCCGCTCTCGCGCCAACTTGGGCGAGCCGGAGTTTGCCGCCGAGCCAAGCAGTGGGAAGCGCGAGAACAATGAGAGCGACGGGATACCAGTGTGGCCCAAAGGCTGGACCTTTGTTCCAGGTTACGACAGCCCCGAGAATGCTGACGGCGAAACCGAGCGCACCGAGTACTATGGCATGCAGCATGGGCCGATGAGGAGCGAGACGCGCGGCGATGTAACTGCTCAGAACACCGTAGAGCGTGCGGTAGATCGTGGCGAGAAGCAGCGGCCCATCGTAGCCGGTCATGGACGCGCCCAAGGGGGGAAAGACGTGGGCCATGTGCAGGACGAGGTCCGTGCCAAGCGAGAGAACAATGCCCACGATCATGCCGGCGAGTACAGCGACGATGCTTCGACCAATGCGTCGCTGAGGGCCCTCTTCGCTGATGACCCCTTCGCCCATCGCTCGTTCGCTCATGATTTGCCTACTCCTTTTTCGATGCCGGCGGTTCCCGGCGACGCCAACAGTTGTGCCAGACGATCGTAGCTCGCCGCCACGCCGCTCTCCATACCGCTCTTGAGGATCCCATCTCGGGCTTCCCGGGATTGGTAGAGTACCGTCTGCGTGACGGTGGTCTTTCCGGCCCGCTCGGATAGGACGAGCGTGCCTACCGCCTCACCTGGGTACCAGGCTTTGTCGAAAACCTCCGTGCTGACGATTCGTTCTTGCAGCACGATCTCGCGATAGACACCGCCCATCCCCATTTCGCTT
>Ga0070697_100002086_pt1 | contig 15297 bp, 9 predicted proteins | sample KBSK1501metaG_FD_65475 | JGI IMG/M metagenome (GOLD analysis project Ga0070697, IMG submission 65475) | Corn, switchgrass and miscanthus rhizosphere microbial communities from Kellogg Biological Station, Michigan, USA - KBS K1-50-1 metaG | ecosystem: Host-associated > Plants > Roots >...
GTCAGCACTTTGACGCTGGGAACAATTCTCGACTCCAATGGTTTTGGCATAGGCCATCTACCACTCTCGCGAAAGGACTTCGCTGCGTGAAAACCCATGTTCATGCAAAGGAATTCGGTTTCAAAGGAAGAACTGGAAGGGTACGAAGACTGGAAGCGGCTACAGGGGGGAGTGTGGGATGAAGCGAACTGACCTACACTGCCAGTTTCATCAACTGCCCGCGGCGGCACGATCCAGCAACCACAACGTGCGCCCTACTTTCGGCTTGACCCTCTGCACTGGATAACGTTCGCGCGGCGGGTTCGCGCCGAATATTTCGCCAATCACTTTGGCCTTGGCCGGGCCGGCCACAAGAAACATTACTTCTGCTGCGTTGTTCAACACCGGGAAAGTAAGAGTGAGGCGATGTTGGTGGAATTTTTCCACCCAGTTAGCGACCGCCAGGCGCAAGGTTTCCTTCAGCGCATCGCTTCCGGGGAAGAGCGAAGCGGTGTGGCCGTCGTCTCCCATGCCCAGCATGATCAGATCAAACCTGGGAAGCTCGCCAGGGCGAAGACGGAAGAAGCTGCGCAGTTCCTGATCGTACTGCTCACCCGCAGCCGCGGGGTCAAGCTCTCCTCGCATGCGGTGCACATTTTGCGATGGAATTGGCACCCGTGAGAGCAGCGCAGCGCGTGCCATACCGTAGTTGCTGTCAGGATGTTCAGGGGGCACGCAACGCTCGTCGCCGAAGAAGATGTGCACCTTGTCCCAAGGAATCTCTTTGGGCTGCTGAGCCAGGATCTCGTATGCTGCGCGCGGGGTCGAACCGCCAGCGAGCGAAACCGTAAACTGGCCGCGGCTTGCAATAGTCTGCTGCGCCAGCCGCGAAAATTCTTCGGCGGCGGCGCGACTCAGCTCGGCCGCATCAGCCAGAATCTTTTTTTCTGTTGCTTTCTCGATGTTCGCGGTAGTTGTGGCTTCGCTCATCCGGTTGCTCCCAGGGCTTCCGAGAAGAACTTTTCATAAAGCAGCACGTCGTTGACGCTGCCGATGGCCAGCGGAGCCCGTTCGTGAATGCTCTTGGGTTCGATGTCGAGAATGCGGGCGCGGCCGGTGTTGGCACGGCCTCCAGCCTGCTCCACCACAAAGCCGAGCGGCGCGCATTCATAGGTGAGCCGCAGCTTGCCATCGCGATGAGCAGCATCGGGCGGATAGAGGTAGATGCCGCCATCCACCAGAATGCGATGGACATCCGCCACTAGCGCGCCTGAATAGCGCAACCCCAAAGGCCGGCCTGTGGTGGGATCGCTTTCCTCAACGTGGTCGATAAACTTGCGCACCCCCGGCGACCAATCGTAATAGTGGCCCAGGTTGGCGCTGTAGTAGCGTCCGCGTTGCGGACACCTGATGTCCTTGTGCGAGAGCAGAAACTCTCCCAGCTCACGATCCAAAGTGAAGCCGTTCACGCCGTGACCCGAGGTATAAACCAGCATGGTGCTCGTCCCGTAGAGCACGTAGCCGGCGACGACCTGCTCGGCGCCCTTGCGTAGCAGTGGCGTTTGTTCGCTCACTAACGGAGAACGATAAATGCCGAAAATCGTTCCCATGCTGCCGTTGGTGTCGGTGTTGGACGAACCATCGAGCGGATCGGTGTATAGCCAATACTTGGCCTGCGCACCGGTAGCAATCTGCTGTACCTGTTCAAGCTCTTCTGAGACCATGCCGGCCACGAGGCCGGTCTCCGCAAAAGCTTCAACGGCCGTGTTGTTCGCGAACACATCGAGTTTCTTTTGTGAGTCGCCGGTCGCATTTTTCTCGCCGACCAGTCCCAATTGCCCTACCAGAGCGGCGCGCCCGATTTCGCGGGCCAGGATTTTCGCCACAAACGCCACCTGCAGCAGCAAGCGCGACAAATCGCCGGTAGTGGGATGATGTCGATGTTCTTCTTCAATGACGTGGCGCCCGAGAGTGACTGGAGAGTGCTGCATAAGTGGCTCAGTGCGTACTGTGTGCAAATTGTGACTGCCGTGGAGAGTCACCCTGAAGACGTTGCCAGTTGAATTGGGCGCAGCACGCGGCTCCAATCAATCCCGACTTGCCGTGTAGGACAACATTGACCGGGATGGTTTCGAGCATGGTCCTCAGCCTGCCCTTAGCCAGGAAAGCCTCCATGAACGCAGGGTCCTGGATTTTGGGAAGGATCTTGGCCGGAATGCCGCCTCCGATGTATACGCCGGCGGTGGCCATGAAGCGAAGCGCAGCATTGCCCGCTTCCGCGCCGAGAATCTCCACGAAGATCTCGAGCGCATGCTCACAGATTGCCGCTTTGGCGGCCAGCGCGTTGCGCGTGATTATTTGTGCCACGTCGGCTGCTTGCTGCAATTCCTCGCGTAGCCAAGCCGGTTCCTCTTCTTTGCGCGTGTCTCGCAAGAAGTTATAGACGTTGAACAAGCCCGGTCCCGAGAGAATGCGCTCATAACTTACGCGCTTGAATTTTTGCGTCAGATAGCGGAGCAGCTCAATCTCCAGCTCGCCTCGCGGCGCGAAGTCGGCGTGGCCACCTTCAGAGGCAAAAGGCACATGCCGGCAGCCATCCCAATGCAAACCGGCCTCACCTAAGCCTGTGCCGGGCGCGATCAAAGCGGCGTTGCCAGTCTCGGCCTCAGCGCTGGTCTCGGCCTTGGGGTTCACTTGCTCTAGATCCTCGGGAGCAAGACCGGCAATCGAATAAGCATGCGCCTCGAGATCATTGATCAGCCACACGGCGTCGATGTCCAGTAGCTTCTCGATGGTGCGAACATCAATCAGCCATGGAAGATTGGGAGTAGCCACCCGCCCGTGCAGCACCGGGCCAGCCACGCCGAAGCACGCTGAATCAATCTTCCCGGGGTGTTCACTCAGGAATTGTCCGACGATTTCATCCAGGCCAGCGCGCTCGCGGCTGGGGTACTCGCTATCTAAGACCATCAGCAATTTTCCCGCTGCTCGCTCGAACAGTGCCAGGCGCGTGCGTGTGCCGCCGATATCGCCGGCCAGGATCACGAATCGATCCTTCGCCAGGTGCGGCCATCGCGCTGAATGAGCTCGTCTGCCTCTTTCGGGCCCCAACTGCCCGAGGCGTAGTTGGGGAAATTGCGCGCGGGCAGCGCTTTCCACACATCAAGGATTGGATCAACCACGCTCCAGCCGGCCTCGACCATGTCCGCTCGCTGGAACAATGTCTGATCGCCAACCATTCCGTCATAAAGCAGGATCTCGTAGCCGGTGGTGGGATGAGTGCCGAAATAATCGCGATAGTTAAAGTTCATGTCCACCGCGCCCATCTGCACTTGCGGGCCGGGAATCTTTGCGCCGAATCTTAGCGAGATGCCCTCGTCAGGAGCGATGTGCATGATCAATTGGTTAGGTTTCAGACGCTCCACCGGAGTATCACGGAACAGGATGAAGGGCGCGCGCTTGAACTGGATCGCAATTTCCGTATGCCGCGTAGCCAAACGCTTGCCGGTGCGCAGGTAGAACGGCACATCGGCCCAGCGCCAGTTATCGATGTTGACTTTCATGGCGACGAAAGTTTCCGTCTTGGACTCAGAGGCAACGTCCGGTTCGGAGTGATACGCGGGGACATGCTCACCCTGCATCACACCTTCCCCGTACTGGCCCCGCACCGCCCGGTGCAAAACATCTTCTGAACTCAAGGGCTGGATAGCGTTCAGGATCTTGTTCTGCTCGTCGCGCACAGCGTTGGCGTCGAAGGAGATGGGCGGCTCCATCGCTGTCAAACTCACGAGCTGGAAAATATGATTGGGCACCATGTCGCGCAGCGTGCCTACGCCCTCGAAGTAGCCGCCTCGTTTTTCCACACCGACCGTTTCTGCAACCGTAATCTGAACGTGATCTACGTAGCGGCGGTTCCAGACGGGCTCGAAGATGCCATTGCCAAAGCGGAAAACCAGGATGTTCTGCACCGTCTCTTTGCCGAGGTAGTGATCGATGCGATAGATCTGCTTCTCCTCGAGCACGTCTTTTACGTTCGCGTTCAACCGCTTGGCTGATTCCAAGTCGTGTCCGAAGGGCTTCTCTATCACCACTCGCCGCCAGTGCCCGTCTTTTTGAGACGATAAATTGGGGGCGCCGAGTTGGGTCACGATGTCGCCGAAGAAATCGGGGCTGGTCGCCAGATAGAAAAGATAATTGCCGTGGGTATTGTGGTTCTTATCAACTTGCGTCAGCGACTCGCACAGCCGGGTGTAAAGCTGCGGGTCCTTGAATTCGCCGGAAACGTAATAGAGCCGGCGCACCAGCCACTCGCTCAGGTCAGGAGCCAGCTCGCGGGTTGCGAACTGCTGTAGTTGGCTGGCGATAGAGTCGCGAAACTGCTCGGTGGTGGCTTCGCGGCGGGCTACACCCACTACTGCAAACTCACGGGAAAGCAGGTTCGAGGCCGCCAGGTTATAGAGCGCTGGGATCAGCTTGCGCGCGGTCAGATCGCCGGTGGCTCCGAAAATAACAATTACGCACGGACCGGCCGCCTTGGCGCGCTCGATTACCTCGAATCGTTCTGCGGGGGCGGGTACAGGTTTGGTGTAGGTCGCCATAATTCTTCAAGATGCAGCCACGAAAACTCAGGCGGCGTGGCCGCGCGTGGGTTCCGTGTGTCCGCCGAATTTCTGCCGCATTGCGCTCAACAGTTTCTCGGCAAAGGTATGTTCCTGCCGCGAGCGGAAGCGAGTGTAGAGCGCAGCCGTCAGCACGTCCGCGGGCACCGCTTCCTCGATGGCTGCCATGATGGTCCATCGTCCTTCACCCGAATCCTGCACGAAGCCCGAGTAATTAGAGAGCGAGGGATTTTCTGTGAGCGCCATGGCTGTCAGATCCAGCAGCCAGGAAGACACCACACTGCCCCGCCGCCACAACTCGGCAATTTCCGCGAGATTCAGGTCGTAGCGATGCTCTTCCGCAACTTCTTTCGAGGCAGCATTGCGGAAGATGTCGAAGCCCTCGGCATAGGCCTGCATCAGGCCGTATTCAATTCCGTTGTGCACCATCTTCACGAAGTGGCCTGCGCCCGAGGGGCCACAATAAAGATAGCCCTGCTCCGCGCTTCGCGAGAGCTTCTCGCGTCCGGCGGTTGGCGGAGTATTGCCTATTCCGGGAGCCAGAGTTTTGAAGATCGGATCGAGATGCTCAACTGCTTCCCTGGGTCCGCCGATCATCATGCAATAGCCGCGCTCCAGGCCCCAGACCCCTCCGCTGGTACCAACATCCACGTAATGCAGCCCGCGCTGCTTGAGCATCTGTGAGCGGCGTACGTCGTCTTTGAAATAGGAGTTGCCGCCGTCAATGATGCTGTCGCCCTTTTGCAGCCGTTGCGCAAGTGCCGTCACGGTTTGTTCAGTGGGATCGCCGGCGGGCACCATGATCCACACGGCTCGCGGCGTCTTCAGCTTGGCCACGAAATCATCAAGCGAAGAAGATGCCTTAGCGCCTTCCTGAGCGAGCGCCTGCACATTCTGCGGGTTGAGATCGCTCACTACACACTCATGTCCGCCGCGCAGCAGACGCCGCACCATGTTGCCGCCCATTCTTCCCAGCCCTACCATTCCCAACTGCATCGTATTGCTCCTGGTCTTTTGTTTGTTCGCACTTCGCGTTAGCTAAGCGCCTCTTTGATCGCCGCTTCTAGGCGCTTCAGTCCGCCGGCAACGTCTGCCGGCAGATGCACGCGCAACGCCCTGCGCTTACGATCGGCGAGGACCTGGAAGTCTCCGCGCGCTTGCGCGGCCTTGACGATTCCAAAGGTGTACTTCTGTCCGGGCACCGGCAAATCGGCCGCATCATCTGCGGTGATTTGCAGGAAGACACCCGAATTGGGGCCGCCCTTGTACGCTTGACCCGTAGAGTGCAGGAAACGCGGGCCGAAGCCAAGGCAGGTTGCCGCGCGTTTCGTGTCGCGCACCGTGTGGCGAATTGCCTGCAGCCGTTGCTCGTTGGCCGGGCTCATCTCGATATAGCCGAGCAGCGCGAAGTAATCACCCGCACTGAGCTGTTGCAGGTGTGCGCGCAGGAGCTTCGTCAACGATGCACCCTTCCCGGCCGCCGCCAGCAGCTTCTCGGCATTGGCTTTGTCAGTGAACAGCTTGATACCGTTGTCCACTGCGATGGGCTGCTCGCTGGGCAGCGATCCCGTGCGCTCGTACTCCGAGGTGAGCTCGCGCGTCGCGATCTTGCTGGCCTCGACGTCCGGTTGATTGAATGGATTAATTCCCAGAATCGAGCCGGCGACGGCGGTTGCGATTTCCCAACGGAAGAATTCCTCGCCGAGGCTGTAGGTGTCGGCAATGTCGATGTGCAGCACTGCGTGCCCGGCTTTTTCGAGCGCGCTCACCTTTTCGTCTTGCGCAGGATCGGCGCCATTCTCCAGCCGCAAATAGGCAAAAACGCGATCGTTGCCGTAAACCGCAGGTGAACCCAAGTTTTCACGATCAACCGGAATGAGCCCTTTGCCCTGCTTGCCGGTGCTCTCGGCAATCAATTGCTCCAGCCATGCGCCGAGGTCCCAAATGCTTGGCGAGCTGATGACTGTTACTTTGTCGCGTCCGTTGCGCCCGAGCGTTCCCAGGATCGCGCCCAGGACCACACCGGGATTCTGGTCGGCGGGAACCGAAGCCGCGCAGGCGTGCACCATCTCGTCGGTCTGCTCCAGCAGCCGCTTTACATCCAAGCCCATGATCGCGGCTGGCACCAGGCCAAAGTTTGAAAGCGCCGAATAGCGGCCCCCAATGCTGGGAACGCCGGGGAAGATGTAGCGGAAGCGCTCGCGCCGCGCGACCTCTTCAAGCTTGGAACCGGGATCGGTTATGGCGATGAAGTGTTCGCCGGCTTTGTCGCCGACCGCCTTTTTCGTCAGCTCAAAGAAATACTGCTGGAAGATGTTGGGCTCGAGCGTAGAGCCAGACTTACTGGAGACGATGAACAACGTCTTTTTGGGATCGATTTTCTTCTCGAAACTCTTGATCTGTGCCGGGTCAGTGGAGTCGAGGACGTGCAGTTCGGGGAAGCCTTGTTTCTTGCCGAAGGTCATCTTTAGGACTTCAGGACAGAGGCTGGAACCGCCCATGCCCAACAGCAGCACATCGGTAAAGCCGGCCTTCGCAACATCAGCGGCAGCATCACGCAGCGGTTGCAGGTGCGCAATCTGCTCAGTAACGTCGAGCCATCCCATCCATCGGGCTTCGTCCTGCCCGGTCCACAGTGAAGCATCGCGCTTCCATAGGCGCGCTGCCTTGCCATTGCTACGCCAATCTTGCAGCGCCGCTTCCACCGCGGTCTTCAATGGTCCGGGCAGAGAAAAACTAAAGCGATTAATCTTCGGTTTGACCTTCTCGGGCTCTGCCTGCTTCAGTTCAACAGCTTTGAGCAGTTCATCGAAGGCATCCTTGAATAACTTGATCGCTTCATCCAGCAACTGCCGGGTAACAGCAGTCATGGAAATACCGGCCTTTGCCAGTTCGCCCATTACTTTGTCGGCTGTGGCTATGTCGGCATCCAAAGTGCGGGCCGCTTTGCCGTGATCGGCAAAGGCTTCGAGCGTTGCCACCGGGATCGTGTTCACGGTGTCGGGGCCGATCAGTTCCTCGATGTAAACAACGTCGCGATAATTCGGGTTCTTGGTGCTGGTGCTGGCCCAGAGCAGCCGCTGGGTTTGCGCTCCGCGTTCCGCCAGCTTCTGCCAGCGCTCTCCGCGCACGAGCTGCTCATACTTCTGGTAGGCCTGCTTGGCATTCGCGATGGCCACCTTGCCCTGCAACCAACGCAGACGTTGCTGCTCGGCCGGATCATTTGTAGTTTTCAGCTTGGCGGTGAGTTGGACATCCACCAGCGAGTCAATGCGGCTGACGAAAAAACTCGCGACACTGGCAACGCCGCTCAGGTCTTGGCTGCGCGAGGCTAATATCTCGAGCCCTTCGATGTAGGCTTGGGCCACGGCCACGTACGCCTCCTGCGCAAACAGCAGCGTGATGTTGACGTTGATGGCTTCACTTATAAGCTGCCGCACGGCCGGCACTCCCTCCGGAGTACCCGGAACTTTGATCATCACGTTAGGACGGCTCACGGCCTTCCACAGCCGGCGGGCTTCCTCGATGGTGCCTTGAGTATCGCGCGCGAGATCGGGAGAAACCTCCAGGCTGATGTAGCCGTCGCGCTTCTTGGTGGAGCGATACGTCGGCAGCAGAATATCGGCGGCATCTTGAATGTCGCGGATGGCTATGTGTTCGTAAATATCTTTCGCGCTCAGCTTTTGTGAGCGCAGGCGCTCCAGCACGTCGGTGTAATCGGTGCTGCCGGCAATGGCCTTTTGAAAGATGGAAGGATTCGAGGTCACGCCCAGCAACCCGTCCTGCTCCACCATACGGCGCAATTCGCCGCCGGTAATCAGGTTGCGGCGGATGAAATCCAGCCATACCGACTGGCCAAATTCCGCCAACGCTTGCGGCGCAGTTTTCTGTTCCGTGTAATCGCCCAACGTTCTTGCTGTGCTCATCGCAATGACTCCTTTGCCTGTAGCCGGCCGCTATAACGCGCTTCGATGGCGTTCACCTTTTTCAGCCGCCGCAGATGCCGTGCTTCCCCGCTGAACCGGGCCTTGAGGAAAGCGCCAATTAATTCCCTCGCCAGTTCAGGGCCGATTACCCGAGCGCCCAGAACCAGCACATTTGCGTCATCGTGTTCCACGCCCTGATGGGCGGAATAAGTGTCGTGACAGAGCCCGGCCCGAATGCCGGGGATTTTGTTTGCGGCTACGGCTACGCCTACTCCGCTGCCACAGATCAGGATGCCGCGCTCACAATCCTGCTGCTGTAACGCCCTGGCCACCAGTTCTGCGTAGTCGGGATAGTCATCGTCGGGCTGTACTTTGCCGCTCGGATTAACTCCAATCGCTTCGTGCCCTACGCGCGCAACTTCATCGATGGCCATCTGGTACAGCGGAAACCCGCCATGATCTGTGCCCACTGCGACCCGCATGACTACGCCACTACTGACTTTTCCAGCATCACTTTCGCTTCCTTGATTACGTTCTCGACCGTAAACCCGAACTGGCTGAGAAGGTCCTTGATAGGAGCGGACGCGCCAAAATCGCGGCGCGCGATTACACTGCCGTCCAAACCAATGTATTCCTTCCAACCCAGGCTGGTTCCGGCCTCGACTGCAATGCGATTGGTGACTTCCGCGGGGAGAAGCTTGCGTTTGTACTCGGGGGATTGTTTCTCGAAGAGCTCCCAAGACGGCATACTCAATACCCGGCAGCGGATCCCTTCGGCGGTCAGTTTTTCGTAGGCCCCAACACAGAGCTGCACCTCAGATCCCGTGGCCATCAGGATCAATTCGGGGGTGCCTTTGCAATCGGCGAGAGCGTATGCGCCGCGGCGCAATCCTTCTGCCGGCGCGTACTTCTTGCGATCAAATGTTGGCAACGCTTGCCGGCTCAACACCAGCACAATCGGTTCTTCGTGAGTGGTCATGATCACACGCCAAGCTTCTGCTACTTCGTTGGCGTCCGCCGGGCGCAACACGATCAGGCGTGGGATGGCGCGTAGAGACATGAGCTGCTCGATCGGCTGATGGGTAGGCCCGTCCTCGCCCAACCCGATGGAATCGTGCGTGAATATATAGAAGACCGGCAGGTCCATCAGCGCGGCCAATCGAATCGGCGGCCGCATGTAGTCAGAGAAGATCAGGAACCCCGAGCCGTATACCCGCAGCTTCGAGAGCGCCATCCCGTTCAGCACCGCGCCCATGGCGTGCTCACGGATGCCAAAGTGGAAATTGCGCCCGGCATAGTTTCCCGCTTCGAAACTTTGCTCCTTGTTCAAGAGCGTCTTGGTTGATGGAGAGAGGTCGGCCGAACCACCAATCATCCACGGCACTCGCGGCGCAACCGCATTCATTACCTTGGCGCTGGCTTCACGTCCCGCCATGCCTTTTGGATCGGCAGGAAATTCGGGGATCTGCCCATCCCACCCTTGCGGAATCTCTCCCGCTTGGATTTGGCGCCACTGCGCCGCTAGTTCCGGGAAGGCAGCCTCATAGGCGGCGAAACGTTTGTTCCACTCCTTTTCGGCCTGTTCGCCGCGCGGAATCGCCGCCTGGGTGTGGGCAATTGCGTTATCGGGAACCAGAAAATGCGCGTCTACCGGCCAGCCATAACGGGCTTTGGTAAGACGAATCTCTTCTTCGCCGAGCGGCTCGCCGTGGGCCGCCGAGGTGTCTGCTTTGGTGGGTGCCCCCCAAGCGATGTGGCTATCCAGGATGATCAGCGATGGGCGGCTGTGGGCATCAATCGCATTTTTTATTGCGTTGTCGAGCAGGTCGAGGTCGTTGGCATCTCCCACCCGCTGCACGTTCCAGTGATACGACATGAAGCGCTCGGCCACGTCGTCGCTGAAGGCCAGCGCGGTATTGCCTTCGATGGTGATGCGATTGTTATCGTAAATCCACAGCAGGTTGGAGAGGGCCAGATGGCCGGCCAGCGACGCCGCTTCCTGGGAAAGACCCTCCATCAAATCACCATCGCCGCAGATGGCGAACACGCGGTAGTCCACGATTTCATGCCCCGGACGGTTGAAGTGCGCGGCCAGCCAGCGCTGCGCAATGGCCATGCCCACAGAATTCGCGACACCCTGGCCTAACGGGCCAGTCGTGGTCTCAACGCCGGGCGTGAGCCCGTATTCGGGGTGGCCGGGGGTCTTCGACCCCCACTGCCGGAAACGCTTAAGCTCTTCGAGCGAAAGATCGTAGCCGAATAAGTGCAGCAGCGAATACAGCAACATGGACGCATGGCCATTGGAGAGCACGAAACGATCACGGTTGGGCCACTGCGGATTGCGTGGGTTGTATTTTAAGAAGCGGTCCCACAACACATAGGCCACCGGCGCAAGCGCCATGGGTGTGCCGGGATGTCCGCTGTTGGCCTTTTGCACGGCATCCATGGAAAGGGTGCGGATTGTGTTGATGCAAAGTTGATCGAGGTCGGCGGCTTTCAGTGGCGTGTCCATTTTTTCATCTCAATCCGATTCCGGGCATTGCTATGCAATGCCGTAATCAAGGTCTTGCCATCGTCGCGGATGGCGGAAAGAGAAACGGGGACCGCGGCACGGCGAGTGGGGATACATTGTTGCAGTCCAAGGGCTGGCTGTCCAGCTAGAGTTGATGAGGGGAAGGAAAATAAGTTACTCAAAATTTTGCGCCAAGCTGCAGCTTTATCTGTCGAAAAAATGACACCTGCCACCGCCTCTCTCGCTGCTCTCAAACGGGAACTCTCCCAGGCAGCCGACCCTCGTCGGGCACGCAATCTGGCTTGGTTTTTCAAAACAGGGAAAGGGGAATACGGGTTCGGCGACAAGTTCATCGGGATTACTGTGCCGGAGCAGCGAAAAATCGCCCGCAGCCACCTCTGATCAGATTCCTTAAAGCGTAACTATTCACGCCTGCCGAGAACAGCGTTGCGGTATGCGATTGAGCGCCTGCCGGAGAGAAAGCGGCGAGCTGCACTGCTGGGTCATTTCCCATAATGCTGGTTCTGGGCCTGCAGGATTTCGCGCAGCACTTTAGGCCAGTCCCGCATGGCCCTTGGTTCAGCGCACATTCGAGACCTTCCATAGTTTTGAATCGGGGTCACTATTTCAGCGTGCGGTTCTACGGATTGCTAAGGTCGGCCACTTTGCTGCTCGCCACTGCGGGATTTGGCGGCATCAGCCTTGCTGCGCAGACTTCGGCGCCATCCACCGCAACCGCAGCCGTAAATCCCGCGAGCAACAACCGCCCCGTGGTCGCGGTGGTACCCGTAGGTGGCGAGACCAAGATTCACGGTTCGACCCTGAAGTCCGCCGGCCCGGGTTCCGAGGAACCCCTGGGCACCGCCGCGCGGCGTTTGCGAAAGCATAAGAAGCACTATCGCAAAGCGCATCGCAAGCCCGCTCACCGCAGATCGCAAGGTTTGAGCTCACCGTTTTAATCCACTTTTTAGCTCGCATCTGATTGAAACAACACCGTTTACTGCGATTACTTTCGTACTTTGACGGGTATGGCTCCCTAGGAGCAACATCTTAATCCTCCCCTGAAGCCCCGGCCCTAGTTATGGAGCCAGCGGCTTCCATCCCCTAGCAAGCAAAAATCGATGCCTACGGGCATCAGGTAGGCGCTCCTGGCACTGTGGAGGCCGTAGGGAGGGTTGTATGGTACGCATTTTCATGAGGTTAGCTGCTGCGCTATTGATGGCCTTCGTGGTCAGCCCGGCTGCCCTGTTTGCTCAGGCACCGGTGACCGACGATGCCTTCACGCCAAAGTGGGACGACGATAATGGTCGCCGCGGTAACGACGACGGTTTGACGTCCGTCTCGGGAAAGAACGTTGGCGGCCTACCATACCTGGTCGTCCAGGGACCGGACATCACGACTTACATCCGGTTTGACCTGTCTCGGCTTCCGGTGGGAACTCCCGCCAGCGCCGTGGACAAAGCCACGATGAAGCTTTGGGTTGCGGGCATGACCCAGGGCGGAAATCTTATAGTTAAGCGCCTCGCCGGCAACTGGGATGAGAACAGCCTGCGGCGGAGCAGCTTGCCTGCCTTCGCGGTAGACGTGACCTCAGCCATGGTGACTAAGAAAGACCATTACGTGGTCATCGACGTCACCTCAGCCGTGCAGGCTTGGTTGAGTGGGCAAGTTAATAACGGTCTGGCTCTGGTGCCGAACGGCAGCATATCGGTAGCTTTCGACAGTAAAGAGAACCGCAACACCGGCCACGATCCCGAACTGAACATCGTGCTCAAGGGCGGCGGTTCAGGCACAGTTGGCCCGGCGGGACCGCAGGGTCTGCAAGGTCCGCAGGGTCCGGTGGGACCTCAGGGTCCGCAGGGTCCGGTGGGACCTCAGGGTCCGATGGGCTTCACTGGCCTCCAGGGACCGAAGGGCGACAAGGGTGACACCGGCGCGACTGGTGCAACCGGCCCGCAAGGACCGATGGGACTGACTGGTGCGACTGGCGCAACTGGTGCAACTGGTGCGACCGGATCTCAGGGCCCCAAAGGCGACGGCTTTACTTTCCGTGGCCCGTTTGACGTAACCGTGAACTACAAGAGCGGCGACGTTGTGAGTTTCGCGGGATCGTCATACGTGACCACTCAGAACATCAATGCCGGCGGCCCCACTCCCGACCTTTCGGCGAGCTGGAGCCTGATGGCGAAGAAGGGCGATAAGGGCGACACTGGCGCGACCGGTGCCACTGGAGCTACAGGTGCAACTGGCGCTACGGGTGCAACTGGCGCACAGGGACCGCAAGGCTTGAAGGGTGATACTGGCGCCACCGGCGCTACTGGTGCGACGGGTGCAACTGGACCGGCGGGTCCGCAAGGACCGGCGGGTGCTGATGGCGCAACGGGTGCAACTGGTCCTGCTGGACCGCAAGGACCGGCAGGCCCGACGGGTGCTACTGGCGCAACCGGCGCAACTGGTGCAACCGGCGCTACTGGCGCGCAGGGACCCCAAGGTATGCAGGGTCCTGCGGGTCCGGCGGGTGCATCTCCCGTCGTGGTTGCCACCTTCACGGGTGGATTTGTGCGACCCACGTGCCGCTGGTTGGGCGCGGTTAGCGTCACTGTGCCTGCAAGCGCTACCGCTGGATACCTGGTGGTACGCGGCCGGCACACGCTTGATGTCATACACACTCAGGGAACTAACGACGAAGGCTTCATGACCTGGGTAGTGGGTACGGGTTCGCCGGCTACGTGCAACGGTACCGCGGACAAGTCGTACTTCAACGTGCCCTCGCAGCTGCCGTCAAGCGACAACACGGGACTGGTTCTGGGTACGCAGTACACGCAGACGGTGATGACGCAATCGGCGTTTCCGATCGCAGCCGGTGGCGGCACCTTTACCCTGAACCTGAACGGCAAGATGGATAGCTCCGGCGGAACAACCAACGTGAGCGATCGCAATGACCACGTGGTGGTTGAATTCCGACAGAACTAAACCGCAACCTAACTACAACCTCCGGCAGCGCTCTCATGCGCTGCCGGTTTGCTTTTGCCGCAAAATAGCCTCTCGCATGCCCGCTGCTAGTCCCACAGTTCGTCCCAAAGTTATTTCCTGGCCTTTGCCTCCGCTATAATCGCCCGCTTACTTTCTGAGCCGGGTCACGTCCCAGACAGCGGTTCACCATAACCCCCAGATGGAGCCTCGCATGCGCCTTATCGCCGCCCTTCTCGCCGTGATCTTCACCGCGTCTTCAACCTTCGCAGAGAGCCTGCACGGCATTGATCCCAACGACATCAACCGCACCGCCAAGCCCTGCGACGACTTCTTCGAGTTCGCCAACGGCAAATGGCGGGCGGAGAACCCCATACCGCCTTCCATGGTCAGGTGGAGTAAGCGTTGGGAGGCCGGCGAGAAGAACAAGGACGTGCTGCACACCATCCTGGAAGAAACCACGGCCAAATCGGCCAATGCCGCCGCGGGCTCGACCGAGCGGCTCATCGGCGACTACTACGCCGCCTGCATGGACGAAAAGCAGGTCAACGCACAGGGCATCAACCCGATCGAGCCTGAATTGAAAGCTGTCCGGGCCATCAAATCGCGGGACGACCTGCAAAAGGCCATCATCCGGCTGCAGGAGCTGCGCGTGTTTGCGCCGTTTTATTTCGGCTCCGCGCAGGACCCGCACAATCCGGCGCAAGTGATTGCCGATACCGGATCCGCCGGCCTCGGCCTGCCGGAGCGCGATTACTACTTCAAGGATGACGAGAAGTCCAAGGAGACGCGGCAGAAGTACGTCGAGCACGTTACCGCCACCTTCAAGCTGGCGGGCCACGACGAGAAAACGGCTGCAGCCGCCGCAGAAACCGTGATGCGCATGGAAACCGGCCTGGCGGGAGCCTCGCTCACCAATGTTGAGCTGCGCGATCCATACGCCACCGACCACAAGATGAAGCTGGCCGACGTGCAAAAACTCACCCCCGGCTTCCAATGGAACGATTACTTCAAGGCCATGAAGCTCGATTCCGGCGTTGATTTCAATGTGCAGGAGCCAAAGTTTCTGAAGGAATTCGACCGGCAGCTTCGTGAAGCCCCGATCGGCGACTGGAAGACCTATCTGGAATGGCATTTGCTGCGAGTGGCTTCGCCTTCGCTTTCCGAGCCCTTCGTCAAGCAGAGCTTCGCTTTCTACAACCAGTACCTGGGCGGGGCCCGGGAAATGAAGCCGCGGTGGAAGCGTTGCGTGGAATCCACCGACCAGTACCTGGGCGAGGCGCTAGGCAAG
>Ga0070697_100002087_pt1 | contig 15291 bp, 11 predicted proteins | sample KBSK1501metaG_FD_65475 | JGI IMG/M metagenome (GOLD analysis project Ga0070697, IMG submission 65475) | Corn, switchgrass and miscanthus rhizosphere microbial communities from Kellogg Biological Station, Michigan, USA - KBS K1-50-1 metaG | ecosystem: Host-associated > Plants > Roots >...
TCAAGCCAGCGAACATCTTCGTCACGAATAGGGGTCAGACCAAGGTTCTCACTTCGGGCTGGCCGAGGTCTCCCTAAAGCCGGCGAGGGTTGGCATCGCCCCGTTCAGCCCATTGCATGACAGCGATTAGGGCGTATGTGCGACGTTGGACGTCAGGGATTTTCTCTTCCAATATCGTCAGTTACTTCATTATCCACTTCTTCCTCGCTCGGCGTGGCGATATACGCCTGAAACTGCCCGGATATTACGAAATAACCTCCGACCTCACCCCGGTTATTGACTGCGCGCAAGGCGGAAAAGTCCGAATCAGGGTAATCGAAGGAGAAGAAGTTCCTGCCGTCGGTGAGAAAGCCGTGCCTAAGACGGAGGTTGTATTCTCCGGCCATGGCACCTCTATCGTTGATCTGGTTCACCCAGCTGGAGGTGTCCGCCAATGGGAACTGAATCGTACGGAAGCTGCCATCACGGTTACGAAGGAATCCTTTTGTGTTGCCGCTCAAATCGGTAAACGATCCGCAAGTCTGATCGCGGTCGTTGATGGAAAAGGCAAACGTGGCCTGCGGAGTGGCAAACGGATCTTCAAACGTGGTAAAGACGCCCGACCGTAGTATGAAACTGACTGCCTGGCACTTCGGTCCTGGGCATTGCGTACTACCGAGGTTGCCGAAGTCATAAACCCCGCTGTTATGACCGCGGTTGTTTATGCCGGTCAGCTGCGAATCCCCGGCACCCGGGAAATCTACGGTGGTGTAGGACCCCGAAGCACTGCGCCGAAAACCGTGAAGAACGTTGCTAGCATCCCGGAAAGCACCGACGATGACGCCTGCATCGTTGATGGAAAAGGCGCTGGTGCAGATTTGGCATCCGACTGCGCCCTGTGGATCGATGGTCACGAGCGTCCCGGTGTGGGTGCGGAGAAATCCGTGAAACACAAAGTTCGCGTCAAAGAAATCGCCAACCACATCACCTTTGTTATTCATGCCGCGAACCCAGGAAAATGGACTGCCCGGCGGCGCTATGGCCTGGAACTTGTAGCGCAGGACCAGAGGCCGGGCGCGACTCGACAGAGTGACATCTTCGGGATTGGAGCGAGCGGGCACTGTGGCTACGACACTGTTTGTGGATGAATCGATGACCGAGACTGTGCCGTCGCCGAAATTGGCCACGTAGGCCTTGCCATCGGGTGCCATAGCCAGGCCCCACGGGCTTGAGCCTACTGTGATAGGCGTGCCCAGATTAGTCTGGGAAGCCACGTCCAGAACATCGACCGCATTCCCCGCAAAGTTGGCTACGTAAGCGCGTCGGCCGTTAGGTGAAAATGCGATGCCGCGTGGCAACGGACCTACAGGAATAGAGTTGATGACGCTATTTGTCGCTGTGTCCACAACCTTTACGGTGGAGTCGCATTGCGAGCTGACGAACAGCAAGCGCCCGCCGCGACTGAAGGCCGACTGAAAGGGGTTGCAGAAACCCGATATGGTAGCAACCACCGAATTAAAGGCGGTGGCAACCACGCTTAGAGTGCCGCTCACTTGGTTCGAAACGTAAGCATGCGAACCATCCCGGCTGAATGTCACCCAGATGGGCTCGGCGCCGGTGGTAATCGTCGCCACCACCTGGTTCGTTGCCGTAGCGATCACCGATACCGTGCCATCAAACTGGTTGGTGGCATAAACGCTCGATCCATCGGGCGAGACCGCGACACTGAGCGGACCATTGCCAATCGGGATCTGGGCAATCGGGACATTGGTAGCCGTGTCGAATACGATCACCTGGGGTACATCGCGGTCCGCTGCGTACATGCGGCGGCCATCGGGAGTGATGGCCACACCGTTGGCGTTGTCAGGAAAGGGTGCCGTGGCGATGACGGAATGGTTCGCGGCATTGATTTCTGAAATGCCTCCTCCGGCGCTGCTCACATAAACGATGGGTGCACGATGCGTTCGTGTCTCGCCAGAGGCATGGCCCAGAAGAGAGAAAATAGCGGTAGCGACGAGCGCAAAGACACTCAAACGGGCGGTCTTCACAGCGAAAGAGTGGAGTTCAAACCTTCGACGGTTCTTCCTCATATGACCTCCGTATATGGACTTCCTCCTGACTGTGTTGTCAGGTTGCAGACGGTGGGTTCTTGATTGGGCTGGGACCAAGGCCAGTTCAGTCGAAATTACACTTTACAAGCTGAAGAGTTGATTCGGCTGAGCGAGCATACGTTATCCCTGACCCCATCGATTGTCAAACGAAATGGGATCCTTTTCGCGAATAGACCTTCGAACCGCAAAAGTTCCCATCGGCGTTAGCTCGCGCCCCTCTACCTGATTGTGGTCAACAGACTCCCCGCGCTTGTGGCGGTTCCACATATTTGAACCTCTCCCTCGCGGCCGCATAACCCCGGTGGTTGAAGGGGCTGTGCTCGGAGGACAACGTACCGAACAGCCGGTCGAACAGAAAGAAGCCGATGCCGAAGTTCTTGTCCATCAATCCGCGGTCGTTCAACACCCGGGGATGGATGTCATGCCGCTTTCGTGCGCCCCGGAACCAAGACTTGAGAACTGAATTGTGCTCCATCCAGAAGTTCTTCACATGCATCTGGTCATGAAGATAGCTGAACATGAGGAAGGTCCACGCCAAGGTAGTCCTGATAGACACTGTCTGATCGAATAAGGAGACCCTGAGGAGCCGGAGAACAACAACGACAGTGGTCAGAATCACAGTACTCGGGACAATCCACTCCAACCCAACATTCCCGAGGGCGACGCTGCCAGTGGTTGCGTCGAGGTATTCCTCGCTTGGCCGCTGGTTTTGCAGCGGTCCGTAAAGAACCATGTGGTGTTTCATATGGCTCATGTTCAGCCATGGAATCCATCCGCTATGCAAGAGGCGGTGTAGTACGTATCCCAATAACTCGGCTACTGCGATCGAAGATCGAAGTTCCCACCCAAGCCGCGAAATGTAAGATCCGGAGCATGTGCTCTCCTCGAGTTCAAGGCCATGGCCGTCCGCGAAGGGTCGTGAATTCTGCTGCCCGAAAATCTTCCAGTGCTGCCCAGATTCCTTTCGGAATCTTGTGGGGTGTCAAGCCTAAGTTGTTGGTTCCTCGAGCAGAGTCTGTGATCAAGGCCAAGAACCGCCTTACTGAAGGGCACGTCGGATGCCAGAAGGGAAGGCCAAGTGCAAGAGCGACCATCCATGATAGGCGGGGATCCATGGAGGGCAAACAGCAGGCGTGTATGGACCACCGAGCGTAGGAACAAAGAATCTCGAGAGAGGTAGAGGGCTACTGATCAACGGAAGGCGAGGACCCTGACTTCAGCATTTTCGCGCGAAGTCCTTCCCGGCTGATGCCGAGAATCTCGGCCGCGTGCGTACGGTTACCGGCAGTGTGTTGAAGGACGACCCGAATCAGTTTCTTCTCCATTTCCGCTAGGGACATGGGTTGGATATCAGCTTCTTGCCGAATCGTCGCCTTGCGCCTGGCGATGCGCTCGTTGAGCGCACTTCGAGGAATTTCTTCTCCCGCTGGGCACATCGCTGCCAGACGGGCCATCTCTCCTTCGAGCTCCCGGACGTTCCCCGGAAAATGATAGGCCAACAGCAACTGCGCGGATTCATTGCTGAGGCGGGGAGGCAGCACGGCTCGCCTTCCGGCGTAGGCTCGCAGGAAATGATCCGCCAGCATTACCACATCGGTGCCACGCTCGCGCAGAGGTGGAACCTTCAGGGTCACAGTGGACAAACGAAAATAAAGATCTTCACGAAAACGCCGCTGTTCAACCTCGCTCTCAAGATCACGGTTTGTGGCGGCAATCACGCGCACGTCGACCTGTTCGGGCTGGGCGGAGCCCACTCTGTTGAAATCTCCTGACTGCAGGATACGCAGCAACCGAGACTGGAGTTCGAAAGGCATTTCAGCGATCTCGTCAAGAAACAATGTGCCGCGGTTGGCAGAGCCGATGAGTCCAACGCGGTCGCGATCGGCTCCGCTGTAAGCTCCACGCACACATCCGAATAGTTCGGACTCGATCAACGTGGCAGGGATAGCCGCGCAGTTCAGAACGACGAAAGGGCCTTTGGCCCGTGCACTGCGGCGGTAAATGGCCCGGGCCAGGAGTTCCTTGCCTGTTCCAGTCTCGCCTTGGATGAGTACAGTCAGTTCTGTGGGAGCAACCTTCGCAAGCGTTTCGAGAACGGCGAACATGCTTGGATCAGCCGTAATGATGCCGTCACTCTCGCCATACATAAGCTCAAGATCGCGAGCTTTCTGACGGGCGCTCTCGATGGCAACCGCCGTGTGCAGGCGGGGCGCCGCCAAAGCGCATATCTCGGACAGCAACTGTTCGTGGCTTTCATTGAAGTGGTTCGAAACTTCCCGATTCTCCAGATAGATGACAGCGAAAGCATCATTCCTAACGATCAGGGGCGCGCACAAAACGGAGCGGAGATGAAACCTCTTCACGCTCTGCTTGTCTCGAAGAACTGACGACTCCAGCGCATCGTGAACCAGCAGCACCCGCCCTTCCTGCACAGCCATTCCTGCGATGGTAGTGCTAATCTCCCTCTCTCGTTCGGCCAGTGTTTCGTTGCGGAAATTGCGTGCGGCGGTGGCGCGAAACTCGCCGTTTTCCCGGGCTACGACGCATCCGCGGTCAGCTCCCAGCGCTTGGATCGTCATGTCGAGAATGTTGGCGAGCAACTCCCCGTAGTCGTGCTCTTGAAGCAAACTTCGGGCAACGCCGTAGAGCAGGTTTGCCCTGTCGGGAGAACTTTGGTTCATTGCTTGATACCCCTGATGCTGGGGCTGGTCATTATCTTCAACCCCAAGCGCCCAAGCAACACGGGAAACCTAGGGTCGCTCCGCAGCGGATCTGCCATTGGGTCGGTGGGCAGATACACCAGGTACTCACAGCGCTCTGCGTAGGCTTTGTCGAGCCAGGCGAAGGCCTCGTTCTTGTCGCCAAGACCTGTATAGACCATCGCAATGTAGAGACTCGGGACGTATCGATTCCCGCTCAACTGCCGCAACTGGGAAATAATTTTATGTGCTGCTGCCGGCCGCCCGGAAACCGCATCGAGATGTCCGAGCAGGGCGAGAAGAGCAGGGTCATTCGGGGCGAATGCCAGAATGGACTGGTAGGCATGCAAAGCCTGTGGGTACATAGCTTGTTGTTCATAAGCGCGACCCACGTTGATGACTGCCACGGCATAGTTCGGATCAAAAGAGAGAGCCGTGAGGTCCGACTCGATACTCTCCCTAAATTGCTTCGCCTGATAGTAGGCCTCTCCCAGCGCAGTGTTGAGCAGAGGAGCCCTTGGTTCGATCGACACCGCACGTTTCCGCTCCCCAATTGCCTGGTTCAAGTCACCCATGGCTGTCAGGTAATAAGCGTAATACTGATGCGCCGTAGCGTAGTCCGGCCGAAGTTCAATTGCTCTCTTGAATTCCTTTTCAGCGTCAGCGTAGTCCCAATCGTACACAAGCGCGGAATATCCCAGCGATACATGGGCCTCTGCGAGTCTTTCATCCAATTCAAGCGCTTTCTGAGCATTCGCCTTGGCTTTGGGGAAGGCTTGGTTCGGCGGTAAGGCTGTATAGGGAAGAGATCCCAACAGCGCATAACAGTCAGCCAAACCAGCGTAGGCGGGTGCATAGGTCCCGTCGTATACGATTGCCTGTTGAAAAGAAGAAACGGCGTCCGTAAGGCTCTGTGTGGTTCGCCGATTCCACAAAAGGCGCCCTTTCAAGTAGGCTTCGTATGCCTTGGGGTCCACGGTATGCGCGAGTTGCGCATCTTTAGGTTGTACATCTTTAGGGAGTGCTGCCAAGATATTCCGTACGATGGCATCTACAAGTACGCCTGTCGGCCCTTTGGGGTCCACCTGGTGTTTATCGCCCACAATGCCCGTCTGGTCTCGGCACAACACAAGTTGATCCGTGACAATCAAATAATCGCCTTCGCGGCGAACTGCACCTGCGAGAACGTAAGTTGGTTTTGGATCGCTATGTTCACAGGCTTGCGCAAGGCTAAGTTCAGACTCTGTTGTAGTTAGTTCGGTCACCCCCAGTCTCTGGGAGTGCAGTTCGCTCAATCGAGTAAAGATCTCTTCTCTCGCGATCTCGGCAAGCGGGCGCGCTTCACGATCGTCACCGAGAGTCTTGAATTGCTGGACAGCCAGCATCACCCTCCGAGGACTGACCCACTCGATGATTCTATTCACACTGTCCCCGCCTCGAATAACGGCGAAGACGACAATCGCGCCAAGCAGCACCGTCACCATCATCCAGAGCCAATTCTGCGGGGGCACCGGCGGTCTCGGGATTCTCTTGCGCTTGGGCGTTGGCGGGAGTGGATGGATGACGCCCGTGTCTTCCTGCAACCCCACTCGCTTTACGATTTCCTGGAATCGCGGATCCGAACGTAGCCTGTCGAAGACAGACCCAACTTTCAGATAGATCAACAACCCGTCGCGCTCCTCAACCGCCTTTTCCAGCCAATGAAAGGCATCATCGATCATTCCCAAGCCGGCATACACGATGACAAAAGCGGTGGGTGGCACGTAGCGGCGTTTTGCTGCAGCATGCAATTCGTGTAAGATTTCGACTGCATCTTCGGTTCTTCCGGCTGCCGCGTACACTTGTCCGAGGTAACCTGACCAAAGAGGTCTTGCTCCGGCGACCGCCAAGGCTTGCTTGAACTCGGCAATCGCCTCGTCGAATCTGCCTTTCCGTCCGAACGCTAGCCCGAGGACAAGGTGAGGGAGCGGCAACCTGGCATCCATGGTTGCGGTTTCGCGAAGCTGCTCAATGGCCTCCTCATTCTGCCCTGAGGCGTAAAGTAGCAACCCTAAGCTAAGGTGCATCACAGGAGACAATGGGCTAAGTTGCCGCGCGGTCTTCGCTTCCACAAAGGCTTCATCGAAGCGTCCCGAAACCGCCAAGTAGGTCGAGTACCAGTAGTGAGCTCCGGAATAACCGCGATTGAGTTCAAGCGTCCGCTTGAATTCCTTCTCCGCATCCTCCCAGGCCCAATCAAAACGGAACTTAACCATCGCCAGCGACAAGTGAGCCTCAGCGTTGGATTCATCGATGCTCAACGCCCGCAAAGCAGCCTCCTTCGCCTTGGGCATGATTTCGGCAGGGGCCTTGAGGCCATATTCCCCTGTACCCATCAGAAGGAGACAGTGAGCCAAACCGGCGTAGGTAAGCGCGGACTGTGGATCGATCTCGATAGCCCGCTGGTAGTACTCCACGGTCTTCCTGAAATCCTCATCGGTCACGTGGTTGTTCCAGTGGTATCGGCCCTTCAAATAGAGGTCGAAGGCTCTGGGGTTGACCGACGCGGATGGCTCGGAACTGTCGGATTCGATCTCGACTGTGTCCAAGAATGAGGGATCTAGGGCAGAGTTGCTCGAAGAAGAAGAACCCGGAGCGACGGCCAACGGTTCACCGGGAGGGTGCAGCCGGGCGTGTATCTCACCGGCGATCGCCATGGCCACTTGTGACTGCAGGTTCAGGATATCGCGGAGGTCCCGGTCGTAACTCTCTGTCCAAAGACGCTCATCCGTCCGGCCTTCGATCAACTCAGCCGTGATACGCACCCGATCACCATCACGACGCACCGAACCCTCTACGATGGCATCTACACTCAATTCACGCGCGATCTGAGGGAGTGTTTTCTGGGTATGTTTGTACCTCGTGGTCGAAGTACGCGAAATGACGCGCAATCCGCCCACCTTTGCAAGTGCTGTGATCAACGATTCCGTTAGTCCATCCGCAAAATACTCTTGCTCGGGGGAGCCCGAAAGGTTCTCCAACGGCAGCACGGCAACGGAGCGAATCGTCGGCGCCCGGGCGCTCGGAGCTGGCCGCCTTTGAGCCGAGTTGCCGGGCTCAATTGCTTCCAGCGCGGCTCGAATTTCGTTAACCTGCTGATATCGCTGGCCCATCTCTTTGCACAGGCAGCGGGAGATGATGGTCGAGAGCGATTCCGGAACGTGACCAGGCAGCGGCAACGGAGCCTCATGCAATATCGCAGCCCCCAGCTCAATAAAGGTGGCGCCTTTGAATGGCATTTGACCACTGGCCATTTCGTACAGCAGCACACCAAAGCTCCAGATATCGCTACGGATATCACTCGGAAAATGTCTCAACACTTCTGGAGGCCAATACGCGGGGGTGCCTGCTATGGCACCCGAACTGTGCTTGCTGTCAAGAGTCTCAAGCGAACCGGGAATCTGGATACGGCGCTGAATCTTCGAAAGGCCGAAATCCAGAAGCTTGATGTGGCCGTCGGGCGTGACCATCACATTGCCACTCTTGAGATCGCGATGGATGACCCGGTGCTCATGCGCGCAGGAGACCGCCTTGGCGATCTCAATACCGTAGGCGACGACGAGTTCGAAAGAAAGTCCCACGCCCTCAGGAATTACACTCGTGAGAACCTGCCCTTCGACGAACTCCATGACAATGCCGGCTTGACTGGGATCATCCACAAAATTCTTGATCCGACAGATATTGGGGTGATCCAAGGAGATTGCGATCCGCGCTTCCTGCTCGAGCTGTCGGCGATCGCCCTCGTCAGGAATCTTGTCTTCGCTAATCAATTTGATGGCGTCTAGACATTGAAGCTTCGGATCCCATGCGCGGTAGACGACACCCATGCTGCTGACAGCCACTAACTCCTGGAGTTGGTAGCGGCCGAAGTATCTCCCCGCGAATGGTGCAGCGCTCGACAATGCGGCAGATGTTAGATCGGGGGCATGCCCAAGTCAAACAATTTTCGGGCCTTGCTGCGGAGCCCGCTTGTAAGCATGACGAGCGCATGGAGATTCAGTTCGGACGGGCGATTCTGGCCAGCCTGGCGAAGGATGCGCAAGCAAGGGGTTATCTTGCGGATTGCTCGCAAAGCCAATGCTGCCCGAGGTGCGCACGCGGGTGATAACTCGGCCTCTTTCTGACCTTATAGTAAAGATGCATCTGCGCTGAAGTGCCATCACTCAATACCCAAACAACCTTGGGAGTAGCGTCGTCAGGCCCGGAACGTATGTAATCAATAACACTCCCATGGACAGTACGGCCACAACCGGCAACACCGAGCGCAGCACTTCACCCACAGGCTTGTGGAAACGATAGGACGACATCAGCAGGGTTCAGTCCAACCGGTGGCGTGAGGTATCCAAGTTCCAGATTGCCAAGGAAAATAATTCCCAGACGAATAGGATCAATTCCATAAACTGCTCCCTGGGGCACGAGCAAGGGAACTTCAATTACGATGGCAGGATAAATCTCGATTAGGCAGCCGACAACAGCCATGAAGCCATTGAGCAGCAGCAGAAACAGAAATGACGAATGGATGTTCCGTGTGGTCCATTCGATGGCGCGAGTTGGCACTTCGGCATCAACTCAAATGCTGGTGCATTCCATTCGCTCGGCAATCACGCAGGGCGTTCCACGCGCTCTCGGCCCTACGGCGTCTGGAACACCAGAGCCGTGGCGCGGTTAGGCCGTTCGGGTGAGTGAATTTCGTTTTTATTACGCACCAGAGGGCTCGGTCCAACGTAACTACCGAGAACACGAATGTATGACTGTGCCCTGTAGGAATCTTCCTATAATTAGTCTCACCACGCTGGCTATTGGCTAGTCGCGTCGCAATTTAAGGAGAGATCATGCTGAGCAGATTTGGGAAGAATGTCGTTTGTCTACTCGCCCTTGGAATGTTGGCGTCGGCGCAAACCGCGCCCGCCGGAACTCGCATCACCGTGCGTACCGACTCGCAAGTCAATTCTGCCAGTGCGCACGTCGGGCAATCATTTAATGCCAATTTGGTGAGAGATCTGGTGGTCGATGGCAAGACCATCGCCAAGGCTGGCGCGCCAGCCAAAGGCAAGGTCACCTATGCCAAGTCAAGTGGACGGCTTCACGCCCCCGGGCAGGTCACCATTCGGCTCACCTCGATTCAACTCGCGGATGGAAAAACTCTCCCGGTCTCAACCAGCGGCTTTCAAGCCAAGGGCAAGAGCCACACCAAGAGCAATGTAACCAAAATAGGTGGTGGAGCCGCAGCCGGTGCACTCATCGGCGGACTGGCCGGCGGTGGTAAGGGCGCTCTGATCGGCACGGCCGTGGGCGCTGGAGCGGGTACAGGAGTGGCAGTGGCAACGGGTAAGGAAGAGGCTGTGGTCCATGCCGAGACGACAATCACCTTCACTACCACAAGGAACGCTACGACGAAATAAGACGACGGCCCTGAACACCATTGTCAGATCGTTTCGTCCAGAACTGCATGGGGATGGGCACATTGAACCTAGCCACATCTTTGGCGAGATGAAGCACCCTCCCCCCGCCGCTGGCCAAAAAGACCTTCGGTACGATTCTTAAGATGATCAGCGTAAACAAATCCGTCTGGAGGACAAAGGCCGAACAACTTGCTTCCAAAATTGCTCAGTCCTACATGTCCGATCGAGCCCTCAAGTTCCAGACAATCCGACAGTAAGGCCTCCGGCTGGGTCCCGATAAACGCCCAAGTGTCTATAAGAAGGGTGGGCGAGATTTGTGAACTTACGCAGAGGCATCAGGAGGCTGAGCGCTGAGCAGGTCATGGACGTCCGAAATACCACTCTTCGCCCGAGTGAAATGTTGTCCGAATGACGGCAAGCCGGAAGTACTCCTAGCAATTCTCGCGAGGTAGTCGACTGATCGGCGCTTGGAAAAGGCGTCTATCTGTCCCGAATCTCCCAGCGATCCAGCACACTATTCGCACACATACTTGGGTAGGCTAAGAACGGAGGCTCTGATAAGCTTGCCGCATTTAGGAGGAGGCCCGCATGCACCGGGTTCTTGTCTTGCTTGTCTCGTGCCTCTTGCTTCCGATCGCAGCTGCCGGGCAGGCGACGACGCGGATTGCGATTCGCGCGGGAAAATTGATTGATGGAAGGGGCGAGAAGCCGCTGGAAAACCCCCTGATCCAGGTGGAAGGAGACAAGATTATATCTGTTACGGCCGGCGGGAGCGCACCTTCGGGTATGGAGGTGGTGGACCTGGCGAACGCGACAGTGTTGCCTGGATTCATCGACGTGCACACGCATCTGCTCTTGCAAGGCGATGTCACCGCCGAGGAATACGACGCGCAATTGCTGAAGCAGTCGATTCCGTACCGGGCGATTCTCGCGGCACGCAACGCGCAGACTGCGCTATCACACGGCTTCATCGCAATTCGCGACCTGGAAACCGAAGGAGCGATGTACGCGGATGTAGACCTCAAGACGGCAATTGCGAATGGAGAAGTGCCCGGCCCGCGTATGCAAGTGGCCACGCGGGCCATGACGCCAACTGGCATGTACCCGTTGCTAGGCTACTCGTGGGAGTTAAAGATGCCTACCGGCGTGCAGTATGTCGACGGCGTAGACGGCGCACGCAAAGCGGTGCGCGAACAGGTGATGTACGGAGCGGACTGGATCAAATATTACTCGGACCGGCGTGAGCACTTTGGCCCGGATGGCCGGTTGCACTCAAGCGTGAATTTCACCGACGAAGAATCGAGGGCCATCGTCGAGGAAGCACACCGGCTGGGCAAGAAAGTTGCCGCCCACGCCATCGGCAGCGAAGGAATTGCGGCTGCTCTGCGCGCTGGCGTGGACACCATCGAGCATGGCGACGGTCTGACTGAGGTGCTGATGGACGAAATGGCTCGTAAAGGGGTGTATTGGGTACCGACGCTTACTGTAGACCGGAACTTGGCCGCGGTCGGGACGAGTTTTGGAAGAAGGCTTTCGACTTGCAGCGGGAAAACTTTGCCAAGGCCATCCAGAAGGGGGTCAAGATTGCCTTGGGTACGGACGCAGGCGGGTTCGACTGGAAAAAAGTCAATCAAGCTAAGGAATTCGAATATTACGTCCAGTACGGCATGACACCAATGCAAGCGATACGGGCGGGAACATCGGTTGCCTCGGAACTGCTGGGCTGGAGTGACACAGCCGGAACCGTCGAAGCCGGGAAGTGGGCGGATCTTGTGGCAGTGAGCGGCAACCCCCTCAAAGACATTACGGAACTGCAGAAAGTAAAATTCGTGATGAAAGGTGGCGTCATTTTCAAAAACGAAATGAGACAATGAGTTGGCTCGGAGCCAGCTTGCATCGTCGGGGCTGCAGCAGGCCTGCATACCGGGGCTCATAGAGACTGTAGAAGTTCTTGTGTGGCATCGGAACCTGATTAAGACTACTTGTTCCGAGTGTCCCGAGGAATAATTGCCTATCACCACACTCGCATCTCGTCTCGCGGAGGAGTTGATCCGCCAACTGTTACTCAGGTATTGAAAATCTGTCTGAAAAGCTTCTTATCAGTTCGCGTGGGAACTTCGACAGTTGCACTCTCCTGCAGAACAATGGAATGACCCACGGCGCTCGATTTGCGCTTCTTTCCCAGCATTGTCTTCTGTCTTGGTGTGCCCTGAACAGGCCAAGACGGCTTCTGCGTCGAGAGATTTGCTTTGGTGGGTTAACGGGAGTCGCACGAAAAACTCTTTCCCACCATAGCGGAAAAAGACCTACGTAAGGGCACGTGGGTCAAGGTCGCCCACGGTGCGCCGCGTGTGCGGGCGAAGCGCCTTGACCTATACACTCCCACAAAGCGGCTCAGACCTCGAGTCAATGAGATCCTCGTCCATCCCTGCTTCTGCTGATTTGCCTGCTTAAAGCTGGGAAAATCATTCTAAGCACGAACGGTTCAGAATTACCTCTGGGGCGGGGTTGCAGCGCGCCTCGGGACACAGGCAGCCGATGGTCGAGAGTGCAGCCGGTGACAAAGACGCCTCTGTTTGCAGTTGCAAATACTCCAGTAGCCTCGTCGTTGTACCAACTCGCCGGTATGCGCGTTCCTCCAAGGAAAGTGGCAAATTGGAGCTTGCCCTCCGAAGCGCCAAGCTGGATGAGAGTAGAGTCATTCCCCGCTTGGAGATGCGAGTAAATCGCTGTCCGGGTAGTTTGGAAATCCTTTGAGCCACTTCTGCCCGATACAAATATCGAACTCGGGATTCCTGCAGACACAGACAACAGAGCATCATCACCGTGACCGCCCAGCCGCCTTGCCCACACCACTTCCGGGGGCTTGGTGGCGAAGTGTCTGCCACTTATTTTTACGACAAAGCCGCCGCCCAGTTGCCGAACACTTGCGCCTTTGACGGGAAAATCCGGAGAATTTGTTGTTCCGACAACGTAAATATCTCCACGCGAATCGAGGGAGATGCCCGCTAGGTCCTCTGTTCCAGAACCGCCGATGCGAACACCAAATGGCTCGGTTTTGCCTGTCGGATCAAATCTAATGACAAAACTGTCAGTTGCACCAAGTGCGCCGAAGCGGGCCAGTCGTAGATTTGGCCAATTAGCTGAATCCGTGTTGCCCGAAACGTAAACCGTCCCATCGGGAGCCACGGCGATCCCGCTGACCCGGTCGTTGCCGTTTCCTCCGATGTAGGTGCTGTAAAGAAGTCTGCCAGACGTCACGTCAATGGCAGAGAAAAAGCCGTTGGCGGAGCCGTCCAGCCTCGGTTGGAGTGCCGATGGGGTAACCGGAAAATCAGGAGAGCGTGTGTCCCCTCCAACATAAACTGTCTCGCCGTCTGGAGCTAAAGCGACAGCAGTCGCACCGTCCTCGCGGCTTCCACCCAGGTACGTCGCATATTCCACTCGAGAACCATCTGGACTTAATTCCGCCAAGAACCCGTCACATTCGTCGATTTTGTCAGTTCCGGGCGCCTTCCGAATCACAGCGGACTGCGTGACCGGAAACGCGGATGAGCAAGTGGCCCCCACAACATAGGCACGCCCTCTGGAATCGACCGCCACTGCCTTTGCACTGGACCGGAAGTTTCCGCCAATAAAAGATGAATACAGAAGGCGGTCTCCCGTTGCACTGATTTTGCTTACGAAGCCGACCCAATCGTTGTTGTTTACGCTCGTTGTGGTGCTGAACGCACCCGGCGTGACCGGAAAATCGGGCGATGGCGTATGACCTACAACGTACGCAGCCCCAGACTTGTCGACTGCAATTCCCGACGCACAGTCCTTGTCGCGGCCACCCAGGAATGTGCCGTAAACGAGTTGAGGCGCAATCTGTGCAGCATGACTGCTGCCGATGAATAAAGAGAGAAATAGGCCCCCAAGAACGCGGCCGATACACATATTCACAGTTAGACAATTGGCATTTCGCGCTTGTTCCCGTTCCGCGAACGATGACTTTCTTGTGAACGTTGAGCCTCCCAGACACCTCTAGCTACTCATCTCATTCCTTCGGCAGCCGGTTCGCGATGAAATCCGATATGCGGCTAGCCGCGGGAGGATCCATGTTGGCCAAGACAGCGATAACATAGCCGGGTCCGGGGCAGATTTCCAGGTCGCCGTTCATTCCTGGTGCACCGCCACCATGTCCAAAACATCGCGTGCCATTGATCGTTTGGTCCCCAAACCCGTATCCGTATCGGCCCCGCGGAGTGTCAACTTTTCCCGTGGTCAGCATTTCCCTGTACTCCGGTTTCAGCAATGTATGGTTCTGGAGGGCGTTCGCGAAGCTTAGGAGATCGTCCACAGTGGAGTATCCGCCCCCGGCTGAAGTGCCGCGATGGGGCAATGTGTCGTCGTTTGCATGCCATTGGCCGTTGCTCCCCATTTTGGTATATCTTACGCTCCGGTCCGCTACTGCCTGATCTTCCGGTTCCGAGCCGGTTGACGTCATACCCGCAGGTTCATAAATGTGCTTCCGCGCGTAGTCATAGTAGTTCTCTCCACTCGCTTTTTCGATGACTACGCCGAGCAGAACAAAACCGTAGTTGCTGTACTCCCACCGGCTGCCGGGTTCGAATTGAGGCCCACGCCCGCCATACCGTTTCACGTAGTCCTGCAACGTGCGCAGCTCTAGTCGGTGAGCGTCAAATTCAGGACCGAAGATATCCCCGGTACACCCGGTATGCGTCAGCAGCTGCTTGATCGTAACCTTCGTCGCAATCTCTTTATTCGGATAGTCTGTTAGATACTTTCCCAGCGGGTCGTCGAGCCGAAGCTTGCTGATGAATCTCGGCGGTGACAGCCGGACTAAGCAGAGCAAAGCTGCGACTGAAGACAGTGAACTCGGGGGTGACCTCGGCATCGAAGTGGGTGAAGCGGCGGTACACCCGGTTGCTGCGCAGTTCCCGTTCCAGATCGCGGAAGCTCCAACCTTTCATGTGCTTCATGACACAACAGCGCAGCAGGCGATCGGGGGCCATGCCCCGGCGACCGGTACGAGGGGAACGGGGGCTACGTTTCGCC
>Ga0070697_100002088_pt1 | contig 15288 bp, 14 predicted proteins | sample KBSK1501metaG_FD_65475 | JGI IMG/M metagenome (GOLD analysis project Ga0070697, IMG submission 65475) | Corn, switchgrass and miscanthus rhizosphere microbial communities from Kellogg Biological Station, Michigan, USA - KBS K1-50-1 metaG | ecosystem: Host-associated > Plants > Roots >...
CTGCACTACCTGGCGTACCTGCTGCGCAATCCCGGCCGGGAATTCCACGTGCTGGACCTGGCGGCGGCCGGGCAGCAGGCCCGGGCAGGCGGCCCGCGGACCAGCCCTGCGCGGGACGACGACTTGCGCCCGGCCCGGCTCTCCGACACCGGGCCCATCCTGGACGAGCAGGCCAAGGCGGCCTACCGGGCGCGGCTGCGCGAGCTGGAGGAGGAACTGGCCGAGGCGACATCGTGGGCAGACCCGGTCCGGGCCGCCCGAGCGCGCCAGGAGATGCAGTTCCTGGCCGACCAGCTGGCCGCGGCCGTGGGGCTGGGCGGCCGGGACCGCAGAGCCGGATCTCCGGCCGAGCGGGCCCGGGTGAACATCACCCGGGCCATCAGGGCCGCCCTGGCACGCATCCGCGCGCACAGCCCCACCCTCGCGGATCACCTCGATGCGACCATCCACACCGGGACGTTCTGCTGCTACGCACCCGATCCGCGAGCCCCGATCACCTGGCGTACCTGACCGCGGGGGTCAGCTTCGGTTCATCGCCGGTGAACAACCGTTCCACGTTCGGTTACGCCTGCCATCTGAGCCAGGCGGCAGGCCGGCACCACCGGTAGCAGCTGGGGATGCCGCCGCCAGCCCGCCAGCCAGCCGCGGATCACCGGCCACCACCGGCCCGGCGCCGCCCGAACGGAACGGAACTGCCATGAACCACCCCCACACCACCGAACAGCAGGCGCAGCGCGCCGAAGAGCTGGTCTCCTGGACCGGCCGCGAGCGGCTCCGGTTGCTCTGGTACCGGCTCCGCCTGACCATCAGTGAGATGAACTACGCCACCCGCCGGCTCGTCGAACTGGAGACGCGCCTACCATGACCACCGCCGCGTCCCGCACGCCCCCATCACCGAGAACGCCTCCTCGTTCGCGGCCAAGCCCCCGATCGCCCACCTGCACCGGCCCACCGCACCCGGACCTCTGCCCTAGGCGGGCGATGCCCGCCTAGGAGTGAGGGTCCCACGTCACGATCGGGCCGCGCGGCTCGAGGCCGCAGCGGCCCGGAGGGAGGAAGCCATGGACCAGATCTGCCTGGTGGTCCCCATCACGCCCGGAAAGACCGAGGACGCCAGGGACTTCATGCGGGAACTGGAAGAAAAGCGCAAGCCCGACTACGACCGGTCCGAGCGGCGGATCGGCATCACCAAGGAGGCCTGGTACCTCGCCCGCACCCCGGGCGGGGACCAGTTCGTCGCCTACATGGAAACCCGCGACTTCGGCCAGGCCCTGTCCCTGTTCTCCGGGTCGCAGGACGAGTTCGACCTGTGGTTCAAGCGCCGCCTGGCCGACTCCACCGGCCTTGACCTCAACACCGCGCCCTCCGGGCCGCTGCCCGAGCTCCTATCGAGCTACTCCGCATAGCCGCAGCCCTCGGCACAGCCACAAGCAACGACAGTCAGCGTCGGCATCCGGGCAGGAAAGGGGAAGATGCAATGAGACGAGCGTCCATAACGAATTCCCGCCACGAGCCGGGGACCTGCCTGCGTGCGCCGGCGGAAGCGTGATCAAGCGCGCGGCACTGGGACTTGCCCTGTCCCTCGCCACGGTGCGTGCCCTGGCCGTCGCCCCCGCCGGGGCCACCACCACCGGCACCACCTATGACTTCGCGGCGGCCACCGCCACGCCCCATTTCTTCTGCACCGATATCGGCTTGCGGGGCGCTGACCGGCTACACCTATACCGGCGCAGGGACGTGAGCTGCGGGTCGCCGCATACCGGGCAGGCGGGCTGCTTTCGGCGAACCCTGGCTACGCGGAAGTCCTGCGCGGGCTTGGCATATCCGGCACCGGCGAGGTGCTGGCCGCCGAGGACAGCGGGCGCATCGTCGGAACAGTCATGCCCGAGCCGTTCCACCGGTTCAGCGAGATCGCCCGCAATCCCGGCGAAGCAAAAGTCCGGGCGCTGGCCGTGGCGCCACATGAGCAGCACCGGGGCGCCGGCCAGGCGCTCGTCGCCGCCGTCATCGACCGCGCCACGGTCAGGGGCGTCCACCGCCTGCTGGTGTCGACCCAGCCGGCGATGACCGCGGCGGAACACCTGTATCGCCTGGCCGGGTTCACCCGCCTGCCGGAACGTGACTGGAGCCCCGCCCCCGGCCTGTCGCTGCTCGCATTCGGTCTCGTGCTTCCGCACGAGGGTGCCTCAACCGATCGCCAGCTACCGGAGCGAAGGGACACCTCCTGCACCCGCATGAGGTGAAAGTCCTCGGCCCCATCCGCATCGCCCACCAAACGCCCCGCGGCCGCGCTGCCGACGAGAGGCCCCGCATCAGCGACCACCCGGCGCCGTTGTGCATCTCCCCGGGCGCAGCAGCCCGGCTACGGAGGCACCGCCGAGGATGCCAGCACCCAGCTGCGCAGCGCTGAAACGGCGGCAGCACGCCCGAAACATACAATTTTGCCGAGGGCCTATACGACCGGCGTGCTCGGTGAGGAGCGGCGATGGCGTCCGGAGAGGTTCCTGCCCATTCTGGGCCCGCGCCCCCCACGGAGACGCGGCCACCGGCGGAGCTGCGCCGCGGGGTGGTCGGCTTCGGCGGGGTGCTGTTCCAGTCGATCACATTCATGGCGCCGGCCATCGCCACGGCGTTCTCCATCCCCATCGGCATGGCCTTCGGCGGCGGGGCGACGGTCCTCGCGGTCATCCTCGCCCTGATCGCCTCGCTGTTTGTGGCGAGCTCGATCGGCCAGCTGGCCAGGCACATGCCATCGGCCGGATCCTTTTACACCTATGTCAGCAACGGCATCCATCCCGGGCTGGGGTTCTTGGTGGGGTGGGCGTTCGAGCTGGGCCTGCTCATCGGCGGGGCTTTCCTGGCCACCCAGATCGGAATCATCGTCTCCGGGACTCTCAACTCAGAGTTCGGCACGCCGGCCAGCCTGTGGTGCGCCTGGATGGTGCTGGGCACGGTCTTGGTCTTCACGCTCGGCTATCTCGGGATCCGGGCCTCGACCCGGGCCGGCATGCTCCTAGGCGCCTTCGAGATCCTGGTGATCCTGGCGCTGGCCATCACGCTGATCGCCAGGGCCGGCAGCCACAACACCCTGTCGGTGTTCAGCACCCAATTCGCCAACAACCCGAAGTACCGGGGGTTCTCCGGGATTATCGCCGCCTCGGTCTTCAGCATCCTGGCGTTCATCGGTTTTGAGGAGGCCGCCCCGCTGGCCGAGGAGGCGCAACACCCGCGCCGCCACGTGCGGCTCGCCGTGCTGGTCAGCTGCCTGGGCGTCGGCATCTTCTACGTGATCAACACCTACGCCAGCACGGTCTTCTTCGGCCCCCGGCGGATGCTCGGGTTCGTGAGTGCCGGCAGCGCGAACCCGTGGCAGAACGTGCTGGCCCGGGACGCCTGGGGGGCCGCCGGATTCGTGATCGTGTTCCTCGCCCTGCTCAACTCGGTGATCGCCAACCTGAACGCGGCGAACAACTCCTCCACCCGCAACCTGTTCGCGCTGGGCCGCATCCGGCTGCTACCCGGCTCGTTCGCGCTGCTCACCAGGCGGTTCGGGTCCCCGTACGTGGGGTTGTGGGCGCAGATGCTCATCACGATCGGGGTGAGCCTGTGGCTAGGGGTCCAATACGGCCCCTACACGGCCTTCGCCCTGACCGCGACGGTCATCGTGGACGTGGCCGTTCCCCTGTACATCCTGCTCAACCTGGCGTGCCTCGTCTACTTCGCCCGGTTCCGCCGAGACGAGTTCAACTGGCTGCTGCACGCCGTGATACCCGTGCTCGGCATCGCCGCGTTCGTCCCGGCGTTCTTCGCCGGCGCCGGGCTCCCGGTGTTCTCGTTCATCACCCCGCTGCCCAGCCCGATGTCCTACGCCGGCCCGGCGGTCGGGGCATGGGTGGTCCTGGGCCTGATCTACCTGGCCTACCTGTACGCGCGGCACCCGCAGAGGATCGCGGAGACCCGCCGGGTCTTCATCAGCGAGGAGCAGTCGCCGGTGGGCGCCGGTCCGGGCCGTTCCGGCGGCACACCGGAAACAACAAGCTGACCGCCTGGCGGTTGCCCGGCAGCGGCACTCAGACCGCAGAGCCTCCGCCGCACGCCTGGGGCCATTCCGAACCGGCAGATATGCGCGCAGATGATAGCGCATTTGACCGCACTGCTCGCGATTCATACTCGGCGTTATGTAGGCCGGGCGGCGCGGCCGCTCCGGCGATCCCGGGTACGGCATCAAGAACCTGCTGGTACGCAACCTGGAGCACCTGTCACCCGCCCAGTTCGCCAAGGTCACGGGCATCCTGCAGGCGGATGCGGCCGGGCCGGAGATCGCCGCCGCCTGGATCGGCAAGGAGAAACTCCGCCACGCGCTGAACCTGCGCGCCCGCGTCACCGGCTCCGCGCCCTGCCAGCGCGCTGTCCGGGATCGCCTGTTCGCCTTCTACGACTGGTGCGCCCAGAACGACGACATCCCCGAACTGCTCAGCCTCGCACGGACCATCTCCCGGTGGGAGGACGAGATCATCTGCGCGGTCCTGACCGGCGTCACGAACGCGACCTCCGAGAGCCTGAACCGGCTCGCCAAGCTCGAAGCCCGCCTGGCGTACGGATTCCGTAACCCGGCAAATCAGCGTACGCGCGTCCGCATCGCCTGCACCCGCGGCACAAGACGTTCATCACGCGCCGCAACCACCAGGAGAACACGCACAGTAATAAGGCAGAAACCCGATCCCGGTTAACTTCGAAGAGCCACATACTCGGCCGAGGAGTTGCTGCCGGCCGCGTATGCGCTCGCCAAGGAGATCGCTGACAATACCTCCGCCGTTGCGGTTGCTGCCTCTCGTCAGCTGATGTGGCGCATGCTCGGCGCCGATTCTCCCTGAGAAGCGCACCGCCTCGACTCCAGGGGCATCTATGTGCTTGGCAAGGCGCCCGATGTCGCCGAGAGGTTAGCGTTCCTGGAGAAACGACTGCCCATTTCCCGACGCGGATAAGCACTGACTTGCCCGATCTCGGACCGCAGTGGCCCGAGCCGCCGGGCTACCTCACGTAGCCTCGGGCCGCTGCGGTCGAGCCCACCGGGACTTGTGCACCGCGACGGTCGTCAGTAGTAGCCCTAGTGGTGAGCGGCCTAGCGTCGCCCCAGGTGGACTCCCCGCGGTTATGGAAAGAGGCGGGAGATCCAGTCCGTCTGTACCGAGTAGATGTGCGGATCAGGCTCCAATGCAGAGGCCAGGATGGCGGCTTTGTTGGTGATGAAGCGTTGCGCCATATCTGCCGAGAGGAGATCGCCTCTTGCTGCACTTCCTGGGGTCGGTATCAGCCTCGCGCGGAACATCAGTCCGAGACCGCACCGGGCTCTACCGGGCGACGCCACGCTCGCCGGGGTCGCAGGCGCGGTCATTCCCGGCTTCGGTGTCGCGGAGGAACGCGCCCTGTAGGTGGAACTGAACTCCTCGAAGGGCATCTATTCCACGTCCAAAGACGACCTTAAGTCGCTGCGATCACTTCTCAGGAGGACCAGCTCATGACCGCGGACTTCTCACTGACCGGTGGTGTCGCGCTGGTCACCGGCGCTGGCAGCGGGATCGGCCGGGCAATAGCCCTAGGGCTCGCTAGTGCGGGCGCGCTCGTCGGTTGCGTCGATCGGGTTCCAGGCAACGTCGAGGCCACCGCCGCCGAGATTCTCGCCGCCGGCAGCCGGGCAGTCCCTGTTGTCGCCGACGTGACTGATCCGGCCGCCATGTCCGCAGCTGTTGCGCACATTGAATCGGCGCTCGGGCTGCTTACGCTCGGGGTTAACGCGGCCGGCATCGCCAGCGCGGCTCCCGCCGAGAGCATGCCGGAAGAGCAATGGCGGCACGTCATCGATGTCGACCTCACCGGCGTCTTCCTGTCGTGCCAGGCCGAGGGACAGGCAATGATCCGTAACGGCGGTGGATCCATCGTCAACATTGCCTCGATGTCGGCCACCATTGCGAACCGCGGCCTGCACCAGGCTCACTACAACTCAGCCAAGGCCGGCGTCGTGCACCTCGGCCGAAGCCTGGCCTGGGAGTGGGCCGCGTCCGGCGTCCGCGTCAACAGCATCAGTCCTGGCTACACCTACACCCCGATGACACAGCGGCCCGAGCAACGGGACGCGATGCAGGGATACGCCAAAGACACGCCCCTGGGCAGGAACGCCCAGCCAGAGGACATGGTGGGTCCCGTCATCTTCTTGCTGAGTCGCGCGGCGTCATTCGTGACCGGCGTCGACCTCCTCGTCGATGGAGGCCACGTCATTTGGTAGCCAACCGGCGCTCACATCTCCTCGATCCCCGGACCCCGGACCCCGGACCCCGGATGCTGAATCTCGTGACACGAAACGATTGGACCCCGGGAGAGGCAGCGGCGTCGACCATGCACGTGGCTGCGCACGGATCCGCCTGGCTCGGCATGTCACTGGGCAGTCGCCTTGGCGATATCCGATGGCGAGATCCAAGAGCCAGATCAAGAGCCAAACTGAGAGTCAACGATCGCAGACGTGGGGGTCGCCAGGCTCCGTCCAGCCACGATTGCTACAGCTAGATGCCATATCAGGCGATGCCGGGCGGCGTCCCGCAACGGTGCGAGCGCAGCTTACAAGCGAGGGTCACTAGTTCGAACTCAGTTGCGCCCACCAGGTCAGCGGCATTTTTGAGCCGCGGCGACTTACTTCCAGCGTGGCCAGGTCGCCGAGGTGAGGCTGAAGTTGAGGGGCGCGGGCAGGCTAATCTCCTCGCCGTAAGCGCCGTCGGCTGCCACCTGGTACCGCTCCCAGCCCTCGGCCAGCCCGAACAGCGTCCACCTGCCCAGTTCTTGGTCCACTAGCAGATACAACGGAACCCCGGCCTTCGCATACTGGACTGGCTTGGTGGTCCGGTCATTCAGAACCGTGTCCGGAGAGGTCGGCGATGTGACCTCGACAACAAGGGCAATCGCAGCTCTTTCCTCCTCGGCTGTCGTCGCCTCGGGATGGATGAAGGCGATATCTGGGACGTAGAAGCGGCCAGAGCCGTCGGGCAAGTCCCACTGGTAGTTCTCATCCGTTGCCCAGTTGATGGTGACGGCGCCGGTGTAGAAGGCCCGCTTGGCGTCATCGACGATGGCGCGGACGATCCTGCGATGCCCGATCCCCGGGGGGTTCATGATCAGGAGGACCCCTTCGTCCACGTACTCCACTCTGGTGGTCTCGAGCAAGCGGTCGGCGACGGCGCGTAGGTTCTGGTAGCCGACATCGTCGAGTGAGATTGCAGGTTCGCTCACGATCCGCGTCGCTCCTCATGCCTGTAGGGGCTGTCTCTCATCATAGAGAGCTGCGCGGCCAGCCCATGGGTACCGCTACTGGTCCAGCTCCTGATTCAGCGCCTGGCCGCTCAGTTCAGCCCGGTAGGTCACCGCCGGTCCTTGGCTGCGGCGACTCGTTCGGCCCAGTCCGGGATCACGTCGGTGACCGGCACTGTCGTGGTCGTTCCGGCGCGTGCGACCGCGAGCTCCTCGTAGTATCCGGGCTGCCCTGCGGCGACTGCGGTGAGACTCCATATGTGGAGAAGCCTCTGCAGCAGCTGATAGCCGGCCGGGTCGTGCGCGGCATCGACCGCCTGGTGGTACTGGCGGAGGAACTCCTCGCGCTCTGGCTCGGGGAGGTCACTGAGGATCACCAGCGGATCGGCGGGGTCTTCCGTCGGCTGTGCGATCAGTTTCCTGGCCGCCTTGGCGCTGGGCTTCGTCGCCGGGGCGATAGCTCGTGCTCTGATACCAGACGATGCCTTCCGGCACATGCGCGGCTTGAGATCGTGGTTGACCTCGGCGGGACTGGGCCTATTGGAGGCCCTGGTCGGCTTCTGGATCTTCCACGGCATGTTCGGCATCAGTGACACGGACAAGTTCGACTGGGGTGGCATCGTTGGCGCGGTGATCGGCGCCATGATCGTTGTTGCCCTCGCGTCGTTCCTGATCAAGCGGTTCGCCAAGCGCGAGGCGGTCTGACCTGGCGCAGACCGGTACTGCCGAAGGGCCGATCCTCGGCCCTCCAGTGGAGACCTTGTTATGCTTCAGAACTCGTCACAGAGGGCCGTGACCTGCGGCTTGGCCGTCTGAGCAGGTTGAGGCAGGTGGCGGCCTGCGTCTTCTCGACTCCTATCTAAACATCACTCACGTCTTCGGCTGGCTGCTCCATCTGGGCGGGACCAGGCATTCAAAGACGCCGAGATCATGATGCTCCGTCACGAAGTCGCCGTACTACAGCACTGGGTCACTCAACCCAAGCCGGACTATGCCGACCGCGCAGTCTTCGCTGTGCTGGCCAGGCTGACCGGCAAAGGCCGCCGCGCGTCATCCGCCGAGGATGAGGCGGGCGGCCTCGGCTCGCTTCCTCCATGGCGGCAGCACGGGTCGGGTTAACCTGATTGAGCAGCGGTCAGGGCTCCTGGTCCTAGATGAGGGTCAGCCCTAGGGCCGGGCCCGGCGCCGCCGCGCGCAGGTCGTGCGCGGCGGCGCCGAGGCAGGGCAAGAACGCAGCTACCGGCGGCGCCGGGGTTCCCGCCCTGGTCGCGGCGAAGATCTGCCTGACCGGCGCGTCGCGGGGGTGCAGCGGGCGCACGACGATGTCGGTCCCGACCGTGCCCGCGGACAGCGCCGGCATCAGGGCGAGGCCGAGCCCGGCCGCGACGAAGCCCTCCTTGGCGGTCCACTCACGGGCCTCGAAATCGATCCGCGGCCGGAAGCCGGCCCGTTGACAGGCGTCGGTCAGGGTCCGGGCGCTTTCCGGGTGCCCCTCCACCCAGCTCTCGCCGGCCAGGTCGGCGAGCCGCAGCACCGGGTGCGCGGCCAGCCGGTGGTCGGCGGGCAGCGCGACCATCAGCTGGTCATCGATCAGGTGATACAGGCCGAACGGGCCGCCCTCCAGCTCCTGGTCCGGGTTGCTGCTGATCACGGCGACGTCGATCTCCCCGTTGCGGAGTCGGCCGAGCTGGACCGGTGTGGCCCCCTCGGCCACGGACAGGCGGACGCCGGGGTGCACGGTCCGGAAAGCGGCCAAGGCGCGAGGGAGCAGCGCCGCATTGGCGCTGTCGATCGCGCCGGCCCGCAGCCGCCCGGCCTCCAGGTTCCGCAGCGCTTGCAGGCCATCGGCGGCGGCCCGCATCCGCTCCAGCACAACGTCGGCGTGGGTCAGCAGGAACCGGCCCTCCTCGGTCAGCCGCACGCCGCGCGGCAGCCGGTCGAACAGGCGCGCGCCCGTGGCCTTCTCCAGCGCCGCGACCTGCCGCGAAACCGCGGGCTGGGTATAGCCGAGGGCTTGGGCGGCCGCGGTCAGCGAGCCACGCGCGGCCACCTCGCGGAACACCTCGAGCCACGCGATGTCCACGGTCCCTCCAAGGTATGCGTTTTCGGCATGATACGTCTGCCAGGTATTCATTAGTCAGGTAGCTCCGTGTCGCCTAGCTTGACCCCTAGGGGTTGGCCTTACGGAGGAGCGGACATGGCCGATCGGCTCAAATTCGGCCTGTACGGGCTGCTGCGGGGCGACGTCGACCCGGGCACGCTGGCCCGGCGGGGACAGCTGGCGGAACACGCCGGGTTCGAGTCGCTGTGGGTCGGCGACCACATCGCCCTTCCCGGCCGGGACGGCGAGCAGCCCCGGCTGGAGGTCGTGGTGGCGGTGAGCTACCTCGCCGCGGTGACCGCGACGGTGCGGCTCGGGTTCGGGGTGATCGTGCTGCCCCAGCGTCAGCCCGTCCTCCTGGCCCGGCAGCTGTCGTCGATCGACATCCTGTCCCGGGGCCGGCTGATCGCCGGCTTCGGCGTCGGCTACGTGAAGCCGGAGTTGCGGGCGCTGGGCGTGGAGATGGCCGAGCGAGGCGCCCGCACCGATGAGTACCTGGCCGCGATGCGCGTCCTGTGGACCGATCCGGCGCCGTCGTTCAGCGGGCGCTTTGTGGCGTTCTCCGGCGTCTACCAGCGCCCGCCGCCGGTCCAGCAGCCGCATCCGCCGATCGTGATCGGCGGGCATTCCGCGGCCGCGTACCGCCGGGCGGTCACCACCGCCGACGGCTGGTACGGCGTGTACCTGGATCCCGGCCAGGCCGCGCGGGCCCTGTCCGAGCTGCGTCAGGTCGCGGCCGGGTGCGAGCGCCCGGCCCGGCTCGGCGACCTGGAGATCACGATCACGCCGCCCGGGCGCGTCGACGCCGCGACCGCGCGCCAGTACGCGGACCTCGGCGTCCACCGGCTGGTGCTCCAGCCCGTCACCGAGGACGGCTCGGACATGGAGGACCTGATCGAGTCGGCCGGGCAGACGCTGGTAGGCCGGATATGACGGAGTACGCCCTCGAACTCGACGACACCGCGGTGCGGCGGTTCGTCGCGGCGGCCCGCCTGGCCGAGCAGGCCGAACGTGACGAGTGGGCCGACGCGGGCATAACGGCCGGAGCCGCCGTGGCCGACGTCGGCTGCGGTCCCGGGGCGGTGACGGCTCTGCTCGGCCAGCGGGTAGCGCCGGGCGGCCGGGTGGTGGGAATCGACAGTGACCCGGCCGCGCTGGCGGCGGCCTGCCGGCTGGTCGGCGACTCCGGGGTGGCCAATGTGTCCTTCGGCCAGGGTGATGCCGCCTCCACCGGACTGGCGCCGGGCGCCTTCGACGTCGTCATGCTCCGGCACGTCCTCGGGCACAACGGCGGGCGCCAGCGGGAGATCGTGGATCACCTGCGGTCGCTCCTGCGAGCCGGTGGCTGCCTCTACCTCGTCGATACCGACCTCACCGGCCTGCGGATCTTCCCGCCGGATCCGGGTCTGCGGGACATGTGGCGCCGGTACGCGGACTTCCAGGTCAGCCGGGGCAACGACGTCTCCGCCGGGCTCAGTCTCGCCGACCTGCTCAGCCGCGCCGGGCTGGAGCCGGCCGGCTTCCGCGGCCGGTACGACATCTTCCGCGAGAAGGGGCTCAGGGGACCGGCCTGGGAAGCCCGTGACGCCATGTCCGCAGCCGGGTTCGCCCGGCCAGAGGACCTCGTGAGCTGGCAGGAGGCCTTCGAGCGAATCGATCAGGAAGAAGGTCCCCCAGCCCTGTTCCTGCCCGTTTTCACGGCCTCGGGCCGCCTGCGTGGCTAGCACTGCCTGGTTAGCTAGCCCGGCTTAACGCCTGGGCGCGGGCGGCCGGCGTCAGCACGTCCCCGGCTCCGCTGTAACGGCCAAGGCCGTTGAAGAGTACCGACCTGGCCATCATCGCGAAGTTGACTAGCATGTCCAGGCCCCGCGAGGTGCCGTCCCGCACGACGCTTCGGTCAGTCCCATCGCCTGGGCCTCGTCGTCGCGCCACGCGGCGAGGACCATCGGGGGAGCGGCGACCGGCGACGGGCCGGTCAAGCCGGCGATCAAGCGGTCTTCTCAGATCACCCGCGCGGCTGTGGCCAGGTCGCCCTTGAGAATATGGACCGGGACAGGAAACTGGAGGGCGTGCCTGAGTTGCACATGAGCGCCGGCCTCGCGCGCGACCTGGACGTTACGGGCGGTCAGGCCTGTCACAGGCCTGGGGCGCGTCTGACGCTAGACGAGCGTACTGATGGCTTTGTGCACCGAGGCGATCGCGCTGGCGCCCTCGCCGGTGGCTGCGGCGACCCGCTTCATCGAGCCGGAGTGGACGTCGCCGACTGCGAACACGCCCGGGATGTTGGTCTCGAACGGAAGCGGCCGCCGCCCGAGGCCGGCCCAGGCTGGGCCGAGGTCGCCGTCGTTCAGCTGGACGTCCGTCCGGATGAACCCATCGTCCCCCGTAGCGATCCCGGTCAGCCAGCTCGTTGCGGGTTCGGCGCCGATGAAGCAGAACAAACCCGAGCACGGCTGGGGTTGCGTGCTGTCCGCCGCCCGGTCGGTGATGCTGACTTCCTCGAGGAAGTCGCCGCCATCCAGCCGGGTAACCTCGCTCCGGCACCGCACCGTCACCCGCGGATGGGCCCGCAGCCGGTCGACGAGATAGGCCGACATCTCGACCGCGATGTCCGGGCCGCGGACAACGAGCGAGACCTCACTACCTCGCCCGGCCAGGTACAGCGCCGCCTGACCCGCGGAGTTCGCGCCGCCGACCACCGTGACCGGGCTGCCCGTGCACCCCCGGGCTTCCAGTTCGGTGGCCGCGTAGTAGATACCGGCGCCCTCGAAGTCAGGCCAGCGTTCCAGCGGCAGCACCCGGTAGCGGGCGCCGGTCGCGATGACGACGGCTTTGCTGTCGATGACTTCCCGGCCCTGCAGGTGCAGGCGGAGCAGGTTGCCGTTCCGGTCGGTGTCGAGCTTGACCGCCTGGCAGGGGCTGGCCAGCTGGGCACCGAACTTCAGCGCCTGGAGCACGGCCAGGCCGGTCAGATCGGCGCCGGACAGGCCGAACGGGAAGCCGAAGTAGTTCTCGATCCGGGAGCTGGCCGCGGCCTGCCCGCCGGTGCCGACGGCGTCCAGCAGCACGGTGTCCAGGCCCTCGGACGCCCCGTAGACTGCGGCCGCCAGGCCGGCCGGGCCAGCGCCGACGATCGTGACGTCAACCGGCTTCGTGGAAGAACGACGGTAGCTGAGGCCCAGCTTCTCGGATAGCCCGCCCGGCGTGGCCTGTTTCAGCGTGGTGCCGGGCATGACGACGGCGGGCAGGTCGTACTCGGTCAGGCTGGAGGACTCCATCATCGCCCGGCCCGCGGGGGTGTCGGCATCAAACCAGAGGTGGATCAGGCGCTGCCGGGCGGCGTAGGTCCGCAGCGCCAGCGCCGCCGCCGACCTGGCGCCGCCGACGATCTCCACCGCCCGGGCGGCGGTGCTGCGCTGCAGCAGCTCCCGGCGGGCAATCAGCGCCTTGAAGACGATGTCGGACAGTTCGACGTCGTTGGCCATGAGCTGCCGCAGGCGCTCCGGCGACACCCGGTAGACCGTGCCGCCCTCCCTCACCCGGCACAGCAAGTAGACATTCTGCCCGGTCAGCAGGTTCAGTTCGCCGACAAAGCCGCCCGCATCCACGACCGCGACGATCGCTGCGGGCACGTCAGCCGTCTCCGTCCGGACAACCTCCGCCGAACCCCGGTCGACCACGATCAGATCGACGTCTTCATCGCCCGGAGTGAAAAGCACATCGCCTGGATGAGTCTCCTGCGACGTGCCGTAGGCCAGAAGCCGGGCGAACAGCTCATCGCCCAGCCGTGGCGATGCGACGCTAGTCGGCACGAGCGGCTTGCCCGGCCGTTCGCGTGCGTGGCTGGCGCGCAGCCGATCCAGATCATGCGGCGTGGCCCAGGCCACCGGCCTGGCCAGGCCGGGCTGGCTGAACCTAGAGCCGCGCGCAGCCCAGGGCGCGGCGTCGGCACGCGACAGTTCATTCATCGCTGTCACGCTTTCAGCTCTCCGGCCATCTGGTCAAACCTCTTGTCGTCGACGTAACCCCTAGCGGCGCCGGAATAAACGTTGCCGCGGCCGGTTCGGTCAGGGACAGGGCCGCGGGTGAACCGGTCTACGAGACCGGGGTTGGCGACCCGTTGAACGGCGAACGAGACAACGTCCGCCTTACCTTCTGCCCGCCGACCGGAACGACTCTTTCGCTCGTCTTAAACGACGATCGAATGCCGGCCTGGCAGCCCGCGCATCTGTTTCAGTGCCCGGGCGCTCAGCTCGGCCTTGTAAGCCACCGCCGGTGCCCACACGAGCCTCGACCTCGTGCCACGTCGAGTCACCAACGATCTTCAATTGAGGGCGCGCGATGCGGCCCGTGTACGTGGTTATGGGTGGCGGATGCGCAGTAGTCCGCGCTGAAGGACGCTACCGCCCCCGCGAGGCTGTCGAGATCGGTGAGAGTGGCCAAGTCGCTGACTGCCTTTATGGCTGCGGCGGCGGACTGGTCGGTCAGGCGCAGCACGACGATGCCGGCATGACTGCCGGGCAGGTAGGCGCGGATGTCACCCAGGCCGCGGTCCAGGGAGATTAGGATCCGTCCTGCTGCGGTGGCTGCGGCGGCAACGTCTCGGTCCGGCGCGCCGACCGGCCCCTGAGTGCGCATGATGATCAGGAACTGGACCTGTCGCTTGATCCAGGCAGCAAGCCGCGCCATCGCGCCTGCCTGGTTCTCCTTGCCCATCCGGGCCAGCGCCGCCAGCACGATGGCGCCGACGGCCAGCCCTTCCCAGGATTGGAGGCTTTGCAGTATCCGGACCAGGACCGCCAGCGCGATCAGCCGTGCCCCTCGCCCACGATGCCCGCGTCCTGGGTGGCACCGGGAAGTTTCGCCATGACCGAATCCGGCAGAAAACCTAACCTAGCTGGGCTGCTGGGTCCCCCGGGGCTCGGCCGCCGAACCGGGACCGGCCGGGGTGTCCATGGCCGCGGACCGCTGGAGGTCGCGGATCTGCTGCTGCAGCGCGTCAATCTGGCTCTGCTGGTCCGCGGGGGCGGTCGCACCCTGGGCACTCTGGGACGGGGCCGCGGTGAGCTCCGCCTGCGGGACCTGGGGCGCGGACGTGCCGTACTGAGCGGGCGATTCGTTCTCGTCTTCGTGCAGGCTTTGCACTTCCCGCTTCAAGATGCGCATGGACTGGCCGAGTGAACGCGCCGCATGGGGCAGCTTCTTGGACCCGAACAACACGATCAGCACGACCGCGACGAGCAGTATCTTCCACGGGCTGTCGAAAAGGTTACCGATCATGTCTGTTCCCTTCAGCCGGTTGCGGCGCTAGCACGTCCTCGCCGGCGACCCAGGCCAGAACCGGTTGGCGCAGTGCGGCAGAGCTGGAACTCGCCGTCGCGGCGCACGCCGTACGCCGCGCTGACGGCGGGTTCGCGCCGGTCGCACGTCTGGTCGGGTGGGCGCCTCACACCCTCCTTTCGTCGCACCTACCCGGGTGGGTTGGTCCTCAATCGCGCATTTGTCCCCGGTGGCATGGCAGGCCAGGCGGACCGCGGGCCAGGGTGCTGGCCAGGGGCTCATACGGGCGCGATCGGGCGCCGCGGACGGGATCGTGAAGACATGGACTGGCGTGAGCGCGCCGCGTGCGCGGCATCGATCCAGAGCTGTTCTTCCCGGTCCGGCCTGCCGCGCGAACCACATCTCTCATCCAGGAGTCACCGTGTCACATCATCTCGACTCACCAGCATCCCGGCAGGATCCGCGTCTGAACCTGACCTTCATGCCGGGAACCTACTTCCGCGCGCTCTCGATGGCCGGGATCGTCTGCTCGACTCCGCGCGACTCCCGGCCCCACCTGATGTGCGGGTAGTGCGCCTCGAAGGCGGGCCGCTCGGACCTGATCCGCGGGA
>Ga0070697_100002090_pt1 | contig 15282 bp, 13 predicted proteins | sample KBSK1501metaG_FD_65475 | JGI IMG/M metagenome (GOLD analysis project Ga0070697, IMG submission 65475) | Corn, switchgrass and miscanthus rhizosphere microbial communities from Kellogg Biological Station, Michigan, USA - KBS K1-50-1 metaG | ecosystem: Host-associated > Plants > Roots >...
CGCGCCCAACCGGCACCACGCTCTTTTCCTCTTTTTTGGGGCGGGGAGGGGAAGAGGAAAAAGACGTTTGAGAAGCCCTGCTTCCCTCTTCCAATGTATGGACATACTATTTATAATAATAGCGCTATTTTTGCGAGCCTTTGAAAGGCGGGCTAAAACGATGGATGAACACCCCTGGGACGACACAATTCCCGACTATGCAAAGCCGGATGAGGTAATACCGTTTGTTGATTACGCACGACCACAGCATGAAGCCGTTCATGCGAACATTTTTGTAGCCTCTCCCAGCCTGGATGATGAACATTCATCTATACCTACAGTCAACAGGCAGCCACAACGCAGGGTGCGTAATAGGCTACTCTATGGCATAGGTATTTTAAGTGCTGTCCTGGTTATCCTTGCCGCCACCTCTGCCTTGTTTCTCTATGCGAAGTCGTTAACAGCGTCCAACAGAACTCCTCCCCGCTCCACCGTCAGCAGATTTCGTTATGCCGCGTGTCCTTTCAAGCTTGGCAAAGGTATTATTGAAGGGCAAGAAGCCAGGTGCGGCTTTCTCGCAGCGCCTGAAGACCGCAGTCAACCACGGGGTTCTACCATCCAGTTAGCCGTAGCGATCTTCAAAGCTCCCCACGCGCATCCTGCCCCCGTCCCAGTAGTGTTTCTCACTGGCGGACCTGGCGGTGCTCTTCTGGATGACCTGGGAACACTCATCACCTCGACGAACCTGGATAGCGTGACCCTGGGACATGATCTCATCTTGCTGGATCAGCGCGGTACCGGTTACTCCAGGCCTTCGTTAACCTGCCCTGAATTTACCAATTACCTGATGATTGCCGCGAGTGGAAATCCTGGCCCTGAGCCGGTGAATGACTTGTATATGAGGGCTGCACGTGCGTGTCACGATCGCTTGACAAAATCTGGCGTCAATCTACAAGCATATACAACCATTGCCGATGCAACCGATGTTCACGATTTGATTCATGCTCTTGGTTACAGGCAAGTCAATCTCTATGGCGTCTCCTATGGCACCCGGCTGGCTCTTACTGTGATGCGCCTCTTCCCCGCCGATATCCGCAGCGTGGTGCTTGACTCTACGGTTCCCACTCAAATTAACGTCTTCCATACAGAGCCGGCTGTCACCCAGCATGCATTTAACACACTTCTCCAGGGCTGTGCTGCTAGCAAGATATGCAATTTCGCCTACCCCCATCTGCAAAGCCTTTTCTATCAGCTTGTTGCTGATTTGAATGCCAATCCTGTGACTTTCCAGGATGCTCAGCATGGTCGTGTACAGCTCAACGGCTATGAACTTGTTAGCTTGTTATACCAGGCTATGTACGTGACAAAGCTCATTCCGATCCTGCCGGCAATGATCATGCAAATAAGCAAAGGCGACTATACACTTCTCTCTCGCTACGCTGACTACCTCACTGCTGAGCGCGGCATCAGCTATGGCATGTACTTCTCAGTAGAGTGCGGTGAAGATATGGCTTTCACGACAATGCAGGACCTGGATATAGCCGCGAACGCACTGCGGCCGGAGATCAAGAGTGCCATACTTACCGGCTTACAAGCTGATTTCTCTGTGTGCCAGGCCTGGAGTCAGGGTGCTGTGCCGCTAGCGCAAAAACTGCCTGTGACAAGCTCAATACCTACGTTGATTCTTTCCGGTGAGTACGATCCGATCACACCGCCCTCTAACGGGAAACTAGCAATGCAGACCCTGAGCAACAGCTTCTTCTTTTTGTTTCCAGCCACCGGTCACGGCGTTTTCCTCACAGGCAGTTGTCCAGCTTCTATTACAGTGGCCTTTCTAACAAATCCGCTAGAAAAACCAGGTGGCAGTTGCATCTCGACAATGCAGGAACCTGACTTTCAGCCGGCAATAATGCCACCAGTTCCTACTTGATTCCCATTTTGCCTATTGCATTTTCCCCAAGATACGAGTAGTCTTCACCTCATCAACACAAAAGAGGTAGTTACCTCGAAGGGAGAACCGCCCACCATGCCTGCCATTGAACTTAGCAGCGACGACACATTGGTCCCTTTCCCCAAAAAACTGGAATACCACGCTACCCTGCATGACCTACCTACCGAAGAACGTCCCCGCGAACGCCTCCAGCATCATGGCCCCAGGGCGCTCTCAAATGTCGAACTGCTCGCCATCATCTTGCGCACAGGCACCACGCACGACAACGTGCTTGAACTGGCCGGCAAACTGCTGGCCCAATTTGGCGGGCTGGGTGGATTGATGCGCGCAGATTTTATCGAGATCTGCAGCGTGTACGGACTGGGGTCTGCCAAAACGGCCCAACTGAAAGCAGCGCTGGAGATAGGCCGGCGCCTTGGTATGATGCAGCCCGACGAAAAATATCAGATCAAGACTCGTCGTCTACAGATATTCAAGATTGTTCGCAATGCGCTTTAGAGTGACTATCGTTGTTCGCAGTTGTTCGTCAAAGACAGCAATTTTTCATCGTATTTGCTGTCAAAATTGCTGTCAGCCTCAGATGTTATCTTCCTGAGTCAGCATGCGGGGTTAGTTAGAGTAGCTACACCCCCTGTTAGAAGCTTCAAATGGCTTGCTTGCTAATATCTGACATGGAGGTCAAGGAAGATAGTTCAGGCATACCTTCGATGATACACAATATGGCCAAATCAGGGAAGGCTGTTTTTAACACCGTGGACGGGGCTCTCCCCCACATTAAGTGTGTCTGCTTGCCTTGAAAGCTATGTTGTAAGCACATTCATTGAATGTGTGGGAGAGCCAGAACCAGACCACTGTCTCCTGAATAGGTCCAACAGGAACAGCTTCTCATCAAGAGGCAGCAGCTACTACTCTGAAGGCATGAGACCGGCCTGTCTAAGATACGTAGCCATATTCCAGTAGTCGGAGCAGCGTTTAAACTTGTTGCCTTGCAGTTCAAACACACTTGCGCCTCGTATGGAGAAAGGCTTGTTGGTCGCTGGTATTCCGGGAAAGTCGCCGGTCTGTGTTCCAGACCAGATACACTCTGCCCCTGCCCAGTTGCCGGCAATAAACTGAGAGGTCAGCTCGGTTTTGAAGTCCGGAATAGCACGAAAGACAGTATCGAAGAAGGCCTTGAGCTCCTGCTTCCCATGGGCAAAAGTCTCGGTTCCCAGGTCCTCATAGACACAGTCATCTGTGAAAAGGGAGAATAACTTCTCCAGACCATTGGGCGAAGCCCATGCTTCTGCCCACGCTTCGATTAACCTTGTTGCTTCAGAAGTGGTCATAAAAGACTTCCTTTCTTGGCTTCATGTGACGCTTTCGACGAAACAACCATAGCACATCCAGATGAACTGAACCTATGATAAAGCTGAGATGAAGCTGAGAAAGCAAGCAGGCACACTTAATATGAGGATGAGCCGTGGACGGGACCCACCTGATAACGAAAAGTGGACCCGCCTTGTCTCTTTCGATGAACCAGTGATACCCAAAACGGGACCCACCCCCACTGTATTCTCTTAGTCATTCTTTCCGTTTTACGAAGATCAAAATGCTGTTCCTGGTGAAAGTGCGATCCCAAAAAGCGGAAACCTGTGCGTCTATTCAGTATGAGCAGATGGGAGTCAAGTTAGCCACCTACTGATAAGTGTTTACGAGGACGCCGACGGTACATTGGGTCTGCTAGAGTAGAAGGAGGTCTTGTTGTGGCACAGAATGGGGACCCTGGATCAACATCCAGCAACTTCAGTTTAATCGAACATAGGAACAGTTGCATAGATCATTGGGGAAAGTATCGGGATAAATTTGAATGTGCAGAAGATGAGACAAAAGGCTTTCAGTATTTACTTCTGATGGATCTGGAAAGCCTTGAGGCGTATATAACGGACACACGTATCCAGGCTCGACACAGCTTTCGGCTCTGTGTATTTGTTGCACTTTGCGGGGCACTGTTGCTCTTCGTTGCCGTAGGGTTGGGCATTGCCTCACAAGTGGTGCCTCATATGCCTCCTCTTCAAATTGCCTACCTCACTGCAGTTGCCGGAATAATCACTCAACTCATTTCCGGCGTCTTTTTTTACTTTTACCAAATGACACTCAGACAAATCAATCTCTTCCATTCCCAACTTGAGTCCTCTCGGAAAGTCTGCATCAGTCTTTATCTCCAGAGTTTGATGACAGGGTCACCAACAGAACAAAATAAGGCAAAGCTGGCATTAATCAAGCTTCTGGCCTCGGCAGGGCGATTAGATCAATTCGATCAGGCTGATGAAGGGGAAATAAACAAGAAACCACATGACGACGAGACTATGTCCGCAACGAGTAGTTAATTGGCTCTGAGCAGGATCCCACTCTCACAAAGCAAAGCGCAATCCCGGCGGGGATTATCTCACCCCTTGTGTTCTGAGTAGAAAAACACGCTAAGTGGGTCCCATGTGAGTATCAAAATTATCTTGCCTGGGTCCCTGGTAAAGTATCAAACACGGGGTAAGTGGGCCCCATGTTCATTGTTAAAAACAAAGGCGAGATCAGAACATCTGGTGACATCTTTTCCAGGGACTCAGGTTTTACGTCGCCCCAAAATCATCAAAAATGTGCCTGAACCCCATCTTTGGGTTCAGTATATCTCACACTTCCCCTGGTTTCCTCTATGGGGACAGGCACCTTACGAGGGAGAGCCAAATTTGGTATCAGATTTTGCCTTCCGAATAGCGTAGTATGAGGCGGAATGGTTGTAATGTCTTGAGTACCCTGGTACTATGGTGTTCAGTAAACTTAGCCAGATGAAGGGAGCGTAAATTGATGCAGTTCAGTACCTATAATGGATGGGAGAATAAGTTTACTTGGCTAGTCCATTTGCACCTGAGCAATGAATTTGAGTTGGCGAATGAAATGGCTGAGTTAGTAGCACGGGAACCAAATGATGTCCCTGCTGGCCGTCTTGTTGAAATGTGGGTGAAGGTAGCTATAGAAAACTGGATTACATTTTTCCCGGGTCGCAATAGGCAGTATGATGAGTATATACGTTTATTCGCTTGGGACTTGCTTCGGTCAGCCCTGGCTTATGCTGATTGGGATGCTCTTGTCAGGATATTGACGGGTGAGGGTGAAACGAGCGATAACCTTTTTACCTGGACGCTCTATAGAAATATTACCGATAACAGCCAGCTTCAGCAGAACGTAAGTATGTTGATAAGTGAAGCGCCGAATATCTATGCAGGTGTAGATACTGTCAAAGACTGGTTTGAATCGCAACTGGATACATGGATGACAGTTCCTGCGGCTCGCCAGCATAGGAACTCGGCAATGTCTGTGCTTGCCTCTAGTTTAATACAGAATACATATTCTGTGATCAATTGGGAGCATGTGGCAAGGGCATTTCGTGATGATTATTAGGGGTACTAAGTAATGTGGTTTTCTGTGAGAGTAGCTTCGTTAGGTCTATTGGCAAGCCGTTTTAAAACTTGCGCCAAAGTTATCCATATAGTAGAACGTTTGTCTACAAATTTATCCACATACCCGCATACCTGTAAAGTTCATGTTGGGTGCATGGAGATGCTGGCTTGATGGCAAGCTATAATAGCATAGAGGTCCGAAGGGGGATTATGTATCAATCGTTCGCTTACGTTCACTAGTATTCATTCCACGCTAAAATTGACTGAGTTTTGTTCTCTGTGTACCGCTCTTTTTTGCCGTTTTTCGCTGGTGTTGTTACATACGTTGCTACATTATCTCAGCCTTAAGCATTAATTTAGATATGTACCGTCTGTTCTGCCTTCTTAGGCAGGTATAATAGGAAATAGGATTAAATACCCTTAATTTGGTTGGCAGCACAGCACTCTAAAGTATACAATAGCTTTATGCAAAACCCAGCAAATATCACTAACAAAGAAGTTATACAACTTCTGGTACAGACCGCTATTGAAACTTATGCTCAGGGATTCCAAACGAGGCATGAGTTAGAGTTTGATGACCCTGACGGCACCATCAATATGAAAATTCACAACGTATTTATAGCGGCTCTTGGGCCTGAGATTCAGTATTATAATGCGCTAGTAAGATCATTAGATAGCTCTCTAGGCAACATGTTAGAGAAACTTGCAATGAGTATTGCTAAGCTTTCCTTTGAGGTGCATAAAAGCGTAGAAGGACCGTTAACTATAGAACAGACGCAACAAATTGCCGAGTTGTTAGAGAAATATAAGAGGCATGAAAAGAAACCTGCTCTGTCTGATTACCAGTTCTTGAGAGTGAAACCTAAAATGGGCGATTTACTTAACAAAAGGCATGATAGTGACTATTACCTCATTCAAAAGGAGACAGGAACACACTGCTTAATAGAGCTTAAGATTGGGGGAGATTTAGATAACAAGAAGGCAAGGTCAGAAAAAGAAGCAATATTAGAGCAATTTGCCATCCTTTCCAATGTACTTGCAGAGGATACGCGAATTGAAACCTACTTTGCTACAGCTTACAATAGGTTTGGAGAAGGAAAACCTTGGCAACAAGAACGAGTGAGACAATTCTTCGCTGAAGAAGAGTTACTCATTGGAAGAGATTTTTGGAACTTTATTTGCCAATCTGAGGAGGGGTACGAAACCGTTTTACAAGCATACAGAGAGAATGCATCTCTGATTAGAGACGCATTGGAATCTATCAAAAGGATGTATTTAGGTGGAAACGAATAAGTGTCAACTGATTTTAGGAGATAGTTCTGAGTATATTAAAAGGATACCAGATCAGTCCATTGACTTGATCTTAACTGATCCTCCTTATAACTTAGGACGATACTCTACTGGCAATATTAAGATGCCATGGCGAAAGGAATTTAACAATGATGTCGCTGAGTGGGATACCGCTATCTTTAATCCTGCTGAGTGGCTCGATGATTTTGTGAGAATTCTTAAGCCAACTGGAACCATCTTTGCATTTACCAGCTATAACTTATTAGGCCAATGGCACCAGGTCTTTGACCCAGTCTTCGATACATTTCAGTTCATCGTATGGCACAAAACGAATCCGCCACCCAAGCTGAGAAGAGCGGGGTTTCTCAATAGTTGCGAACTTATAATTTGTGTTTGGAATAAAGGACATACCTGGAACTTTACAAAGCAAAAAGATATGCATAACTTCATTGAGGGTCCTATATGTATGGGAAAGGAAAGGATAAAAAATCCGGTGCATCCAACGCAAAAGCCAATTAAAGTACTAAGTCGTTTGATAAGATTAGCAACGAATCCAGGCGACCTAGTTTTTGATCCTTTTATGGGGGTTGGTTCAACTGGTGTAGCTGCCCTTCAACTCAATAGATGTTTTACTGGAATAGAGATAGACCCACTTTACTTCAAAGCATCACAGAAAAGAATCGAAGCAGTTACGCCTGAACTCTTTACTTCTGAGTCAATGAATAATGAGAATATTACTAACAAGGAAACTTTTGTAGAGGAACCTACATTATTCGCATCCAATTGAGGCCTAGTTAACCCACTTTGCTATTACATTTTGGCGCTACTCTAGGTGGTGCTACGTGTGTTGCTATATATGGCTCGCTATTCTCCTTGTTCTTTTTTGGCTTGGTTCAGTTCGTATTCCATCATCTCGTTTTTAGGTCGCTTGTCAGTTTGTCGAATGGCTCTAATACTGCTTTCTTCGGGCTACTTTGTTCACCGATTGTACTGGATCCAAAAAGCCGGTTCGTGCACACTTTCGCTGATTCGAGAGAGCTTGTAGCGAGATGAGTATTCATCAACCTGGTTCAGCGACGATCTCAATTTCAGATGCCATGCCGAATTTTGTGTAACGATGTACAACGAGAAGGTGCTAAACTCTGTCCAGACCTGGCCTCGGAGCTTTTCTGCTATGTGCCATTACACAAAATTCGGTATGGCGTCTCATTTCAGCACAACAACTCATATCGCCATCATCAGCAAAAGTGTGCACGAACCAGTAAAAGAGGTGCAGTCTCTAGTAACACTTTGGCTTTCCTTCTAATAGCGGCTCGTAAAATAATGTCGTATTGATGATGGAGAGCCAGTTGACAAGTGAAGATTTGAAGTATAGTATACATAAAATTTTAGAGATATTGCTTTGCTAAACTTGATTTAGCGTCATAAGGTAGATCAAAAGAGGTTAGCATATATGGATTATCAGTTTGAGAATCTCAGCCCAGAACGATTTCAACAATTTTGTCAAGCTCTTTTAGTCAAAGAATTTCCCAACGTTCAGTGTCTTCCTGTTGGACAACCAGATGGAGGCCGGGATGCTCTAGTCTACTTATCTTTTAGAAAATCTACAGAAGAGTTTATAGTTTTTCAGGTTAAGTTTGTACGAAAGCCCCAAGCTGAGACAAATCCACATAGATGGCTAATAGAGATAATTGAAGAAGAAGCTCCCAAATTGGAAAAAATGATTCCTAAAGGTGCGCTTCGATATTATTTACTCACAAACGTCCCAGGCACCGCGCATCCTGATGTTGGTTCAATTGATAGAGTCAATAAACTTCTTAACGATTCACTTGAAATACCATCCCAATGTTGGTGGCGTGATGATTTAAATCGTCGATTAGATAATGCATGGAGTTTGAAGTGGGTATATCCAGAACTTATGACAGGCCTTGATATGCTTCACTATGTCCTGGAATCTGGACTATCAGAGGATAAAGAGCGACGTACCTCGGCGATTAAATCTTTTGTTAGGACTCAGTATGAGAACGATCAAGAAGTTCGGTTCAAGCAAATAGAGCTACAGAATAAATTACTAGATTTATTCATTGACGTGCCAGCAAGGTATATCTCCAGTAGAGAGGATAGAAAACACCCTCCCATTATACAATTCATAGCCCATTCTTCTGGAGAGAAATCTGATACACACTTAAACGAATATTCTGTATCAGCAGAAGATTCACCCACTATGGGTGCTGCAACTTTGTTTCTTCATCCTTTGGCACAGGAACATATACCTCAAAGTGTTCTTGAGGGGGCACCTGGCCAAGGTAAATCGACAATAACGCAATTCATCTGCCAGGTCCATCGCATGTACATTCTCGGAGAAATGTCGGCTCTCGCATCATTACCAAATCATCTAAGACCTACTTCGATTCGCATTCCTTTCAAGGTAGATTTGAGAGATTTAGCAACCTGGCTTAATAAGGAAGATCCTTTTTCTTCGGAAGATAGCAAATTACCTCCAGAGAATTGGCATAAATCTCTCGAGGCTTTCTTAGCTTTCCAGGTCAAGACATTGTCAGGAGGCTTCGAGTTTTCTGTAGCAGACTTACATGCGGTAGCTAAAATAAGTGCGTTTTTACTTGTATTGGATGGTTTGGATGAAGTTGCCGATATTTCCAGAAGACGGGAAATAGTGGCTGAAGTAAAGGCAGGTGTCAATCGTCATAGAGAAAGCTGTGCTTCCTTACAAGTAATAGTAACAAGTAGACCGGCAGCTTTTGCCAATTCACCTGGTTTTCCAGAGAATTCATATCCTCGCTATGAACTAGTCTCTATTACCAGATCACTTATTGATGAGTATGCGAAGAGATGGTGTAAGGCAAAAAGGTTGAACAGCCGTGATACTGCCGATGTTAAACGAATACTGAAGGAAAAACTTGATCAACCTCACTTACGTGATCTTGCGAGGAATCCTATGCAGCTTGCTATTTTACTAAGTCTCATTCATGCTCGTGGATCATCCTTGCCAGATAAAAGGACTGCTCTTTATGATAAGTATGTTGAACTCTTTTTTAGCCGGGAATCTGACAAAAGTTCAACTGTTCGAGAATATCGAGATCTTCTAATTGACATCCATAGATACCTCGCATGGATTCTTCATTCAGAATCGGAGCAAGGACATGATAGAGGAAGCATTAGTAGTGAAAGATTGAATCGGCTCCTTTCAGAGTATTTAAAATTAGAAGGCTATGATCCATCTCTAGGAGCCAAATTATTCGCTGGTATGGTTGAGCGTGTTGTAGCATTAGTATCTCGAGTACAAGGAACTTATGAATTTGAAGTTCAGCCACTTAGAGAGTATTTTGCTGCGAGATATTTGTATGAAACTGCTCCGTATTCACCTACCGGGGCTGAGTGCAAAGGCACCAAGCCCGATCGTTTTGACGCTATTGCCAGAAACTTTTATTGGCTTAATGTTACCAGGTTTTATGCTGGGTGCTTTAGCAAAGGAGAGCTTCCTGGTCTGGTTTACTTATTGGAAGAGTTAGCTCAAGCAGAAGATTATCATTACACTAGTTATCCAAGAACTTTGGCCGCAGTGTTGTTATCTGATTGGGTGTTTACACAGAATCAGAGATCTATGCGAGAAGTGGTAAAACTTATTCTTGATGGTTTAGGTCTGCGGTCTGTTTTGACGATCAGGAATCGACATCTAACCGTGAGCAATGCTTTAGTGTTACCGAAAGATTGTGGTAAAGATGAGTTATTAGAACAGTGCTTTAGTATCCTACGCAATAAACCTCCGCTGGATTACGCACGTGAGGTAATAGAACTTATCGAGTTAAACGCTAAGTCAGAGGAGATCAAAGAATTATGGTATAAAGATGTTTCCAATGTTGTTGGCCAAGAACGAACACAATGGTTGGAGTACGGCCTCTATCTTGGATCACTTTCAGAATTAACTGTGCCAGATCTAACACGCCTTTTTTCCGATGATTATAATAATCCAAAGCGACTTAGGCTTGTATTTAGAGCCAGGCAGTCAAATTTCTGTGAAAATTCTGAAGAATATACTAATATCATTATAGATTCCATTTTAGATAGAGACATTATTTTACCGTCTCAGCATCGCACTAAATCCATTCTTAGATTATTTTGCCAAGCGTTTGATAGTTTTATGTTTACATCTTCGCATGCCTTTAGATTTCCCTTTCCAGAACAATATTCACTTAATCATTTACACAGACAATTCTTTTCATATGCTGACACACGTGAGGATTCTGAAGATCTATTATCAACCAATAGAATCTTTGATAAATGCATCGAAACCATTAAATTGGTTAAGGAAGAACAGCAACTTCCCATAAAAGATTGGCTTAATAAATTGGATCCCTGGGATAATGTTTTAGAAAAATTACGGACAATATGGGGTGAACGTTGGGCTATTTTTCACATAGCAAATGTAGCTAATGGAGTTAATATTGCTAAAGAAATATATCAAGACTTTCCTGATCTGTTAGATCATTCTAAATCTCTATGTAAACGGACTTGTTATGCTCGATCTAAAGCAAGGTCAATAGATTGGTGGAAAAAACAGTTTAATACGGTGGCCACTGAGCTAGATCGTATGTTTGTCTCGTTAGTATTTTTAGTTTGGGCAAGTCCCAACACAATTTTAAGTTTGTCAGAGGTAGTCGATCCTGTATTTTGTCAGTTACCCATGGAGAAGTGGCAGCATGTGATAAATTCGATGAAGGAAATAGTACCATCAGTACGCAAGCATACACATGATGGTCTATTTTCTCTTGATATTATTGGACTGCCAGGTAACCTTTCCGAACGAACACTATCAGTAATTGGTATGCGTGCAAAACGGGAACACGCAGAAAATCTCTATCTTAAATATTTATCTGATTATCAAGGTTCGGATCCTACTATATTAGAGTTTTGTCAAGAAACGGCATTGAATCTTGCTAAGACCAATCCAAATTATTGGCAACGAACTCTTGAAATAATTTCGAGAAGCTATGCTAAAGGAATCGTATTTGACGCTAATATTACTAGGATTTCGGATCTCGATACTGATAGTTATTCTATCCCAGAAGAGATCGCTAAAGAGATAACTGGTAAACCTCAAAATTATCCACGTCAATTGGTTGCCCTTGCGGAAACGAAATGCAGAGAAATTGTTGCTTCAAAAATTGTTCCGGTAGGTGAAATTGCTCAGAGGGACGAATGGTTTACTCTTCAGTAGCATTACTTTATATGTTTGGGGTCCGAGATTGTATTAGTTAGGATAATATAACCTAAAATGGCAAGCCATTGTTCACCTATTTTAAAGAACCTCATCATTATTTGTGCCGGGTTTGGTATTTTTGTAGATTCTAAGCAGTATGGTGTGGTAGGATGGCACGGGAGGAATTCCGTGAAAACAGATGTAAGTTTAGTAAGTTGGGCTGTTGAGCAAGCGGAATCACTGCTTGCGCCCCTGGGCGATCGCTGGCTTCATGTACAAGGGGTTGTTGAAACAGCACGGTGGGTCGGTGAAGTGCTCGATGGGGAGGATCGTTCCTATCTCATAGCTGCGGCATACATGCATGATATAGGATATGCTCCTTCTCTGGTTAAGACAGGATTTCATCCGCTTGATGGCGCACGGTATATACGTTCCTTGGGGTATGAACGGCTGGCATGTCTGGTTGCTCATCATTCTGAGGCGCGCTTTGAAGCGCGGTTACGGGGACTCTCAGATGCACTCGATGAGTTTCCTCGTGAACGGTCGGCAACATCCGATGCTCTTGCCTACTGCGATTTGACCACAGGTCCTATGGGAGAACACGTTTCGTTAAAAGAGCGTGCTTGTGATGTGTATTCCCGTTATGGTGAGACAGCTATTGTCGCTCGAGCATTTCGCCAGGCGATGCCATATTTCTCTCTGGCTATCGCACGTACCAAGCTCAGGCTTCGTCAACGTGGATTGCCAGAGCAGATTACCCAATGAATGGTTGTGTTCTGTGTTCCAGGTAGTGTTTTATGCGCAAACGTGTTGACTCATGCATCGTCAGTTGCTCGATTTCTTGAGGAGTGAAGTAAGCGAGCTCAAAGGATTCTTCACTCTTGCCAAGTTCGCCTCCAATAATGTCGCAAGTAAAGCAGATAGAAAATTCTTGTCGTATCTCTCCATCTGTGTATGCTACGACGTGCTTCGGGTTCGAGTAGATACCAACAATGCTCTGTGGCTCCACTAGTAGCCCTGTTTCCTCTTGTACTTCCCGCACAACCGTCTGGCCTATGCTCTCGCCAATTTCCATGGTTCCCCCGGGTAAGGCCCACATCTGGTTATCGCTCCGACGATGGAGCAAGATCTGACCTCCTGTATTTGTGACAATAGCTGATGCTGCTGGAATCAGGGAATTTGCTCGCGGAGCATTGGGGTCATCCAGGTGATCGACTCGTGGCATCTGCTTCCTTTCTGAGCTTTCCATTACCTCATTGTCTATATGCTAGTTCGGATAGGATGTCCTGTCAAGCTTTCGCCGATTGGGCTATCGTCTCCACTGGCGTTGTTGTTGCCCAGAGGTTCTCAAAGTGTGCAGCAAAGTCTGCAAAGATACCATGTGGCCCTAAACGCCGCAGATGCAATAACGGAGCCTTTGATCCGTGTAACCCATAGAGATGGGTGGTGACGAACATCTCATCATCGAAACGAAAGACTGAGTTGTACATGGGTGTGCGGTGGAGGTGTATCTGAATGTTCGGGTGGTTGTGGAGGTCGCGGAATTGTTGGAGTGTTGTCTGGATACGTGCAGGTAACGTTCCCCCCAGTTGTTCTTCCTTATCGCGTTCGTGTACATATGGGGAAGTTGGGTCGGCAACAGTAATTCTCACTTGACAAGCGTTTGCGGCCTTTTCTTTGAGGAGGTCTACAAGCCGCGGGTGTTGTTCGGGTAAGAAAAGCATAGCGAATCCAAGCAGATCAATCTGCTTTTCTGCTTGTGTGAACAGTTTCCACCAAGCACTTGCTGGTACATGAGCGCGATGAGCATAAGCGGCAACGATTTCGGCGGTTTGAGCAGTGGTCGTTGCTCCCTGTTGTTCATCAGTAGGCCAGAGATAGTCTTCACGTTCCTTCAGCAATTTGGCTATCTCCCAGCGATGGCGCGCATGTGGGACGCGCCCTCCTAGCCAACGCTGAACTGTTTTGGGGTCTACGCCGGTTACTCTTGTGATTGCTTCGATGTCTACATGTGCCGCTGCCATTGCATTTCGTAGGCGTTCGTTTGTCATGTTCTCCTCCAATCACTCATCAAAAAGGACGTTTCCATTGTATCACAAAACGTCCTAAAACGTCCTATCGTGCGGTTTAGGTGTCCTGGGAATTGAAGTACCTTATGGGTAGAACCTGAATAAACAAGGTCAAGCAAGATCGGGTACGTTCCGACACCTTCATACCCTGCAAACGCGCCGGATGCTCAGGCTATGAGCTGTATTGGTGGCAAGATGTAGAGGCTGCCAGCGAGAGTACTCGCACAGAGGACGAGTCGAGGGAATAGGTTTCCAGAGTCGATACTGGTGGGTTCCCAACCGTGCAGAGAGAGTGCAAAGTCGAACCAAGGGAAGGGCGCAGGGGCACAAGCATCGGTAAAGAGTCTCCTGATGAGGTAGGTCCAAGGGAGACGGCTAACGCTCTACTTGTGACACTTTTTGCTTCGTGTTGAGGTGGTTGTTTCGTGACGTGAGGTGATGATGTGCAAGGGTTGGAGATGAATGTGGATGTGTTCTGCTCCTGGTTATGCGAACGGGAGTCTCAGGTGGTCGGCCATCCTGGGAAATGGTTTGATGCCCCGCTTGCTCGCTGGCTCTCGGAGATGACGGGCCATGTCTATGGCATTGATGGCAAGCTGTATGGTCGCGCATCGTGTGAGTATTGCCGCTGGCGACTGCTGCCTCGATGGGCTGAGGTATTTTCTCTGTGGGTGGAGTCGTACGCCCATCGGCCTGTAACGGGATATGAGGCGCTTGACGTGTTAGCGCGTGTTGAACTTGCGTTCTCGCCGGTGGGGATGAAGCGACAGATGGTGTTGAGGTAGTGCGGTTTTGTAGGATGGGTTTGCGTTGTGCAAGCGTGTTGTGGTGAGGGGTTGTCTCTTACCAGGGAGGTGATCGTGATGGAGAACGAGCAAGGATACTGGAAACGGGATGAGCATGGGCGCTATGTGTGGGTCCCACGCAGATCGACGTTTCTGGCTGATTGGTTCAAGTATTCAGCCATAGCATTCGTCGTGATGATGGGGTTGCTCATCCTCTTTTGGGCGATGCCGTTCCCGCACATCGAGGTGTGGGGGTTAGTGCTGCATCCGTAGCCAGGACGGTGGGTCTTCTCATGGCTTGCTTGCCAAGAGAGGATAGTCCTGCGGATGAGGCGGATTCGGCAGCTATTCCACCTCATTTCTGTGAGGGGCTTAGGCACCTGGCACGGCAGTAGCGTGAGCAGGTGCGTAATGGAGGAGGTGCGACTGATGGGGTTTCGTAGGGACTGTAGCTATGTGGAAGAGGGGCGGTCACAGGTGCAGCATCCTGATCGGGTGGCGTGGTACACGGCGTTGATCGAGCAATGGACGACGCAGGTGCCGCATGTGGCGGTGA
>Ga0070697_100002091_pt1 | contig 15279 bp, 10 predicted proteins | sample KBSK1501metaG_FD_65475 | JGI IMG/M metagenome (GOLD analysis project Ga0070697, IMG submission 65475) | Corn, switchgrass and miscanthus rhizosphere microbial communities from Kellogg Biological Station, Michigan, USA - KBS K1-50-1 metaG | ecosystem: Host-associated > Plants > Roots >...
CAGCAGATCGTGGATGCCGTGCGACGAGCCCTCGAGATTACTCCGCCCGAGCTCGCCAGCGACATCGTGGATCGTGGGATCGTGATGACCGGAGGCGGCGCCCTGATCCGCGGGCTCGACCTCCTCCTGGCGCAGGAGACCGGCCTGCCCATCCATGTGGACGAGGACCCGCTGACCTGCGTCGTCCGCGGGACCGGTCGCATTCTCGACGACTACGAGAAATACCGCAGCGTCCTTTCCGTCTAAGCATGACCAGCGCGTCGGAACGTTCGTACACGCGCCGGGACACCGTGATGTTCCTCGTCTGCCTCGGCCTTTCAGTCGTCGGTCTCTTTTCCCCCGCGAACTGGGGGCTTGGTGTGGCCGACGCGCTGCGAGAGACCGTGCTGGCCCCCCTCGTCTGGCTCCAGGCACGGGCGGAAGAGGGACGCACCAGCCGAGTCCGCCTTCGTACGGTGACGGCGGAGCGCGACTCGGCCGCCTACGTGGCCCAGGGGATTCCCTCGCTTCTCGCCGAGAACGAGCACCTGCGCCAACTGCTTGCCCTGAGTCATCGCCTCTCCACCCCCTACGTTGCCGCCGAAGTCCTGCATCAGGCTCAAGCCACCGACAGCCGTACCCTCCTGCTGAGCGCGGGGTCGATCCAGGGCATCGCGCCGTTCGATCCGGTGGTGGCGCCGGAAGGTTTGATCGGCGTGGTGTTGAGCGTGGCCCGCCGGACCAGCGTCGTCATGACCTGGGCTCACCCTGAGTTCCGGGTCAGCGCGTTCACCGTCACGGGCAACGCCTCCGGAGTGGTCGCGCCCTCGGCGAGCGCAATAACCAGTGTGGACGGGGCCTTGGAGTTTCGAGGCGTTCCTTACCGCGACTCGGTGCCGCCGGGTACGCTGGTGCTCTCCTCCGGCCTGGGCGGCGTCTATCCCAAGGGCATTCCGGTGGGCACTGTGACGGGAGTCATGCGGGAGCAGGAGGGATGGGAGCGGGTGTATCGATTGCGCGCGGCGGCCAATCCCGGTGCGGCCGCGCATGTGCTCATTCTGGTGACGCCGCCCAATGCCGATCTGGCTCGGGCCTTCCCCAGCGACTCGGAGGTTCTTGCCATGCGGCGGGATTCCATCGCCAAAGTACGGCGAGCGGATTCGCTCGCGTGGGCCGCGGAGCTCGCGCGGGTGGCCCGGGCAGACTCCGTGGCCGCGGTACGGAAGGACACGGCCACGCGTAAGCCTGCACGACCGCCTGTCCGTCCCGATAGCGCGCGGGTATCGGCGCCGAAGCCGCCCGCACCCACAACCCGGCCCGACAGCGTTCGACCGGCGGCACCCAAGCCGGCCACCGAGTCCAAGCCCGCGGCGCCTACGACGCGGACCGACACTGCGCGCCCGAAGCCGGCGAAACCACCCTCCGCCGCGCCCAATCCCCTGACCGGCCGCTCCGCACCGGCGGATACCACACGGTGACCACCGCCCGAGCGAACCGTCTGCAGCTGGCAGTGGTCATGGCGGTGCTGGTGCTGCTGCACTTCTACATCCGCCCGAGACTCTGGAGTCCCAGAGTGAGCCCCGACTTTCTGCTCATCGCTCTGATGCTCTACGCGATGCGGAGCGGGCCGGGCGCGGGGGCGCTCGCGGGATTCCTGGTGGGGCTCACGGAAGACGCGCTTACACCTGCTCAGTTCGGAGCCGGCGCCCTGGCTCACACCGTTGTGGGCTACCTCGCCGCCTGGGGTCGAGCGGTCTTCTTTGCCGACAACCTGCTGGTGAACGCGGCGTTCGTCGCCGTGGGACTCTGGCTGAGGGACTTCATCCTGCTGATCTCCAGCGGCACCGACGAGCGACAACTGCTGGTTGAGCTGACGCTCTATTCTCCCCTGCAGGCCCTCACGACTGCCCTCTTTACCCTTCTGGTTCTGCTCGCGTTCCGGCAGTGGTTCGCGATCAGGCTTGATGCATGACCGGCTTCGATTCGTACCGCATCCGCGAGCGCGCCGAGATCGCCCGGCTGGTGCTGGTGGGTGCCTTCCTGATCCTGGTTGGCGCCTTCTTCCGCACCCAGATCATTCAGCACGAGAAGTTCCAGCTCAAGGCCGAGACCAACCGGCTCCGTCCCATCGCTCTCACCCCGCCTCGGGGAGCGATCCTGGACCGGCACGGATACATCATTGCGGAAAACGTCCCCGGATACTCGGTGAAGCTGTTGGCGCCCTCGACCGACTCGCTTCGGGCGGTGCTCACTCGAATAGGCCGCTACGTCCCGCTGGACACCGCGACCGTTGGTGAAATCATCCGCCGGTTCGCTCAGGCACGGTACCAGCCCGCCGTCGTATTCGGAGACGCCACCTTCGAGACGGTCGCGCGATTGGAAGAACATCGCGCGGTCTTGCCGGGGCTGGTGATTCAGTCCGAGCCCAAGCGTCTGTATCCCGCCGGTGCCGCTGTCGCGCATCTGGTGGGCTACGTGTCGGAAGTCACCGAGTCCGACCTCACCGCCGACCGTTTTCCCGGCGCGGTGCTTGGCTCGATTGTCGGCAAGGCGGGGCTGGAGCGGCAGTACGATGATACCCTCCGAGGAAGCGATGGGGTGCGCTACATCGAGGTGAATGCACGCGGCAGGCTGGTGCGAGAAGAGGGCAGCGCCGCCTCCCTCCCGCCTACGCCGGGGAAGCCGATCGTCACCACCGTGGACCTGGATCTGCAGCGATTCATCGACAGCATCTGGCCCGCCGGCGTGCGCGGCGCGATGGTGGCGATGACCCCTTCCGGCGAGATTCGCGCGCTCTATTCCGCGCCCAGCTATGACCCCAACGACTTCGTCGGTGGCATCAGCAGCGTTGAATGGCGGGCGCTGAACGGCGATGAGGCACACCCACTGCTCGATCGCGCCATTCAGGCGCGCTACCCGCCTGCTTCACCGTTCAAGCTGGCGATTGCCGCCATGGCGCTGAAGCGAGGGCTGATCGACCTGAATACCCACATGCCTCAGCCCTGCCGTGGAGGGATGCGGCTGGGCAACCGGGTCTTCCGTTGCTGGAAGAAGGAGGGCCACGGCTCGCTCGACCTTATCGGCGCAGTGGCGTCGAGCTGCGACGTGTACTTCTACCAGGTTGGGCTCCGGCTCGGTCTCCAGGCGATCGTTCAGGATGGGGTCTTGATGGGCTTCCGGGATCCCAGCGGAATCGATCTGGAGAACGAGATCAATCCCATCTTTCCCTCGTCCACCGCCTATTTCGATCGTCTGTATGGGCCCCGCAACTGGAGCCCTCCGGCCACTACCCTCAACTTCTCGATCGGCCAGGGAGAGAATACTCAGACGCTGATCAACATGATGAAGTTCTACCAAGCGTTGGCCGGAGATGGACAGGCCACTGCTCCCCACCTGGTGAGGGCCAGGTCTAGCGAGGTTCGCTCGCTCGGCCTCACCCCGGAACAGCTGGATGGGCTTCGTCATGCGCTGATCGCCGTGGTAGAGCGGGGTACTGCCTCCGCCACCCGCCGGTCGGACCTGGCTGTGGCCGGCAAGACCGGCACCGCTCAAAATCCGCACGGCGAGGATCATGGGTGGTTCATCGGCTTCGCGCCGGCGGACAAGCCGGAGCTGGTCGTAGGTGGAATCATGGAGTTCGCCAAGCACGGCACCGTGGTGGCGCCATATGTGGTTCAGGTGCTGAGGCGCTACATCCTTGGTCCGGACACGGCCGGCACCATCAAGCTCAAGGTGCTCCTGGATGAGACCACCGCCACTCAGGATACCGCTCCGCGTCCGATCGAGCTGGACCCAGACTCCGCGGCCGCTCAGGCGGTGGCGGATTCCCTCCGCCGTGCAGCGGGCAAGCGCGACTGATGAGAACGCCAGCCATAGACCGACGGCTGCTCGGCGTGAGTGCCGGCCTGATGGTCTTCGGTTTGCTCACGCTCTATTCGGCGGGTCAGACCGACGTGCCGACCCGAGCCGCGGGTGTCTGGTATCGCCAGTTCGTCTGGTTTGGCATCGGCGTGGTCGCGGGATGGGTCGTTTTCCATGTTTCGCTGCGATTGCTGGAGTGGCTCGCGCCGGCCCTCTACGGATTCAGCCTCTTGCTGCTGGGGCTGGTGCTCGCGATCGGAACCGGTGCCGGCACGGCGCAGAGTAGCCACAGCTGGCTTTCCATCGGCGGACATCAGATCGGCCAGCCATCGGAACTGGCCAAGGTGGCGACGGTGCTCATGCTGGCCCGCTATCTCTCCGGGCGAAAGGAGCCGCCCAGAAACCTGCGGGACCTGCTGGCGCCGGGGGCGATCGTCGGCGTGCCCTTTCTCTTGGTACTCAAGCAGCCCGACCTGGGCAGTGCCATAGTCTTCATCGGCATCATGTTCGCTATGCTCTTCTGGGCGGGCGTGCGGCCTCGGCTGCTCTTTCTATTGGCCTCGCCCGGCCTCAGCCTGCTTCTCGCCTTCAGCAATTGGGCCTGGGCTGCGTGGATCGTTCTCTTCACCGCGCTCCTGGCTGTCTGGCGACCCTATATCTATGACTCGATGGTGATCTGGTTCCTCAACGTGGCCATGGGTACCGTGGCCCTCCCGCTGTGGCGTCGCCTCGCCCCTTACCAGCAGAACCGGCTGCTCACCTTTCTGAATCCGGAGGTGGATCCGCGGGCAGCGGGGTACCACGCCATCCAGTCACGAGTGGCCATCGGCTCGGGCGGATGGTTCGGCACTGGGTTTACCGAAGGCCCGCAGAAGCGATTGGCGTTCCTGCCGGAACAGCACACCGACTTCGTTTTCCCCATCGTCGGAGAGGAGCTCGGGTTCGTGGGGGTGGTGATCGCCCTGAGCCTCTTTCTGGCACTCTTTCTGGCGCTGCTCCGGATCGCGCGGAGGGCGACCGATCCCTTCAGCAGCCTGGTCACCTTTGGGATCCTGGGACTCTTCTTCACCCACGTGTTCGAGAACGTGGGGATGACGGTCAACTTGATGCCGATTACCGGAATTCCCCTCCCATTTTTCTCCTACGGCGGGTCGTTCTTCATCATCTGCTCTCTCTGCCTCGGGCTTGCCTTCCGGGTCGCATGGGACGCCAGGCAATCAGGCTATCCCGATATTTGACAACAGCTTAGCTTTTGGGGTCTAGCGCGCGGAGCACCGACCGTTGAAATTCCATGGTCTCCGTATGCCACACTTTGCGCTTCCACCCATAACCGATACCCACATCCTATGGCTGTGATGGCATGGTTTAAGAAAGAGCGGAAGCCCCGGACCTCACAGCGCGAGCGGCTCGAAATTCCGCCCGACGCGTGGGAGAAGTGTGACGGCTGCGGCCACATCGACATTCGGGAGAAGTTCGAGAAGGCGCTGAACGTCTGTCCCGAGTGCGGCCGCCACCGCCGGATCAGCGCCGAAGAGTACATCGACCTGCTGGCCGATCGAGGCACCTGGCGGGAGCTCTACGCCGGTCTCCGATCGGTCGATCCGCTCAACTTCGAGAATTACAGCGAGCGATTGGTGGGGGCACGGAAAAAGGGTGGGGAGGCCGATGCCATTTACGCCGGATCCGCCAGAATTGATGGTCGCCCCTTCAATCTCGGGGTGATGAATTTCGCGTTCATGGGCGGGTCGATGGGCGCAGTGGTGGGCGAGAAGATATATCGGCTGGCCCGCCGCTCCCATGAGAAGAAGATCCCCCTCGTCATCATCTCCACGTCCGGCGGTGCCCGGATGCAGGAAGGCGTGCTCTCCCTGATGCAGATGGCTAAGACCTCCGCGGCCATTGGCCAGCTGCACCGCGATTCGATCCCCTACATCTCCATCCTGACCGATCCGACCACCGGCGGCGTGTCCGCCTCCTTCGCCATGCAGGGCGATGTGATCCTGGCGGAGCCGGGAGCCGTGATTGGCTTCGCGGGGCAGCGAGTCATCAAGCAGACCATCGGGCAGGATCTACCCGAAGGATTCCAGACGGCCGAGTTTCTGCTGGAGCACGGGCAGATCGATGACGTGGTGCCGCGAGCCTCGCTGCGGGACACGACCGCACGACTTCTGCGGCATATGCAGCGGCGTCGTCCGCTACTGGAGCAGGCCGAGCTGAGCTGATTCTCACCGGAGTCGCACCAGCGCCCCACCCACGGCCTCCTTGGGTGGGGCGCCGTCGTTTGGAGTGTACCTGATCGGTCGAAGTGAGCTGTAGCGAGGCCCGGATGGCGCTTTCGTACGAACAGGCTCTGGACTTTCTCTTCCCCCGAACCACGACCATCAAGTTCGGGCTCGCGACCACGCGCGCGCTCCTCAAGGAGCTGGGCGAGCCGCACCGGCTGCTGCCGGCGATCCACATTGGGGGCACCAACGGTAAGGGCAGCGCATCTACCCTGGTGGCCGAAGCGCTGCGGGAGTCCGGCTGGCGAGTGGCGCTGTACACCAGCCCGCACCTGGTCTCCTTCCGGGAGCGCATCCGGGTGGACGGTGTCCCGATCTCGGAAGCAGCGGTCGCGATGTGGACCAGTCGGCTTCGCCCGTTGATCCTCGAGCGAAAGGCCACGTTCTTCGAGGCGAGCACCGCCATCGCGTTCGCCGATTTTGCAGCTCGCGGGGCTGAGATCGCGGTGGTCGAAGTGGGGCTCGGGGGACGCTTGGACAGCACCAACGTGGTTCACCCCCTCGTCAGTGGCGTGACCAAGATCGAGCGCGACCACATGAAATACCTGGGCGACACGCTCGAGCGAATCGCGTGCGAGAAAGCTGGGATTGCCAAGCCTGGTGCGCCCTTCGTCGTCGGCGAGCGGAACCCGCTGCTGGTCGAGGTTCTGCGCCGGGAAGCCCGCCGGGCCGTGTCCCGCCTGGATTCACGCACGCCGGCCGATATCCGGGTCCTGCCGCCGGACTATGAGTGGTGCGGGCCGCTCAGCTTGGCCGGTCCGCACCAGCGACGGAACGCGGCGGTGGCCCATGGCATTCTCATGGCCCTGCCTTCACCCTATCGCCCTCCAGCCGAGGCGGTGGACCGGGGTTTTGGTCAGGCTCATATCCCAGGCAGGCTCGACCGGCGAGGAAAGTGGCTCTTCGATGTGGCACACAACCCGGACGGCATTCGGGCCCTCACCACGGCGCTCGAGTCGACCCGTCAGCCGCGGCCGCTGCACGCTCTGGTCTCCATTCTGGGCGACAAGGAATGGCCGGACATGCTGGTTCAGCTCGACCGAGTGATCGACCGAGGGGTGTTGACGGTGGCGCCTACGGCCGCGGGCCGCGGCTGGGACACCAAATGGCTCCGCCGCTGGTTGAAGGATCCTGCTCGTCCGCCGGCCCACGCCCACTGGACGCTGGTCCCTGACTTCCGGCAGGCGCTTGCGGAGGTGCAGGAAGGGGCCGGCACGGTGCTGGTGACGGGATCATTTCATACTGTGGGAGATGTGATGGTGGCGTTGGGGATGGAGGGAGAAGCGTGAAACGTGAAACGTGAAACGTGAAACGTGAAAAGTGAAACGGTTGACTGCTTGAAAGGTGAGGGGCTGGGGCGGCCGCTTCACGCTTCACGTTTCACCTTTCACGTTTCACGCTTTGTCGCCCGTTCCCCGTTTACCGCTCCCCGTATAACTTCCCCCCATGCAAACCAAGGCCCTGCCGGGCTTTCGAGATTTCTATCCTGCTGACCTCGCGCTCCGCAACCACATCTTTCGAACCTGGCGGACCGTGGCCACACGATACGGGTTCGAGGAGTATGATGGCCCCCCGCTGGAGCCACTGGAGCTGTATACCGCCAAGAGTGGCGAGGAGATCGTGGCTCAGCTGTACCACTTTATCGACAAGGGAGACCGGGAAGTCGCCCTACGTCCGGAGATGACCCCCACACTGGCCCGCATGGTCGCGGCCAGGGCCAATGGCCTGAAGAAGCCGATCCGCTGGTTCTCGATCCCTCAGCTGTTCCGCTACGAGCGGCAGCAACGGGGGCGGCTTCGAGAGCACTTCCAGCTCAACTGTGACCTGATCGGCGAGCCCGGTCCGTTGGGCGACGCCGAAATCATTGCTTTGGCCGTCGACGTGATGCGTGCGTTCGGGCTCACGGCGCGCGATGTCCGTGTGCGGCTGAGTGATCGTCGGGTGCTCAACCGAGCGTTGGCGGCGATTGGGGTGCGGGCAGAGCAGTTCCCGGCAACGTACGGGGTGATCGATAAGCTCGAGCGCGCGGGCCGGGCCGACTCAGAGCGGCGGCTGTCAGAGGCCGGCATATCCCCCAGCACGGCGAAACGTCTGTTCGCGCTCCTCGAGCTCAAGAATGTGGCCGACCTTGCCGGCGTCGTCGGCAATGCTCCGAGCGGAGCCGAGGCTGGCGGGGCCGAGGATGTCCAGCGACTCGGCGCGGTGGTCGAGGCACTCGACGCCATAGGACTGGGGGAGTTCGTCGATCTCGATCTGCGTATTGTGCGGGGACTGGCCTACTATACCGGGACGGTCTTCGAGCTGTTCGATGCCAAGGGCGAGCTGCGGGCCATTTGCGGCGGGGGGCGCTACGACAATCTGCTGGCCTCGCTGGGCGGGGTTGACCTCCCGGCCTTAGGCTTCGGTATGGGCGACGTGGTACTGGGTGAGCTTCTAAAGGATCGTGGACTTATTCCCGCTGAGGGCTCGAGTGTGGATCTCTTCCTGGCCGGCATTACCGAAGCGGACCTCCCCCACGTGCTCGGGCTGGCCCATCAGCTCCGCGAGTCCGGCCTCCGGGTGGAGTATGCGCTGGCACCACAGGCGGTGGGAAAGCAGCTCAAGCTGGCCGACGCGCGAAACGCCCGGCTCGCCGTGGTCATCGGACCGGACGACCGGGCCCGAGGCGAAGTCATGGTAAAGGATCTGACCACCCAGAGCCAGCGCTCGGTCGCCCGCGACGCCTTGCGGGCCCATGTCCTGGAGATTGTGCGGCAATGAACTTCTGGGAAAGTTCTCGGGTGTGACCATGCTGAAGATGGAAGGAGTAAGGATGGCGGAAGCGAAGGCGTTGACTCCCAGGGCAGCGGATTTCAGTGCCTGGTACAACGAGCTGATCGCCCGCGCGGAACTGGCTGATTACAGCCCGGTGCGGGGCTGCATGGTCATCCGGCCGAACGGCTACGCCATCTGGGAACAGATGCAGTGGGCCCTCGACCAGATGTTCAAGGACACCGGGCACCAGAACGCCTATTTCCCGTTGTTCATTCCGCAAAGCTTTCTCGCGCGCGAGGCGGAGCACGTGGAGGGATTTGCTCCGGAGACCGCCGTGGTCACCCACGCAGGCGGCAAGGAGTTGGACGAGCCGCTGGTGATCCGCCCCACGTCGGAGACCATCATCTACGCGATGTACGCCAAGTGGATCCAGAGTTACCGTGACCTCCCGGTGCTGATCAACCAATGGGCCAACGTGGTCCGCTGGGAGATGCGCACCCGGCTCTTCCTTCGAACCACTGAATTTCTCTGGCAGGAGGGTCATACGGCTCACGCCACCGAAGCGGAGGCCGAGGAGGAAAGCCTGCGCATGCTCGGGGTCTATCGCACCTTCATGGAAGACTGGATGGCCATGCCGGTGCTGACCGGGAGGAAGACCGATAGCGAACGTTTCGCGGGGGCGCTCCGCACGTATAGCTGCGAAGCGCTGATGCAGGACAATAAGGCGCTCCAGGCGGGGACCAGTCACAACCTCGGGCAGAACTTTGCCCGGGCCTTCGAGGTCACCTTTCAGACTGCGACCGGCGGCCTGGATCATGTTTGGAACACATCCTGGGGAGTCTCGACTCGTCTGGTTGGTGCCCTGATCATGACCCATGGCGACGACGCGGGGCTGGTCTGTCCACCCCGGCTGGCGCAGTACCAGGTTGTCGTCGTGCCGATCTATCGTACCGATGAGGAGCGGGGGACCGTGAGTGAGGCTGCGGACCGGGTCCGCCGCGAGCTCACCGCAGCCGGCATCCGGGTTCATGTGGACAGCCGGGACGGGATGAAGCCCGGCGCCAAGTACTACGAGTGGGAAGGACGAGGCGTGCCCCTGCGGCTGGAGGTCGGCCCCCGCGACGTGGCCGCTAACTCCGTCGTCCTCGCTCGGCGCACTGGCGGCAAGAAGGAAACGCTCAACCTGTCCGGGTTGGCTGATCAGATCCAGCGGGCGATGGACGCGATGCAGCGTGATCTGCTGGAGACCGCCCGCGCGCGCCGGGAGGCAGCCAGCATCCGGAATGCGACCAAGGAGCAGTTCATCGCGCACATGGAGGCCAACGGCGGATTCGTCTATGCCGGCTTCTGTGGGTCGACTACATGCGAGCAGGAAATCAAGGAGCAGACCAAGGCCACAATCCGGGTGCTCCCCGACCTCGAGTTCCGCTCCCCGGTGGCTCCCACGACGTGTATGTGGTGCGGCTCGCCCGCGATCACTGAGGCGGTGTGGGCGAAGGCCTACTGAAGGATCCGGCGGCCTCGCCGGAGAGCAGCGCGGCATCCCGGAGTCTGCTGTTCGCGGACGCGGGACTCTCCCGGCTCGACGGCGGGCTGCGGCTGAGCTCGGTCGCCCTCCACGACATCGCCGCACGCGTGGGCACGCCGACATACGTCTACAATGCCGATGCGATCCGGGCGCGCTACCACGAGCTGGACCAGGCGCTCGCCGACGTGCCCCACCGTATCTGCTTTGCGGTCAAGGCGAACAGCACCCTTGCGGTGCTCCGGGTACTGCGCGACCTGGGAGCTGGGGCCGACATCGTATCCGGTGGGGAGATGGCGCGCGCCCTCGCCGCTGGGTTTGCCCCGGAGCGGATCGTATTCAGCGGTGTGGGCAAGTCGTCCGCTGAGCTGCAACAGGCGATCCGCGCCGGCCTTGGCCACATCAACGTCGAGTCGCGCGAAGAGTTGGAGCTGCTGGCAAAGCTGGCGGCGACCGAGGGCAGGCGAGTACCGGTCGGCATCCGGGTCAACCCGGATGTCACCACCGAGACCCATCCCTACATCTCGACCGGCAAGAGCGGCATCAAGTTCGGAATTCCGGTCGACCAGGTGGTTTCCGCCGCCGAGTTTGTCCGGGATACTCCACGGCTCGAGCTCACAACCTTGGCCATGCACCTGGGGAGTCAGCTGGTCAACCCGACTCCCTTCCGCGAAGGGATCGCTCGACTGCTCGAGCTGGTCACCCGGCTGCGTCAGGTAAACATCACCACGCTTCGGGTACTCGATATCGGCGGGGGACTCGGTATCCGGTACACCGACGAGCCTTCGATGGATCCCACCCGGTTTGCCGAATCGGTCGTCCCACTGCTGGCCTCGTCGAAGCTCACGACATACGTGGAGCCAGGGCGCTTCCTGGTGGGAAGCGCGGGAGTGCTGCTCACTCAGGTGCTGTATCGTAAGCACTCCGGCGGCAAGGAGTTTGTGGTGGTGGACGCGGGGATGAACGACCTGGTTCGCCCCAGTCACTATCAGGCTTACCACGAGATCGTTCCTTTGGAGGACCATGGTCGCACGGAGAGCCGGGTCGACGTGGTCGGGCCGGTCTGCGAGACCGGCGACTTTCTCGCCCTGGACCGGGCCTTGCCTGGGGTTGTGGCGGGAGAATGGCTTGCCGTGCTCGGTGCCGGCGCGTACGGCTTCGTCATGGCCTCGAACTACAATACCCGGCCGCGCCCTGCCGAGGTGCTGGTAGACGGGGAACGCTGGTGGGTCGCGAGGGCCCGAGAGCAGATCCAGGAGCTCTTCCACAACGAGAGGATGGAGCCTTGAGCGCTCCGCAACACCACGATGGCATCCTGATCATCGATTTTGGCTCGCAGTACACGCAGCTCATTGCCAGAAGAGTGCGCGAGGCTCACGTCTACTGTGAGATTCATCCTCCCTCCCGAACCGTCGAGTGGATCCGCGAGTGGCGCCCGAGAGGCATCATCCTCTCGGGCGGGCCCAGCTCGGTCTACGACGAGGGGGTCCCCACGGCGGATCCCTCCTTGCTCACGATGGGTACCCCGGTGCTCGGCCTGTGCTACGGCATGCAGGTCCTCGCCCGCCTCTCCGGGGGCAACGTCAAGCGGGCGGATCGGCGGGAATACGGCCGGGCCAACGTCACCATCGAAGGCGGCCGGCTGTTTCGCGGGTTCGGCAAAGGCGAGGAAACGCCGGTCTGGATGAGCCACGGCGACCACGTCGATGTGCCGCCGCCGAGCTACCGGATCACGGCCGCGAGCGACAACTCTCCCGTTGCCGCGATGGAGCATACCGACCGGCCGCTCTTCGGCGTCCAATTCCATCCGGAAGTGGCCCATACCCCGCGCGGCGGCGAAATCCTCGGCAACTTCCTCTTCGATATCTGCGGCTGTGTCCCGGATTGGACTCCAGGCCACTTCGTGGACACCGAAGTGGCTCGAATTCGGGAGCTGGTTGGGTCGAGCCGACGGGTCATCTGCGGACTTTCCGGCGGCGTCGATTCATCGGTGGCCGCGGTGCTGGTGCATCGGGCGGTGGGCGACCGGCTGACCTGCATCTTCGTGGATCATGGCCTGCTCCGGCTGCACGAGCGAGACCAGGTGGAGGCGACCTTTCGGCGGCACCTCGGCATCGATCTCAGGGTGGTCGACGCGAGCGACCGATTCCTGGAGCGCCTCGCCGGCGTCAGTGACCCCGAGGAGAAGCGAAAGCGGATCGGCCATACGTTCATCGAGGTCTTCGAGGCAGAAGCGAGGAGCGTTGGGAAGGACGTCGGCTTTTTGGTTCAGGGAACCCTGTACCCCGACGTAATCGAATCGCTTTCCCCTCGCGGCGGCCCCTCGGCGACCATCAAGACCCATCACAACGTGGGCGGGCTGCCCGAGCGGCTCCCGTTTGCGCTATTGGAGCCGCTGCGCGAGCTGTTTAAGGACGAGGTCCGACAGGTGGGGCGCGAGCTCGGCCTGCCGGAGGAGATGGTCGGCAGGCATCCGTTTCCCGGCCCGGGCCTCGCGATTCGGGTCATCGGGGACGTCACCCGGGAGAATCTCGATCTGCTTCGCCGGGCCGATCACATCTATACCGAGGAGATCCGCGCGGCAGGGCTCTACGACGACATCTGGCAAGCATTCGCGGTGCTGCTGCCGATCCGCTCGGTCGGCGTGCAGGGAGACTTCCGCACCTATGATCAGGTGATCGCGCTGCGCGGGGTGACCAGCCGGGACGGCATGACGGCGGACTGGTTCGCGTTCCCGCCGGAAGTCCTGGCGCGGATCTCCAATCGGATCGCAAATGAGGTGGACGGGGTCAACCGCGTGGTCTACGACGTGAGCTCCAAGCCGCCCGCTACGATCGAGTGGGAGTGACCAGGCGTTCCTACTCGCGATTCTTTACGATTCTGAACTCCCGCCTGCGGGTTTCGCTCGAGCCATCGGGCCCAACAATCCTCACTTCGACCACGTAGCGACCCGGCTTGAGCCGGCCCAGCTGCAGGCTGCGGCGGGAGCGAACCAGTTCGGTGGTGGCCACCTCTTCGAACCCGAGTGTCACGATGGGCCGGCGCTCCACGACCGCCGGATCGTCGCCCTTCGTCCGGAAGACCGCGATCTGATGGCGATACGAGGTGCCAGGTGCAGCTCCAGATCCTTCATAGTACAGCTCGAGCTCGCGCCCTTCCGGGAAGAGGTCAAACGGCGTGAGATAGACTGTGTCGGCCGGCGTCGGATGCCACACCACACTGGCTTCGCGCACTCCGAGAGCGATCTCACTGAGCGAGAGTGGTGGACCGGCCGGAGCCGCCCTGGTGCTGTCGATCGACAACACGACACCCAAGCTGTCGCCCTGTTGCAGCGCGGCGCGCCAGTTCCAGAGCCCGACCGGCAGAGGCAGCTCCACTCGTCCAATCAGATACTGCCCTGATAGGAGCGATCGGCTCAGGTGGAACACCAGGGTGCTGTCCAGGTAGGCAACCGCGTGTTCGGACCGGTCCAGGACAGCCAGCCGCACCCGGATCTGGTAGCGCACGCCGCTCGGTTCGCTCGTCGGGACTGTGCCGGGCTGGCCAACGGCAAAGACGAACTGACCCAGACCTCCAGCGGCTCCGTGTCCAATCGCGATCAGGTTTCCCACCGCGGCGAGTCGTCGGGCAAACTGTAGCTCGTAGCTATCGCTGGTCGTTCCCACCGCGATGCTTACCTGACCGATACGGCGCTCTCGGGATCGTGAGCGGGCCGAACCATAGCGCCCCCAGTTGAGCATGCGGCCGTACACCGGGGAGAGCGACTGCCGGGAGAGCAGGAGCTGATCGATGGGCGCCCCGGAGGCACCATGGAGATCGAGGACACTCTCGACCAGGCGGTAGTCGTAGAGGTCGCCTCCGCTGGTCTCGTCGCCGCCGGAGCTGAAATGGAAGAGCAGGTCTCCATCCGCCCGAGCGTAGCGCCAAGTCTCGTTGGGCATGAGCCCGAAGACGAACGGCCGGAGACGCTCGGCGGGCTCCCCATGCCGTACATAGATCACGCCTCGATCGTCCAGCTCGTCGTTGCCGGAGCGGTAGGCATCCCGGGCGCCATAGAAGCGTCGGGTCACGGTGAGCGCGAATCGCTGCCGAGCAAATCCCAGGCGCCGGAAGTGCTCGCGAATGCGTTCGCCGGGCCGGCGCAGCTCGTAGCGATCCCGATCGCTCCAGAAGCGATTCAGGAACGCGGCTCGTTCCGCGCCTCGCAGCTGATCGAAAGCGGCCAGCTCCGAGTCGGTCGCAAGCGGGGCCAGGTCGGCGCGATACCCGGCGATTGCGATCGAGTCGTCCATCGCGGCGCCCTCGAAGTAGGCCGAGTCTCCCTGCGGCAGCCCGACGGCGAGCTGAGTGCGGGCCATCTCCAACAGTCCCAGTGCGCGATTTCCTCTGGCGGAGAGATAGTGGCTGAAGCCGGCTAACGCGGAATCAGGCTCCCCCGCCGCCCGCTCCAGCCTGGCCCAGGCGAGCAGCAACTCCGGTGGCGGGCTGGCCAGGGTGGCTACGGCCTGACGCAGTACGTGACGCGCCGGCCGGACCAGCGCGGTATCGCGGAGGGTCGAGGTGAGGGCTTCGAGGTGAACCGCGGAAGGAGTGAAGGCCGGGTCGGCCGCCACAGCCCTCCGATGGTCCTCGAAGGCGTGCTCCAGCGATCCCATGCCAACCCGGGTGCCCAGTGCCAGGCGATCGTTCCTCTCCCCCTGGGCCCGCCGCTCTTCGGCCAGGCCGAGACCGAACCAGGGATAGGGCCACGCGGGCGCGCGCTGGGAGGCGGCGTGAAAGCGGGCAATGGCGTCGCCACAGCCGGGCTGTGCCCCCAGCTCGCTCAGGCGCAGGAACACGAAACCCGCTCGAAGGGCGAGGAGAGCGGGGGTCGATTGT
>Ga0070697_100002092_pt1 | contig 15271 bp, 13 predicted proteins | sample KBSK1501metaG_FD_65475 | JGI IMG/M metagenome (GOLD analysis project Ga0070697, IMG submission 65475) | Corn, switchgrass and miscanthus rhizosphere microbial communities from Kellogg Biological Station, Michigan, USA - KBS K1-50-1 metaG | ecosystem: Host-associated > Plants > Roots >...
CCAGCCAAACAAGCCGTGGACGATCGTCTCGCGGTTTTCTTCGTAGATGGCGCGGGTGAGGGGAATGCCCATCGGACAGGCCTTGATGCAGTTCTGCGCGTTGCCGCAGTTTGTAATGCCGTCTTCGCCCATGATTCCTTCGAGGCGCTGGTCGCGCGTAGCCTCGCCGCTGGGATGCATGTTGAATAGTCGCACCTGGGCGATGGCCTGCGGGCCGATGTAATTGTCGTCGTCATACTGCGGACAAGCTTCCAGACAACAACCACACGTCATGCAGCGCGAATAGGCGTAACGTTCCTGCACATCCTCCTGATCCATACGCGGTCCGGGACCAAGATCATATGTGCCGTCAAGGTCGATCCAGGCATTGACGCGCTTGAGGTGATCAAACATTTGCGAGCGATCGACAACCAGATCGCGAATGTTGGGAAACTTCTGCATGGGCTCCAGTTTGATTGGCTGTTCCAGGTTGTCGACGAGCGCTGAGCACGACTGACGCGCGCGGCCGTTAATCACCATCGTGCATATGCCGCACACCTGTTCGAGGCAGTTCATCTGCCAAACCGGAGGTGTCGTCTTGGTGCCTTCCTTCGTCACCGGATTCTTCTGAATCTCCATCAGGCAGGAGATGATGTTGAGATTCGGGCGATAAGGAAGTTCAAAACGTTCCCAGTAGGGCGGTGAGTCGGGATTCGCCCTGCGCCTGATGTGAATCTCGACAGACTTCGGTGGAGTCCGTTTCGTTTTCGTTGTGTGTACTTGTGCTGACATAACGAGCTTCTATTTGGAGTGCGCCGGCTGAGCGAAGCGGCGGCGCTTTGGTTGCGATCGTTGTCTCCGGTCGTGATTCATGATGATCCAAAGCGGTGTCGCGCTACGCTTGCCACCGCACTCCACATCTATGCCTTTGCCTTCTCCTGTTTCGCTTTGCTGTAGTCGCGTCTCCGCGGTGGGATTAGCGAGATATCAACCGGTTCATATGAAATCACGGGACCCTCGCCGGAATACTCCGCGATTGTCGTCTTCAGGAAATTCTCATCATCACGATCGGGAAACTCCGGCTTGTAGTGCGCGCCGCGCGACTCGTTGCGATTCAACGCGCCGAGCGTAATTACGCGCGCCAGCTCCAGCATGTTGTCGAGATGTCGCGCATGTGGCAGCGCCATTGTGGCCCAGAGATTCGAGTCGTTAATCGAGATACGCTTGTAACGATCCATCAGCTGGAGCAGTTTGTTATCCGTCTCTTTGAGCTTCTCGTTGTAGCGAACGACAGTAACGTTGTCAGTCATCCACTTGCCCATCTCCTGATGAAGCACGTACTGGTTTTCATTGCCGCTCTGCTTGATCAGCGCGTCGTTGATTTCCTGTTGCTTGCGGAGTTCCTGATCATAAATACGCGATGAGTTGGCTCCATGGGCGCCATTGCGCTCGACATTCTGCGCATAAGTAATCGCGGCGGGTGCCGCGACAAATCCGCCATAGACACAACTCACGAGCGAGTTAGCGCCGAGACGGTTGGCTCCGTGTATCGAGTAGTCGCATTCGCCGGCCGCCAGCAGACCAGGAATGTTGGTGCGCTGATCATAGTCAACCCAGAGACCGCCCATTGAATAGTGGACGCCGGGGAAGATCCGCATCGGCACATGTCGCGGATCATCGCCCACAAACATTTCGTAAATTTCAAGGATCGCGCCAAGTTTTCTATCCAAAGTCTCCGCCGGAATATGCGTCAGATCGAGGTAGACCTGGTTTTCTCCGCCGACGCCCTTGCCTTCGATACAGACCTGGAAAATTTCGCGGGTGGCGATGTCGCGCGGAACGAGATTTCCGTAGGCAGGAAACTTCTCCTCAAGAAAATACCAACGTTCGTTTTCTGGTATCGCCGACGGCGCTCTTGTCTCGCCCGCTTTGCGCGGCACCCAAACCCGGCCGCCTTCGCCGCGTGCTGACTCAGACATCAGCCGCAGCTTGTCTTCACCGGGAATAGAGGTGGGATGGACCTGAATAAACTCGCCGTTCGCATACTTCGCCCCCTGCTGGTAACAAGCGGCGACAGCACTGCCGGTACAAACCATCGAGTTGGTCGACTTGCCATAAATCAAACCGGGTCCGCCGGTAGCCATGATCACGGCGTCGGCAGGAAAGGCTTTCAGCTCGAGTGTCTGCAAATTCATCGCGATCAGACCGCGACAGACCTGCGCGTCATCAAGCACCAGGGACATCATTTCCCAGTGTTCAAACTTGCGAACTTTCCCGGCGGCTTCATAGCGCCGCACTTGTTCATCAAGCGCATAGAGCAACTGCTGACCAGTAGAGGCGCCGGCGAAGGCCGTGCGGTGATGTTTCGTTCCCCCAAAGCGACGGAAATCAAGCAGGCCTTCCTTCGTGCGTGAGAATGGCACGCCCATGCGATCGAATAGGAAGATAATCGCGGGCGCCATTTCGCACATGGCTTTGGCGGGCGGCTGATTCGCCAGAAAGTCACCGCCGTAGACCGTGTCGTCAAAATGTTCCCAGGTTGAATCGCCTTCGCCTTTGGTGTTGACCGCGCCATTGATGCCGCCCTGCGCACAAACTGAATGAGAGCGCTTCACGGGAACGACAGAGAAAAGATCCACCGCATGTCCGGCTTCGGCGATTCTCATTGCCGCCGCCAGGCCTGCGAGGCCGCCGCCCACGATCGCGATCTTGTTGCCGTTACTCGCCATCTTAGAGGATTCCTCCCAGGAGTCCGCCCGGACGTATAAAAGCTATCGCGGCATTGATACCGACGAGCAGCATGAAAACACCAAAGCCAATGCACGCGTAGCCGGTCAATCGTTGGGCGCGTTCGCCGATGGCGATGCCCCAATCAACCAAGAATAGCCAGATGCCGTTTGCCAGGTGCCAGACGGTGGCCGTGATGCCGACCATGTAGATCAGGAATACCCAGACCATCTGAAATTCGCGCGAAACGATATCAAAAGCCAGGTCCGGTCTGTGGGCCACTGAAATCGTGTTCAATCCAGGTATCAAGCCGAATCTGAAATTCAGCACGTGAAAAGCTATGAAGAAAAAGAGAATCACACCGGTTATTCGTTGAATCAGATAGAACCAGTTGCGCGGGTAAGGATAATTCAGGTTATTCGGCCGCGCTTCCATGGTTATCACCAGACCATAGACGGCGTGATAGATGAGCGGTATAAAGATTCCGCCAATCTCGACGAATAGGATATAAGGGATTGACTGCAGGTCTTTTACGGCATTGTTGAAATCTGCGGCTCCGCCTAGCGCCTTCGAGTTTGTGTAGAAATGCTCCAACAGGAAGAGACCGAGCGGCATGATGCCGGACAACTGATGAAGTTTGCGCAGGACGAAAGTCCTGCTCAACTGAATCGCCAAGTACGAGCTCCTTTGCCGTCGGACTTTAGCGCTAAAGCTGCTAGGCCAAACTTAAGCAAGTTGTGATTGAGATTTTCCGTAGCAAGGAAATTATAGTTAGAAGTTTCTGAAAAGCAAAACGCGTCAACCTCGATCACGATCAAGTGATCTGCTGGGACCGCGGGCGCCTCGCCCGCAATGAGCGCGAAGCGCGAAATGGCTTGGAAGATACTTTGAACGACTGCGCTACTGCGACGCATAGCGGGCGAGACGCCCGCGGTCCCAGCAAATCACTTGCACGATACACCAGCTCGAGCCGACTATCGTAAACAATGAATGACCTCTCGTTACAGTCCATTACCTTCCTGGCTGCCCAGATTGCGGCGCGAAAGGTCTCGCCGGTGGAAGTGCTGCAAGCGCACCTTGATCGCATTAAAGAGATCAACCCGCAACTGAACGCAATTGTCACATTGGCTCCTGACGCGATGCAGCAGGCAGGGGAAGCCGAAGCAGCGATCGGGCGAGGAGACGAACTGGGTCTGCTTCATGGCGTACCCTTGACGATTAAAGACACGATCGAGACAGCGGGAATCAGAACAACCAGCGGCTCAGCAATGCGCGCTCAGTTTGTCCCAACACGCGATGCTCCCGCTGTTGCGCGACTCAAAGCCGCAGGCGCGATCATTCTCGGAAAAACAAACACTGCCGAGATGGCGATGGACTACACCACGGACAATCCGGTATTCGCCCGGACAGTTAATCCGTATGACCCTTCACTGACGACTGGCGGATCTAGTGGCGGCGAGGCAGCCGCAATTGCCACGTGCATGTCTCCCGGCGGCCTCGGTAGCGACCTCGCGGGCTCGGTTCGAATTCCAGCTCACTTCTGCGGTATCGCCGGCTTGAAGCCAACGGTGGGTCGCATACCCGGCGAGGGCCAGTTTCCACCGAGCACTGGACCATATTCGCTCGGCGCGGCGATTGGGCCGATGGCCCGCTCCGTAAAAGATCTTCATCTGATGTTCAATGTGCTTGCCGGAATTGATACGGCCGAGTGGACACTCGTGGGTTCGCGAGTCGCGTGGTACACCGACGACGGAGTTGCGTCTGTAAGCGACGAAACGCGGCGGACAGTCGAATCTGCGGCGCGCGCTTTGTCTGACGCGGGCTTGATCGTCGAACAAACGCGGCCGCCGGGCGTTGAACACGGGCATGACTATTGGCTCAAATTATTTTCACGAGCTTCGGTCGTGCAGCTGCGTAATGTTTACGCCGGAAATGAAGAGAAGGGAGGCGAGTTTGTACGCTGGCGATTGGCTACCGCTGATGACACGCCGGCACCTGCGATTGATGATTACATCAACTCGTGGCTGGAACGAGATCGTCTACGCGCCGCGCTGGTCGAGTGGATGGAACATACGCCGTTGCTTGTCGCGCCCGTAGGAGCCACGCCTGCTTACAAACATGGAACGCTCAAGACTACGGTGGGTGAACATGCGATGAGTACGTTTCGCGCTTTCAGTTATTCGCAAACCTGCAACGTTTTCGATCTTCCCGCCGTTGTGGTTCCTGCCGGGCGTTCACGGGAGGGCTTGCCTATCGGTGTACAAATCATCGGCCGACCTTTTGCGGAAGAGATGGTTTTGACTGCGGCGGCGATCGTCGAAGAGGCGCTGGGTGGCTGGCAAATGCCACCATTTCTGTCCGATAAACTTTAGTTTGTCGATCGCGTTACACAGCGACAAGCTAAAGCTTGTCGGACAAAGACGGACATGGTTAAGTTTGTCGCCCAAGTTGCAATCCGATATAGTTTCCAGCCAAAGTTTGATCCAAATAAGCATCGACGGCACTTGCCGAGGAGTTGAATATGGAGGCCCTAACTACCTTGCTTGCCTTATTGTTCTTTGGTTTTATTGGGATTGTACTGCTGGTGATCGCCGCGAAGACGATCCGCATAGTCCCGCAGGCCACCGTGATGTTGGTCGAGCGGCTTGGCCGGTTTGATAAGGTTGCCAGCAGCGGACTCAACCTGCTGTGGCCCTTTTTAGATAGACCAAGGGCAGTCTATTGGACAAACACTCGGCCAGGCATCACCTCGATTGATCTGCGCGAACAATACATCGATCTGCCGCCGCAGCCGGTTATCACTCGCGACAACGTGACCATCCACGTCGACTCTGTTGTCTACTGGCAAATCACAGATCCCATCAAAGCTGTTTACGAAATGAACGACCTGGTGGGCGGCATTGTGCAACTCACGATTACCGGGATGCGTGCCGTAATGGGAGATATGGATCTCGATCACACGTTGTCGCAACGCGATCAAATCAACGCGAAGCTGCGGTTGATTCTGGACGAGGCGACGGACAAGTGGGGCGTCAAGGTTACGCGCGTTGACGTCAAGAACATCAATCCACCTGAAGACGTCCGCATCACAATGGAGAAACAAATGACCGCGGAACGGAATCGCCGCGCGCTGGTCTTGCAAGCGGAAGGCGATCGGCAGGCAGCGATCACGCGCGCGGAAGGCGAGAAGCAGGCGGCCGTCACTCGTGCTGAAGGTGAAAAGCAGTCGGCTATTCTGGCTGCAGAAGGCGCAGCGCAGGCGCGACAGCGCAACGCCCAGGGCGAGGCTGAAGCTATCGCGTTAGTCGCGGAAGCAATGCATGAGCACGGCAATCCGGCGCAGTATCTGATTACCACTCGCTACATCGAAAGTTTGCGCGACATGACGCGCACTAATAACTCCAAAGTCATCTTTATGCCGGTGGAAACTTCGGCGATGCTTTCCAGTGTGGGCGCGATAAAGGAAGTGTTGTCGCAGACCGGCCAGACCAGCGGCGAGAAGGAACCAACGAGTCCGCCGCGCCCGCGAGAGTTGCCAGGCAAGTAGAACCAAGCTGACCTTTTGGAGTGCGGTGACCTGTCACCGCTTTGGTCTTGGGCGGCTTGACGCCCATGTCTTTCAGAACTTCAGCTTAACGGTGGTCGCGACAGGTCGCGACCGACTAAAGCGGTGACAGGTCACCGCACTCCAAAAGCATGCCGCGAGACCTCGGTATATTTCGAGCCTTCACTGCTCAATTCACTTCTAATCACTAATAACTCAGCGACGGCGATTTCTAACGGATCGAATTCCATTTGCTTGTGAGTGACGGGCAACGCACGCGCAGTGTCAGCCTGCCGCAATCTGGCAATGGTTAGGTGGGGATGAAATGGACGCGTCTCTTTTGCAAAGCCCACTCGCGCAGATTCCTCTTCGACGCGAGCGTGCAACCTGGCAAGCCCGGAAGATAGGTCATTGATTCCAATCCACAAGACCCGAGGCTGTCCGTGCGTTGGAAAACTTCCGGTTTGCTCAAGGCGAATTGGAAAAGGCTGCACGTTAACGACAGCCAGGGACACAGCCTTTGAAAAATCCGCGACCGAATCCGTTGGTAACTCACCGAGAAACTTTAAGGTGAGGTGCAGGTTTGCATCGCGCGCCCAGCTCGCCTTTGCGTGTGGAACTTTTTCCTTGAGACGCGCGATGTGGCCGAGTACAAGGTGGCGAGCGGTCTGCGGTAATTCAATGGCGCAGAATACTCGCCATAAGTCGTTGGCTGAATCTCGCATAGAGAAGGGCGGAAAGAGCGGGGGCAAGCCCAATTCCTGACCTCGAGATTAATTGTCTGAACTTCACTTCCACACTTGGAAGGCTTTCAATTTTGGAATTGGCGACGAACTCCGAAAGCCTCAAGGTAAGAAGGGGGCTGGCCCCGCTTGTGCCCAGCCTACTTCTTTGGCTCAAGGACCCACGTTTCTTTGGTGGCTCTCGCAATTGCAGCTTCGCTAAACGGAAACACACGCGGCGTGACGGCGCGCCAGTCCGCGAGTTGATCGGTCCAATGTGGGCTTGATGGAATGCCTGATGCACCGAGCGTGATGCCATGTTGAGTCTGGTCCCAATTGCTGGTGTCCGCGATCAACCTCATTGAGACATTCGCACCAACGTTGACCGTTGCTGCCAGCCCGCCACTTCCATTTTGCGGCAGCGGAGCCACAGTAAACTGCAATCCGATCAGGGGAGCTGGCGCCAGCGGATGCCTGAAGTTCACTTTAACGAGATCACCCCACGTCCATTTCGACTCATCTTCCCCAAGATTCTTCACTATTACTTTGCGGGCATCGTCATAGCAGGCGCGGAGCAAATCGGCGTAGCTGGTGAATTCCTTTGGCAGCCAATCCTTCGGCTGTTCGGCTATCAGTCGATCGATCGTCGTATCAAAATTAGACCACTGGTAAACCTTAATCAGTTCATCTCCAAGCGCAGCGGTCAGAATTCGCGAACGAAAAGCCGCGCGCATTTGTATTACCATGGGCGCAACACGCGAGTCTGCTTTCATCAAACCATCCCAGTTATCGAAGGCGTCGAGCAGCTCACCGAGCTTGGCTTCGTCTGGTTTCAATCCCGGGCGGAGTATTTTTGAAACCTGGCGGGCAAATGAAACGCCGCCGATGGAATAAACATCACCTTGAATCCGCCGGAAGTCGTCGGTAGTTAGCTTTGCGTTCTGATTGAGCAACTCAAAAATCCTGCGTGCGCGATAAGGCTGGGCCCAGGAATGAGTCAGGAAATACGGATAGTCCGTGCCGATGATGCGTTGGTTTGCAGTGACGATAATTCCTGACGGTGGGTCGTAAAGCGTTGGCAGGTCCTTGATGGGAATGTATTTGACCCAATCACCAGCGTCGGTTGAGCCATCGTACGGAACACTGCCATCGCCCGACTTTCTAATCGGCACGATCCCGGCGGCGTGGTATCCAATATGGCCGGCGGTATCCGCGTAGACGATATTCTGCGTCGGCGCTGTGAACGACTCGAGCGCTGCGGAAAACTCTTTCCAATTGCGTGCGCGATTAATCACGTATGCGGAGTCGGCCTTGTTCAGCGTGGGATCCAGGGCAGTCCAGCGCAGGGCGTAACGCTTGCCGCCTTTTTCAAATACGATCGGGCCGTGATGCGTCACGGTAACGTCGAGCGGCACCGTATCGGTTGCAGAATCTGTGAACCCTTTGCGGACCTTGATCTCCTCGTGACGAACGTCCGCTTCGCGCCAACCCGTCGAAGTCATATAACGTTTCGAGTTGTTTGGATCAAACTTTTCCTCGTAGAGATCCTGGACATCGGGGCCAACGTTGGTCATACCCCACGCGATGTAATCGTTGTGTCCGAGGATCACGCCGGGACCGCCAGGTGCAGTGACACCGGCAACCCGTACACCGGGAGCGCTCAAATGAACCAGGTACCAGATTGAAGGGGCCGAGGCCTGGAGATGCGGATCGTTTGCGAGCAGCGGTTTGCCTGAGGCAGTGTGCTTGCCGCTGACGACCCAATTGTTGCTCGCAGCCAGTCCTTCCGCGTAAACACCTACGCGCGCCAGTGATTGAGCGGCAATTTCCTCATCGCGCGCGAGGGCCAAAAGTGTCTCTCGTGTTGAAAAGTCCGCATCGCCTGAAGGTTGAATCGCGCTCGTCGTCTTATTGTTAGCTTTTGAATCCTTGCCGACAACCAGAATATCCAGCGGAGAAATCTCCGGCATGAGTCCGTTGCGTTTCTCTGCTGGCAGCCCGGCGAGAGCGTCGCGCATAATGTCGAGCCGCCAGGTATTCGAAAGGGCCTCAGCAAACAATTTTCCTACGAGCAAAGAATCAGCCGGCGTCCAGGGCTTCGGTTTGTACTGCAGAATTTGAAACTCAGGCGGGAGACTCTTGGGATCAAGCGAAGTAATATAAGCATTCACCCCATTCGCGTAGGCTTCAAGCACAGCTCGCGCTTCAGGAGAAGCCCTGGCAAATTCGATCTCTACTTCCTGCGAGAATCCGAGCGTGCGATGTTGCTTGTCCTGTTCGAGAACTGCATTGCCTAACACCTCAGCAAGTTCTCCGCGCTCGTTTCGTCGCAGCAGATCCATCTGCCATAGGCGGTCACTAGCGATTACGTACCCCTGGGCAAAATACAAATCCTCGTCATTCTTCGCTTCAATGTAGGGAATACCGCGTTCGTCGCGTCTTACGGTCACGCGATCACGCAGACCGGCGACCGCCAACGTCTTAGTGCCTGCCTGAGCAGGCGTCGATTGTTCAGCGGCAACCTTCAAAGGCGAGTCTGACAGCAGCAAGAGCACTGCAAAGCCGAGAGCAATAGTCGCAAATTGTCTCTTCATTCAGGGAACCTCATGCTTTTAGAATGGCTGATAGTAGCACACGCAAACTAAACTGTTTGCGTTACGTCTGGCCTGACATTACAATCAGGGCCAGCGGGAAACAAGCGAGCTATGTTTTATAGAAACCTCCGACATCTTCGGATCGCGGTCGGCCTAATCTTCCTTTTTGCGCTGGCTCAATTGGCGAGTGCGCAGCAGCGCCCACTGATCACGGAAGACGTAGACATCATTCCGCCGGGAACTCTGCGGATTGAGGCGGGCATCGACTTTCTTCAGGGCGCGAAGTTTCCAGTATCGGGTTTGACGGGAGACGAGACGCGCGTCGGTGTGATTGGCGTTACCATTGGATTTGCCCCGAACGTTGAATTTCAGATCGAGGGGGTTGCTCAAAATTTTCTGAGCATCAACACGCGCGGACCGTCAGCTATTCCACTGTCGTTAGCGCCGGGAGCCAACTCGACGAACGGGCCTGGCGATTTCATCCTCTGGACCAAATTCAAATTGCGAAATGAAACCAGACGTGGACCGTCGCTGGGTTTTCGTGTTGGCGTTGGCCTACCCAATTCAAATCAGGCAACCGGCATTGGTTTGAACCAAACGAATGCGTACGGGTCGATATTAATTGGCAAGAAGTTTGGCCACAACGGCCGCTTCAACACCTTCGGTAATCTGGGCGTCGCCATCCTTACGGCACCGACCCAACTGTTTTCGCAAAACGATGTGGTGACTTATGGAGTGGCTGGAATCTTTCGCTTGAATAAACAATTCAGCTTCGCCGGTGAAGTGAATGGTCGCGCCAATACCCGGCCGCGTGGTGGCCCGCTGGGCACTGAATCGCAATCAGAAGCTCGCCTGGGAATGCAGATTAGAGCGTCGGGACTGCGTTTTGACTTCGCGGGCATCAAGGGACTTACAAACTTTACTCATGATTCGGGTTTCACAGTTGGCGTCACCTACGACACTCCCTCCCTCTTCGCACCCGCAAAATAATAAAAGCAGTGAAAAGTGACGAGTGAAAAGTGAAAAGTTAAGAGGGCCCCGCTCTGCCTCGGCCACTGGCTAGTTCCAATCAGACTTGTTAGATTGGCGAAACAATTAACGCGGATGATCCTGGCTTAGCTTTTCACTTGTTACTTTTCACTGTTCTCAATGTTTGACTGGTTACGCGCCATAGGCCGCTGGCTTGAGCTGTATGTTATCGCGCTTCCGATCTACTATGCCGCGCCGGCTATGATCGTGATCGGCGCCCTTGATTCCTCGTTGCTGTCTCTCCCCGAAATCAACGACTATCTGGTAGTTGGACGTTGCTTCAAGCAACCGAGCGCTGCGTTTTATTTTCCGTTGTTCGCCGCGATTGGTTCGGTAATAGGGTGTCTGGCGCTTTACAGCATCATGCGCCGGGGCGGCCAGGCGCTGTTGCGGCGCCGTTTCAAGCGGGAGAGTATCGAGCGAGTGGAACGCGTCTACGCGCGCTACGGATTTCTTGCCATTGCGATTCCCGCCTTGTTGCCTCCGCCCATGCCGTTCAAGATTTTCGTCGCCACCGCCGGAACTCTCGAGTATCCGCGCTGGAAGTTTTTGACGACCGTGATGGTAGCGCGTTCGCTTCGTTACTACGTCGAAGGTATTCTGGCAGTATATTACGGCAGGCGAGTGCTCTTGTTTCTCAAAGACAATGGCCAGGTAGTGCTTAGTGTCGTGACCGGGGTCGTTGTCCTTCTGGTGTTGATTTATGCAATTGCTAACCGAAAGAATGCGGAGCCGAACAAGCAGCGTGAAGACGCTGAGTGACGATGGAATTTCTTCTCTGTGTTACCTCCGTGTTCTCTGCGTCTCTGTGGTAAAAAAATTTAAAGCAAACACTCACTACAGAGACACAGAGAACACGGAGGAAGCACAGAGAACTTCAAACACTATCAACGATTGAAAGGCATCTTGACTTGATTCTATTCCCGAAGATTACGCACAGCCTGACACGTCTCTCGGATTTCTTCATCGCGCTGGGCCCGTTTGGTTTGTTTGCGGTGGCGCTGCTCGACTCTGCCTTCGTCCCTCTACCCAGCAGCGCCGACGCGCTAATGATTCTCCTCACCATCGCTCATCCGCGCCTGATGATTTTCTATGCACTGCTGGCGACTGCAGGCTCCGCGATTGGTTGCGTCATTCTTTATTACATCTCGCAGCGCGCCGGCAGTCGGGCCCTCAAAAGATTTTCACCAGCGAAGCAAAAGAAGGTGAAGAACTGGATCGATCGTTACGACGTGTTGTCAGTCCTCGTCGCTTCGGTAATGCCGCCGCCGTTTCCTTTCAAACTATTTGTGGTGTCCGCCGGCGTGTTTCGTTTCAGCTTGATGCGCTTTACGGTAGCGGTCATCGCCGGCCGTATGTTTCGCTTCCTGCTCGAAGGATACTTTACGATTCTCTACGGCGCGCAGGCGAAACAGGTTCTGCAGAAGTATTACCCGTGGATCGGCCTTGGTCTCGCAATTCTGATCATCATTTTCTTTGTAGCTCGGAATATGTTGAAGGGAAAGCCAGAGCCTGCCGAGGAAGCAAGCCTAGAACCCGGGAATTAGTGGCAAGAGCTGGGGCGCCGGACCCGGAGCAGTTTCCTGGTTAGCCATTTCGAGATCTGGGGATCGGAAAATTCGCGCCGCCGCCAGATCACGGACACCGTGTTCGTCAAGCCGCTCCAGAATCCGAATGAAAACTTCGGCGGTGGCTAATGCGTCACTACCAGCGCGATGGCGATGGATGATGGGAATTGAGAAATGGTCTGAGACTGTGTCGAGTCGATAGTTTGCCAGACCGGGAACCGCGCGCCGCGAGAGGGTTACGGTACAAAGATGCGGATTAATCATGCGATGCCCGGGATAGACGCGCGAGATTTCATGGTTGATGAAGTTTGTATCAAAGGGCGCGTTGTGAGCTATCAATACCGCGTCAGCAACAAATTCCAACCACTGGGGTGCAACCTCCGCGAAAAGCGGCGCTTCCTTAACCATCTCGTTGGTAATGCCGGTTAGCGCCATGACGAAGCGGGGAATCGAAATCTCTGGATTGACGAGGGTGACGAAGTTGTCCACTATCCGGCCGCCGCGAATGCGATAAGCGCCAAGTTCAATGATGCGATTGGGCGGCATCTTAGCGCCGGTGGCCTCAATGTCGACGACGACAAAATCCAGTTCCTTAAGCAATCGCGATTCGGAATCATACGCCTGCAACTCGATGGTGTTGCCATCAATGATCTTGAACCGCCGATCATCCTTTACGAGATCGCCGACCAGCAGACCCGCCAACTCTTCGTCGATATGAGATACTTTGAAAACAACGTCAACAATCTGTGAGGCGTTAGCCCGGCCACCGGAAACGCGCAACAGATCTATGGTCTCCTGGACCAGCGTTGAATCAGATACTAGATTTGTGAAAGGCGGCATGCGTCTCGGATTGTAACACGACAGCGCCAACGAAGATGAGGAGTGAAGAGTTTGAAGGCTGAGGATGTAGTCGCGAAGTTTAGGGAGTCTGGAGCGCTGCTCGAAGGACACTTTGTGCTTACGAGCGGTTTGCACAGTCCGGTGTATTTACAATGCGCGCTCGTGCTGCAGCAGCCCCGCGACGCCGAACTGTTTGGCCGAAGCATCGCAGAACACTTTCAAACCGAGAACATTCAGACGGTCGCCTCTCCTGCGATTGGAGGCCTTGTAATAGGCTACGAGGTCGCGCGCGCCTTAGGCGCAAGGTTTATCTGGACTGAGCGACAGGATGCCACGATGGTCCTGCGCCGAGGTTTCTCAGTTGTACCCGGAGAAAGAATTTTAGTCGTCGAAGACGTTGTGACTACCGGCGGCTCAACCCGGGAAGCCGTTGCAGCCCTCCAGGCCAATGGCGCGCGGGTATTGGGGGCGGCTTCGATCATTGATCGTTCATCGGGAAAAGCTGATGTCGGCGTGCCGCGCATTGCGCTGGCCACGCTCGATGTGACGTCAGTTGATCCGGCTGTTTGTGAACTTTGCAAGCGAGGCGAGCCTGCGATCAAACCAGGAAGCAGGAAAGCGTAACCGCCAAGTCGCCAAGGCCGCCAAAGGGAACACCTCCGACTGCAGTTTTTTAAGTTCTCTTTGCTTGGCGTTCTCGGCGCTTTGGCGGTTAGTCCTTTGCATGAATTTTAAGCTCACGATTCAATACGACGGCACAGATTTTCACGGTTGGCAGATGCAGAATGGGTTGCGGACAGTGCAGGGCGAACTCGCCAAAGCGCTGTCGCTGATCGAAGGCCGCGAAGTGGTGTTGCATGGTTCGGGTCGCACGGATGCGGGCGTGCATGCCGAGGGTCAGGTAGCGAGTGTTCAGCTGCAGCGGACGATAAGCGCCGAGAAACTGCGTTCAGCTATCAATGGAAACGTTGGCAAGGACGTGCGCGTGCTTGAGACTGAGGTTGTTGACGACGGATTCCACGCGCGCTACTCAGCGCTGGAAAAGACCTATCTTTACCGGATCGTGAACGGTCCTGTTCTCTCGCCATTTTGGCTCCGCTACGCTCATCATGACGCACGCCGTTTCGACCTCAAACTAATGACGGATTGCGCAAAACTTTTCCTCGGCACGCATGATTGGACTGCCTTCTCCTCCGCGCAATCCGACTCCGAAACGAAAACCCGCACGGTGACGGGGTTGACTATTATTAGTCGTTGGGATCAGCGCGCCGTTTGCAACGTAATTGAAATGACGGCGAGCGCCGACGGTTTTCTTCGCTACATGGTGCGATCGATAGCCGGCACTTTAATGGCTGTCGGTCGAGGCGAACTGGATAACGAGTTGGTCCGGCGCACGATAAACGCAGGAGATCGTTCCCTCGCGGGAGCAACCGCGCCGGCCTGCGGTCTGACGCTGCTTTCTGTGCGCTATCAGTAGTCTTTGCTGGTAAGATAGCAACCGCTTTGAGTCAACCTTATGCTTTCTGATTTCACTGGACTAATTGAGGCCGGAAGCCGTGAAGAGCGGTTGCTGGGATCGATTGACTGGGAACGGTTGCCCCGGCACATCGCCATCATCATGGATGGCAACGGGCGTTGGGCCGCGCAACGAGGTCAACCTCGCATTGCCGGACATCGCGCCGGAGTCGAAGCCGTACGCGCGGCGGTCGATACGGGCGCACGACTTGGGTTAGGCGCCCTGACGCTTTATGCGTTCTCAACTGAAAACTGGAAACGGCCGCGTTATGAGATCGACGCCTTGATGCGTATGTTGCGTCGTTATCTCAGGTTGGAGTTGGACGAGATCGACAGGCAAAACATTCGCTTCCAAACAATCGGACGCACCGGCGTGCTCGCAAAGAATGTCCGCAGCGAGATCGAGAAGGCGACTGAACGCACGGCAAAAAATACCGGAATGACTTTGGCGGTAGCGCTCAACTATGGTGGACGCGCTGAGATTGTTGATGCTTGCCGCGCCGCCGTGCGCCGTCTCCTCGATGAGGGAAGCGCTCCCGATGAATTGACTGAAGAGCGTATCGCCAACGAGCTTTACACGCGCACGATGCCGGACCTGGATCTGCTGGTTCGCACGAGCGGTGAGTTGCGTATCTCAAACTTCCTGCTTTGGCAGGCGGCATATAGCGAGATTCATGTGACTGACACGCTTTGGCCGGATTTTCGTCGCCTGCACCTGCTGGAAGCAATCGTGGACTATCAGGGCCGCGATCG
>Ga0070697_100002094_pt1 | contig 15268 bp, 27 predicted proteins | sample KBSK1501metaG_FD_65475 | JGI IMG/M metagenome (GOLD analysis project Ga0070697, IMG submission 65475) | Corn, switchgrass and miscanthus rhizosphere microbial communities from Kellogg Biological Station, Michigan, USA - KBS K1-50-1 metaG | ecosystem: Host-associated > Plants > Roots >...
AGTGAACCCATGGCGGCCGCGGGGGATATAGACCTCGGCATCTTCTCGTCGCCGGGAGAGTTGAAGGCGGCCGCCGATCGCATCAACTCGGAGGTTGAAGGGCTCGACGACGCGATCGACGGCAACGAAGACATCCCCCAAGCGACGTGGGATGCGTGGTCGTCGTTCTGGAGTCGGTGGAAGGCCTTCTACAACGAAAACTTCTCGTCGCCGGTGTGGTCGTGGCTCACGTCGCGCACGGGCTCGCTCTCCGATCAGCTCGAATCGTGGACGGCCGACGCGAAGAACTTCGCGACCCAGTTTCAAAAGTACGGCGTGGAAGTTCCCGGCGGCGTGCTCTCGCCGGCGGAACCCTTCTCTCTTAAGGACCTCGCGAATCCGCTCAAAGGCTTCGGCATCACCGTCGACGTCGCGCTCGTGCTCGTCGTGGTCGGCCTGATCGTGTGGAAGGGGATGAAGTAGCGTGCTCGATCCCGTCTCGCGCTCTGGCGTCGTTCCGACGCGCAATCCCGTCTTCGGCGGCAAACGGAAGTACGTCCGAAGCTTTGAACTCGTCTCGAACGGGCTCAATGGACCCTACACGAAGCGCACGGCCTACTTCGCGATCCAAGTGCCGTCCGACCGACTGCACGCGGCCGCCTTCATCACCTTCGAGCCGATCGAGACCCAAGACACCCCCTTTCCGACGGACATCACCGACCCCGGCGCCTGGCTGATCTCGCTCGACGCTTGGTGCCGGCTCGAAAATGGGAAGCCGACGCGCGCTAACAACGTCTTCGGCACGCGCGTCGACCCCCTCCCCGTGCCGAACTCGTGGGAGAGCGTCACCGGCGTTTCGGAGTGGCGCGGCGCGATCACCGTTCCGAGCCCGGACGATCCGCAAGCCGGCACCGGGATCGTTCCCGGCACGCTCTGGCTCACCGTCTACTGGGAGCCGGCGGCCGGCGAAGGCAACATGCCGCAACACGAACTCGAAGCGCTCTTCTCGTCGTGCTCTGCGACGGTGCAGCCGATCCAGACCTACCAGTCGACGGGGCTCTAAATGCGCGGCGTGCTTCCGTGGGTGCTCGTGCTCGCGCTCGTGTGGTTCTGGTACTCGGGCGACGGCGACCCGATCGACGGCTTCCGGAGCGCGCTCGATCAGTTGCAGGGCCGCGGCGTGCGCGTCGGCCACAACCCGGCCGACGAAGACACCGGCGTCGTCGACGTCGCGCCCGACGAGCTTGCCAGCGACGCCGGCGTGCAGCTCGACACGTACGCGGCCGCGCGCATGCTCGCGAGCGAAGAGCCGCACTCGTCGCGCGAGACGAAGATCGCGATTGCTTGGGCGCTCCGGAACGAAGCCAACGCGCAAGGCATTTCCGTCTCGCGCTTGCTGCTTCGGGCGAAGAATCCGGAGCACGACGGGCTCTTCGGCGCGCAAGCCGATCTCGAAAGGTGGGTGACGAACTCGAAAGGCGAACGCGTGCATCCGTCGGATCGCTACGCGTCGACGCGAACCGATCCATACACGGAAGACGTCGACATCGCGCAAGCCGTGCTCAACGACTCGATCCCTGATCCGGCCGGCGCGCGCCGCTGGGACCGGCCGGCGCTCGAAGACGCGGCGAAGGTCGCGAGCAATCGCATGCGTGAAGGGTTCCGACTCGTCACCGTGCCGGGGGCCGATCCCGGCGTGAGGTTCTGGGCCTAATGCCGGCCGGCATGACACGCCCGTTTGGGCATCAAGGTCTAGTCGACGGCGCCGACGAGAGCGCGACGCCGCCGGCAACGCCGGGCTTTCTGTCGACGATATACGCCGCCGGCGTGGCCGACGTCGCGAGCGTCGACAACCTGATGACCGGCACGCTTCAACGGTTCTTTGTGAACCTCGGAGCGACGCCGCCCCCCTTCCCGCCGAACGCGCAACCGTTCTTTCCCGAGTCGGCTCTCTTCGTCGGCGAATTCCCGGCCGACACCGGCGTCGGTGCCGACTCGAAGCCGCTTTGGCGTCTGCAACGCCACTTCTCGACCTTCCCGTCGGTCGGCGACTCGGTTTGGTTCGAAACGCAATACGACCTCTTCGCCGGCGGCGTGAACACGATCAGCGGCGGCGACCGAAACCAGCACGTCGTGATCGATCAGTTCGACAACCGGCTCACCTTCGGGATCGACACGTGGCAGATCACCCGGCCGGGCTTGAACGCGCCCGGCTACACCCCCACCTACCTCGACAACGCGCCCGTCTCCTATCACGAGATCATTCTCTACGACGCTCTGGGCTCCGGGAACACCAACGACTGGCAATTCAACTCCGACGGCTCTCAGTTCCGGCGCGTGCTGATTCCGAACGTCACCGGCGGCGGCGGCGGCCCGGCCGGGCCGTGGTCGTACGTCGCCGACGCCATGTCAATGTGGAGCCGCAACGGCGGGGAACCGCTCGTCGGCTCGCGCCTCTACTACGACGCGATCACCGCGCAGACCTTCGGCGCCGTCGACGACAGCATGGGTCAACTCATGCTCGCGGAATCCGTCGTGCTCGACGCAAAGAACCTCGGCTCCGGCCAGGCCGCGGGCCACGGCGAACGGTGGGTGCGCTCGACGCTTGGCGGCCCGCTTACGCTCGTCGCGCAGCTCTTCGATACGGGCTACGTCTTCCCGCAAGGCATCGGCACGAGCGCCGACTCGACCTTCGGCGGAACCACCGACACTTTCACGGGCAACGTCGTCGTCGACGGGCTGGCGACCCAAATGTCGGGCTCCGCGATCCCGGCGCTCGGAGTGACGGGCACGATCGATCTACTCGCGTCGGCGACCTACACGATCAGCCTTCCGACGATCGCGGGGAAGAGCGCCCTAGCTTGCTTGAGCCGTCTCGTCGTCGACACCCACACCGGCGGCGCCGCGACGGGCACCGCGATCTACACCGTCGGCAACGACGTCGGCGTCTCCAACATGACCGGCTCCGCCGGCTTCTCGATCACGGCTTCGCTCGTCAACACGGTTCCGGCCGGCACGGCCCTTCCCATCTCGGTCGGAGCATTCTCCGCCGGCGGCGTCGTCGACATGACCACGACGCAACTGTCGTTCAAGCTCGTAACCCCCTTCGGCGGCGCGACGACGCTAACCGGCCGCTTCTTCCTCGCGATCTGGTACGTGTGACCTCAACGAAAGGCGATTCGATGACACCCGATCAACTGAAAGCGCGGCAGCTCGCCAGCGGCCCGACCGCGCCGGCGGCGCCGGTGAAGATCGCGCCGGAGATGCGCGAGCTTCTCGTGCGCCAGGCCGCGGAAGCCGCGGCCGCGCAGACTGGCGCGGAGATCGACGCGCACAACGCACGGATCGAGCTTCGCGAGCGGCACGCCGAAGAAGCGAAGCGGCTGCACGAGAAGGTGCAGAAGCAGGCGAGCGCGAACGAAACGCTCAAAGCCGCGGCCGCGGCGCACGACGACGACAAGCACGAGAAGCACAAGTCGAAAGGGCACAAGTAAGGGAACCTGACTACCCGCGCGAGCTCCCAAGTCAGGCCACCTGGATTATCCAGGTCACCTTACGTCGCTCGAGCACGCTGGAAAACACGCAAAAAAAAGAGGGGTGAGAGATGGCAGTCGAAAAAGCAGGCTCGATCCCGCTCGCGCTCGTGCTCGTGCTCGTGATCGTCGCGGCGTGGATTCTGCACAAGGTGCTCGAATCGAAACCCGCGCACGGCGACGTCACGCTAGGCGATCCGACCGTCTCCGGCGAAGCCGTCTTGCCGGGCACCGACGTCTATTGGAGCCGGCGCACCGACTCGATCGAACTCGACGATCCGTCGAACCCAGCGCTCAACGACGAAATGCGCGCGCTGATCTGGAGAAGCAACGCGGCCATCGCGGCCGATGAAGCGGAGGATCCGTAATGCCCATCGTGATCGTTCTTCTCGTCGTCTTCCTCTTCATGCAACTTCAGAAGGGGCCGACGGCGCCGGCCGGCGCCGTCACGAGCGGCACCGGCACGAAGTGCGGCGGCGTCGGCGGCTTCATCAAAGACCACGTCGGCCGGAAGAATGAGATCGCGCCGAAGGTGATCTCGAAGTACACCGGCGCGACCGGCGCGCAAGCCGGGAAGATCGCGAAGCTCGCCGATCAGTTCTCGATCTCCAACAAGGTGGAAGGCTTCATCGACGAGAAGCTAGGTGATTCGCTCTGCAACCTCGACCCCCTGCAGGCGGCGGCCGCCGGCGCGAAGTTCCTAGGCAAAGAAGCCGTCGCCGGCGTGAAGTACGTCGGCGGCAAGATCGTCGAAGGCGCCGAAGCCGTGGCGTCTGGCGCGGAGTACGTCGGCAAGGGAATCGGCTCCGGCGTGGCGGCCGGCGCGAAGTTCGGCGCCGGCATCATCAAAAACCCGCTCTCCGGCGTGCAGCCGATCAACACGTTGGGCACGAAGGTCGCGCTAGCGCCGCTCGCGCTCTCGTCGCGCGCCACGGCGGCCGCCTACAACAAGCTTCCGACGCCGCTCAAGTTCGCCGCGGCGCCGGCCGTCGTGCCGTTCAAGGTGACGGCGAAGGTCGCCACTACGGTGATCTCCGGCGTCGGCACCGTCGTCAACGGAGCCGGCCGCACGCTCTCGTCGGGAGTGAAGAGCGCAGAGCACGCCGTTTCGTCGGTCGCGTCGGGCATCGGGCACGCGCTGGGCTTCTAGGAGGGCAACCCATGTTCAAAGGCATCACGAAGAAGCCGCTTCACGACTTGTGGAAGGCGGCGCACGCCGCCGGCGCGGCCGGCACCCACATTGCCGACGTCGCCGTCTTCGGCACGCGCTACACGCCGAAGCGGAACGCCGGCACGGCCGGCCATCGTGTGGCGGCCGCCGGCGCGATCGGCGTTCACTCCGTGTGGGAAGGGCCGAAGCAGATCCGCGGCGGCGCGCCGATCCTACGGCGCGCGCGGCTCGCCTAGTTGTCGAACATTCGCCAGAAAGGGCACTCCGGCCCGCACGGCTTCAACGAGCCCGTCTTGATCCGAACGTGCTCGCAGTCGGGCGCGCACCCTTCGCGGAAGCAGTAGATCACTTCCCAGCCGTGCTTTTCGATCGCGTGCCGAAGGCGCGCCGCTTGCTCTTCGTCGGAGCCGGCCGCCGGCGGCCCCTTCACGGGCATTGATCGCAACCGGAAAGGTCCGGCGACACGCCGGCCGGGAAACAGTAGACCGGCGCGCCGCTGATCGAGCCGCGGCAGTCGTAGCGCGCCGACGAGTCGGCCGTCGCGACGCACGTCGCGCACGCCAGCCCGCCCGACTTCGACGCGCACGAGACGCCGACGTTGCGCACGGGCGCGCCGCACGCGTGCACGCCGGCGTCGGCCTGGCCGGCGTCGACGTCGCCGGCGGCGCCGCCGGCGGCCGCGGCGCCACCACTCCCGCCGGCGCCGCCGTTGCCCCCCTGGCCGGCGGCGCCGGCGGCCGTGCCGGCCGTTCCGGCGGTGGCGGCGGCGGCCCCACCGGATCCCCCTGCACCGGCCGCGCCGGCGTCCACGCCGGCCGCGTCTGTCAAAGCTGCGACACTACCGCATCCGGCGGCCGCCACAACGGCCAGGCCGACGCCGGCGAGAGCGACCACGATCGCGAGACGTTCAAGCTTTCCCACGTGAACCCCCTTCGTTCGGACAGTCGGCCGCAAGGTGCCCGACGCGGTTGCACGTCGTGCACGCTGGCAGCTCCGAGACAACCAAGGTGTAGAACTGCCTCTCGTCGTACGGTAGGACGTCCGAACGGCCGCTCTTGTTCGAATCCGGCCGTTCGACGGGCGTTTTGTCTTCCGGCCCCGTCGAGGGCTCCGGCGCCGGCGTCGAAGTCGAACGGCCGGTTTCGCCGCTTTCGGCCGTCGGTTCCAGGAAAGCGCAGAGCGCCGCGACGTCGTGCTGACAGACCGTCGCGTCGGTGCCGTGGAAGGTGAACTCGAACTCGTGCCCGTTCCAGTGCCGCGTGACGGCCTGGCCGGACGGAAGCCGCAGGGTCGTGCTCATGAGATCATCTTTCTCGCGACGGCTTCGACGTCTTCGTCGCTGGCGTGCTCGTATCGCATCGTGGTTCGGATGTCCGCGTGTCGCGCGATCCTCTGCGCGAGCCTGATCGACTTCGAGTCGCGGTAGGCGTTCGAAACGGCGGTGTGCCGGAGAATGTGGAAGCCGTGCAGCTTCGAGAAGCCGGCGCGCCGTTGCCACGTGTGGAAGAGCGTCCGGATCGCCTTCGTCGAGAGCCGGCGGCCGCCTTTGCGCGAGCGGAAGAGGGGCGCCGACGCTTCCGGCTTGTAGCCGCGATCGACGAAGGTCGCGTCGACGTACTTTTGCAGCTTGAAGAAGGCCGCGTCGGAGAGCCGCACGTATTGAGCTTCCGGCGGCGTGTTGGCGAGACGCTTGTAGATCCGAAGCTCGATCGTGCGCTTGACCTTCAACGGCCACCGTGGCGCCCCTTCTTTGTCCAGCGGCACGACGTCGCCGACGTTGAGCCCGACGATCTCCGACTCGCGCAGCCCGGCCGAGAGCGTCACCGAAAAAATCACGTGGTCGCGCAGCCCGTCGACGTGCTTGCCGGAGACGGCGAGCAACTTCTTTTGCTCTCCGACGGTGAGCGTGCGGGGGGGAAGTTTCGCGGCGCGGTCGATGTAGCTCACCCTTGGCGATCCTTTCTCTCTTGTTCGGCGACGTCTTCGGCCCACCGAAGGATCCGGCGCGCCACACGTTGCGCGCGTCGGTAGCCGGCGCACATCAAGATCTCTTCGGCCAGGCGGCCGGCTTCGTCGCTACTGACCTCGAAGCTCGGCACGTCGTTGTGACCCACGGCGATCTGAAACTCGAAGAGCACCGACCCATTATCGGCGACGTCGACGTGCAGCTCGTCGACGACGACGCGCCGCCGCTTGAAGGTGCCTTCGTCGAGGCTCAAGGTTGCCCCCTCTCGTCGTCGATGCGCGCGCCGGGGAAACGCCGAAGCAGCTCGGCCAGGCCGCGCCGATAGAGAGCGTAGACCGCTTCCCACTCCGACGCGTACGGATCCGGGCCGATGCTTCGGAGTAGGTGAGCGTCGACGGCGCGCACGAGCCCGCGGCGAAGGTCGCGAAGCGCGGCATAGCCGATGCGCCGGCGGCGCGCGCGTCTCATCGCGCGCCGCACGTACGTTGTCGGTCGCTGCTTCATCGGCGGCGCCTTCGCTTCGGCTCGGCCGCGACCGTCACGTGCAGCGACGTCGACGGCCGTTCGTCGCGTTCGGTGAGCGGCACGACGTGCCCTTGCAGATCCTTCACGCTCTGATGCGCGTTGCGCGCGTCGGCGTACGCGTCGGCTTCTTCGCGCGAAGCGAAGGGGCCGATCGCGGCGAAGGCCTGGCCGTGCGAGACGAGCACGACGACGGCTCTCACGAGCAACCCCCGTGCTCGACGCCGGCGTCGACGCCGGCGCCGGTGATCCAGACGGTTTCGGTCACTTCGATGGGTCGCCCGCACGTCGTGCAGTTGTCGCGGGGATCGGGTTTCGGTTCGGGGTTTGGTCGTGGCCGTGGCGGCGGCGTGTTTGGCATACGTCCATTGTTGAACGAATCCGGCCGTTCGGTCAATCCGGACGTTCAACGCCGGCGCGTAACGACGTTTCCGCACACCGGACAGGGCGCCGGCTTCCGGCCCTTCTTCAGCCGAAGGCGAGAGCAGAGCGAGCACCCGACCACATTCAGCCCGGCGGCCGTCAATTCCTTGGCGAGCCGATGCGCGGCGCCGAAGTTCGCCGTTTCGATGCGCGCGCGCGGCGCCGGCGGCGTGCGCTTCATTCTCGCGGCAGGTACTTCGAGAGCAAGTAGGGGTTGCCGAAGCGATCGACGAGCGTCGAGTAGCACTCCGGCCCGAAGCCGGCGCCGATCACGTGCGGCGGCCCGCCGTCTTCCGCGCAGAATGAACACAGGTTGCCCGACACCCACTTGCAATAGCTCTTCGTCGAGATCGGGATCGACGGCGCGAGCGGGTGCGGGATCTTCCGAGCTTCCCAGCAACGATCGCCTTCGCTGCACTTGCAGATCCGGCAACGGCGCGTCGTCTCGATGCGCGCGCCGGCGGAGAACTCGCCGATCGCCAGCGCCGGCGCCGCGGCCGCGGCGGCGCGCCGCTCGCGCCGGGCTCTGGCTTGGACCCCCACGGATCCAGGATACCCCCGAATTTGACATTCCGCGCCGGGATCGGGGATGCTGCGCCGTAACCCTGCATACAGAAGAGCCCGGCCGCGCCGCCAGCGCTCCGGGCTCGGACCGACGCACTCAACGTCGATGGCACCCACTCTAGCAAACCCGGCCCAACAAGCGAAGTTGACGGTGCCGTGCGCGGCGTGCGGCCGCGGGGTGGTTCGGTGCCGCAGCGGCGCCGGCGATCCGGTGGTGCTCGAATACTGCACGCCGGGCAGCTCGTCGGGCACGTACACCATCACGGCCGGGCTCTTCGCCGGAATCGAACCGACGGCGACGCCGGCCAAGGGCCGCGGCTTCCGGATCCACCGATGCCCATCGGCGGAGACGGCACGGGCGCATTCGGCCGCTTCTTTCCAGCGCAAGCGCGCGTCGGGGGACGCGTGAGCTACACCGACGACGAGCGCCGAACGCTGCAAGAAGCGCACGACGACGTGCGATCGGCGTGGCGCGAGCTTCAAACCGCGTCGACGGTGCTCCGGCGCGTGCACCCTCGGCACCCGCTCTTCTATCGGGCGAACGTGATCCTCCGGGAACTCGAAGGGTTGCAGGACGAGATCCGAAGGGAAGCCGCGAAGTGACGCCGGCGAAGGCGCCGCGTAAGCCGCGCCTTCACGATCGCCGTTGCGTGCGGGAGCCGTCGGCCCCCCTGAAATTCGGCGCGTTCCGCTACGCGGCCGAAGTGCTTCTCTCCCGCCTGCAGGCGCGCGATCTGCCGCCGGCGCTCGAAGCCATCGTCGGGAAGCCGGATCGGGCGAACCGCTCCGACGGTCTGGAATCGATCTGGGCCGTCGTGTGGTCGCTTCTCGCCTTTACTTCGTTGAAGTCGTTCCGCGTAGGCCATCGCCAGCGCGCGAAGAAGTGGGGGCGCTTCGATCTCGTCGGCGTCACCCTCGACGAGCTAGCCCGCTTCACCGGGCTCGACGTGTCGACGGTCTCCGACGTGTTGACCATCCTTCGGCACGCCGGCTACGTGCACGGCCCCGGCCGCGACGGCGTGAACGTGATCAAGCAACCGTGGGAGACGATCGCCGGCAAGCGCGAGCCCTTGCCGGCCGTCCGCCGGTTCACCTTCGCCTTCTTCGCGGATCTCGGCCCGGCCGTGGCACTGCTGATCGCCCGGAAGCGGGCCGGCGAGCCCCGGCCGGAGCCGGCCGCGACCGTGAGCCCGGAGAGCGCGCGGCAGCTCGTCGCCGGCCTGGCCGTAGCGAAGAGCACCGGCCCGCCCGAGTAGCCCGCGGGCTCGACGTCGGTTTCCGTTCAATCTGGCGCACGCTGGAGGGCTTCCCGTGCGTTTTACGCGCGGCCGGCCGCCGTTCCCCCCTCCCCTCTGCCCTCGAAGCCTTCGGCGTGTGCCCCGAAGCGCCCTTTGCCGCTCTCCGGACGGTCGAATCAGGGTCGCCGGCGCGGCCCGAAGGGCCGAAGGTCGCCCCTCTGATCTCTGGATCGGACTCCCCCTCTGAGGTACGCACCGGAACTAAGCGCCCTACCCTGCACCGCAATACGTGTCGGCCGTCCACCGTCGGGCCACAGGTTGTCGCCAGGGTTATCCACAGTGGCACGTTGCCACACTTCGGCCGTCGTGAGACGCTGAATTCGTGCGCACGTTCCTTCGCTTCCTCGAAGGGGAGCTAGCCGCGATGTCCGAAGCGCGGCGCCAGCACGTGATCGGGCTGCTTCAAGGCATGCTCCGCGGCCTGGCCGGCTTCAAGGAAGCCCTTCCGGGGCTCCCCTGGAAGGCGACGTCGGCCCTGATCTCCGATCTGACGCTCGAAATCGGGCTCGGGAAGAAGGGGCCGGCCGTTCTGGAGAAGGCTCGGAAGATCGCACGCGAGACAGGGCCGCACGTTGAAGAACTCCTACTCGCTCTCTAACGACGGCACCAACTGGATCGCCGAAGGCGCGCTCGAAAGCGGCCGGAAGTTCCGGATCGTCTGCGCGCCGGCGACCTCTCCGCGGGAAGCGGCCGAAGCCGTCGCCGATCTGAAGCTCGCGCAACGGCTGCAACAGTCGGCCGCCAGCAAGACGCGATGGGCGAAGCACGAAGCGGCCGCGGCCGCGGCGAATCCGCCGGCGCCGGCGACGCCGGCGGCCGCCGAGAAGCACGCCGCGATTCGAGCGCGCCTTCTCAGCGTCGGCGACTCAAAGAGCGATCCCGACGTCGACGTCGACGACGACGCCGGCGACGACGACGCCGGCGACGCCACCGTGCACCCGTCGCTCGACGACGCGAAAGCGGCCGACGCCGGCGGCGAAGACGACGACGAAGAGCACGGCGAAGACGACGACGAAGCGGCCGAAGTTCTGGCCGACGTGATCGGCAACGGCATCTTCAACGGGCTCATCGTCGGTGGCACGACGAAGCTCATGAAGCGAGCGAAGCCCCCGAAGCGGCCCGGCGAGCCGCACGAACTCTTCGTGCGGTACGGCCGGGAAGGTTGCTGCTACCGGATTCGCAAGCTGATCGGGAAAGATGCGAAGCTCGGACCGAACGGCAAGCTCGCGATCGGCCTGGCCGGCACGATCGCCATGATGCTGTGGAACGCCGAAGAGATCGTCGACGAAGCGGCCGCGGCCGCGCCGGCGCGACCGAACGCGCCGCCGGCGCCGGCGCCGGCGAAGGCGGCCGCGGCGGCCGCGGCGGCCGCGGCGCCGGCCGCTGATCAGAAACCGCGCACCGAACTTCGGCTCGTGCGGCCGCCGGCGGCGCCGCCGGCGCCGGCGCCGGGCTCGGCCAGGCCGACGACGCCGCCCGAAGACGACAACCCGATCGGGCGGTTTCGTTGAGTGGCAAGCCGAAGGCGAAGGTGCGCCGACTGCGGAGAGCTGGCCGCGCCTCGAAGCCCCCGGTGCAACTGGCACCGGCTTCTCAGGTACGCGCGAAAGCTGCGCGAGCGGCTACGCCGGTTCCGACAGAAGGCGCGGGGGGAGTCGCAAAGCTTCGAGCGCCGCGGCCCGCACGCGACGCATGGACGAAGATCGCCGAACCTCTCCGAGCCCGCAAAGGCATTCGCCTTCTCGTCTTCGGGATCACCGGCAAAGGGAAGACGCACGGGATAGCGGATTTCCTCGACTACATCACGGCCGAAGGTCTGATCGAACTCGTGCTCGTGCACGACGTGAAGTTGCCGGAAGTTCAGTACGCCGGCGAGATCATCCACGAAGCGCGCGTCGTCAACAGCATCGAAGGCGCGCCCGAGAGCTACCCCGCGCGGCGCGTGCTTCGGAAACGGAACCTCGACCACACGCCGTCGGTCGAAGAAGCCGCGCGCGTGACGCTCGAAAGCGGCTACGCCGACGTCACGTCGCTTCTCGTCGTCGACGAGTTTCAACGCGCGCTCACCGACGGCGGCAAGTTCGAATCGCCGTCGGTCCGCCGGCTCTTCTGCGAAGGGCTCGGCATGCACGCGTCGATCATCGCGGGGAAGCAGCTCCCCCAATACACGCCGACGGAAGCGACGGGACAGTCGACGGTGATCTACTTCGGCACGAACGGGGAAGGCGCGAACTTCCTACTCGACGAGAAGAAGGTTTCGCGCGATCTCTACGACGTGATCCGCGGGCTCAAAGAGCGGCAATTCGCCTACGTGCCGCAAGAGGGGGATTGGGATGGCTTCGTATACGAAGTCCCCTTCCGAACGTGAGATTCGTTGCGGCGGAGAGTGCGGCGCGACGGTGAAGATCGTCGAGCCACCGATCAACCGTCCGATCCTTCGAATCGTCGGGACGCTCGTGCAAGGCCTCGACCTCATGATCACGCGCGACTGGGAATTCGACGGGAAGGCGCGCGCGTGGTTCTGTAGGCCGTGCCGCACGCGGCGGCGTCTCTTGAAGGTGCTCCACTGATCCCCGTCGTCGTTCTCACGTGCGCGCGCCCCGAAGAAGGCGAGCCCTTCCGCTACTTCGACAAGACGATCGCGCGGCTTCTCGAAGAGAGCGACGTCGACTTCGAAGGGCACGTCGTGATCGACTGCACGAAGGGAGACGCGACGCCGACGCTTCCGGAAGGGTGGGAGCTACACAAGATGGGGCGGCCGCCGAACTCGATCCACGGCAACAAGTGGGGTTACTGGCGCGCGCTCGAAGTCGCGAGCCGCGGCGCCGCCGGCGGGCTCGTCTTCGAAGACGACGTCGAGCTAGCGCCGAACGCGCTCCGGCGTATGGCGAGCTTCCCCGTGCCGCGCGATCTGTCGTTCGTGACCTTCTACTCTCCCGCGGTGTTTCAACACCCGCGCGTCTTCCCTGGGCTCTGGCGCACGCCGACGCCGGTGATCGGAACGCAGGCGATCAAGTTCACGGCCGACGCGCTCCGAAAGCTCGTCAGCTTTCAGCAATTGCCGGCGTTCAACGCGTTCACGGCGAGCGACGAAATGCTCGAATGCGCGCGCGCGGTGCTCGGGATGAAGTACGGCGCCCACTGTCCGGACATCGTGCAGCACGTCGGCGACGAGAGCGCCGTCGACCTCGGCGCCGATCTCCGGCATCGGTGGCGCCGCGCGCACACGTACGCGGCGAACCTCGACGCCATGGCTCTGTACGCGCGCGACGAGCTTTTCCGCTAGGCGCCGGCGGCCGCGGCCGCGACCGACGCACCGGCAGAGGGAGCGGCCGAAGGTCTGCCGCCGGCCGCGACCGGCGCCGGTGCAGAGGGAGCGGGCGCGGCCGCCGGCGCCGTCGGTAACGTTACTCGCGCGCGCCGTCGACGGTGGGCGTTTTGTAACGCTCCAGCTTCCCAGAAACCGCCGAAGATCGGGGGACCATGGCACTCGAAGGCGGAAAAGCAGCGTGGAGCGCGTTCAAGGCTCATTGGGGGTGGTTCCTTCTCGGAATCGCGGCCCTGATCATTGCGGCGCTCTGGTACGACCACAAAAACCAAGGGTCGCTCACGGCGAAGGTTGCCGGGCTCCCCATCGTCGGCAAGCTCTTCGCCTGCCTCGCGCTGTTGCTCGGCTTCAAGCTGATCGCGGCGCGGCTGCTTCTCTCCGCCGTCGGGAGCGCGTAGCCCGATGTCCGCGAACTTCACACAGGTCAGCGGTCCCGGCGGACGCGTGCAGTCGTTCACGCCGGGCACGTCGATCAACACGTACATCTGGAACCCGTCGTCGCTGAAAGGGCAGCTCGACGGCGGAGACTTCATCTACACGAAGCGGATCAAGTTCCGCACCTACGGGAGCGTCACCGAACGCGACGCCAGCGTGCGCCCGATCCCGCCCAACTGGGAGCAAATGGCGCAGGCCTTCGGCAACGTGCGCGTCTTCTCGCAATTCCTCGGCGAGGTTTTGCCGAAGTCGCTCAACAGCGTTCCGTTGCTCGCGAATCACGACATGTACTTCGTGAACGGCTTCCGGCCGATCACCCGCAAGCGCGGCCAGACGATGCGAAGCAGCTCCGGGGGAAGCTTCCCCGTCGAGTACGTCTTCGAAGCGCCCTTCGAGCGCGAATACCTCACGCGCGGGATCGACTCCGTGCCGTGGCAACCGTTCTTCGAAGGCGGCGTCTTCGAAGTCGACTTGCAGCCGTCCGACGCGCTTCAAGAGTACGGCGTCGATCTGTCGGGCACGTGGAACCAGACGTGCACGATGGACTGGTACGTCGACAAGCAAGCGCAGATCCCTTCCCCGGTGCAGTCGCGCCTCTATCGCGTGACGACAACGGGGCCGGAGTACGTCTTGAAGTCGGTCGGCTCCCCGCAAGGGCTCGACGGCGTGGCGTCCGGTTGCCGGCTCGCCGTGCTGTCGTGGCTCATGAAGGGCGCGACGTCGAGCGAGAGCGAATCGCCGTCGACGTTCGACAACGGCTTCTATGCCGTCTTCGGCGCCGCCGGCGGGCTCGAACTCGGCACCAACGGGCTCACGCGGCTCGACGTGCCCTTCCGAACGCAGGTCTCGATCGACGACGTGTCGGCGTGGATGGAGAGCTTCCTCTCCGACGTCGGCCCGATCCGCATGATCGAAAACCTCAACGTCTCGGCCTACCAGGGGCCGGCCGACGGGCTCACGACCGACGTGGGGTGGAATGACCTCGCGGGCTGGCCGTACGTCATGAACCCCACGCTCACCCTCGGCAACTCCGAGATCAGCGGCCAGGGGCAGAGCCTGATCCGCGACGCCGCGAACTTCTTCCCGCTGATCTGGCCGGGCCACGGCGACAAGATCAGCGACTTTCAGAAGGTCAACGGCGACCTCTCGTTTACGGCGACGCTCACGACGCCGCCGGGGGCCGCGATCCTCAACCTCTTCCGGACCGACGAGGTTTGCGCGTACACGATGGCGAAGGTCTACGACATCATGGCGCGCATGGGCCTTCCCCACGTCGACACCGGCGGCGCGTACACCGCGATCCCGAAGTACGGCTCGGGGAAGAAGACCGACGACACCACACGGTGGGGGCTTCCGCTCAAGATCGTTCCGGCCAGGCCGAACGCGTAGCTCGAAAGGGGGGCCACCTCCGTGGCGTTCAAAGGCAAGGTCTACAAGTTCAAGGGGATCGGCTTCGACCCACACGAGCCGATCCACCGTCCAGTTGCCGCGCGCGCGCGCTACGGCGTCGCGAACCGGCTCCAGGGCTACGGCGTGCTCGCGGCGCCGTCGCTTCCCGGCCGGCACATCGGCAACGGCGTCACGCCGGCGATCGGCGGGCTCTTCCGTCGCGGGCCGGCCATCGCCATTTCGCAGATCAACGCGATGGCGACGAACGTCTTGCAGGGGCCGGGGTCCTAGCCATGGCGACCGAAGGCGGCGGCAAGTCCAACACGCTGATCTACGTGCTCGTCGCGCTCGTGATCGCGTGGTTCATCTACCAGGCCGTCGCAAAGAAGACCGAGAAGTTGACGAAGGGCGCCGCCGGCGAATTCGGCAAGGGAGTCGGCTCCGGCGCAACGCACACGTTGCTTAGCGAAGGCGCGTCGGCTCTCGGCACCTTCCTTGGCGGCTTCCTCGGCGGGAAGAAGCAGTCGGCCGCAAACTCCGACGACGAAGAAGACGACGAAGGCGGTTACGACACGTCGAGCTTCCGCGTCTACGACGACGAGTGAACCCATGGCGGCCGCGGGGGATATAGACCTCGGCATCTTCTCGTCGCCGGGAGAG
>Ga0070697_100002096_pt1 | contig 15264 bp, 10 predicted proteins | sample KBSK1501metaG_FD_65475 | JGI IMG/M metagenome (GOLD analysis project Ga0070697, IMG submission 65475) | Corn, switchgrass and miscanthus rhizosphere microbial communities from Kellogg Biological Station, Michigan, USA - KBS K1-50-1 metaG | ecosystem: Host-associated > Plants > Roots >...
TCCTTGTGCGCGACGTCGAGGATGCGCTGGTCGTTGGTGTACGAGTGGATCGTGTTCATCAGGCCGCGCTGGATCGTCAGCAGGTCGTGGACGACCTTCGCCGCGGGCGCGAGGCAGTTCGTCGTGCAGCTCGCGTTGCTGATGATGTGATGGGCGGCAGGATCGTAGCGATCTTCGTTGACGCCCAGGACGATCGTGATGTCCTCGCCCTTCGCCGGGGCGCTGATGATGACCTTCTTCGCGCCCGCGTCGATGTGCGCGTGGGCCCTCGCCGCGTCGGTGAAGATGCCGGTCGACTCGAGGACGATGTCGACGCCAAGGTCGCCCCACGGCAGGTTGGCGGGGTCCTTCTCGGCGAGGATCCGGATGGTCCGGCCGTCGATCACCAGCGCGTCGCCCTTCGCCTCGACCTTGCCGGGATACGCGCCGTAGGTCGAGTCGTGCTTGAAGAGCAGCGCGTTCATGTCGGCATCGACGAGGTCGTTGACCGCCACGACCTCGACGTCCGGCGTCCGTTCGATCAGCGCCTTGAGCGACTGGCGCCCGATCCGGCCGAAGCCGTTGATACCGACGCGGACTGCCATCTGGGGGCCTCCTGCTGGGCTGCGCCGCGCCCGTCCGGGCGGCGCGGGAAGGGTCGTCGTGGGGTGGTCGCGCAGCCCGCTCGCGGGAGCGCTGCGAGGTCGAGCCGCGGATGTTCGGAATGCGCCGGGATTCTAGCAGAGGGCTTGGCGGGCTCCGGTCAGGCCCTTTCGGATCAGTTCCCCCGGCGGCGGCCCCGGATGACGTGCCCGCCCATGCCCAGGAGGGGCTGGGCGCCCAGCAGCCCCACGTCGTCGCCCAGCGCCGCAGCCACGATCCGGACCCGCTCGCGCGGGACGCGGAAGGCCTGCTGCGTGACGGCCTCACGGGCGGGACCCAGCCAGCGCTCGCCCTGCTCACGGGCGATCGTGCCGCCAACGACGATCAGCTCCGGATTGAAGACGTTGACCAGGCCGACCAGCGCGGCACCGAACGCCCGGCGGGCAGCGTCCATGATCGCGGCCGCGGCGGGGTCGCCGGCCTCCTCCGCGGTCGCGACGTCGCGCGCCTCGAGCGGCGCGGGGGCGAGCCTCTGGGCGATCCGGGCGAGCCCGGGCGCCAGGCCGGCCTCGATGGCCATCCGCGCCTGCCGCGCGATGCCACTCCCCGAGCTGATCGCCTCGAGGTGGCCGTTCGCCCCGCAGCCGCACGGCGGACCGTCGAGGTCGACCGGGATGTGGCCGATCTCGCCGGCCACGCCGTCGGCGCCGCCATACAGCTCGCCGTTGGCAACGATCGCGCCGCCGATGCCGGTCGAGACCGTCAGGTAGAGGAAGTCCCGGATGCCCCGGGCGACGCCGTACGTGGCCTCGCCCAGCGCCGCGACATGGGTATCGCGCTCGAGGACGACCGGCAGGTCGAAGGCGTCCGCGATCGGCGCAGCGAGCGGGATGTCGTGGAAGCCGGGCCCCACGTTCGGTGGCTCGATGAGGGTCCCGATCCGCGGATCGACGGGTCCCGGAGCGGCGATGCCGATCCCGGCAAGGCTCCGGCGCGCCTCCGGGTCGAGGGCGTCGAGCACGCCGCGCAGCCGTTCGATGCAGGCCTCGACAACGGCGTCGGGCCCCTGCGCGCCCGGCGTTCGGGCGTCGGCCCAGGCGTCCAGCCGCCCGTCGGGGCTGACGGCGGCGACCCGGATGCGCGACGCGCCCAGGTCGAGCGCGAGGACGGGCCCGCTCGCCACGGGTCGCGCCGGCGGCGGGAGGCCGCCTTCGGGTGCCTTCGGTTGAACAGCCGGCGAGCGGGTCACGCCGCCATCCTAGGCGTGGCGGTCGCCGGGATCGATCCCCCAAAACGAAAGACCCCCGCCGGTCGCCCGGCGGGGGTCATGTCTCGCGCAAGTCGTCGGCCGGCGTCAGCCGCCGATCTTGAAGACCTTGCCGCCGCAGATCGGACAGGTCCCCTGAAGCGCGGGCTTGCCGTTCTTCATGGTGATCCGCTGGGCGTTCTGGACTTCGACTTTTCGCTTGTCCTTGACGCAATAGGCCTCGGCCATTGGAATCCTCCTAGTTGGTGTCGCGTCGCGGGAACCCTCGTCCCGCGTCCGCCTTCACGGTCATTCCCAGAGTGACGGCCGCCAGCGGTCCGTCCCGGCCCGCCGTTTCTGGCGGTCCATCTCGGCGAGGATGAGGAGGCTCTCGAGCCCCGTCTCCACGCACGCAGCTTCGGCCGTGTCCCTGGCGGCCCCGGTGATGAAGTCCCCGGTCGAGCGCTGTGCGTAGACCGCACAGACCACGCCCGCCCGGCACTTCGCCAGGCCAGCCAGGACGAGGAGGGCCGAAGCCTCCATTTCGAAGTTCATGACGCGCTGGCGCGCCATCTCCTCGGCGAGGTCAGGGTAGCGGATGGGAAGTTGCGCAATCGGGCGCCCCTGCGCGCCGAAGAAGCCGGGCGCCGTTGCCGTGACGCCCAGGTGAGCCCGGTGACCAAGGCGATTGGCGGCCTCGAGGAGCGCCGCTATGGCCTCGTAATCGGCGACGGCCGGGTAACCGTCATGGACGAAGAAGCTGGTCGTCGACTCGAGCCGGACGGCGCCCGTCGTAATGACGAGGTCGCCCAGAGCGAGCTCCGGCTGGAGCCCGCCACACGAGCCGACACGGATGAAGGTGGGCCGTTCCGTGATCGCGAGGATCTCGGCGACGGTGATCTCGACGTTGTCGGCGCCGATCCCCGTGGAGACCACTGAGACTCGCTGGCCGCGGTACGTCCCGGTGACGGTGGCGAACTCGCGGTGGCGCCGCTCGAGCTCGACGGCGTCCAGCCGTTGGCCGATCCGAGCCGTTCGATCAGGGTCGCCGGGGAGAAGGATGTACTCGGCCAGTTCGCCCGGACCGAGCCCGATGTGGTACTGCCGCTCCCCCACGGGGAGCGCGACGCGGGGATCCGCGTTCGGCAAAACCTCGTCCCTCTCCTCCGTCTCGCAAGCGCGAAACCCGGCCGAGGATAGTCCCGCCCCCTCGTGAGCGTCAAACTCGGCTGAGCGTGAGTCGTGCGTGGGCCAAGCGTGGCGGGGGTCGCGGCGGGGGCCCGGCGGGGGTCACATGGGCGGTGGTCCGGTGGGCTCGTCGGGGTCCTCGCGGGCCTCCTGGCGGGCCTCGTGGCGGGCCTCCCGCCGGCCCTGCCGGGCAATCCGCGACGCCACGGCCGCCAGGAAGGCGGGCCGGATGCGGCGCCGCCGCACGACGGCCACGACGGCCGAAGCGACCGAGACCAGCACCAGCGAAGCCAGGCCCGCGGCGCCCGGCATGCCCAGCGAGCCGAATGGACCGGCCGAAGCGGCGATCCGCGGTTCGTGGGCGGCGGTCGGGGTCGGGGTGCCGCTGGGGGATGCCGCGGCGGGGTCAGCCGATCCTGCCGCTGGATCGAGGTCCCCGGCGCGGGCCAGGCCGGCGGCATCGGCGACCACGACGACGAGCTCGTCGCCGCGCCGCGCCACCAGCCCCGTGGCGTTCACGGCGTCGCCCTGCTCGAGCAGCGTGGCGTACTCGACGGCCGAGCCAGTGAGCACGATCCGTCCGGTCGCGGTCCCGTCGTCGAGCCGGGCGTCGTCTGCTTCCACCGCCACGATGAGACCGCCGATCCGAACCGCCTGGCCCACGCGATGCGCCAGTAGCGCGATGTCGACGTCGACCGGGCCGGCCGGCGTGCCGGTCGAGGCTGCCGCCGTCGCTGGGCCGGCCGGCTTGCGGCCCGCAGCGCCGGGCGCGGCAACGGCGGCGCGGAGGTCGATGTCGCTGGAGCTCCTCGGCGCGATCGCGAACCGGCGGTCCGTGGCGCCCGGGGAGGCGCGCCGGACGATGCCGACGATCGACGCCTCGCGCCCTTCGATGAGCGCGGTCGGGGAGATGCGGGCGCCGGGCAGCCCGGCGATCGGGACGCGATCCCGGCCGATGCTCAGCTCCGCCCGCCAGCGGTCGCCCAGGCGATGGACGACTGCGACCGTGCCGCTGACCCTGACCAATCGCCACTCGCTGGCGACGGTCGGGGCGCCGCGGAGCGACGAAACCGCCGGGGTCGCGGCGGAGCCTTCGACCCGGACCGCCGTCGCCCGCAGTCGCGGCGCGCCGTAGGCACGCACCACGGCTCCGTCGAGGCCCAGCCGGCTGCCGATCGCGGGTCCCGCGGTTCCTGTCGGGAGCAGCACTTCGATGGCGGCGGTCGAATCCTCGACGACGATGCGCCGCCCGGTGGCGTCGAGGAGCGTCGCGGGCGCAGTCACCCGACCCTCGATCGTCACGCTTCGGTCGTGGGTCAAAAGCGCATGGGCGATCGAGATCGTCACGGGTGGCGTGGCCGTGGCGGTCGCGGTTGGGCCTGGAACGACAGCCGAATCGAGGCGTTCGACGTCGTGGCTGTCGCGCAACCAGATGCGGTAGCCGTCGGCCCGTCCCTTCGCCGTCGCGCGCTGGCCGACGACGCCGGTGAATCGGTAAGTGGCGTGGCGGACGAAACTCGTCCGTGTCAGGCCGCTCGAGGCGTCGGCGACGATCCGAACGGTCCCCCCGTCCGCCTCGACGTCGAAGGCGAGATCGCCGCTCGTCGACCGCGCAGCCGCTGCCGCCACGGTGCCGGTCATCGTCACGAGCCGGCCTTCGCTGGCTTCGCCGATATCCCGTGACGCGATCGGGAGCGGTGCGGGAAGTGCCGCGTCACCCAGCAGGACGAGGTTGCCCAACGCACGCAGCTCACGCTGTCCATAGGGCTCGGCAACGACGCCGCTGAGCTGGATACGCGCGCCGCGATGCGAGGCGCCGAACGGCTCCGGCACACGAATCGCGATGCCCGCCGTCGCGTCCTGGATCGCCGCGACGTGCGGCAGTCCCAGCCGGCCGGGTTCGGCCGTGATGGTGCCGACGACCGAAACGGTCGCGCCCGCCGGGCGAGCTCGGGCGTCGGCGATCGAGATGACGGTGGACGTGGGCGTCGGCGAGGGCGTCGCGGTTGGCGACGGCGTGGCCGTTGGTGACGCGGACGCGATTGCCGGCGGGGTTGGACTCGCGGTTGGCATCGCAGTCGGGCTGGCAGCGGGCGTCGGCGTCGCGCCGGGAATGACCGCGAAGCTGCCGCTCTCGGTCGTGTAGAGCCGATAGCCGCTCGTACCGGTCCCGCTGCTGTCGCGCTGCCCGAGCGACCCGGTCGTCGAAACCGCCGTCCCGGACGGCACCGCAAGGCCACCGAGCGCGGCCGGAGTGATGATCACGCGCAGCTCCCCGGTCCCATCGTCGACCAGCAGTCCCGTGCCGTCGGCGAGGGCCGATGGCGCTCCGACCGTCACGCCGATGACGGAGATGCGCGTGCCTTCCGCCGCCTCGCCCGCGACACCCGTCGCGACAGCAACCGCAGCCGGAATGGCAGCGATGCCGGTCGCGCCAACGTCGGCCAACGCGACGCGAAGGGTCCGCTGTCCGTAGCGGGTATCGACCAGGCCCCGCGCGAGGACGGTCGTTCCCGCCGGCCACGACTCCGCGACCGGCGCATCGAAGTAGAGCGCGATGCCGCCGCCGGCATCCTGGACGAACGCGGATCGCCGATCCTCGAGCGCGCCCAGCGTGGTCGTGAGCGTCCCCGCGATCGTCGCGCGGGTCCCGTCGGGGAGACGACGAACGTCGGCGATTGAGCGCGGGCCTTCGGTGGGAGTCTGGGACGGCGTTGCTGCCGCTGTCGGAGTCGGAGCTGCCGTCGCGTTCGGTGTCGCCGTCGGGTTCGCTGTCGCCGTCGCACTCGCCAGCGGCGTGGCCGTCGGGCCCGGTCCCGGCGTCGCCGGCGCGGCAAGGTTCTGTGGCGACGGAACCGCCTGCAGCAGGAAGTCCGCCGCGTTGTCGTTGCTGTCGACGCCGTTGCCCGCGTCGCCGCCCGGCAGTCGCTCGATGCTCGACCCGGCCGACGGCGCCACCGCCGCCGCTCCCTCAACGAACGCGTTCGTCGCGTCGCCCCAGCCAACCGCATCGATCGGCGTCCCGCCGATGGGCCGAAGCACGATCGCGCCACCGGTCGATGCAAGTCCGCCGGAGTACGTCAGATCGGCGAGCCCGCCGAACACGCCGGACACGTTCGCGAGCAACAGGTGCCGCCCCGCATCGAGTGGCCGCGCCGCCGGCCACGTCGCCTTGCGCGTCACCGTTGAACCCGACGCCGTGACGTACACGACCTCCAGCCCAACGAGGTCGACCGGCGCCGATCCCGCGTTGGCCAGCTCGATGAACTCATCCGACGCGGACGCGCCACCGGTCTGGACCTCGGCCACGACGAGCGACGAGGTGGCCCATCCACCAGCCGCGACGAGCAGCGGCTCGCCCGGCATTGCCGGGGCCGCGCCGGCGACCGAACCCATCGAGAACACGAGGACGAGCGCGGCAAGGGCCGCACGCCGGGCGCGATCCATCGACGACCTCCCGGCGGGGGACGACGACTGGAGGCGGGGCGCGACAGGTGTACCAGCCCGCGATCACCGCGGACTTATCCGGCAATCCGGGGGCAGGCAGGCGCTAGGATGCGCTCCCACCCCCAGCGATCCCGAACCAGGAGGACACGTGGCCCGCGCCAAGCGAACCAACCGCGCCGAAGCGAGGCGCCGCTACCGGGCGCAGGTCGCCGAGCAGTCGGCCACCGGGGCGCCGCCCCCCGCCGACCGACCCGTTGAGCCCTCGCCGCGCGGTCAGCGCGCCGCACCGGAGCCGAAGCCCACCGGCATGCGCTACGCGCTCCGGGCCGCCTTCCACCGGCCGGACCTCCGCGACGATCTCGCCCACGCCCGCGAGATCGTGGGATCGCGGGCGCTCTGGGCCGGCGTCGGGATCTCCGTCGCGACGGCGGCGGTGGTCCTCGTGACCAATGGAACCGACTTCATCTCGCGCGTCCTCGCCCAGTACTTCCTCTTCCCGCCGCCGATTGGCGCGATCTTCATCGCCGGCTTCTTCTCACGGCGGGCGAGCTACATCTCGGGACTGGTCGTGGCGGTCGTCGCGGCGCTCGCCCTCCAGGCGGTCATCACGCTCAACCCGGCGTCGATCGGCCTCGTCGCGACGGCCAACCAGGGCACGCCATCGGCCAGTGCCTCGCCAGGCGCGAGCGCCGCCGCGTCCGTCGCACCGAGTCCAACCGTCACGGCCGCCGCAAGTCCGAGCGGGTCCGCCGCGGCAGCTTCGGGCAGCGCGACGCCGTCGGGCAGTCCCGCCCCATCGCCGTCGGCAACGCCGCAGCCGGTCACCGAAGAGATGGTCCTCGCGGCCAAAAGGCAGCTGACGCTGGACAGCGTCACGACGATCCCGCTCAGCGTCTTCTTCGCCTCGGCCGCCGCCTGGTACCGCCGATTCCTCCGCCTCGGCAATCCCAACCGGCCGCCGGCTCGCGGCGCGCAGCGAGGCAAGGGCAACAACCGCCGACGCTGAGGGGCAGGCTCAGCCCAGCCGGCGCATCCCGGCGTGGCCAATCTGCCGAACGCCTTCGGGCGTGTCGGGGCCGCCCAGCTCGTGGGCGACCTCGACGAGCGACCGAACCTCGCGAGCGACGACGTTGACGACCGTCGCCTCGCGCTGCAGCTCGCCGTCGACGAGCAGCAGGGCGTGCCGCCGGACGACGCCGCGCAGCCGGGCCCACGTGTCCGGCCAGAGCGTGACGTTGACCATGCCGGTCTCGTCCTCGAGCGCCAGGAAGACTGTGCCCTTGGCGGTCATCGGGTGCTGCCTCGTCACGACGAGCCCGCCCAGCCGAACCCGGCCCACGGACCGCGCCGTCAGGTCCGAATTGCGGACCGCGCCCAGGCGGTCGAGCGTCGAGCGGAACAGCCCCACCACCTGGCGTTTCGCGTCCAGGCCCACGACCGCATAGGCGTCACCGAGGCGCTCCGTCTCGGTGATCGGTGGCAGCTCGGGCGCATCCGTCGCCGGCAGGCGGATCGCCATCGGCGTCCCGGCCGCGCGCTTGCCCGCCCGCGCCCGGACCACTCGCCCGTCGACCCGTCCACGACTCGCGCCCGCAACCTCGCGGAGCTGCCAGAGCAGCTCACGCCGGGCCCGGCCCAGCGAATCGAGCGCCCCGACGCGGATCAGCCGCTCGATGACCTCCTCCGGCAGGCCCGTCCGCTCGACGACGTCGGCGAGGCTCGTGTACCGGCCGCGCGCCAGCTCCGCGTCGAGCAGCTCCTCGTGCTGCTCGCCGATGCCCTTGACCAGCGACAGCCCCAGCCGAACGCCCCAGCCCGTGCCGCTTTCGGCGGCCCATCGATCGCGCGCCGCCGCGCCCGGGATGACGCAGCTCGCCGACCGAACCGGCCGCGCCCGCTCCGGCACCCCCGTTCCCTCCGGCAAGGGTTCGCCCGCCGTGTCGTCGGCCGACCCGTCGTCGCCGGCCGCGCCGGCCATCGCCCAACCCGGCCGGCCCACCCATTCGGTCGTCGTCTTGTAAGAGCTCGCGTTGAGGTCGACCGGCAGGACCGTCACCCCGTGGCGCTTCGTGTCGTTGACGAGGACCTCGACCGGGTAGAAGCCCATCGGCTGGGCGTTGATCAGCCCGGCCAGGAACTGGGCCGGGTAGAAGAGCTTCAGGAAGGCCGATTCGTAGGCGGTCCGGGCGAACGCCGCCGCATGCGACTTGGCGAAACCGAACGAGGCGAAGGCCGCGACCTGGCGGAACAGCTCCTCCGCCATCTCGTCGGTCATGCCGGGCTTCTCGAGGCAGCCGGCGACGAACTGGCGGTGCAGCTTCTCCATCTCGCGGGTCGATCGCCACGTCCCCATCGCCCGGCGGAAGGCATCCGAACCGGCCGGGGTGAAACCGCCGACCTCGATGGCGATCCGCATGATCTGCTCCTGGTAGAGGATCACGCCCAGCGTGTCGTTGAGGATGGGCTCGAGGCTGGGGTGGAGGTAGGTCACCGGTTCGAGGCCCTGCTTGCGGCGCAGGAACGGGTGGACGGCGTTGCCCTGGATGGGCCCCGGCCGGATGATCGCGACCTCGACGACCAAGTCGTCCAGGCTGGCCGGGCGGGACTTCGGCAGCGTCTGCATCTGGGCCCGGCTCTCGACCTGGAAGACGCCCACGGTGTCGGCGGCCTGGAGCATCTCGAAGACTTCGGGGATTTCCTCCGGCAACCGGTCGAGGTCGAGGCAGACCGCGCAGTCGTGCTCGATGAGCTGGAGCGTCTCGTCCATCGCCGCCAGCATCCCGAGGCCCAGAAGGTCGAGCTTGATGAGCTTCAGCGTCTCGACGTCGCGCTTGTCGTACTGGACGACGACGCGATTGGGCATCGTCGCGCGCTCGAGCGGCGCGATGTCGATGAGCGGCGCGGCGGTCACGAGCATGCCGCCTGAATGGATGGAAAGGTGGCGTGGGAACCCGTCGATGCGGGCGCAGAACTCGAGCCAGCGCTCCCAGTCGCTCATCCCTACCGTGGTTCCGCCACGCGGCTGGGGTTCTGCTTCCGGTTCCACTCGCGCCACCGAAGAATGCGCGGCAGGCGGGTCCCAGTGATTCGGCCGACCAAGCTTGTCGGTTCGCCGTGGCGGCGGCAAAGTCGCGCCGCTCTCGGGATCGATCGTCGCGTAGCCGGTCCCCCGCCCGGCCCGCAGCCAGGCCACGCTCGCCGGCGTGTCGCCCGGGCCACCCTCGTCGTCGGCGCGACCACCCGGCCGCACCGACGGCGGCGATTCGGGCGCCTCCTCCCACATCCCGGAGCGCGACGGCCCGTCATCCGCTGGTCCTTCGGACGACTTCCGGAGCCAGGCGAACGGTCGCGGCGCGCCAGGGTCCTCCGGCTTCGGTGGCTGGCGCCAGGGCGGCACCTTCCCGACGAGTGGCACCCGCGTGTTCAGCTGACCCATCCCGTCGACAAGACCCAGCGCGCCGGCCCTCTCCGCGGCCGTTTTCGGTTCGATCACCTCAGCATCGCTCGGCCGTCGGAAGAACTCGGCGAAGCCACCCTCTGCCTCGAGGTCGCGCCGGACCATCACCGAGTCGTACGTCTCGAGCGCCTTGGCCACCCGGTCGACGAGCGGCCGCGGGAACCCCAGCGCGTAGCCCACCTCCCGTACCGCCGACCGGGCCCGATACGTCACGAGGTTGCAGACCATCCCGGTGTGCTCCTCGCCGTAGCGGTCGTAGACGTACTGGATGACCTCCTCCCGCCGCTCGGAGCTGAAGTCGATGTCGACGTCGGGATAGGTCGTCCGACCCGGATTGATGAACCGCTCGAAGAGGAGGTTGTGGCCGATCGGTTCGACCCGGCTGATCCCGAGCGTGTACGACACGATCGAGCTGGTCGCGCTGCCGCGGCCCTGGGCCGGAATCCCCTGCTCCTTCGCGAAGCGCATGAGATCCCAGCAGATGAGGAAGAACTCGGCGAGGCCGGCTCGCTCGATGACGTCGAGCTCGTGGGCGAGCCGCTTGACGACCGCGGATGTCGGCGGGTGATAGCGCTTCCTGGCGCCCGCCCAGCACAGGTCCGTCAGGTACGAGAACGGCGTCTCGCCGTCCGGCACCGGGAAGCCCGGGAAGCGGTACTGCTCGAAGCCCAGGTCCACCGAACACGACGCCGCGAGCTCCGCCGCGTTGGCGATTCCCTCCCGCCAGGAGGTGACCACCGCGGGGTCTTCGGACGGCGGCAGCGCCGCCAGCTCGTCGCCGGATTTGAGATACGACTCGCCGTCGGCGCGGCGCAGATGACCGAGCGTGTCGAGCGTGCGGCCGTGATGAATCGCGACCAGCACGTCATGCAGCTCGCGGCCCTCGGGCAGTGCGTAGTGGACGTCGTTGGTCACGACGACGGGCAGCCCCAGCTCGGCGGCGAGGGCGGCGGTTTCGGCGACCAGCCAGTCATCGTCGTGGCGGAGATGGTGCTGCAGCTCGAGGACGAAACCCGCGCCGGCGATGCCATCCGAACCACGTCGGCCGAACCTTCCCGCGTAGGCTTCGGCCGCGGCGCGCGCGCCCTCGCGGTCGCCCGCTCGGAGGCGTCGGGCGATCTCCCCGTCGCGACAGCCGGACAATGCGACGAGTCCTTCGGTGTGCTCCGCGAGGAGGGCCTGGCTGAAGCGCGGCACGCTCTTCGTGCCGGCCAGGTTGGCCCGTGACACCAGCCGGCAGAGGCTGCGGTAGCCCGTCGCGTCGCGGGCCAGCAGGACGAGATTCGGACCGCGCTGCTCCTCGCCGACGCCGCGCAGGTCCTCCTTGACGAACTCCCGGTGACCCGGCAGCCGCGGCCGAACGGGGCGGGGACGCGCCGGGCGCCCGGCCTGCGGCTCGACGGCGACGGCGCCGGTGCTCGCCGGTTCGCCGCGGATGCGGCGTCGCGCCCGGTGGGCCGGCACGACGATGCCGCCGGGATCCGGAACGAGCGGATCGCGCAGCTCGATCTCGATCCCGACGACGGGATGGAGCCCGGCCGACTCCGCCGCCGAGACGAAGCGGACCGCGCCGTAGAGCCCGCGGTGGTCGGTGATCGCGAGGCCCGTCAGCCCAAGCTGAACCGCCCGCTCGATCAGCTCATCCGGCGTCGACGCCCCGTCGAGGAACGAGAAGTTCGTGTGGCAATGGAGTTCCGCGTAGGCGGTCGGGGCCACGGCGACTGCTCCGCATCGGACGTCAAATTGGGGGCTTCACAGTGTAGAACACATGTTCTAGGATGTCGCTCCCGACGCGCTGCGGCGGGCCGACCCGGAGGTCCTCGCGATTCCGATTCGAATCACGAAACATCGAGCCGGGTCTCGGCGTCTCACGGGCATGCAGGCGCCGTTACGCCCCCTCGCCTTTGCCCTGCTCCGCAGCCTCGCGATGGTCGCGCTGGCCGTCCTGCTCATCCTCGTCCTCCTGCCCGCGGCCCTCGCCGCCCAGGCCGCCTCCGCCTGACCCATTCCTACCGTCTCGTGGCCTGGGGGCCCGGGACGTTTTCGGCGACGCACCGGCTGCGATGGCTGGCACGTCGACCGCGCTGGACCACCTGGTGAGCGGGTGAGCCGGCCGCAGGACCCCGTCGCACTGGGGGCGACGGGGTCCTGCCACGTTTCGGGCCGTCCGTCCTACCATGGCCCTCCCCCAGCCACCCGACCCGAGGTCGCAGTGCCCCGCCGAATCCTCAGCTCCCTCGTTGTCGCGATGGTTGTCTCGATCGCCGGGGCCTGCAGCGCATCCAGCTCTGCGACCTCGAGCCCGTCCGCGGCGCCCGCCGCGGCGACCGTCACGCCAACCGTCACGCCGGCCGAAACCGCGGCGCCCACATCACCACCGGCTTCGGCTGGGACCTCCGCGCCAATGACCCAGACCGACACTGAGTGGGGCCGCATCTGGGACGCGATACCGCGGGCGTTTCCTGTCTATCCCGGCGCCACCGCGACGACGGAAATCGGCGCTCCCGCGTCCGCCCAGTTCGTCGTCCCGGCCAACGTCGCGACCGCGACGGCGTGGATGAAGTCGGCGCTCGATGCGACCGGGCTGCGGACGACGGTGTCGGGACCGCTCGAGGACGGCAGCATGACACTCGATTCGGTGGGACCCAACGGCTGTGCGGCGCAGACGACGATCGCACGGACCGGCGGCGTCACGCTGCTGACGATTCTGTACGGCGCGAGATGTCCCTACGCGTGATGGCGATGACAGCTGTCGCGCAGCCGAATCTTCGCGTCACCAAACGGCGATGTTCACGTCGGGGTAACGCGCCGATGATGCTCGCGCCTACACTCCGCATTGGAGGACGGCGCCTGGGGGCGCCGCGTGGAGGCAGGGGGCTTCGGTCGTGCAGTCAACGCAGCAACGGGATCTCGCAGCGCTCGCCCTCGTCGTGGGCCTTTTCGTCGTGTTGTTCATCGTGACAGTGTTCGTGGGCCCCGCCGCGCGCTGACGATCGCGCGCCGACGATCGCGCTGCGGTTGCGGGCGTGGGCTCAGTCGTACAGCCGCTCCAGGTGCCACGTTCCGTCGACGCGATCGCAGTAGACGAGCGCGAGCCAGCTCCGCCCGACGACCTTGAAGTAATCACGCGCGATCGGCGCGCGCCACCAGTCCTCGTCGATTCGCCACTGGTTGCAGACCTCGACGGGTTCGCGCCGGCCGTTCCACCGAATCGCGACGAGCCGGCCCGCGTCGTCGAGCTCGGTGTCGATCAGCGGATGCTCGCGCAGCAGCCGCGTCATCGCGCCGCGTCCCCCGCATTCGCCGCATTCGCCCCGTCGACCGAAACCCACCGCCAGCGACGCTCTGCGACCGGCGCATCGGGATCGACGACGACTGCCCGCCGAACCCGATCCTCGCCGTAGGTCAGCGCCAGCCGGGCGAGCTGCCAGCCCAGCCGCGCGTTGCGCGCCGCCTGCGGCACGAACAGGGGGAGTTGCTGGCCGGCTGCCGGCGCGACACCGTCCAGCTCGAGCTCCAGCCGCGCGACGGGGACCGGCGGCGGCGTGCGCTCGAGGCGGGCGAGGAGGAGCCGTTCGATCGCTTCGGCCTCCGCGGTGGGCTCTGGGAACCGTTGCTCGACGACGAGCTCCGCCGGCGAGCCGGGCGGTGCGAAGGCGAGGTCGAGCTCGAGGCGGAGGCGCGCGACGGCGGCAGCGGAGCCGCGGGCGAGCAGCTGATCGCCGAGCGCGCCGGCGACCCGCCGCAGGACGAAGCGGAGTGGCTCGAGATCCGCGACGGACGGCTCGATCGGCAGCGCGAGAACAAGACGTGCGGGGGCGCGGCGGGGGCGGAACGCCACGATCTCCTCGCCGCGGGCGCGGGCGTGGATCCGCTCCCCCTCGGCACCGAAACGGGCGACGAGCGCGGAGCGGGCGAGCTCCGCCACGGCGCCGATCCGGCGCAGCCCGAACCGCCGAAGTCGCGCCCGGACGTCCGGATCCGGCGTCAGCAGGCCGGCCGGCAGCGGGTCGAGGAACGCGGCGTCGCCGCCCGGCGGGACGAGGACCGGCCGGCGCGGCGCCGCGTGGCCGGCGGCGACCGTGGCGGCAAAGCGCGTCGCCGCGACCCCGATCCGCGGCGATCCCGGCAGCACCCGCCCCACCGCTTCGGCCAGCCGCTCCGCGAGGACCGGCTCCGGGCCCCACAGCCGCTCGAGCCCGTCGGCCTGGACCTCGAGCAGCCCGAATGCCGGATGAGCAGGATCCGATACGCCGGCGAGCCCCGGGCTGAAGACGGCGAGCGCCTCGAAGGCGGTCTCGACCGCGGCGCGGTCCGCGTCCGGCTGCGGATCGAGGAACGCGGCCTCAGGCGCGAGCCGGTGGGCGCTCCCCAGCGGCATGCCCCGCCGGACCCCGAGGTCGCGCGCCGACCGGTCGGCGTCGATCACCGTCCCGTCGGTCCACGGCTGGCCGCCGAGCACCACCGGGCCCGTCGGGAACGACGCGCAGCGCGGGTCGCCCGGCAGGCGGTTCGAGTCGTGGCGGGCTCGCGCCAGGTCGAGGGGGAGATGTGGCCAGTAGAGGTGGAGCAGTCGCATGGTTGGACTTCCCGGGCACGGGGGTCTTTGGCACGCTGATGGGGAGTTCGGCGAGGAGCTCGTCGCGGGCGAGGCAGGCGTCGCGGTCGTCGCCGTCGGCGTAGAGGATCCGAAGCTCTGCCCGCCTCCCCGGCGGGCCGAACCGGTTGCGGGCGACCACCGCCTCCGTCCGCTGGCCCACGACGTCGCGACCCAGGCGGATCCACGATCGCCGGGCCAGCTCGAGCCGAAGCCCGGCCGATTCCGCGACGGCGCCGGCCATGCCCGACGGCAGGTTCGGTGGCTCGACGAGGATCAGCAGCGCCTCCGACCGGCGCGCCAGGGCGACCAGCCGATGGAGGCGATCGCCGAGCTGCGCCGGGCGAGCGGATCGTTCGAGGCGCGCCGGGAGGTCGAGGACGAGGAGGTCCACCGCGCGACCGGCGAGCAGCGTCGCCGCGATCGACAGGCTCTCGTCGAGGCTCGCCGGCGTGACAACGACGAGCCACTCGAGGCGGACGCCGCGGGCCACCGCCTCGACCGGGTCGAACGCCCCGCCCACGTCCAGCCAGGCGGCGATCGAGCCCGCGGCCTGGGCCTCCGCGACGGTCCGCAGCGCGAGCGTCGTCACCCCGCTCGAGCCCGTTCCGCGGAGGGCGACGCTGGCGGTTCGCGGCAGGCCGCCGGGACCAAGGATCGCGTCGAGCGCCGGGAAACCGGTCGAGACCACGCCGCCGGCCAGGGACGGGCCCGGAAGCGGCCGCTCCTCGGCGATCTCCGCCGGCA
>Ga0070697_100002097_pt1 | contig 15260 bp, 12 predicted proteins | sample KBSK1501metaG_FD_65475 | JGI IMG/M metagenome (GOLD analysis project Ga0070697, IMG submission 65475) | Corn, switchgrass and miscanthus rhizosphere microbial communities from Kellogg Biological Station, Michigan, USA - KBS K1-50-1 metaG | ecosystem: Host-associated > Plants > Roots >...
GCCGCCTGGTGCGCCAAGTTGTTGCGCTCCTACGGAGCGCGAGCCTAACAGCGTGACCTCGAGCTATAAACATCTCGCCCCGCTGGGGCGAAATCCGACAGCCTCAACTTGTTGCACTTCGAAGTTGAATCCGCTAATGACAAATGGAAAATGGTTTGACAATCACGGAGGGCTTCCGGTCGAGAGACAAGCGGCGCCTTGTATCGGTACATCTGCGAACGATATGAAGCGCGTTTTCTCAACTGAAATCCGGGTTCCTCCACCGATTGTTCCTGCCTCACCTAACAAAATTCTTGCGATAGAGTGACTAAATAATGACGCCGTATCTCCGCGGCAAGTATTGAGCGGATCTTCAACCCTCGCCTGACAGGATTGTCCCGAAATAATCACAGTTGAACGCTTCCCGGGCATGGTGTTTGCGAAATATCCTCTGGGAAAGAAGACGTTTTTCAAGAGTAAAACAACGACGTTTTCCGAAAGCGTCTCCCCAGACGATTCTCAAAAGAACGTCTCCGGGAAGCAGGAGGAGACGGGCGGGGATGCCAGTTCTACAGAGGTTACGGGAGGTTTGGCAATCATGAATCAGATAAAAGTTTGGCCACACATGACTATCGTCGGGATCCTGGTCGCGATAATCGCCGGCCTGGGTACGGCGTTCTATTTCAAACACGAACAGACGGTCCAGGCTGAGGCGCTGCCGAACGCGGCGCGCATTCAGCGTGTTGACGGTGAGGTAGCATTTAATAACGCAGCCTATACCAATGGTGCGAACAGTCAGGTTAATGATCAGGCGAATACGCAGTGGGTAAGGGCCACAGCCAACCAGCCATTCTCGGTTGGAGATCGAATTTACACCCGCGAGAATTCGCACGCGTCGCTCGCGTTTACCGGACGCAATTTCGCACGACTCTATCCCAACACCGAATTGGACGTGCTGGATCTTTCCGATAGGCGTACGCAGCTCGCTTTGCGCGACGGCTCGGCGATGTTCGATGTTGGCTATCTGGCGCCAGGTCAACTCTACGAGGTAGGAACGCCGTATGGCGCGGTCGACTTCATAGAGCCGGGACTTTACAACGTTGGGTTTGATAACAGCGGCAACGTTCTCATATCAGCGCTGAGTGGTGTGGCGCAGGTAGTCGGGCTTGGAGGCTCGGGTCGAATCAGCAAAGGTGAAATGTTAACGCTGGCAGCAACGGCTGCGGCGCAGGTTGCGCTGGCGAGTTTGAACCGTAACGACGCTGGATATCTGGTGGACGACTATTATCGCTATCAATATCCGAATATTTACGACGGTCGTTACAACAACTACGACGTTTACCTGAGCGATCCTTATTACTACGATCCTTATCGACGTAACGTCAGTTATCAGTATGCGCCGTCCTTCATTCCCGGACTGAACGACCTGGATTACTACGGCGACTGGGTGCAGTGTAACGACTATGGCCACTGCTGGCGGCCGCGCGTAGATGCGAGCTGGGTGCCGTATCAGGATGGCTATTGGGTTAACGACTACCCTTATGGGCCAACCTGGGTTTCCAGCGAGGCGTGGGGCTACGCGCCATACCACTATGGACGTTGGGTTAACAGCGGTGGTCAGTGGTTCTGGGTTCCTGACGCCGTCAACTCAACGCCGTATTATTCACCGGCGCTGGTGGCCTTTGTTCCGTTCAGTGACTCGAACGTGATCGGCTGGGTGCCGCTTGGCCCTGGCGATCCATATGCACCTCGTTACTACGATACTAACTGGCAGCCGTATTACTTGACGCGTACGACTGTAGTCACAACACAGCTCGTTAACATGCGCGTGCCCAGTGCGGTCACGGTGGTGCCGTTGGATGCTTTTGGACGGACCATTGACCCGCGCATGGTGCGGCGCGCTGATATGCAACAACTGGCGCAGGTAAGACCAGTGCTTGATCCACTTACCCTGGGTCCACTACGTAATGCGGTGATCCATTCAGCGTGGGGTCGGGGAAAGATAGATCTGCCGCCGGGAATTGCGAAGAAGCTTAACGACCCGGTGTTTATCGGTACAGCACCATCGCCGCCGTTTAGAAAAGATTTGGCTCGAGTTCTCCGAGTAGAACAGTTGCCGGACAAGGTCAAGAACCAAAAGCTGAACGTGAGGGATGATCGCCGGGCGGTGTCAAATGTGGGTCAGGGCGCACGCCAGATGATTGCGCCGCCCGAGGATGCTGCGCGCAAGGCCGAGATGGCCAGGCCCGCCGCTGAATCAGCTCGCGGGAATAGAGACGCGCGAAAGCAGATGCAGCAACTTCAACAGGAGCAAAGAAAACAGGAAGTTGAGGCTCAACGTGTCCAACGCGACCAACGCAAGGCTCAACAGCAGCCGCAGGGCGCGCGAGTAGCTGAGCCGGCCCGAGTACGACCGGAAAGACAAATCATGCGGCCACAACGCATCGAGTCGGAACAGCGTAAAGCCGCGCCAGTGTCACCGCGTATTGAGTCGCCGCGGATAAGACCGGAGACGCGGGTAAGACCGGAACCGCCTCGCGCGGCTCCGCGTATGCAGCCACAACCACGGATGCAGCCGCAACCACGTATGCAAGCGCAGCCGCGACCGCAGGCGCAGCAGCAAGCTGCACCGAAACACGAGGCCAAACAACCGGCACAACCGGCTGGGCAACCTCAGGGTCAAGGAAAAGGTAAAGGCAAGAAGCCTTAACCGAAATAAGTCGTGAATAAACGTCAAGCCCGTTGGAGTTTGCGGTGACCGTCACCGCTTCCTCCGCGGGCTTGATGCTTGTGGGTTCCGAACTGCGGGAAGACTTCTAACGTTGAATACCGATCGTTGTCGAAATTATTCCCAGCCCGCGGAGCGGCCGACAGCATAAAGCCTGGGGTGGAGCACAGCGAAACCCCAGGATCGCAATTCGAAAATATCCAAAGCCCGCGGAGCGGCCGACAGCCGAATCGTCCCGATTGACGTTAGGTAGTCGAACCGCTATCAGCCGCTTCGCGGGCTCTGCAAGTTTTTGTGTTGACGATCTTGTTAATCCTGTAAATCCTGTCTAGACGTTTTTGACGGTAGGTTTCGCGTATTGCTACGCATCATGCTCTGAATGGGTACGCCCTAACCGCAAATATCTCTTCACTCGCGATTCTCTCTAAAGCGGTCTTCTTGCAAGAGTGTGTCTAAGTCATGGCGGCGAGCCATCTTCGCCAGCATTGATCAGCACATCGCGTCCTCAAACAGTCTTTCCATGAAATCCTCAGTATTTAGGCGCCTGAGGGCATGGTTCTTGCGACCAGATCCCTGATAAAAGTATTTTGACCAATCTATTTCACCAGACTTCGTCGCGAATCCGCTTTTCCGGAGCGATGGAATATTTGAGAAGGAGAGTTTTATGAACAGGATCAAAGCATGGCCGCACCTGACGATCGTGGGTGTGTTGGTGGCGCTCATTGCCGGCTTAGGCGTGGCCTTCTGGCTGAAGCACGAGCCGACCGTCTCCGCTGAGGAGCTGCCCTATGCGGCACGCATACAACGAGTGGATGGCGAGGTCGCTTTCAGCGACAGTCTCCCAAACATTGAAGCCACTGATGACAATGCGCAGTGGATCGCCGCCGTTCCGAATCAACCCTTCTCAGAAGGCGATCGGATCTACACGCGTGATAACGCGCACACCTCGCTCGCGTTTAGCGGGCGCAATTTCGCGCGGCTCAATCCGAACACTTCGCTTGACGTAGTGTCGCTTGAAGACCGCCGCACCCAGCTCGCGCTGCGTGACGGGTCGGCAATGTTCGACGTCGGGTATTTACAACCTAATGAAATATTTGAAGTAGCCACACCTAACGGCGCGATTAATTTTGATCAGCCTGGGCTTTACAACGTCGGTTTTGATAACAACGGCGGTGTGCTCGTTTCCGTTCTGAGCGGACTGGCGCAGGTGGTAGGTTTGGGTGGTTCCGGCCAGGTCAACAAAGGCGAAATGCTTACGCTCCTGGGCCAGGCGGCATCCCAACTTGCGTTGTCGCGCCTGAATCCACAGGACGCCGGATATCAGGTAGACGACTATTACCGCAATCAATATCCGAATTCCTACGATGGTCGTTACAACAACAATTACGACGCCTATCTTAGTGATCCTTACTATTACGATCCTTATCGTCGCGATGCGAGTTATCAATATGCGAACTCAAGCATTCCCGGCCTTAACGATCTCGACTATTACGGCGACTGGCAGAACGTTGATGGTTACGGCAATGCCTGGAGACCGCGAGTTGATTCCGGCTGGGTTCCTTATCAGCAGGGTCAGTGGATCAACGATTACCCGTATGGGCCAACCTGGGTCTCCAATGAACCCTGGGGCTATGCGCCGTATCACTATGGACGCTGGGCCAACGTGAATAACCAGTGGTACTGGGTTCCCGAATCACAGAACACGACGCCGATGTATGCGCCGGCCCTCGTTGCTTTCGTTCCAGTAGACAGCGCGAACCAGATCGGCTGGGTGCCGCTTGGTCCGGGCGACGCTTATGCGCCGCGTTATTACGACGCCAACTGGCAGCCGCGTTATCTGACACGGGCAAATGTAAATCCTGGACAACTAATCAACCTTGGCATACCCGGGGCCGTCACTGTTGTGCCGGTGGACGCCTGGGGGCGCGCTATCGATCCGCGCAGCATTCGCAGGATTGATCAGCAGCGATTGGCATCAGTGAGATCAACGCTCGATCCTTTGACACTGACTCCGCTTAGAAACGCGGTAATCCATTCAGCCTGGGGACGCGGCAAGATTGACCTGCCGCCGGGCATTGCGAAGAAACTGCGTGACACGCCGGTCTATGTCGGCAACGATATCCGCGAGTCACGGTCGAGGAAAGACGTGGCGAAGTGGATGCGCGTAGAACGTGTTTCCGACAAGGCCCGGAACGAAAAGTTCGAGATCAAAGATGAACGCGGTGAAGCGCGGGTAGACAACAAGGAGATAGACCGGGCCAGTGCTGAAGCCGCCAAAGCCAATAAGGAAGCTGAGCAGCAACAAAGAAAAGAGACACGCTCTCAGGAGAAGGACCAGCCCAAAGCTCGTGGAGAACGAGTAGGCAACAAGTCGAAGCCCGAGTTTCTGGGGCCGCCGGTTCAGATGAATAAGCCGAATGTAAAAGAACAGAAACATGAACCGGCCCCCGCCGCGCAGGGTCAAGGTCATGGAGGCGGAAAAGCCACCGGTGGGCAGGATCATGGTGGCGGAAAAGGCAAGGGCAAAGGAAAGCCGTAACGAATAGTGAGCAGTGGGCAGTGAGCAGTGAGCAGTTCTCCACGCCGTAGGCGTGACAGATAGTAGCCGGGGGTAAGCGCGTTTCGCGCGCCACCCCCGGATCGCTTCCCAAAAGCCATCTTCGCCCTGAAGGGGCGACACAGTCGCAAATCCATCAACACGACTCTCTCTTTGATCCGATCGCGCTTCTCACCCGCGAGTTAGCGTTCACGAGTTTGCCGCTTCGCGCTCGAGCACGATGTCGAACACGCCGGTTTCAAAGTTCACTCCCTGAGCAGTGTGCTTTTCCGGAGCGATGGCATTCTCCGGTCTATACATGGAATCTGATGCGTGTGGGTCTGCTTTGAAGTGAATCTCAGTGACCAGCGGCTTATAACCCGGACAAACCGCCACCAGATGAAAGTGCGCACAGCGCCAGAAATCCGGCGCCCCGGTTGGATTGGGCCGGTAGGGGATCGGGCGAATGCTCTCCACTTCATAATAGCCGGTCTCAGAGGAGACCAGCCGGCCGCGATTCCGAAAGTCCGTTACGCCATCCGAATACTTCTCCTGCATATCGACGGTCCAGAAATCCAGAACGACGCCCGGCAGCGGCCGTTTCGTATCCAACGCCCAGACGCGGCCAGATAAAATGAAGGTCGTACCCGGCTCGCCAGGCTTGGAGAGCTTTCCCCTAAACGGTGCGCCTGTCCGGTAAAACGGGCCGTACGGCAAAGGGCTAATCGGTCTCAATTCGCCTTTTGCGGGCGTGGAGTCTTTGGGAATTGTTCCCAGCTGGATCCAGACGCGATTTGCCTCCTCACCGCTGACCACGGCCACCGTAGGTTGCGTGCTCGCACTCAAAACAAGACCGGTACCGAGTCCTGCGAGTCCGAGAGCTGACTGGCTCAGAAAGATTCGACGCGTTGAGTCACTCATCTGTTTGTCTCCTAATTTCGTCATCGGCTTCTTCCCCTTTACCCATTCCCCTTTTCCCCTGTTCCCCGTTTTACCGCTTCGATGTTCAACTCGATAGTCACATCATTCCCAACCACCAGCCCGCCATTGTCGAGCGTTGCGCTCCAGCTCATACCAAAATCCCGACGGTCGATCACCACTGTACCCTCGACGCCGAGATGTGCCCCGCCTTGAAAGTTGCTTTTGCCGTTTATCTTGAAGGGGATCGTAATCTCTTTTGCTACCCCATGCATCGTGAATATTCCGATAGCCGCAAAGCCACTGCCGCGCTTTTCAACCCGGGTACTCTTAAAGGTTATATCCGGAAATTTCGTTACATCGAAAAATTCGGATGTGCGCAGGTGCTCGTCTCTGGGTTGGACATCGGTATTGACACTTTGAGCTTTGATCGTAATTTCGACGGACGACCGGGTGATGTCCTGCTCGTCATAGCTGATTGATCCCTCGTAGTCGGTAAAACGCCCTCTGATGTTGTTGATGACGAGATGCCTCACTGAAAACCCTATGTGGCAGTGAGCCGGGTCGATGGTGTATTTGTCCGCTGCTAAAGTCGTGCTGGCGGGGATCAATTGGAGAATTAGTGTCAGGACAATTATTGAACGTCGCATGCGGCCTCCTGCGTCGAGTCTTTGTACCTATGTAGACGACAAGTGCACCACGCACGTTAACGACGCGAGAAGTGAAAAGTGGAGTTTTGTGACCAACAGGCAGGATTGCGTGACGGACGGGCTCATAACGGCAAATGGCCCCCAGTGAGAAGAGTTCATGGCTGGCTCACCGCTTCAACAAAGTGATTGACATCAGGAGCGCAGTCCCATCAATCGTTATCGCTTTGCCGGTTTTGTATGAAAGCCAATCTCTTTGCGTTTAGGTTCAGGAGGAATCATCAGCTGTCGAATCGCGTCGAATACAACTTTGAACTGGTGATCGTATTTCTTCTCGATTTGTTCCAACTTGTGTGCGAGTTCAGCATTGGAGGCCAGCATCCGCCGCAAACGAACGAAGGCGCGCACAACCTCGACGCTTGCCTGAACGGCTACTTCGCTACTGAGAACGTTAGCTACCATGAGAGCGCCGTGTTCAGTGAATGCATACGATAGATAGCGCCTGCCGCCATGCGATCTTGAGGTCGCAACTTGCGACCTCAAGTTTGACGCTTCAATTTGGGCGGTCAAAACAGCTTGCTCGTCAGTGGTCAACTCAAACATGAAGTCTTCAGGGAATCGTTCACGATTGCGACGGACTTGCTCCTTTAGTCTCTTGGTTGAGACGCCATACAACGCCGCGAGATCCGCATCGAGAATCACTTTCTCATCGCGAACTAGAAGGATCGCCTTTTCAACTCGCGCCGCCGAGACTTTTACAAGTGTTCTGTTCATTGTGAGACTCCAAGCCGAGGAGATCACAGATTGTGATTTCCCTTATTGGAAATACCGCACAATCTCAGACCCGATCCACTTTCCCACCGGCACCGAGACTCCATTCCCGATCATTCGATACGCATCGTTGTCGCTGCCTGCGAAGGTGAATCCGTCAGGCACTCCCTGCAGCCGTGCGTATTCTCGGACCGTGTACGGCCGCGCGCCGCGCGGAAACCGCGCGTCGGCAACCAGTCTCGTGCTTAGGTCTTTGGCGTAATGCGCAACGCAGGTGGGCGCGATGTCACCGCGCTCCGGATCGCTGACGATGGGCCGATCGCGATAAGCGCCTGTGAGTCGCCGGCCCACGTAGTCAGGGATGTGCGGCCTTGGCTCGGCTTCGAGTATCTCTTTTAGCGTGACGGCTCTCTCGGCCGTTGGTTCACGCCAAGCGAAGCGACGGCGGCTGCCGATTATGATTAGCCGGTCTCTCCTTTGCGGCAGCCATGTTGAAGACTTCACCGGACACGCAACATGTACGTAGTAATCCGGTAACTTCGTCATGGCCTCCATGACGACAGGGAACTTTTTCATGCCCGGTACATTCTCAACCACGTAAAGCTCGGGCCTTCGAATCGCAACGTGCCGGAAGAAATGCAGAAACAAGTCATCTCCGGTGCGCACACCGTGAATGTCAGCAATCGGCGAATACTTGGTGCAGGGATACGTCGCCACCATCACGTGACATTCTTTCTCAGACTGCACGAGCTTCTTGGTGATGTCACACTGGACCACTTCGTGAGAGAAGTTCCGACGCATCGTGTTGCAGCAAAGCGCCTCGATCTCAAAGCTCTGCTGCAACGTCAGACCACCCGATTGGAGACCGATGTCCATTAGTCCGGCGCCAGAGAAGTAAGTATTAGTGAGTATCGGGATCATAAGGAGTGGCGATACTACCCAGGCAGGCTTGAGGCGACAAGTTCAATGAGGGAGGCACTAAGGTGCCGCGCTACAAGACTTCTTTCATGCACTCGCCTCAAACTTGAGGAATGATTTCAAGTAGCACTAGCCTGATGCAGCAATTGTGTCGAGACACTTTTTCTCATGCTTCTTCAGCAACTCAGGGTCGGGCTGAAAGTTGTCGGGAAGAATTAGTCGCTCGCCATCGAAACTTGATAGCCAGACCTCAGCCGGGCTTGACGCTTTTTCGGTTGTATTAAGCTTGGGAGAGATCCTGACGGTGAAGTCTTTTTCAATCCACATCAGATGAGAATCAAAAGCGCGATCGTGAAGTGCATTTAAGCAAAGTCCGTTACGAGGATTCAGTCGGTTAGTGTGATCGATGGCCCATGGGATTATGTGACTAGCAACCAGCAGAGGTCGAACTGAAAGGCCTGTCACGCAGCAGCGGAAACCATAAGCAGACAATACGCGTCGGCTAAAGAATTTGTGGTTCACGCGAACGCGAACGATAGCCTCACGTTCTATTCCGGGCGGGGGCAAGTCATCCGTCTCAATCTGCGCGACCTCCTCAATACTCTTCCCTTGGCGTTCCGCAAGTAATAGCTCGCTTTCAAAAGCAAGCGCTTCGGGGTTCTTCACAAACTCATGCCAGACTGATTCCTCTCCCTTGGCACCATGCGGAAGCCCTTTGATATTTCGTTGCTGAAGAAAGGGATCAAGCCTAGAGAAATTTGCGAGCTTTCGTGACGCTGAGCCGACTTTCCTCCCTAGCAGTGCCGCCAATTCGATTACTTCCGGATTCCGCATGTGAATCGTTCCAAACGAAATTCGACTGTAGACCTCGAAAGCAATGACATGTTCCTCCCGAGTCCAGGCCTGACCGTCATGCTCAGTTGGTATTGCGAGGCCTGCTTCTCCTTGCTGGCATTTCGGACATTTCCGTTCCCACGCATCAGTGCTGTTGCTACCGTAGACATTTAAGCACTGACCACATTTCAACACCCATTTTCGCGCATTATGATCGGTGCCCTTCTCCGCAGTTTGACGCAAGAGTTTCTGGTTATTGCGGTTGATATCGCCAGGAGCTTTCATCGTGCGAACCTTATCAGCTTGCGGGTTGATGGAGAAGCGGATTTCCCAGGCTCGCGGGCAGCGACGATCGCTGAAGTTCCAACGGCCGGTAAGCTTAGTGGGGTGTATAGCCGAAGGAAACGTGTCCAGCACTCCCTGCAGCCGGGCATAGTTCTCGCACCTGATAGCACAACCCTACTTTGTCATGAGCAAGGAACCTTGTATCCTGAGAAAGTATTTGCGTTCCAAAGTTGGCCTGACATTGAGGAATTGTGTGACTACCCCAGAAGAAGACTTGATCGCGCGGGCAAAGGAGATAGCCAACAAGCTTGGAAAAAAGTGGGACGATCGGTTGGAGCGTCTCCTTCGCTTTTGCGCGCGCTATCCCGCCGCGTTTCCGACCCAAAGAGGGAAGAAGGCAATGGGATCGGCGGCGGATGTCGAAGAAGGATATCTTAAGAAATACGTCAGAAGATACTATGCCGGAAGAGAACGCGTTATTGTGCTAAAGGACGTTAAGACGAAGCCCGATCCAGCCGTGGACGAAGTTTTGAAGGCTTACAAGAAGGTTTCGCCGGAGGATCTAAATCGCATCGGGGAAGCACACCGTATGTCAATGCAAGCAGAAAATATTGTTGGCCAACTGTTGGAAGCATATATTGCCCGTTTGCTCGAATCGAAAGGGTGGATCTGGTGCTGCGGAGAAACTATGAGATCCGTCGACTTTCTTAAAGATGGAGAGGAAGATGAAATAAGGTTACTACAAATAAAAAATAGAGATAACAGCGAGAACAGTTCGAGCTCCGCCATAAGGGAAGGAACGAAAATCGAAATGTGGTATCGGTCAAATTCACGGACCGGCGAGACTCGATGGGAAGGTCTCCTAGAATATTGTGATGCCAGCGAAGAGGAACGTTGCACCGAAGGGGGCTTTTACAAGTTTGTATCTGAGATTGCTGACTTAAAGCCTCCAGTGGAAGAGCTATCGCCAGAAGAGGTCGACGATTAACGTTCGCTCCCTTGGGCCATGCCGAACGAAAAGACAGCCTGGCTGAGGCACGCGATTCTACTAAGGTATTCCCGCTCCCAACTTTCTTCATCAGTACCAACATAACGAGAATAAGGAAATCCCTCTCGGTTCTTCTCGTCTCTTCCTGCGTCGCGAGCTAAAAGCGTTCGGCCTATCGCCTCCCCCAAGCTCGTCGGTACGGCGTTTCCAATTTGACGATACTGATCAGTAATGGATCCCGCCAAGACCAGTGATGGAGGGAACTCTTGAATGCGTCGGTACTCTTGAACGCTTAGAGGCCGGTCTTCTTCCGGATGTCCGAGATCCGTCGCAGGCATTGCTGGATGCGTAACGAGTGTGGGTGAAGGTTTGTTCCAACTTAGCCTTCGTAAAAAACCGGTCTTTCCACCACCTGCAAAAAAGGAATTCCCGAGAGCTTCTTGTTGAAGCGCTTCCGGCAAATTACGCCAATTTTGGCCCTCCTTAAGTATCCGATAAAAGCGCAAGCGTTTTTCGGGGAAGCGAACGTAGTCGCAGGGAGTATCCGGCAAGTCTTCGAGCGCATCTCTCAACGTCCGCCACTTGGGTAAACCCCACTTCGCATCGTTGGAATGCGTCGGCGTGAGATGAGGAAGTTTTTCACCGTCCCGCGAACATAGAATTACTACTCTTTCTCTGATTTGGGGAGAGCCAAAATTGGCAGAGTTATAAAGATTAAAGCTAACAGCGTAACCCGCGTCACGAAGCTTGTTAAGAATAAAGTATAGGGCGCCTCCCGGCTGCTCTTCTGCCATAAGAGGCGCAAACTCAGCGCCGCGGTGAGAATGAGGACGATGTGCTAGTGGCGCGGATAGAAGTCCGCGTACGTTCTCAACGACTGCATACCGTGGTCGCAACTCCAAAATGAGATCCACAAACTTTAGGAATACGTTTCCTCGCTCATCTTCGAATGCTTTTCTCTTACCTGCCGTACTAAATGCCTGACATGGGGGGCCGCCGAATATTAGATCAATGTCCCTCTCTGGACTTAAATTGCATTCTGCGCGAATTGAGCTTGCGGTGTAGTTTCTAATGTCGGCGATCAAAGCGATTCCTGGGCGGTTTGCTTTGATGGTCTCGCAGGTCACGCGATCAATTTCGGAAGCCAAAACAGTCGAGATTCCCGCTTTCTCAAGTCCTAAATCCAGACCCATAGCGCCCGTAAAGAAACTCAAAGCCAAGAAAGGCTTTCTTGAGCGCCCGCCGTTGCGGTTTCCGTTGGTTCGAGCCTTCTGTTGTTTCATGCGTCTCGTGATTATTGTTTCCGCGGTCCTCTAAGTATAGCTTGGATGCGCTCCAAAATTCTTCTAAGTTGTGCCGGCTCACTCAGGGTATGCTCCCATGCGCGAATGACATGGATCCCATCCTTTCTTAATAGCCGCGAATTCTTTCGATCCCTAGTTTGATTACGACCGATCTTTGTAGCCCAGAAAAGACTATTGGTTTTTGGGACATGTCCGCACCGTCCGCAACCGTGCCAGAAACACCCGTCCAGAAAGATGGCAATCCTGGCGTTCGGAAAATAAACATCAGGTTTACCTCGAAGCTTTGAGTGAGTCACCCATCCAGTTACTCCGGCTCGAACGAGAGCCATTCTGAACTGAATTTCCGTCGTGCGGTTGTGCTTACCTTTGACAGCCGCCATTGCTAGAGAACGAACCTTGGGTACGCTCGAGAAGCGACCGTCAGGCAGTGTTGCTTTTAAAAGTTTCTCCATTATTTATCATCGACGTGAATTCGAGAAGCGTCAATATAGTGATCGCTAATCAAGTTTCATGCAAGACTATTTACATAGTGTAACGCTCGTTCGAATGTGGCACTAATCCGGGTTATCCTCACCTTAGAAACAAGAACCTTCCTAGCTAGAGGAGAAATGGTGGCGGTAGCCCCGAAAGAGAGTTTAGACCGTGACGGAAGGTCGGAGACCTTCCGCGCACCTAGCGGCGGAGCCGTCCGCAAACGGCACCGGCATGTAATGACGCTCCAGGCGTGCAAGATCCATAACGGTAAAGTCGGCGGTGTTCTATTGCTCGAAGAAGCCAGAGGGACTTTCGAAAACTGTGACATCTACGACAATGGGTTTTCGGGAGTATGGATCCGGACAGGCAGCAATCCTACGATCCGAAACACGAAGATTAACCGGAACGATGGAGTCGCTGTTCTGTCGGAACAGAATTCGGCGGGAAGCATTTTGGACTGCGACCTGACGGGTAATGGTCGAGGTGCGTGGAGCGAGCTCGCGGAGAGTCAATTGAGCCGGCGCGGAAATACTGAGTGATCGAAGTGAACCGCCTTTCGGTATTGGCGTAGTTTCCTGATCAGTGGCCAATTCAGGCCCGAAGGGCCGAGAGTTAGTAGCCACGCCCGTTAGGGCGTGGATTAGGTCTGGCGCAAGACCGTAAGGCCCAAAGGGCCGATACTGTTTCGCACCTTCGGCGCTCAAAATTATTTCCGGACCGTGATCCACGCCCTTACGGGCGTGGCTACTAACTTCCGGCCCTTCGGGCCTGAGCAAGGTTCTTCATCGCGGGCGAGATGCCGTTCGCGCATTCTGCGCTTGGAAGTAAACCGCGCGTGCACGCTTCTTACCTATCTCATTCTCACGGGACGGAAGCAATCCAGCCCACAACCTAGCCCCTCACTCCGAACTCGGATAGAATCCCCGTCGAATTTCGGAGTGCCAATTTCGAATTGCGGATTTACAAAACCGCGCTTACATCGCGCCTGTCTTCTTAAAACACGATACGGGAGAGCTAAATAAACATGTCGACAAAAACCCCGATGACTCCTAACAGCCCCACCGTTACCCCTGAAAGCATCATGCAACTTGGCCTGGGCTTCTGGGGTTCGAAAACACTCTTAAGTGCGATCGAGTTGGATCTGTTTACGGAACTCGCAAAAGCGCCTCTGAGCGCGGAGGAGTTAACCGCCCGTCTGCAACTACATTCTCGCAGCGCTCGCGATTTCTTTGACGCGCTGGTAGCGCTCGGTATGCTCGAACGTGAAAACGATGTCTACCGAAACACCCAAGCGACGGACATGTTTCTGGATCGAAACAAGCCCAGCTACCTTGGCGGGATGCTCGAGATGGCTAACGAGCGACTCTATCCGTTCTGGGGTTCGTTAACCGAAGGCCTGCGCACCGGCCTTCCCCAAAATGAAGTGAAGACCGGCGGCGCGGGGTTGTTTGAAACCATCTACGGTGATCCGGATCGGCTGCGACTTTTTCTCGGCGCCATGACCGGATTAAGCATGGGTGCGTCGCGGGCCATTGCGCAAAAGTTTCCCTGGAAAAATTACCAGACTGTGGTTGACGTGGGCGGTGCTCAGGGAGGTTTGCTGGTCCAGATTTGTCTGGCGCATCTCCATCTCAAAGGAGTCAATTTTGACCTCGCCGTCGTTGGTCCAATCTTTGAGGAGTACGTAGCCGCGAATGGACTAAAGGACCGGCTCAGTTTTCGCACCGGCGATTTTTTCAATGAGCCATTGCCGGCGGCAGATGTGATCACGATGGGACACATTCTCCATGACTGGAATCTTGAAGAGAAGCGCATGCTGCTCAACAAGGCATATCAGGCGCTACCCGAAGGCGGGGCGTTGATCGTTTTTGAAGCGCTGATAGATGACGAGCGGCGACAGAATGCTTTCGGACTCTTAATGAGCTTGAACATGCTAATCGAGACGCCCGGTGGCTTTGACTACACGGGAAAAGATTGTTCCGGGTGGATGCTTAAAGCGGGCTTCCGCGAAACCAGAGTCGAACACCTGGTCGGTCCTGATTCGATGGTCGTTGGTATTAAGTGAACAGCAAACAGCAAACAGTCAACAGCAAACAGCAAACAGCAAACAGCAAACAGCAAACAGCAAACAGCAAACAGCAAACAGAAACAGCGTGATCAGTGAAGGCCCGAAGGGCCGGAAGTTAGTAGCCACGTCCGTAAGGGCGTGGGGGAGGTCTGGCGCACGACCGTAAGGCCCGAAGGGCCGACACTGTTTCGCTTACGCGCGTGGGTTGGTCCGCCTCACGACTGTAAGCTCCAAAGGGCCGACGCTGTTTCGCACCTTCGGCGCTCCAAATTATTCTGCGTACTTGATCGGGCTTGCGCGGGCGTCGGTTTTAAATGGTGACTCGGCTAAGGCGCGCAAGGCTTATCAGGATTTTCTGGCCTTGTGGAAGGACGCCGATGTGGATCTTCCGATTCTGCAACAGGCTAAAGACGAATACGAACACCTGAAATAACTGAAATAGAAGCAGCAGAGAATTCTGGCTCGAGTGTCGGATGCGGTAAGGCCCGAAGGGCCGGAAGTTAGTAGCCACGTCCGTAAGGGCGTGGGGGAGGTTCGGCGCACGACCGTAAGGCCCGAAGGGCCGACACTGTTTCGGTTACACGCGTGGGTTAGGTCCGCCTCACAACTGTAAGCCCCAAAGGGCCGGCACTGTTTCGCACCTTCGGCGCTCAAAATTATTTCCGGACCGTGATCCACGCCCTCACGGGGCGTGGCTACTGACTTCCGGCCCTTCGGGCCTTCGTTGAGACTGGCACTCGATCCACGCCCTTACGGACGTGGCTACTGACTTCCGGCCCTTCGGGCCTTCGTTGAGACTGGCACTCGATC
>Ga0070697_100002099_pt1 | contig 15258 bp, 9 predicted proteins | sample KBSK1501metaG_FD_65475 | JGI IMG/M metagenome (GOLD analysis project Ga0070697, IMG submission 65475) | Corn, switchgrass and miscanthus rhizosphere microbial communities from Kellogg Biological Station, Michigan, USA - KBS K1-50-1 metaG | ecosystem: Host-associated > Plants > Roots >...
CGCGTGGGCGAGCTAGAAGAGCGCGTGGATTTTGCGGAGCGGTTGCTGGCCAAGCAACGAGAGAATGATCGGCTAGGCGCTTAGGCCCTAGGGCAAGACCGCCACGGGCTCGGTCACGAAACCATACACGCCACGACCGAGTTGCCCGAAGTAGTCGTTACCCCAGCAGTACACGGTGCCGGCAGCGGTGACGGCGCAGCTAAACCCGGCTCCAGCCTGAATTGCCGTGAAGGTCAAGCTCCCGGAAACGGCGACGGGAACGTTCGTCGAGTCGGTCGTTCCGTTGCCGAGCTGGCCGCTGTTGTTGCCGCCCCAACAGTATGCCGCACCCGCCGTGGTCAGCGCGCAGGTGTGACCGCCGCCCGCCGAGATTGCGGCGAAGGTGTGGCCGCCCACGACGGGTATGGGAAACAGAGTCCCGCTGTTTGATCCGTTGCCCAATTGGCCGAATTGGTTGGCAAAGCCCCAACAATACGCTGCGCCCGAACTTACCAATCCGCAGACGTACCCTTCGCCGATCGTGAGTGTGGTGAGCGTAAGGCCACTCGCCGCCGGTTTGGGAACGACGCTGCTCACCCTGGTGCTATCACCAAACTCGCCGGAGTTGGTTCCCCAACAGTACGCTGCGCCCGAGGCACGCAAGCCGCACGACAAGAACACGCCGGTCACGATGGTCGAAAACGTCAGTCCACCGGAGACGGGAACGGGAGCGGTGCGTGAGGTGGCCGTGCTGTCGCCGAGCTCTCCAGCGACATTCGTCCCCCAACAATACGCCGCACCCGAAGTCGCGAGTCCGCAGCTGTGCCACAGTCCAGACGCGATCGAAGTGAGCGTGAGGCCGCCGCCAATTTGCGCCGGTTGCGTGTAGACTCCACCGCCTGTTCCAACGCCAAGCGCCCAGGTCCCGTTGGAGCCCCAGCAGTATCCAACGCCCGCAGTAGTGACCGCACAGGTATGCGACAAACCTGGCGAAATCGAGCGGTAGGCCCGGCCGCCGCGGACTGAGTCGGGCAAGGCACTCGCCGGCAGCGTCGAGTTATTCCCCAAGTCACCCCCGGTGTTGTTGCCCCAGCAGAATGCCGCACCCGCCGTGGTCAACGCACACACATGAGAGCTTGTCGCCCCGATCGCCAGCGTTGCAACACCGGTCAAGCCGTTCACGGGTGTCGGCGTGGTCACCCGTTCAATGGCGCGGCCGAGTTGCCCGGACCCGTTGCTGCCCCAACAGTACGGCGCGTCGTTGCTCGTGAGCGCGCACGTGTGACCGCTGCCGGCAGAGATGGTCCGAAAGCTCAGGCCACCACTCACGGCGCTGGGTCCGTATTGCTGCAAGGTCGCGCCGTTGCCTACCTCGCCGTTGTTGTCGGCGCCCCAGCAGAACGCGAAGCCGGTACGCGTCAGTCCACAGGAGTGCCTGCCGCCGGCGGTGATGTTCGAGAATACAGTCGTGCCAAGGATCTGGATCGGCGTGTTGTACTGGCTACTGAAATTGCCGGCCTGACCGGCCGAGTTGCCGCCCCAACAATAGCCCGCTCCCGAGGAGGCAACGGCGCAGGTGTGGCCGTCTCCCGCCGCTATCGCCGTGAATGTGAGACCTCCGGACACGGCCACCGGAACTTCGCTCGGACTTGGAGCTGAACCGTTACCGAGCTGTCCTTGAGCGTTCCCGCCCCAGCAGTAGGCATCGTCGGCCTTCGTGATTCCACACGTGTGATCGTAACCGGCGGCCAGAGCTTTGAACGAGAGTGCGCCGGACACCGCCGTGGGAACGAGACGGTGTACCGTGTCACCTGTGCCAAGCTGTTGGAGCACATTGGAGCCCCAGCAGTATGCCGTCCCATCCTGTGTGAGCCCGCACGTGTGCAGCGTCCCGGTCACCACGCTCGCGAAGCGCAAACCGCCGGACACGGCACTGGGAATAGACGTATTCGTGTTCGTCCCGTTCCCCAACGCGCCGGAGAAGTTGACGCCCCAGCAATAGGCGGCGCCGCTTCGATCCAACCCACAGGAAAAAGACCCGCCGGCCGCGATAGCCGTGAACTCGATCGCGCCGCCAACGGGAACCGGGTGTTCGCTGCTCGTCGTCGATCCATTGCCAAGTTGGCCGGCGCTGTTATCACCCCAGCACGTGACGGTGCCGGCGCGCGAAAGGAGGCAGGTATGCGCGTTCCCCGCGGCGATCGCGGGTTGGATCGCCTGGCGCGGGCCCGTCGAGTCGCCACACCCGCTTGTGGCGGCCGCAATAAGAAAGAAGGAAACACCCCAGGAACTGCGCATAGGAGAAAGACGATTTTTCGGGAACGACGCGAGCGCAAGTGGGCGCGCCCCAGGAGTCATAACTTCACCGCGGCAGGCTGAGGCTCCGCAGGTAATTCCACACGACGTAGGCCGGCACGGCAAAAATGATCTTGCCGTTCGACTCGCGCTCACCGCCGTACAGCACGGCGATCACCTTGCCATCGCGATCGAAGATCGGGCTGCCGGACGATCCCGGCGCGCCGTATGCGTCCACCTGCACGACGGACGTCAGCGTCTTGCTGACCGTCCCCACGGTCAATGTCGGCTCGGCGATCGGCTGGCCGCCTTGCGACTCCATCGGCAGATCGAACCCGAGCGGGTAGCCGAGGATCGCAACGGGGTCACCGCGCTCGAGTCCTTCGCGGCTCGTGGCGATCCCCGACACGCGCGGCGTGCCGCCTTTGATCAGCACCCGGAACACCCCGATGTCGGCTTCCGGCGAGACGCCGATCAGCTCGGCGCGCCAGAACTGCGTGCTCCCGGAGAAGATCACGCCGAGCCGCCGCGGCGTCTTGGTGCCGTCCTCGCCGGCGAGGATGTGCTTGTTCGTGACCATCGTGCCCATCGAGTCGACCGAAAACGCCGTGCCGCTGAAGCGGTCGCCGTCGGTGTATTCCACCAGCACGATCGCCACGGCGTTCTGATTGCGATGCGAGATCGTGCGGTAATCGACCCCAACCGCTCCGACGAGCGCGCGCTGGCGGCGTACGGCGGAGTCGAGTCGCGCGCGGAGCCGCGCCGCCGAGGAGATATCGCCGCCGGCCGCGGTGAGCTCCCGCCGCAGCCGCTCCGTCTCCACCTGCGAAGACTTGAGCGCATCACGGACACCTTCCAGCTGCGTCTGGAACTGCGTCGTCAGCGCCTCGGACTCACGCTTCGCACGCCGGCGGCTGTCCAGCTGCATCCACGTGAAGCCGGTCCCGACGACCAGCAACAGCGCGATGAGGACCTTGGTCGTGCGGCGGAGCTGCGCCGTCTGCCGCGCGACCTCGACCGCGATCCGCACGCCGGTGCTCTGGCGTGGCGCCGCGGCAAAGACCTGCTTGGGCGCGGACACGCGGTCCGCCAGAGCCTCCGCGGCGCTCGTCGCGGGAAGATCGCCGTCGCCCTCGATGACCGAGAACTCGAGCGCCGGCCCCTTCGCGCCGAAGCCGATCACGTCGCCGGCCTTGAGGAGCGTGTCGCCCGTGACGCGCTCGCCGTTCACGAACGTGCCGTTGCGGCTGCCGAGATCCTGGAGCACGAAGCCTTCGGGCTTACGCACGATCGCGGCGTGGCGCGACGAGACCTCAAGGTCGCGCTCGGCGTCGAAGCGCACGTCGGACAGCGGATGACGCCCAAGACCGATGTAACCCTTGCGGAAGGCTTCGACCTGTCCCGCGCGGGCGCCGGAGAGAAACTTGAATTGTGCTTTCACTGATTCCGCGTGAAGTACCACACCACGGCAGCAATCGCCGCAATCAGGAGGAGAACGGTCGTAGTCGTGCGGTTGCGCAATTCCTTTTCTTTGTTCGGCACCGGCGGCCGGCTGCCCTTGTAGACCGGGACCGGCTCGGTGCTGGTCTCGGTGTCGATCAGCGGGTAGACCTGGTGGCCCACGTCTTCCTGCAGGTCCGTCCCCGAGTTGCGCAGGCCGTCGCCGTCGAAACGCGCGATGACCACGGTGATGTTGTCCGGCCCGCCACGCTCGTTCGCGAGCGTGATCAGCTTGTCACACGCCGCGCTGAGGTCCGGCGTCGAGCTCACGATTTGCGCGATCTCGTCCTTCTTCACCTGTCCCGACAGGCCGTCGGAGCAGAGGACGAGGATGTCGCCGCGGCGCACTTCCTGATGCGTGAGATCGACCTTGACCTTGGGATCGGGGCCCAGCGCCTGGAGAATGATGTTGCGGCGCTCGCTCTGCGCCGCCTCTTCTTCGGTCAGCTCGCCCGCTTCCACCAGCCGCTGCATGAGCGACTGATCCTTGGTGATCTGATGCGCCTGACCGCCGCGGATGAGATAGGCGCGACTGTCGCCGACCTGGGTGAGATAGAGATGATCGTTCAGGACGCCCGCGGCGGTCGTCGTCGTGCCCATGCCGCGCACCTCGGGGTGCGCCTTGGCGTGCGCGTGGATGCTGGCGTTGGCGACTTCGACGGCCTCCTTCAACCGGTAGGCGAACCGCTGCGGCGTGATTTCATCTTCGGCATTCCACGTTTTCACGAGGTGATCGTAGATCGTGTCGGTGGCCATCTCGCTGGCGAGCTCGCCGGCGGCGGCGCCGCCCATGCCGTCGGCGACGACGAACAGCGTGCCGCGCGGCCCCACGTCGTGGTGGCGCACTTCGGGGAGCAGGTTGGCGGCCTTGCGGCTCAGGTCCGCGACGAGGAAGCGATCCTCGTTGTGATCGCGCGTGCGACCGAGGTCGGTCTTGCCGAAGACCTCGACGCGTATGGACTTATTGCGCCCGAACATGGCTAGTTGCACTGGTTCGTGAGGAGGGTCGCATACATGGAACGAGACGGATCGATGCTGGAAGCCCTCCGTACCCACTCGCAGCCGGTGTTTCGCTCTTTCATCTGGAAGTATGTGTTGGCGATGACGAACGCCGCCATCGCCTGGTCCCGCGCGGAAATCCCCGGCGCATTGAAAAACGCGGTCGCGGAGTCTCGGACTTTCTTGTTCGGGTAAGACTCGATCGAGTCGAGCAATTCGGTCAGTGCGGCATCCGCAGCCGCGAGGTTGAGACGGGCCGGCGGCGGGTTCGACGCGCGCCGAGTGCTGTCTCGCTGCGAGAGTGTGGTAATCCCACCAGATTGCCGACCGGCGTCATTTCGCGCTGTGTTTTGCGGCACGTTCGTCGCTCGGCTCGTGTCGGCGGGAACGCCGCCGGCTTTGCTCCCGCCACTCAAGGCGACCCAGGCGCCCCCCGCGCCCAGCAGGACGACCACGCCGACGGCGACGGGGACCAGCGAGCGCTTCTTGACCGGCGCCGACTTCGTTGTGGAAATCTTCTGCGTCACCCCGCCCGCCGTCGGATCGAGCAGCTGCGTCTTTTCGGCATCGCCGCTCGTCGGGCTACCGGTTACCGCGGCGACGTCCGCGGCGAACTTCGCGACCGCCTGATAGCGTTGCGCCGGCGTGCGCGCGAGCGCGGTATCGAGCACCGGCTGCAATCCGCCGGGGAAAGAGAGATCGGGCCGCGCCTCCGCGAGCCTCACCGGGTCGTCGGTCAGGCGCTTGACCATCATTTCCTGCACCGACGTCGCCGCGAACGGGACGCTGCCCGTCAGCATCCGATAGAAGACCAGCGCCAGTGAGTAGAGATCGCTGCGGCCGTCGACCGGGTCACCGGAAAGCTGCTCGGGGCTCATGAATTCGGGGGTCCCAACGACCAGCCCGGTCTTCGTGACCTTCTGGCCCCCTTGGTCCCCGCCGACGGCCTTGGCGATCCCGAAATCCACGACCTTCACGACGTCGCCGCCGTCTTTTCTCCTGCTCAACATGATGTTGTCGGGCTTGAGGTCGCGGTGCACGATGCCGAGATCGTGCGCGGCCTGGAGTGCGTCGGCAGTCTGCAGAAAAATCGCGGTGGCGCGAGGCAGGGACAGCGCGCCGTCACGCTGGAGCACGTCGGTCAGCGGCTCGCCGTCGATGAACTCCATGGCGAGGTATATCAAGCCATCGGGAGTTTCGCCGAAATCGTAAATCGCGCAAACGTTGGGATGATTGATGCGGCTGGCATTCGAAGCTTCACGGTTGAATCGGGCGACCGCATCGGGGTCGTGCACCATCGCCGGAGTCATCACCTTGATGGCGCTGCGCCGTCCCATCTTCACGTGCTCGGCGAGATAGACCTGACCCATCCCACCTTCGCCGAGCTTTTTGACGACGTGATAGCGATCGGCGATGACCTGCCCAACGAGATTGTTCGCCGGCGCCCCAGAGCGGAGCGTCTGCCCGTCGTTGGGGCAAAACTTCACGTCATCCGGGTACTCGGTCGAGCAGACCGGACAGATCTTCATGCCGGGGCAGGGGTTCCCGGAAGCTCCACGCGCAGCAGCTTGTCACCGACCATGAGGCGGGAGCCGTGTTGCAGCGACATCACCCCACGCGCCGCGATCGCGACGCCGTTGCGGCTATGGTCGTCCACCAGGACGAAGTCCGCGTCCTCCGACCGTACCGTCGCGTGCTGCGCGCTCATCGACGGGTCGTAGGGAAAGATCCAGTCGCCACGCTCGCGGCCGATGTGGACGTCGCGGCCGGGGGAAAGCTGGATGACGTCGCGCGAGCTGCCGTCGGTGCGGAGCTGGGTGAGACTGGCGATGTCGGCGCTCGGTACCATGCTGCCCATGCGCTTCGTCGCATCCGCTTCCGCGGTGTGCGGCCCCGGATACCCCAGCCGCCGGTAGCGCAGGATCTGCGAGCCGATGAGCATCAGGTCACCATCGGTCAGGCGGTACGGTTCTTCGAGGAAGACCCACGTGCCGTTGCGGCTGCCCAAGTCGCGGAGCTCCAGCCGCCCCTCTTCCCACGAAAGCTTGGCGTGGTGCGGTGACAGAAACTGATCGTCCGGAAACCGGATGTCGCCTTCGGTGCGGCCGATCGTGGTCGTCGCATGCTTACGGTCGAACCGGGCTACTTCGGTGCCCATCTCGGAAAGCAGAACGAGTGTGAGGGCGTGCTCAGAGCGTCTGTCGGGGATGCTGCGGCGGTCGCCTGGGGAGCCGCGCGGGGCCGGGGCAGATCCGCATAGCGGGCAGGTCCCCTCGGCTACGGGGCCTCCGCCACCTGCCCGCGGATCGCTCGTCCGGGACACCAATCCGCCCCCGCCGCCGGCGCCAACAGCCGCGCGCGCTGCGGCCGCTTTGGTCAGGGGCTTGCCGCAGTCGTTGCAGAATTGCGCGCCGGCGTCATTCTGCCGCCCGCAATACTGGCAGACGCTCGGAGAAGCGGAGGAGGGCGGTGCCATAAAGTTAGGTGGCCCAATCTATTGCTCGACGCTAGCTTGCGCCACATGCGACTCGTGTTGGCCGCGCTTTTTGTCGCGGCACTGTGCGGCTGCGCCTCTCGCGTGCCCTCGGTCCGCCCGTCAATCGCCGCCGCTCGTGAGCCTTTGCACATCACCGTCGTCTATCCCGACACCGCCGAGCCCATTCAGGCGCAGGATTCCTCGTTCGTGTTCGGCAGCGTGGGCCGCGGGCGCGGCGACGTCGCGTTGTCGGTCAACGGCTTTCCCGTGCGTGTGGCGCCGAGCGGCAGCTGGCTCGCGTGGATTCCGCTGCCGAGCGACTCGCTCGCGCATTTCCAGATCGTAGCCCGTGCCGGAACGGGGGAGGGCGGGGGCACCGGGGGCACCGGGGGCACCGGGGGCACCGGGGGCACCGGGGGCACCGGGGGTACCGGGGGCACCGGGGGCACCGAGCAGCAGGAGACCACGTTCGTCGCGCGCATTGCGCAGCTGTACCGGCCGCCGCCGGGCGCGACAGCATGGATCGACACGACGAGCTTCACGCCGGCTGAGTCGCTCGCGTTCCCGGCGGGGGAGGGCATTCGGCTCTCGGTCCGCGCGACGCCTGGTGCGCGTGTGCGGTTGCGGATGGAAGGGCGGAAGGATGAAGTGTGGTTCGTGCCGGACACGGAGCCGGGGGCGCCGGCCTGGGGCGTCCGCGCGTTCGGAACCGATACGACCGCGTACCGCCTCCCCCCCGACGCCGATCGCTACGTCGCCTGGCTCCCGGCGACGCCGTTGTGCGATGCGATCGTCGAAGCAATTGTCGGCACCGACACCGCCCGCGCCGTCTGGCCCCTGGTCCTCGACACACTCGATCGCGCGCACCCGGCCGTCGTGGTGCTCAACGACGACACCGCGCATACGGGCAAGAGCGACAGCCTCACCGTCGGCAAAGCCGTCCCCTACGGCACGTACAACTGGTTCTTCCCACTCGGCACCGTGTCGGTGGCATCGGCGCGCTGGGGGAGCCAGACGCGCCTGCAGCTGTCGCGCGGCGCTATCGCCTGGGTGAACACCGCCGACGTTGTGCCGCTGGCGCCGGGCACGCCACCGCCCGGGGGAAACGTCGAGTCGGTACGACTGACCGCGAACCCGCGCTCCGTGGTCCTCCGAGTTCCCCTGCCCAGTCACGTGCCGTTCAAGGTCGAAGAGGACGAGAGGAGCCTGACGCTGCGGTTGTACGGCGTCGCCTCGGATGTGAACTGGATGCAGTATGGCGGGACCGATCCGTATGTGACGCGCCTGAGCTACGCCCAGCCGTCCGCGGACGAAGTCACGATCACGGTGACGCTCGCGGCCCGGGTTTGGGGCTACCGCACGCGCTGGAGTGGCCGCGATCTGTTGCTCGAGATTCGCCGGCCGCCGGCGATCGATCCGCGTCGTCCGCTCGCGGGGCGCACGATCGTCATTGACCCCGGCCATCCGCCGGTGGGCGCGCACGGCCCCTCCGGCTTGTGGGAGCCGGTCGCAACACTCGCGGTGGCGCAACTGGTCAAACCGTTGCTCGAGCGGGCCGGGGCAACGGTACTGATGACGCGCACCGATTCCATGCCGGTGGACCTGTTCCCCCGCACGCGCTTCGCCGAGGAGCACGACGCCGACGTGCTCGTGTCGATCCATGCCAATGCGTTGCCCGACGGCGTGAATCCGTTCACCAACAACGGGACGAGCGTGTACTACTTCCACCCGCGCAGCGCTCCGTTGGCGCGGGCGCTCGATCGCGCGCTCGTCGCGGAGCTGGGGATTCGGGACTTGGGAATGGGAAGAGGAGATTATGCTCTCGTGCGCAATCCGTGGATGCCGTCGGCGCTCACCGAAGGACTGTTCATGATGATTCCGGAACAGGAGGCGATGCTGTTGACTCCTGAGGGCCGATTGCGGTATGCCCGGGGAGTGGCGCGCGGTGTTGAGGACTTCCTGCGCGAGATGAGCCGTTGAACGTGCGGTGTGGCGCACTCGTTCTTGCGATGGCTCTTGCCACACCAGCCGCCGCTCAGGACCCATCAGGTCATTGGCGCACCCTACACACCGAGCACTTCCGCATTCATTTCCGTCCCGAGTATCGGGCACGCGCTGCCCTAGCCGCGAAGGAAGCCGAACGCGCGTACAAGCTCCTGTCGGGTGAGCTGCACCCGCCGCGCGGCGTCATCGACCTGACGCTGTCGGATGCCGTCGATGCGTCGAACGGTTTCACCACCGTGTATCCGTCGAGTCGCTTCACCATTTTCCTCGCGCCACCCGTCACCGATCCCGGCTTGCAGAACTACGACAGCTGGGAGCGGCTCGTGATCACGCACGAGCTCACGCACGTCTTTCACCTCGACCGCTCGAAGGGACTGTGGGCCGCGCTGCAGGCGGTGTTTGGGCGCCTGCCGGGATTGTTTCCCAATCAGTATCAGCCGAGCTGGGTGACCGAAGGCCTCGCGACGTACTACGAATCGCGGTTCACGACGGGTGGCCGTGCCGACGGCACGTTCCACCGCGAGATTGTCGCCGCGGACGCGATGGCCGGCCGGGCGCGCTCACCCTGGGACGCGGTGTACTTCTCGCGCTGGCCGGACGGGCTCACGCCGTACGCGTACGGCAGCCGCTACTTCGACTACCTGGCGCGCACCGCCGGCGATTCTGTCGTCCCGCATTTCATCGAAGCGACGAGCGGGCAGCTCATTCCATTTCGCGTGGGCCGTCAACTGCGACGCGTCGGCGTGCCCAACGCGTTGACCGACGTGTGGTCGCGTGCCGTTGCCGCCGCCGTCCCGCAGCGGACAACGACGCGGAGCCAGCTCATCGTCGGGCGGCTGCGGTATGAGCCGTGGCCGCGCATCGCGCCGAATGGCCGGAGCCTCGCGTATACCCACGACGATTGGCGTGGCGCGCGCCGGCTGCGCGTCATCGATCCCGTCACCGGCGTCGAGCAGCGGTCGCATCGCGTCAACGGCCAGGTGAGCTACGACTGGCTTGGCGACACCCTGATCGTCGCGCAGCTCGACTACACCGGCCGCTGGACCGTGCGGAGCGACCTGTACCGGTGGGCGCCCCCCCCGGGTGGCACGTGGTCGCGCATGACGACCGGTGCGCGCCTGATGGAACCGCGCACAGGGGGCGGCGTGCTCGCGACGTTGAAGCTCACGGCCATCACCGAGTCTCCAAGCGTCGCGGTCAATAGCGATGGTGCCACCTGGGGACCAACCGTGCCCTCGCCCGACGGCACCTGGATGGTGGCGCCGCGAAATCAGAACGGCCGCTGGGCTCTCGTGCGCTGGCGCGTGGATCGACCGGCCGCGGTCGAAGTGCTCGCCCAAGCGGGCACCGGATCGGTGATAACGGACGCCGTGTGGTTTTCCGGCGACGTGTTGTTCGTCATGGATGCGGGTGGGTTTCCGCAGGTGCATCGCTGGCGCGAGGGCGCAGGCGTCACTCAGGTGACTGATGAGCCGCTCGGCGCGCGCGCCCCAGCGCCGCTGCCCGACGGACGGATCGCGTTCGCGACGCTCGGCACCGACGGTTGGGAGCTGCGCGCCGTTGCGCCGGTCGCAATGACACCGACGCGGCTGCCCACCCCCGCGGCCGCATTCGACTCGGCGCCTCCCGTCGCGATGCGCGAAACTGGCTACGCGTCGTGGGGATCGCTGCGTCCGCATTTCTGGGTTCCCTTCGGCATCGACGCCAGGCAAGCGGGGCGGTTTCTCGGCGCGGCGACGGCCGGCACCGACGCCGTCGGACGCTACACGTACTTCGTCGAAGCCCTGGTCTCGGGGTCCCCCACCCGCGCCCAGGGTGGCTTCTTCCTTATTAATCAGGCGCTCGGCGATCCCACGCTGGACTTGTCCGGCTCCAATGACTGGTCGCTGGTCGGGATCGACAGCACGGGGCATGTCGTATCCGAGGAGCACCGCGAAGCGGCGCTCGGTGCGACGTTCCTCGCGCACCGCTGGCGTAGCTTCGTCTCGCTGCGCGTCGCGGCCGAATATGAAGGAAGGCGTTTCGTCTCGATCCCCGATACGAACCTCGCGGACATCTGCAACGGCTGCGATCACCGCGATCGCGTCGGCGGATCGGCCACGCTGTCGTTCGGGTCAGCCGTCGCGGCGCCGCTGTCGGTGTCGCTGCAGGACGGGGCGAGCGCGGCATTCCTGTATCGGCGCCAGGAAGAGCAGGGCAGCGATCGCTGGCTCAACGAAGTGCGCGCGCGCGGCAATGTCTACGCGCGCCTTGGGCCGCGGATCGGATTCGGCTACCCCGTCCTCGCGATCCGCGGCGCGATCGGCGCCGTCGACGGACCGATCAACGAGCACTTGTCGGTCGGTGGCGTGTCGTCGGGCGGCGTCAACCTCGGATTCGGGCAGGCGGGCGCGACGTTCCGCTCGTTCCCGGTACGCGGCTACTCCGGTGGCACGCTGCAGGGACGCCGCGCGGCGACGCTGACCGCGGAGTATCGCATGCCCATCACGCTGATCGGTCACTTACTCGGCCATCTGCCGTTCGGCGCCGACAAGCTCGCGTTCGCCGTGTTCGGCGATGTGGGCGATGCGTGGGACGTCGGCGAGCAGCCGCGGCTGCATCGACTCCGCTCCGTCGGCGCCGAGTTGATCAGCGACATGACGGTGAGCTACGACCTGCCGCTCCGTTTTCGGTTGGGCGTCGCGCAGCCCGCAACCGGACAAGCGCGCGTCTACGCCGCGTTCGCAGCCGATTTTTGATCGCCAAGTCTTTGCAGCGCTTGTCTGTTGACCCTGTTGGAGGCGAACCCTAAGTTAGCCCGGTCCCCTCGGAGATCGGATTGTACTGCTCGCGCTGCGGCACCCAGAATAAGGATACCGCGAAGTTCTGCGACTCTTGCGGTCTCGACCTGACCGCGTTGACGCCCACGGGCGTGCGCGCGGAAGCGACGGACATCTCCGAAATCGACATGGTGCGTCAGGAGCTCAGCGAGGAGTACGAGATCCTCGACGAGCTGGGTCGCGGCGGCATGGCGATCGTGTTCAAAGCGAAAGAAAAACAGCTCGACCGCGAAGTCGCGATCAAGGTCCTGCCGTTCTCCCTTGCCTTCGACAAGGAATTCGTCGAGCGCTTCCAGCGCGAAGCCCGGACGTCGGCCAAGCTCGAGCATCCGAACATCATTCCGATTTATCGCGTCGGAAAATCGGGCCGCATCATCTATTTCGTCATGAAGTTTCTGCGCGGCAAACCCTTGTCCAGCGTTCTCGGGGCCCGCGGCAGCCTGCCTCCGATCGAGATCCGGCGGATCCTGAGCGACGTCTCGCGGGCGCTCGCATACGCGCATAAGAAGGAAATCGTCCACCGCGACATCAAGCCCGACAACATCATGTTCGACGAGCACGGGCACGCGGTCGTGACCGACTTCGGGATCGCAAAGGCGGCATCGGGCGGCAAGCTGACCGGCACCGGCATGTCGATCGGCACGCCGCACTACATGAGCCCCGAGCAGGCGAAGGCGCAGCCGCTCGACGGCCGGAGCGACATCTACTCGCTGGGCGTCGTGGCCTATCAATGCCTCACGGGCAGCGTCCCGTACGACGGCGAAGATTCGTTCTCGATCGGCTACAAGCACATCATGGAAGAGATTCCGACGCCGCCGCTCGACAGTCAAGAGAAGCGCCAGCTGTTCGAAATTGTCCGCAAGATGATGGCGAAGACGCCGGCGCAGCGGTTCCAAAACGCCGACGAGTTGATCGGCGTGCTCGAGGGCGGCCGCTCCGTCTCCTTCACCACCGACGCGACCCAGGCGTTGCCGTCCATGTCCGGCGCGCGACTCGCGGCCGCGCCCACGACGCCGCTGCCGCGCGCGACCGGCACGCGGCCGGCGGGAAGCGGAGGCGGCGGGGGCGCTGTACCTGCAACACTCGTCGGCGAAAAGCCGCGCCGGTCGGTGCTCGGCGGACTGCTGCTCTGGCTCGTCATCGTCGGTGCCGTGTTCGGGGGCGGTGGGTTCTACGCGTACAAACAGGGTCTGATCTTCGCCAAATCGCCGGGTGGGGTCGACCCGACCGCTGGGCGCGATACGACGCGGCTCGCCGCGACCGATTCGACCAAGGCAACCGCCGACACCGGTACAGGGGGCCAGACCAGCGCGCCGCCAGGGCCGCCCCCGATCGCGCCCGGAACGCCCGGGCGTCTGGTGCTGCAGAACGTGCCGCAGGGTGCCCGGATCTTGATCGACGGCCAACCGGTTCGCGGCACGCAGGTCGACCTGGCTCCCGGCGTGCGCCACCTGGCCGTGCGGGCCGCCGGATTCCAGGCTTACGAGCGTCAGCTCATCATTACGGCCGGGGAGACCTACAATGTCCGGCTGAATATGGAGACGAGCGACGATGGGGGCGGCCCCTGCGACGCGTTCGGCCCCGCGTACAATCAGGACAACATCTGCTTCGACACGCGCCCCGTTCCGTTGTCGCCCACGCTGATCCCGGTTGCGGCGGACGCGCCGATCTTCCCCCGTCAGGCGATCCTGCTCGTGCGCGTCTCCCGGAACGGCACCACGCAGGAGGCCCGCGTATTCGTGCCCTCCAACGTCGAGACTTTCAACAACGAAGCCCTCGATATGGCGAGGAACCTGCGCTGGAATCCGGCTCAGAAGAACGGCGAGCCGACCGAAGCGTGGGTGCAGTGGCCATTCCAGCCGGTACGCCAGTAATCCCGCCACCCCCCCACAAGCCGAAAATCGATCCGACGGCGTTCATCGCGCCCGGCGCCTGCGTGATGGGCGACGTGACGCTGGGCCCGCGCTCGAGCGTGTGGTATCAAGCGGTGCTCCGGGGCGACATGGCGCCGATCGTGATCGGGGAAGCGACCAATCTCCAGGACGCCACGATCGTGCACGTGGACGAGGGGAAGCCGGCGCTGATCGGCGCCCGCGTCGGCGTCGGGCACCGAGTCATTCTCCACGCCTGCACCGTCGAGGACGAGTGCCTCATCGGGATGGGCTCCATCCTTCTTAATGACGTGCACGTGGGTACGGGGAGCGTGATCGCCGCCGGCGCCGTCGTGCCGGAGGGCATGCGCATCCCGCCCGGCTCGCTCGTCATGGGCGTGCCCGCGCGTGTCGTCCGTCACGTCGACGATGGTCTGCGCGCGCGCATCAAGGGAACGTGGGAGCACTACGTGGAGCAGGCCGCGCGACACGCCCGCGGAGCGTTTCCAGTGGAGAGAACAACTTTGTGATGTTGATACTCGGAGTGCGAGACGCGACAGCACGCGTTGTCAGTCTTGCCGCGCTCCAATCACGCGTCTACCTTGGGCCTCCACGTTCGATTAACTTCCAAAATTCACCACGATTCGCTGTGAGATCGCATGACCGCATCTAGCCGTCGTCTTGATTTGAGCGCCAATGCCCTGACGGTCTTGGAGCGCCGCTACCTGGTCAAGGACGATCAGGGGAAGCCTGTGGAGCGCCCAGACGACCTGTTCTGGCGGGTGGCGCGGACCATCGCCGCCCCCGACCGCACCTACGGCGCGTCGGACCGGGCTGTGGACAGCCTGGCGGAGACGTTCTTCGAGCTGATGGCGACGCGGGTGTGGATGCCGAACTCGCCCACTCTGATGAACGCCGGCCGGCCCCTCGGCCAGCTGTCGGCGTGCTTCGTGCTCCCGGTGGAAGACGCCCTCTCCAACGGTCGCTCGGGCATCTACGATACCCTGCGGGCGATGGCGCTCGTGCATCAGTCGGGCGGCGGGACCGGATTCTCGTTCTCCCGATTGCGCCCCAAGAACGATGTCGTCCGTTCGACGATGGGTGTCGCATCCGGTCCCGTGTCCTTCATGAAGCTGTACGACGCCTCGACCGATGTCGTGAAGCAGGGCGGCACCCGCCGCGGTGCGAACATGGGCATCCTGCGCGTGGATCATCCGGACATCATGGATTTCATCCACTGCAAGGACGACCTCACCCAGATCACGAATTTCAACATTTCGGTGGCGGTCACGGATGCCTTCATGCTGGCGCTCGA
>Ga0070697_100002101_pt1 | contig 15249 bp, 13 predicted proteins | sample KBSK1501metaG_FD_65475 | JGI IMG/M metagenome (GOLD analysis project Ga0070697, IMG submission 65475) | Corn, switchgrass and miscanthus rhizosphere microbial communities from Kellogg Biological Station, Michigan, USA - KBS K1-50-1 metaG | ecosystem: Host-associated > Plants > Roots >...
CTTGACCCAGGAGCACTGGATCGAGTCGATCGCCCCGTGCAGCAGCAGCCGCGACAGCGCGTGCACGGCCCGGTTCTCCCGCCGGGTCGGCCCCGGCCGGGCCAGCCCGGCCAGGTAGATCGGGGCGTTCTCGTGGATGAACGGGAGCAGCACGAACTCGGTGAAGCCGCCGGTGCGCTCCTGGATGGAGCGGATCACCCGCAGGTGGCCGACCCAGTGCGCCGGGGTGTCGACGTGCCCGTACATCATCGTGGCCGAGGTGCGCAGGCCGAGCTCGTGCGCGGTGGAGATCACCTCGATCCACACCGAGGCGGGCAGCTTGCCCTTGGTCAGCACCCAGCGCACCTCGTCGTCGAGGATCTCCGCGGCCGTGCCCGGCAGCGAGCCGACGCCCGCCTCCTTGGCCCGGACCAGCCACTCCCTGATCGGCAGGCCGGTCCGCGAGGCCCCGTTCACCACCTCCATCGGGGAGAACGCATGAACGTGAAGATCAGGGCAACGCCGCTTGACCTCGGAAGCAATTTCGAAATATGCTGTCCCTGGCAGGTCGGGATGGATGCCTCCCTGCATGCACACCTCGGTGGCACCGGCTTTCCAGGCCTCGGCGGCACGGTCCCCGATCTGCTGCAACGACAGCGTGTACGCGTCGGCGTCGGTCCGGCGCTGGGCGAACGCGCAGAACCGGCAGCCGGTGTAGCAGACGTTGGTGAAGTTGATGTTGCGGGTGACCACGTAGGTGACGTCGTCGCCCTTGACCTCGCGGCGCAGCGCGTCGGCGATGGACGCCAGGGCCTCCAGGTCGGGCCCGTCGGCGGCCAGCAGGGCGAGGGCCTGGTCGTCGGTGAGGGCGCAGGGGTCGCGTTCGGCCTGGCGGAGGGCGGCGGCGAGCTCGCCCGGGCGCAGGACGGCGGGGACGGCCTCGCCGGGGTGCCGGACGGCGGGGACGGCGGCCTCGCCGGGGCGCGCAGGGCGGGCCGGGGCGGGGAACCCGGTCCGTTCGGCTATCTCATCCCAGTCACCGTAGACCTCGGCGAAGTCATCCCGGCGGTCATGGGTGCGGCCGGTGGTGTCGATGGTGACGTGCAGGTCCGTACGGCCGGACTGGGCCCAGCCGCCGTCGGGTTCCTGCCACGGCAGGCCGGCCGGCCTGGCGTCCTCGGCGGCCAGCCCGGTCGCCGGGTCGGCCAGCGCGGCCACGTGCCGGGACAGCCGCGGGTCCAGCCACGGCTCGCGCAGGTAGGGCGGGTAGATGGTCAGCCGCTCGCGCAGCGTGAAGCCCGCCTGGGCGGTGTGCGCGGCCAGCTCGCCGATGGCCGGCCACGGGCGCTCGGGGTTGACGTGGTCCGGGGTCAGCGGGGAGACGCCGCCCCAGTCGTCGATGCCGGCCCGCAGGATCAGGTCGTACTGCGCGCCGACCAGGTTGGGCGGCGCCTGGATGCGGGCCTTGGACCCGAGGACGAGCCTGGTGACGGCGATCGTGGCGGCCAGGTCGTCGAGTTCGGCGTCGGGCACGTCGCGCATCTTGGTGTCCGGCTTGGCGCGGAAGTTCTGCACGATGACTTCCTGGATGCCCCGGTACTCGCGGGCGACCTTGCGGATGGCGAAGACGGATCCGGCGCGTTCGGCCAGGGTCTCGCCGATGCCGATGAGGATGCCGGTGGTGAACGGGACGTTGCTGCGGCCGGCGTCCTCCAGGACGCGCAGCCTGACCGCGGGGTCTTTGTCCGGGCTGCCGAAGTGAGGGGCGCCCTTGTCCGTGTAGAGGCGGGTGGCCGTCGTCTCGAGCATCATGCCCATGGACGGGGCGACCGGCTTGAGCCGCTGGAAGTCCTGCCAGGACAGGACCCCGGGGTTCAGGTGCGGGAGCAGCCCAGTCTCCTCGAGCACGCGGATCGCCATCGCCCGGACGTAGGACAGGGTGTCGTCGTAGCCGTGCGCGTCCAGCCACTCGCGGGCCTGGCGCCAGCGGTCCTCGGGCTTGTCGCCGAGGGTGAACAGGGCTTCCTTGCAGCCGAGTTCGGCCCCCTGGCGGGCGATGGCCAGCACCTCGTCGGGCTCCAGGTACAGGCTGTGCAGCCGGTGCGGGACGGTCGCGAACGTGCAGTAGCCGCAGCGGTCGCGGCACAGCCGGGTGAGCGGGATGAAGACCTTGCGCGAGTAGGTGATGATGCCGGGCCGCCCGGCCGCCTCCAGGCCCGCGTCCCGGGTGCGGCTCGCGTATTCCAGGAGTCTGTGCAGGTCCTCGCCGCGGGCGTGGAGCAGGACCGCGGCCTCGTCCAGGTCGAGCGGCTTGCCGTCCCTGGCCCGGGCGAGCGTCCGGCGCAGGGCCGACGCCGTGGGCGCCTCGATTCTGGTTCCGCTATCCCCTTCCGGCTCCGTGACCTCGCCATTACCAGAGTTGCCTCGGAAAACACCCATGCTCGAACCTTACGCGGCCAACCGCCCCCGCTCGCGTGGGCCCCGTCCCGGCACGGCCGGGCGGCGTCGGCCGGGTAGCGGCTAGAAAGCGCGGAAGCGGCTAGAAGACGCGGAAGCGGCTAGAAGGCGCGGTAGTCCCGGACGGACATCCGGGGGCCGCGGCGCGGGGGGCGGCTGCCGCCCAGCTCGATGAGCCTGGTCACGCGGTAGCGGTGACCGGCGTAGGGGGCGAGGAGCTCGAGCATGCCCGCGTCGTCGGTCTTCCGGCGGGCCAGCGTCCAGCCGACCGCGTTGGGCAGGTGGTAGTCGCCGACCGAGACCGCGTCCGGGTCCCCCATGGCCCGCTGCCTGATCTCGGCCGAGGTCCAGACGCCGATGCCGGGCAGCGAGCGCAGACGGCGGTCCGCCGCGGCCGGGTCCAGGTCTAGGGCCTCCTCGAGCCGGGCCGCGACCGCGGCAGCGTGGATGATCGTGCGGGCGCGCACGCCCTCGACGCCGACCCGGTGCCAGTCCCAGGAGGGGATGCGCGCCCAGGCCCGCGGCGGCGGGACCACGCGCATCCCGGCCGGCGCCGGGCCCGGCGCTGGCTCACCGTATCTGACCAGCAGGTACCGCCAGGCGCGGTGGGCCTCACGGCCGACCACCTTCTGCTCGAGGACCGCGGGCACCAGCGCCTCGAAGACCCGGCCGGTGCGGCCGACCCGCAGCCCTGGATAGCGGAGCACGAGCTCGCCGACCACCGGATGGTGCGCGGTGAAGCCGGACCTGTCGTCGTGGAAGCCGAGCCAGTCGGGCACCCGGTCGAGCAGCCAGCCCGCGCCGGGACCCCAGGCCCGGGCGGTCACCACCGTGCCACGTGACGTTAGGCAACCGGTGGCCGGGCCGTCCGGGGTCAGCGACGTGCGCCACACGGCGCCGACCGCGTCGGTGGCGTAGGTGGGATCGCCGCCGCCGTGGCGGTGCACCGACAGGGTGAGCGGGACGTCGACAGGGAACGGCGCGGGGTAATCACGGCTCAGCCCCGGATCCGCGGTCAGGGTCGGGCCCGCGCCGAAGGCGCCACGGGAGGCCCCAGCGCCGAAGGCGCCACCGGGGCCCGCCCTCATGGCCGTCACACGTCGGAGGAGAAGCGGACCGAGGTCGGCTCGATGCGGGTGCCGGGCCAGACCCGGATGCCGCGGGCCAGCTCGTTGCCCGTGCCGATATAGGCCTCGTCGCCGATCACCGCGTCGTGCAGCTCGGCGCCCGGCGCCACGATGGCGCCGCGGCCGAGGATGGAATCGCGCACCACTGCGCCCTCGCCGACGGCGGCGCCGTCGAACAGCACGCTGCCGAAGACGGTGGAGTCGGCGCCGACCGAGGCACCCACACCCACCACGGTCCCGCCTGACACGTCCGCGTCACCGGCCACCGTCGCGTCGGCCAGCACCAGCGCGGGCCCGTGCGGGCCTGGCACGGCCGGGCCGGGCAGCCGCCCGAGCACCAGGTCGCAGGAGCCGCGCACGAAGGCCTGCGGCGTCCCCACGTCGAGCCAGTACGCCGACTCGTGATAGCCCATGACCAGTGCCCCGGCCTCGATGAGGCCGGGGAACGTCTCCCTCTCCACCGACACCCGGCGCCCGGCCGGGATCTGGTCGATCACCTCGCGCCGGAACACGTAGCAGCCGGCGTTGATCCGGTTAGTCACCGGCTCCGGTGTCTTCTCCAGGAACGCGGTCACCCGGCCGGATTCGTCGGTCGGCACCACGCCGAACCGGGACGGGTCCGCCACCTCGACCAGGTGCAGCGTCACCGCGGCGTCGGTCTTGATATGCAGGTCGACCTGCGCGCTCAGGTCGTGTCCGGACAGGATGTCGGAGTTCAGCACCACCACCGGGTCGGCTGGGCCGCTGCCGCGCAGCGACCGGGCCGCGTTGCGGATGCCGCCCGCGGTGTCCAGCGGCTGCTCCTCCTGCACGTAGTCGATCGACAGCCCGAACTTCCCGCCGTCCCCCAGCACCGCGGCGAACATCTCCGCCTTGTAGCAGGTGGCCAGGACCACGTGGGTGACGCCGCCCGACGCCGCCCGGGTCAGCAGGTGCGCCAGGAACGGCACGCCCGCGGTGGGCAGCAGGGGCTTGGGCGCGGACAGAGTCAGCGGTCGCAGCCGGGTGCCCTGGCCCCCGACGAGGACGATCGCCTCAAGTGGTTCACGCGGCATGAAAGATGAGGTTACACGGCGCTTACGTCAGCGGCGGTCTGTTCGGCCGCGCGGCGGTAGCAGGCCATGTGCGCCTCGGCCGAGGCGGCCCAGGTGAACTCCTGGGCCCGGTCGTAGCCGGCGTCGGCGAGCCGGTTCCGCCGGGAGGTGTCATCGAGCAGGGCGCGGAGGGCGTCGCGGATGCTGTCGGAATCGGGTTCGGTGTAGGCCACGGCTTCGCCGCCCACCTCGGGCAGCGAGGTGCAGTGCGTGGTCAGCACCGGGGCCCCGCACGCCATCGCCTCGAGCACCGGCAGCCCGAACCCCTCCCCGCGGCTCGGGAATGCCACCACCGTCGCCCCGCCGAGGAAGCCGGGCAGGTCGGAGAAGCGCAGGTAACCGGGGCGGATCAGGCGCAGGTGCGGCGGCACCGAAGCCACCGAGGCGTCCACTTCCTCGCTCCAGCCCCCGCCGCCGCCGAGCACCAGCGCGGGCGGGTTGTCCATATCGGCCACCGCCCCGGCCCAGCCGGTTATCAGCGAGGCCACGTTCTTGCGCGGCTCGAGCAGGCCGAGGAACGCGATGTACGGCTTGTTGTGCAGGCCCAGCCGGTTGGACACCTGCAGGACCTGCTGCGGGTCGGGCCGGTGGAAGAGCCGGTGGTCCACGCCATGGTAGGCGACGTCGATCTTGGTCGGATCGGCGCTCAGCACCCGCACGAGCTCGTCCCTGGTCGCCTTGGACGGCACGATGAGCCGCGCCGCGCGGCGCGCCGCCGTCCGGATGGCCGACTTGAAGAACATCGCGCCGACCGAGCTGTACAGCTCGGGCTCGGTGAAGAACGTGACGTCGTGAACGGTCACCACGGTGGGCCGCCCCGGCCGCAACGGCATCGAGTAGTAGGGCACGTGGATGACGTCGGCGTCGACCTGCTGGGCGACCACCGGCAGCCCGCTCTGCTCCCAGGCCAGCCGGGCGGACCGGTGCGCGAGCGCCGTCGGGCCGGCCACCACGCGCGCATGCGGGGCAAGCCGCTCGTATCGTTCCTCGTCGGCGCGCTGGCAGACGACGGCCAGATCCGCGCCAGCCACGTCGAGCGCGCCGATCAGCCCGTCAACGTACCGGCCGAGCGCCCCCCGGTCGGCTGGCACGTCGGTCGCATCAACTAGTACGCGAGGTGCCACGACCGCACTTGCTCCTTCCCTGGGCCACCCGGGCAGGCAGGTTGACCAGAGCTCGCGTCAACCGCACGGCCCCGGCATGCCTTCGTGGATGTCCCGTCAACTATGCAGCCTACGCCCTGCGCCGAGTCACCGGGTTAGCAGTTCCCCCCTGGCTGGCCGCGTGCCCCGCCTCGCCCTGCCCTTGGCGTCGAGCATGGACGAGCACGATGGCGCCGCCGTCCCCGCGCGCGCCGCGGTCCGCAACGGCGTCCGAGATGGCGACCAGCGGCGCCGCCGGCGCCGCCGCGTTGAACCCGAATTTACCCCCGTAGGCGGATAGGCCGAGGTACATCCGCTGCGCCCAGCGGCTCCTGAACTGGTACTGGTACTGCGCCACGGTGAGCCCGCGCGCGGCGAGCAGCGCGGTCAGCTCCTGGTGGGAGTAGGTCCGCTTGACGTGGTAGCGCTCGCAGTGCGCGCGGTAGAGGTTCGGCCAATGTTCGGCCAGCGTTAGGGCGTCGGCCGACATGACCAGCTCGCCGCCGGGGGCGAGCACCCGGGCCATCTCGTCGAGCGCTTTCTCGCCGTCGTCGAAGTGCTCGATCGCGCAGATCGACATCACCCGGTCGAAGCTGGCGTCTGCGAACGGCAGCCGGAGCGCGTCGCTATGGACGAGCGCGGGCGGGGCGCTGAGCTGGCGGCCTCGGCTGAGCTTGGCTGCCGCGAGGTCGAGCGCGACGGCCCGCGCTCCGTGCTTTCGCGTCTGGCCTGCCCAGTACCCGTCGCCGCCCGCCACGTCGAGCACGCGCAGCCCTCGCAGGTCCGCACCGAGCCAGCGGAGCAGCGTGCGGCCCTCGCGGTAGCGGCACACGTGCACCTCGTGCCCTGCCAGGGCGACCGCGTCAGCGACCTTCATGGAAGGCAAATCTATTAGCCGAACGGACCCGGCGCGCGCCCTTGCGCCCGCCCCCGTATGCCTTTGCGCCTATCCCGACCCGGGCTCGCTCCGCGGAGCGCCGGATGGGTTTCATGATCATGAAGGAGGGCGTCAGCAGGCGGGGACGGGGTTGGGATGGGCGGATTTGAGGGCTTCGAGGTAGGTGACGGCCTGGTTGAGGGTGCTCACTTTGACCAGGCGCAGGCCCGCGGGCACGGCGCCCTTGGTGTCCGGACAGTTGGCCGCGGGGGTGAGGAAGATGGTGGCGCCGGCGTTGCGCGCCCCGATCATCTTCTGCTGGATGCCGCCGATGGGCCGCACCTGGCCGCTCGCGGTGATCTCACCGGTGCCGGCGATGAACCGGCCCGCGGTCAGGTCGAGCTTGGTCAGCTTGTCGATGATGCCGAGGGCGAACATCATGCCCGCGCTCGGGCCGCCGATGTCGCCCACGCTGATCTTGACCTCGAACGGGAACTTGTAGGCCTCGGTGATCTCCACGCCTATCACCGGATGCCCCCGAGACTGCCTGGTGCCGACCTGGACCTGCCGGTTCTGGCCGGCCCTGGTGATGGCCAGGGTCAGCGTGCTGCCCGCCGGGTGCGCGTAGATCAGCTTGGTGAGGGCGCCCTGGCTGGTCACCGGCTGGCCGTCCACGGCGGTGATCACGTCTCCGGCCTTGAGCACGCCGTAGGCCGGGAAGCCCTTCTCCGGCCGCGCCACGGTCACCTGGGTGGAGTAGGGGATGTGCAGCTCGGTCAGCGCGGCAGCGGTCGCGGTCTGCTGCGAGCTGGTCATCTGCTGCGTGTCCTGCTCCTGGGTCTGCTTCTGGGTCTGCCCGGCCGGGCAGATCTCGCTCTCCGGGACGACCGCCTGGTGCGGGTTCAGCCAGGCCACCAGCGCGGTGAAGATGTTGAACCTGTTGCCCTGGCAGCCCTGGTAGCTCACTGTCACCATGTTCAGGTGCCCGCTGACGGGATAGGACGCGTGGCCCGAGATCGTGATCAGCGGGTGCCCGGAGGAGTCCTTACCCAGCGTGTTCAGCGTCGGGCCCGGCCCCAGGATGACGTAGGGCACCGGGACGAGCACGCTGATCGCGATCGCCGCTGCCGTGCCGACGGAGGCGATGAGCAGCGTCAGGGAGCGTCGGGACATGGCCGGAACACTACGCGCGGAACCTGAGGATTTCCCGGCTCACGGGGTGCCGACCCACTCGGCTGACCCGTCGTCGAACCGCTGGTGCTTCCAGATCGGCACCGAGGCCTTCAGTATGTCGATCAGGTCCCGGCAGGCGTCGAACGCTTCCGCCCGGTGCGGGCAGGACACGGCCAGCACCACGGCCAGGTCGCCGATGGCCAGGTCGCCCACCCGGTGCACGGCCGCGATGCCGATAACGGGATACTTCTCGGCGATTACCTCGGCGACCCGCCGGAGCTCATCTGAGGCCGACGGGTGCGCGCTGTAGGACAGCCCGGTGACCCCCCGGTCGTGGTCGGAATCCCGGACCGCCCCGGCGAACAGCGCGATGCCGCCGGCCGCGGGGTCCGCGACCGCGGCCCGCACCTCGTCGACGGACAGCTCGGACTCGCGCACGGAGATCAGGCGTACAACGCTCACCAATCAAGATTACCCGGCCCGGGTACCCAGAGCACTGGGCCCCGGTCCGCGGGCCCGGTCTGCGGGGCCGGTCTGCGGGCCCGGTCTGCGGGGCCGGTCTGCGAGCCCGGTCCGCGGGCCCGGTCTGCGGGGCCGGTCTGCGGGCCCGGTCTGCGGGGCCGGTCTGCGAGCCCGGTCCGCGGGGCCGGTCCGCGGGCTTAGTCTGCGCGGTGGCGGCGGTGTGCCCGCCGGACGATGGCGGCGGTGCCGATCACGGCGACCGTCGCCCCGGCCGCGGTGATCGTGGCCTCCTTGCGCGCGATCCGGCGGCCGGCCAGCGCGTGCCTGCCCTTCCGCTGGTCGAGCAGGACCCGCAGTGCCTCGGCGTTGCCGAACCCGGGGCGCCAGCCGGCCGCGCGGAGCGCGGCGCAGTCCACCACCCAGGGATACACCACGTACCGCATGTCCACGGCCGGCGCCGGGGTCACCCCGACCCGGTGCAGCCGCTGCGCGGTGCCGAACGTCAGCCGGGCGGGCAGCTCGATGCTCTTCAGCCCGCTAATCTGCTCCACCTCGTCCTGCTCCAGCCAGCCGTCGCACCCCACCGCGAAGGCGCCGGTGATCCCGCCGAGCACGGTGAGCTCCAGCGCGGAGACCAGGTCGTCGACGTGACAGAACTGCCAGCGGGGCGCGCAGCCTTTCACGGTGAGCAGCCGCGGCGCCTCGAAGTGCCTGGTGACCAGCGTGTCGACGTCGTCTCCGACCAAGGCGGCGGGCCGCACCACGGTCACCGCCATGCCCGGGTTGGCCCGCGGCGAGCGGCGCGCCAGCTGCTCGATCTCTAGCAGGTCACCAGCCGCGCTGCTGTCGGTGTCCGCGGCGAGCGGCGCGTCCTCGGCCAGCGGAACCGGGTTGTCCGGGCGGGCGCCGTAGACCATCGCGCTGGTCACCAGCACCGCGCGCCCGACCCGGCCGGCCGCGGCCGCGGTGAGCACCGTCTGCGCCCCGCGCACGTTGAAGGCCCGGCGCGGCCGGGCGTCGGAGTCGGGCGATAGGTCGTGGTCGGCGTGCACCACGACGTCGGCGCCGGCCAGCCGCCCGGCCAGGGCCGGGTCGCGCACGTCGGCCACCCGCCAGGTCACGCCCGCGATGTCACCGCGGTCGCTGTCGATCGCGATGACCTTCCTGATGTCCGGCGACGCGGCCAGCCGGACGGTCAGGGCGCGCCCGATCCCGCGAGCCGCACCGGTAACCGCCACGACGGGCATAGGCTGACCCTGTGTGTCACTGCGCTCGTGGCGAACCGGCCTCCGGGCGTTTGTCACAGTGTGCTTCTCCCGAGATAACGTGACGGTCATGACCCTTCCATCCTGCCGCAGAGCCAGCCATGGCTGATCGCCCGTTTGGTTTCGGCCTGCCCGATAAGCCGGAAGGCACGGGCGGCTCCGGTTCTGGTGCTGGCCCTGGCGGTTCCGGCGGCGCAGGAGGCGGCGACCCCGGCGGCGGCGGCCCCGGCGGCGGCGGCCCGATGGGGCCGTTCGGGGCGATGGGCGACCCGCAGCAGTTCGCCGACGCACTGCGCCAGTTCGCGGACATGCTGTCCTGGCGCGGCGGCCCGGTCAACTGGGACCTGGCCAAGAACGTGGCCAGGCACGCGATCGCGGCGGCGGGCGACCCCAGTGTGCTTGACGCGCAGCGCCGGGAGATCACCGAGGCGGTCCGGCTGGCCGACCTGTGGCTGGACGAGGCCGCGGCGTTCCCCTCCGGCATCCGCAAGATCGAGGCCTGGAGCCGGTCGGAGTGGCTAGAGGCGACCTTCCCGGTCTGGGCCAAGCTGTGCGACCCGATCGCGGCCAAGGGCGTCGAGGCGATGAGCGGCATGTTCAACGCCGACCCCGGGCAGCTCGGCGAGGAAGTCCCCGACGAGGTGCGCCAGGCGCTCGGCGCCCTCGGCGGCCCGGGCGGCCTGGGTGGTCTCGCGGCCATGATGCGCCAGCTGGGCGGGGCGATGATCGGCAGCCAGACCGGGACCGCGGTCGGCGAGCTGGCCCGCGAGGTGATCGGCTCGGCCGACATCGGGCTGCCGCTCGGACCGGAGGGCACGGCCGCGCTGCTGCCCGCGGGCGTGGCGGAGTTCGGCCGCGGCCTGTCGGTGGACATCGGCGAGGTCCGGCTCTTTCTCGCCCTCCGCGAGGCCGCGCACCAGCGGCTGTTCGCGCATGTGCCGTGGCTGCGCGCGCACCTGCTCGGCGCGGTCGAGCAGTACGCCAGCGGCATCTCCGTCGACATGGCGCGGCTGCAGGAGGCCATCCCCGAGGTCGACGTCACCAACCCCGAGGCGCTGCGCGAGGCGCTGTCCGGCGAGGGACTGTTCCGGCCGGAGGACACGCCCGCCCAGAAGGCCGCGCTATCCCGGCTGGAGACCGCGCTGGCGCTGGTGGAGGGCTGGGTCGCGACCGTGGTCAGCGCGGCCGCGCGGGAGCGGCTCACGCACGCCGACGCGCTGGCTGAGGCGGTCAGGCGGCGCCGGGCCACCGGCGGCCCCGCCGAGCGCACGTTCGCCACGCTGGTCGGTCTCGAGCTGCGCCCGCGCCGGCTGCGGGAGGCGACAGCCATCTGGCAGGGCCTCACCGAGGCCCGCGGAATCGACGGCCGGGACGCGCTGTGGGCCCATCCTGACCTGCTGCCCGCCGCCGACGACCTAGAGAACCCGGAGACGTTCGTGCACGGCCAGCCCGAACTGGATATCTCCGATCTGGAGGACGAGGGCGACAACGACTGAAGCCGGACTATCACTCCGCGAAACCGCATGCCCACTCTATGATCAGCTAAATCTTGCCGTGAGCTAACTTGACGGAAATCAGGCCCGCAATAGGCGCCAAACGCGCGGGATCATAGAAATAGCCCGGCCCGGGATTGCCGGCTCCGCCTCTCCGCCGCTATGCATGAATTAGCGTGAAAAGGTATGCCTGACCGGGCCGGGGCCGCATGATAGTAAGCCACACAGGGCAGGAGTCCGGCATGGGCCAACCAGAGCATACAGACGTGGTCGTGATCGGCCTGGGTCCCGGCGGCGAATACGCTGCCGGGACGCTAGCCGAAGCGGGGCTGCACGTAACTGGGGTCGAATCCCGCCTAGTCGGCGGAGAATGCCCCTACTTCGGTTGCGTGCCTTCCAAGATGATGATTCGCGCCGCCAATCTCATCGCCGACACCAGGCGGGTGCCCGGCATGGCCGGAACATCAACGGTCACCCCCGATTGGTCACCGGTCGCGCAACGGATCAGGGAAGAGGCCACCGACAACTGGAACGACAAGGTGGCGGCCGACCGGTTCACCGGCAAAGGCGGCCACCTCGTCCGCGGCCGCGGGAAGATCACCGGGACCGGCCAGGTGACGGTCACCGGCGCCGGGGGAACCCGGGTCCTGGCGGCCCGAAAGGGCATCGTGATCAACACCGGCACCGACCCCGCCATCCCGCCGCTGGACGGGCTGGCCGGCACGCCGTACTGGACCAACCGGGAGATAATCCAGGCCGAACGGGTGCCCGAATCGCTGATCGTGCTGGGTGGCGGCGCCATCGGGGCCGAACTCGCCCAGGTCTTCGCCCGCTTCGGCGCCGCCGTCACCGTCATCGAGTCGCTGCCGCGGTTGCTGTCCTTCGAGGAGCCCGAGGCCAGCGAGCTGGTCGAGCGAGTGTTCAAGGCCGAGGGCATCACGGTGCGCACCGGCGCCTCGGCCGACCGGATCAGCTACGACGGCAGCCGCTTCACCGTGCACCTGGGCGATGAGACGCATACCGCGGAGCGGCTGCTGGTCAGCACCGGCCGCCGGGTCGACCTGGCCGCGCTCGGCGTCGGCGCGGTCGGCCTGGACCCCGGGTCGCGGATCATCCCGACCGACGGCTGGATGCGCGCCGCGGACGGGGTGTGGGCCATCGGGGACATCACCGGGAAGGGCGCGTTCACCCACATGTCCATGTACCAGGCGGACATCGTGGTGCGGGACATCCTGGGCCAGGGCGGCGCGCCCGCCGACTACCGGGCGGTGCCGCGGGTCACCTTTACCGACCCGGAGATCGGCAGCGTGGGCCTGACCGAGGAGCAGGCCTGGGCGGCCGGGCTGCGGGTCCGGACCGGCGTCACCCAGATCCCGGAATCCGCCCGGGGCTGGATCCACAAGGCGGGTAACGAAGGCTTCATCAAGGTCGTCGAGGACGCCGAGCGGGGCGTGCTGGTGGGGGCGACCTCCGCGGCGAGCTGCGGGGGTGAGGTCCTGTCCGCCCTGCAGGTCGCGGTCCGGGCCGGGGTGCCGGTGGCCACCCTGCGCGACATGCCGTACGCGTACCCGACCTTCTACCGGGCCATCGAGGACGCGCTCAAGAAACTCAGCCGGGTCGGGTCATGATGGCACACCGCCCGGCCGTGGTCGCCTTCGATGTGATCGAAACGCTGATGTCGCTGGAGCCGCTGCGCGAGCGGCTCACCCAGATCGGCCAGCCTCCGCACCTGCTCGAGGCCTGGTACACCCGCACGCTGCGGGACGGCATGGCCCTGTCCGCGACCGGGGACTTCGCACCGTTCACCGACGTCGCCGAGGCCGCGCTGCACGGGCTCACCAGCTACACCGTCAGCGACGAGCAGGTCGCGCACGTCATGGCCGGGTTCAACGACCTGCCGGCCTTCCCCGACGCGCTGCCCGCGATGACCACGTTGACCGAGTCCGGGGTCCGCGTGGCCTGCGTGACCAACGGGTCGGCGTACCTCACCTCCTCGTTCCTCAACCGCACCGGGCTCGGCTCGCTAGTGGACCGGGTGATCTCGGTCGGCGAGGTGTTCCGGTGGAAGCCTTCCCAGATGGTGTACTTGTACGCCGCCGAGGTGCTGGATGTCCCGCCGCAGCGGCTGGCCCTGGTCGCGGCGCACGACTGGGACTGCCACGGCGCCAAGCGGGCCGGGCTGATCACCGGCTTCGTGAGCCGCAAGTCCGGCGGGTTCGGCGCGCCGTTCGAGCCGCCGGATGTGGTCGGCGAGGACCTGACCGAGGTGGCGGCCAAGCTGCTCGCCCTGAATGCGTGACGGACCGATGATCTTGGCCTGATGCGGCCGTCTTTCCTGGCGGAACTCTTCTCAGGGAGGAACGTCATGACCTTGCCAGGCCAGATCACCGGCGTGCACACCGTGGGCGTGCCGGTCACCGACCAGGACCGGGCGATCGGCTTCTACGTGGGTACGCTCGGCTTCGACAAGCGCCTCGACGCCGACATGGGCGGCGCCCGCCGCTGGATCGAGGTGGCGCCGGCCGGTTCGGCGACGACGATCGCGCTGGTCGCGGCCCACGACGGCGTGCCGGCCGGGGTGGAGACCGGCATCAGGTTCACGGCCGCCGACGCGGACGCGGTGCACGCGGCGATGCGGGCCAGCGGCGTGGATGCCGACGACGTGCTGCGGGGATGCGGTCGCTGGGCTCGGGGCGTCACGAGGGGCGGCGGGGCGGGCGGCCGACCGGGCGGCGGGGGACGCCCTGGCGGTCCAGGACCGCGGCGACGCGGCGCTCGCTGATGCCGAAGCGCACGGCGCACTCGTGCAGGCTCAGGCGGTCATCCCGGTAGGCGGTCACCACGGCCCGTTCGTCGAGGTCGCGGCCTGGGCGGCGGACTGCGACGCCTTCCGCGGCCAGGAACTTCATGATCGTCGTGCGGGATACCCCGAACATCGCCGCGCACTGCTTCAGGGTCAGCTGGCGGTCGCGGTAGGCGGCGGCCACGGCCGCGGGCCGCAGCCGGACCGGCCGCCCGGCCGCGGCGGCGAGCATGTCCGCCAGCACGGCCGGGCTCCGGGCGGCGGCCAGCGGCGCGTCGGCGGCGACGGCGGCGCGGACCCCGACGGCGCGAGCTTCGGGGCCACGGGCTTCGGGGCCACGGGCTTCGGGGCCACGGGCTTCGGGGCCACGGGCTTCGGGGCCACGGGCTTTGAGGTCACGGGGCTCGGTGGCGCGGGCCTCGGCTAGGTAACAGGGCACACCGCGGACGAACCGGCGCCGGAAGCGGTAGCCGGGGAAGGCCTCGCGGAGCGTCGCCAGTTCAGTGTCATCCGTCCGGTTAGTGTCTGGCCCGTGCACGGGCCCCCATTCTGGGCCCGGCGGCGGGGCCTGGTGAACCGGCAGCCGCCCTTCAAAAGGGGACACTGCGAAACGGGACACTGCACATGGGGACAGAGGCTCATACGGCGGACAGCAGGCCGGCCAGCGGGCCGGGGACCCGGGTCAGGTCGAGCGCGGCGGCGAGGAGGTGACCGTAGCGGATCTTCCGGCCGGAGCGGGTGCCCATGAAGCGGCGCAACTGCTGGTCGCGGTCCTCGCCGCGATGGGCGGGCTGCCGGGTGAAGGTCAGGAACGGGCCGCTCTCGCCCTCCGCCTGAATCAGCGCCTCGACCCGGCCAGTGCCGAGCGCGCGGATCAGCTCGTCCTCGAGGTCCGCGACGCAGACGAAGTAACGGGCTTCGGGTCCGGCCCGATCCAGGCCGCGGCGGAAATCGTGCTCCTCGCCCTGGTCACACAGGCCAGTCAGCCGGACGCCGAACCCGCCCGGGCCGAATAGGTCCACGAAGTGCCCGATGTTGGTCGCGCCGCCCATCGGGACCACGAAGATGCCGTTTGCGTGCAGGTCACGCCCGGCCCGTTCGGCCAAAGTCTGTACTGCGGCCTGGTCGCTCATCCCCTCGACCAGCACCACCGCGCACGAGCCTGGGTCGCTGCGGGCGCGGGCGGCCGCGGCCAGCGCCACCTCGTCCATGTCCTCTAGTCTCGCAGCCATGCAGCGCAGCACCGATCGTATTTACACCACTCACGTCGGCAGCCTGGCGCGGCCGACCGCGCTGCTTGACCTGATGCGGGCGGCGGCCGCCGGGCAGCCAGTGGATAAGGCCGAACGGGCCGAGGCTGAAGCTAGCCCAGGACGC